>Ga0187770_10000243_pt1 | contig 27078 bp, 24 predicted proteins | sample 0116_SJ02_MP02_2_FD_133154 | JGI IMG/M metagenome (GOLD analysis project Ga0187770, IMG submission 133154) | Tropical peat soil microbial communities from peatlands in Department of Meta, Colombia - 0116_SJ02_MP02_20_MG | ecosystem: Environmental > Terrestrial > Soil > Wetlands > Peat | place...
CACGATCGATTCCAACCACGCCATTCCCGCGCTGGCCGCCGATCTGGCCAAGCTGGCCGACGTGAAGTATGAAGGGCGCAAAGCGATCGTTTGCCTCGTCGGTGAGAACCTGCGCGAGACGCCCGGCATGGCCGCGCAGGTCTTCCGCGAGCTCTCCGACAAGAAAATTCGCATGATCTCGCAGGGCGCGTCGGAGATTAACCTGACGTTTGTGATCGAGGAAGACGAAGTGCCCGACGTGATCCAGCGCCTGCACAAGACGTTCTTCTCGGAGCTCGACGCGGAGATCTTCGCTTGACTCCCGACTCTCTTGTTATCCTGAGCAAAGCGAAGGACCTATGCATTTGGCCCGGCAGCGCTAGGGATGCGGGCGGCGCCCTGGAAGAGCGGCCCTTCAGGGCCGCGTGAGGGTGCCAGTTCCGACGGGGCTTCAGCCCCTGAGATAAGCTGGTCGAGCCATGAACCTTCTGATTCTCGGCCGCGGCAAGACCGGAGCGTTGGTCGCTGAAGTTGCGGCCGAGCGCGGGCATCACGTCCAGGTTGTCGGATCGCAGGAGAATGCCGCCTGCGCCGCGCTCACTCCGCAGAAACTCAAGGACATCGGCGCCGTCATCGACTTCACCACACCGCATTGCGTCCTAGCCAACATCGAAGCCTGTGTGCGCGCGGGCAAGAACATGGTTGTCGGCACAACCGGCTGGTATGGAGAGCTCGACCGCATCAGCCGTCTGGTCGCACAGCACGGAACGGGATTTGTCTACGCCGCAAATTTCTCAGTCGGCGTGAACCTCTTCTTCGACATCGCCCGCACCGCAGCCGCCGCCCTGCGCCACGGCTACAACGGCCAGATATTCGAGCGCCACCACGTTCACAAGAAAGACGCTCCTTCCGGCACGGCGCTCGCCTTGCAACGCATCGTTCACGAAGCGAGCGCGGAGAAAGAAAATCTGGAAATCACTTCCTTCCGCGAAGGCGAAGTTGTCGGCCTGCACGAGCTCGTTCTCGAATCTGCCGCCGACCGCATCTATCTCTGTCACGACGCTAAATCCCGCCGCGGCTTCGCCGAAGGCGCCGTCCGCGCCGCCGAATGGCTCGCCGGCAAAAAGGGCTTCTACGATTTCAAAGATATCTGGCGGGAGTTGTAGACAGACTCCAAAATCCTTGTCATCCCGAGCGAGCGCCGCTTTTGCGCGAGAGAGGGATCTGGGCGAGCCGCGCGACGCGTCGCGATTTGCGCGATGCAAAATAATCGCGCGTTTGGCTCGCATCCTTACTCGCTTCTCCACTTCATTCGCGCTATCCTACTTCCATGCAACTCCGCGGATGTGGCACCGCTCTCGTCACTCCTTTTCGTCAGGATGGCTCCATCGACGACGCCGCCCTGCGCAACTTAGTCGCGTGGCAGATCGAGTCGGGCATTGACTTTCTCGTGCCCTGCGGGACCACGGGTGAGACGCCGACTCTTACTCACGACGAATGGCTGCACGTCATCGACACGACGATCGAAGTCGCAGCCGGGCGCGTGCCCATCGTTGCCGGCGCCACATCGAATGCCACCCACGACGCCGTTGAAAAAGCCAAGGAACTCGCTGCGCGCCCCGGCGTGAACGCGATCCTCACGGCTTCGCCCTACTACAACAAGCCCACACAGGAGGGCCAGTATCGCCACTTCAAAGCGATCGCCGAAGCGGTCGTCGACAAGCCCGTCATTCTTTACAACGTTCCCGGCCGTACCGCCGCCAACCTCGAACCCGCCACACTGGCGCGGCTGGCCGAGATTCCCAACATCGTTGGTGTGAAGGAAGCCAGCGGCAACATGGCCCAGATCGCTGAAGCCATCAACGCGGTACCCGAAACATTTCTGGTTCTTTCGGGGGACGACGCCTTCACGCTGCCCCTAATCGCGCTCGGCGGAGTCGGAGTGATCTCGGTTGCGTCGAATGAAATTCCACACGAAATGGCGGCACTGACCCGCGCTGCGCTGGCCAACGACTGGACGACCGCTCGCAGCCTGCAGCGCAAGTATCTGCCACTGATGCAGGCCAATTTCATCGAATCGAGCCCGCTGCCGGTCAAGGCTGTTCTCGCCATGATGGGAAAAATCGAGGAAGTTTACCGCCTGCCGCTCGTGCCCATGCGCCGCGATACGCGCTCGCGATTGCAGAAAATCGCCACCGAGGCTGGGCTCATCAGCAAGCCCGCCGGCGCACCCGCCGCAGCGGCCGAGTTCTTCATTTACGAGAACTGGGCCGCGGGTCCGCACAAGATCGTGCTGCATCGCGCATCCTGCGGCCAGTGCAGCAATGGCAAGGGACGCCCCGCGGGCCACGACACCAACCACGCCCGCTGGCACGGCCCTTACTCGACGCTCGCCAGCGCACGCGACGCCGCTCATGCCATGACCGGCATCCTCATCCGCAGCGAATGCAAGTGCGTGTAGCCACGATTTCGGATTTCTCGATATCAGATTGCGAATTTTCGAAATCCGGTGTTGAATCGCGGCCGTACGATTTTTGAATCTGCAATCTACAATCTTAAATCTGAAATCCTCTATACTTGCCCCGCATGTCCTCATTGCAATCCTCCATCGAACGCCTGGCTGCGCAGGGCGAAATCGAAAATGATCCCGCAGCGCGAAAAACATTCTTGGAATTCCGCGACCAACTCACACAGGGCAAGATCCGGGCAGCGGAGAAAGTTGACAGCCGCTGGGTTGTGAACGCCTGGGTCAAGCAAGGCATTCTGCTCGGCTTTCGCCTGGGCGCGCTCGCGCAAATGGACGCCGGTCTGTCGTTCGTGGACAAAGACACCTTCCCTGCCCGCCATTTCACCATCGCCGACCGCGTGCGCGTCGTTCCCGGCGGGTCGTCGGTGCGTGTGGGCGCATACATAGCCCCATCGGTCATCTGCATGCCGCCGATGTTTATCAACGTCGGCGCTTATGTCGACGAAGGCACCATGATCGATTCTCACGCGCTGGTCGGGTCCTGCGCACAGATCGGCAAGCGCGTGCACCTGAGCGCTGCGGCGCAAGTTGGAGGCGTGCTCGAACCAATGAACGCCGCGCCCGTCATCATCGAAGACGACGTCCTGGTCGGCGGCAACTGCGGCATCTTCGAAGGCACACTGGTGCGGGCACGCGCGGTGCTCGGCGCAGGCACGATCCTGACTCGCTCTACTCCGCTCTACGATCTTGTGAAGGGCGAAATCTACCGCGCCACCGCCGACGCGCCACTGGAGGTTCCTGAAAACGCCGTGGTTGTCCCCGGATCGCGCGCGCTCAAGAAAGGCAAAGGCGCGGCCAAATTACAAGACTGGAATCTCTCGCTCTACACGCCCGTCATCGTGAAGTATCGCGACGAAAAAACCGAGGGGGGAGTTGAATTGGAAGATTGGCTGCGCTAAACCGAGACGGAACACCAAAATTCGATCTATCGCGAACTAGCTAATCAGCCGGGGGCACAAGTTGCGGCCGTGTGGTCCCCTCGTCCGTGGCTGCTTCTCCGCTTCCTCGCCGCAAATGCAGATGCCGGTGCCGAAAGTGCGCCCTCGCCCGCTCACCCCAGGCGCGCACGAACCAGTAATTCAGCGCTGCACCAATCGCACCGCTGGCAAGCGGAATCATGCGACCGGCCCACTTCTCCACCACTTCTGCGCTGGCCCTGGCGGCAATGCGCTGAATCACTTTTGGCACGAACTTGTTGACCACTTCTTTTTCCAGGAGTTCCCGGCTGATGTCGACACCCGCCGCGCTCGCCGCGGCGATCCACAGCTCGGCAGTCTCATCGTCGGTGTTGAATTCGAATCCGTAGAGCAGGCTCAGCTTCTGAATCGTGCGCATGGTGATCGCCGACAAAATCCCAAGATCGGGCACGATCGTCAGCAGCCCGCCCATCCCCAGCCCCGCGCCCTCAAGAGCGGCCAGCTTCATTCCGCTGCGAATGATCGAATCGGCGACAACATCCAATTCGCCGATTGCGAGCGAATACACGCCGTGATATCCGCTGATGGGCAGTCGATACGCCGCCCGCAGCTGCAGCAAAAATTTCGCCGGGTCCACGCGCACCGTCGAGTAGGCACGCGTCAATCCCTTCACCAGCGCGGTTTCCACGCGCCGCCGCAGCCACGATTTGCGCTCTTCCGCCATCTCTTCAACCTTATCGCAGTTCAGGGGTCAGGGGCCAGGGATCAAAATGAGCGCAAGTGGTCAGTGGTGAGTGGGTTGCCGTCGGTGAACCTTCAACAAGTCACTGGCCACTGACCGCTGCTCCCTGCTAGCATCATCCTTACCTCATGCCCAGCGGAAAACTTCAGATCGTCCCCCTCGGCGGCCTGGGCGAGTTCGGTATGAACTGCATGGCCGTGCGCTGGGGCGACGACATCATCGTCATCGACGCCGGCCTCATGTTCCCCGAAGCCGAACTGCTCGGCGTCGACATCGTCGTTCCCGACATTCGGTATCTGGTCGAAAACCGCCAGCGCGTGCGCGGCATCATCCTCACCCACGGCCACGAAGACCACATTGGCGCGCTGCCCTGGATACTTTCCGAGCTCAACGTGCCGGTCTGGGGCACCGAGTTCACGCTCGCCTACGTGGAGGATAAACTCGACGAGCATGGACTGCTGGACGATGCCGACTTGCGTGAGATTCGCGCCAACGAGCGCTTCAAGGTCGGAGCGTTCACCATCCATCCCATCGCGGTGACGCATAGCCTGGTGGACTGCGTGGCCCTGGCCATCCACATGCCGCTTGGGGTCATCATCCACACTGGCGATTTCAAAGTCGACCCCACGCCTACCGACAACCGCCTGTTCGATCTGCACACGTTCGCCGAGTACGGCAAAACCGGCGTGCTGGCGCTGTTTCAGGACTCCACCAACGTCGAGCGCAAAGGATACACGCCCAGCGAGCGCGCCGTCCGAAGAAAGTTCGACGAAGTCTTCGCCCACACCCGGAGGCGCTTGTTCATATCGTGCTTCTCGTCGTCAATTCACCGCATAAAGCTTGCCGTCGAGCTTGCCGGCGAGCATGGCCGCAAGGTTGCGTTTATCGGCCGCTCGATGAATAACTCCGCCGAAATTGCTGAGGATCTCGGCTACATCGAAGCTCCCGAAGGTCTGATCATCAATCCCGGCGAGATGAAAAATTTTCCCCCAGAAAAAGTCTGCGTGTTGATCAGCGGCACCCAGGGCGAACCGATGTCCGCTCTCTCTCGCGCCGCCGTCGACAACCACAAGCACGCCAAGATCGAAAAAGGCGACACGGTCGTGCTTTCCAGCCGCATCATTCCCGGTAATGAGAAAACGATCTACCGCATGATCGATCACCTTTTCCGGCGCGAGGCGCACGTCATCTACGAAGATGGGACATCTCCGCCCGTGCACGTCAGCGGACACGCCAGCCAGGAAGAACTCAAGCTCATCATCAACCTGGTCAAGCCGCGCTACTTCATTCCCATCCACGGCGAGTATCGCCAGCTCAAGCTGCACGCGGAAATGGCCGCCGCCATGCACGGCTCGGTGGGCAAGGCCATGCTGATCGAAAGCGGAGACATTCTCGAATTCGACGAGCTGGGCGCGCGCAAGACCGCCAAAGTCAGCGTGGGCCGCGTCTGCATCGATTCCGGCAACCGAACGGATGTGGTTGAGGATTTAATTATTAAAGACCGCCGCCACCTGAGCGAAGACGGCATCGTGCTGCCCATCATCGCGATCAACAAACTGTCCGGCGAAGTCGAGACGGCCCCTGAAATCGTGACCCGCGGCTTCAATGTTGGCGAAGACGGTTTTATGGACGGCGCCAAACGCATCGTCGAAGACACGCTGGCGCACTCGAGCGAGGAAGAAAAGGGCGACTACGGCGTGATCAAAGAAAAAATCCGCGCCGACCTGAAGCGCTATATCTCCAAGCAAAGCCAGAAGCGCCCGCTGATCATGCCGGTGATCCTGGAGATTTAGGAAACTGCAGCCTGAGCCCGATGATCACCCTGTCCGACCTTCACTCCTCCCAATCGCGCATCCACGGTGCCGCCGTTCGTACGACTCTGATCGAATTACCACGGACCATGTGGGGAGAGCCGCCGGCGGCTGTCCAGCCGGGCGAGGTCCGGCTGCTTCTGAAGCCTGAAAACCAGCAGCCCATCGGCGCCTTCAAACTGCGCGGGGCGTACAACAAGATCGCCTCACTGTCAGACGGAGAAAGAAAACACGGCGTCATCTCCTACTCCAGCGGCAACCACGCACAGGGCGTCGCCTACGCAGCACGGACGCTCAAAGTGAAAGCCGTCATCGTGATGCCCAACAATGCGCCGGCCATCAAGCGCGCAGCCACGGCCAAACTGGGCGCGGAAATCGTTGTCGTCGGCCCCGGCAGCGACGAGCGCAAAACCAAAGCGGAGGAACTCGCTGGGCAGCACGGATACGTCATCGTCCCTCCGTACAACGATGAACAAATCATCGCCGGCCAGGGGACGATCGGCCTCGAAATCCTCGAGGACCTGCCAGAGGTCGAAATGGTTCTGAGCCCCGTCGGCGGCGGAGGGCTCATCTCGGGCGTCGCTGCAGCGATCAAACTGACCAACCCCAAAGTGAAAGTGATCGGGGTTGAGCCCGAACTGGCCGCCGACGCCCAAGCCAGCCTGCGTGCGGGAAAGATTATTCAATTCCCCGCAGAGAAAGTCTCCCGCACCATCGCCGACGGACTGCGCACGCAGAGCATCGGCCCGATCAACTTCGAGCACATCCGAGCCTATGTCGATGACATCATCACCGTCAGCGAGGATGAGATTCGGCAGGCCATGAGACTGCTCGCCTCAAATCCCGCGACCCTGGCCGAACCCAGCGGGGCGGTTGCCGCCGCCGGATTCCTGTTCCACACCGACCAACTCCCAAGAACAAAACTCAACGTCGCCATCATCAGCGGCGGGAACATTGAGCCGGAAATGCTGGCGGAGCTCCGCAAAAATTGACAGGTTGCAAGCAACGTGGAGACAGCCAATAATCATCGGTATGAAGATGAAGGTTCCACTCGGCGCCACGTCAATCTGCATTGCACTGGTACTCCTGTTGGCAAGTGTGGTCTTCGCGCAAGGCCCGCGCGGCACTCTGGTGGCCGAGGAATCCATCCGCGTCTCGCCCAGCGTCGATGGCGCCAAGCTCGGCGATGCCGAACGCGGACACGAACTGATCATCCTCGATGCGACCCACGATTGGGTTCACGTCGAAGCAATTCTCAAGGAACCTCGGCGCGACGCGGACGAAGACGATCCTGAATCGCGGGGTAAAACCGTCACGGGGTGGGTCTCGAGTAAAGCGCTGGTCACGACCTCTACACCCAATGGCGATAAGATCGTGTTCGGGGAGGCGGCCGATTCCGAGGATCAAGCCAGCCGCCGCCGCGGCCGCCGCGACGCCGCGCAGGATGCGATGCGGCTCTACTACCGCGTGTACGATCTGTTCCCGACCTCGCCCTTGGCTTCGGAGGGACTGTACCGCGCCGCAGACATTCGCTGGCAGATCGAGCGTTCTGACGTAATGACGCGACCCTCCGCTCGCGAGCGCGAAGCCTACATGCGCGGCCAGATTGACGAACAGTGGATGCGGCTGGTAGAGAAAAAATTTTCTGGCACCAAGTGGGCCGATCTCGCCGCCTTTCATCTCATCGAAAACAAACTTTGCGGCGACTGGCAGGGGGCCTCGAAGTGCCCGGACAAAGAGGCTGATCTTTACGAGACGTACGCCAAAGAGCACGAACAGTCTCCGGCCGCTCCTGAAGCCTTGTACGACGCCGCTTGGCGGCGCTCGGCGCTGATCGAAATCTACAAGACAGAAGCCAATCAGAAAAAATCTGAAGAATCGAAGAACCGCTCGCTCGCCTTGGCCCAGAAAATCGTGAGTCAGCATGGCCAGAGTGAATGGGCGTTACGGGCCCAAAAGCTGATCTTCTACGTGCAGCAAGGCGTGCCGACCTGGGGGAATGCGAGCAACTGATTTTATGCCTCCTCCTCTCCGTGCCATTTTTCGCTTCGCAAAGCTAGGCTTCGGAGTCACCGCTGCGCTTTTCTCCTATCGGCTCATTCTGGAAGTCTGGGCCCACGCGCCCAACCCGGTTGCGATGCTCGTCTTCGTTGTCCTCTGCCCTCCATCCTTGTTATGGATCTTTATCCGAGACGTGGAAATCGGCACGCGCGTCTCATATTTTCTTTGGGTACTGATTGCCATGGCGAACGCGGCGCTCTATGCCGGTGTGCGCGCCATGGTCATTTACCGGAGAAAGAGAGCAGAGTAAGCGCGTCCTGCGACGTCGCCGGGCACTCGCCATCTTGCTCTTGCGCGCCCCGAGACTCTCTTTTATCTTTTACATTCGATTGCCTCATCATCTTGACCGAAACACGGACTGACCTTGCCTATCTATCAAGCAGTGGTTCTTGCCATCGTTCAGGGACTGGGGGAATTCATCCCCATTTCCAGTTCCGGACACCTCATCATCGTGCGGCGACTGCTCGGCTGGAATGAACTCTCGCCAGCCCACGAGCTCAGTTTCGACGTTGCCCTGCACTTCGGAACTCTGCTTTCGGTGTTGTTCTACTTTCGCCGAACCTGGTTCCAGGTCGTTCGCGCGGCACTCGGAGGAAAGGTGGTTCGCTTCTCGGAATCGGGCGCTACCGATACGAACCTGACTATCGAAGAACAAAAGGAAGAGCGCATGTTGCTCTGGTTTCTGGCTGTGGCCACGATTCCCGGCGGCATCGCCGGAAAACTGCTGGAACATCACGCCGAAGAATACTTTCGCGAACACATTTTTCTGATCGCCGGTGCTCTGATCGTCGTGGCGCTCTTGATGTGGCTCGGGGAGAAAGTTGGCACCGTAAGCAAGCCGCTCACACAAATTTCCCTGGCCGATTCGATCGTCATTGGCGTAGCTCAGGCCTTTGCCCTGATTCCCGGCGTTTCGCGCTCAGGCTCAACCATCACGGCGGGCCTGTTCCGCAACCTGACGCGCGAGGCCGCAGTCCGGTTCAGCTTCCTGCTCTCTACGCCGCTCATCGCTGGAGCGGCGCTGCTCAAGGCCCACGAACTTCACAAAGAGGGCCTGCCGCACGATATGCAGATGCCGGTTCTGGTGGGCATCATCGTCTCGGCGCTGGTGGGCTACGCTGCCATAGCATGGCTCATCCGCTATCTGCAGGCGAACAGCCTGCGGGTTTTCATCGTCTATCGCATCGTGGCGGGCGTGGTCGTGATGGCGCTGGCGTTTGTGATGCATTTGCAGTAACAATGCCTTGTCATCCTGAGTGAGACGCTTTTTGTCTCACGAAGAGCCTGCCCTGAGAGAGCGAAAGCGACCGAATGGGACCTGGGCGAGCCGTGCAGCGGCGCGCTGCTTTGATTGGGAGAATCCGCGCCGCAATAATCGCGCGTTTGGCTCGCTTCCCTATTCCTCCCTGACCCCATATCTTCTCGAGGAAACCGACTCAGCACTAACCCCCAATTCCCCGATTGTCCCCGCCCCCGCTTCTTGGCATAATGTAGGGGCTCTGGCCGATTGCGGCACCGGAGGGTTGTGGTGTCTCCGGTGGGTAATTCCGGCCTTCATGGATTATCTGGCGATTATTTTTGTGCCCACCGGGAACCGGCGGCTCAACGAGCTGATCGGATTCCTGCTGTGCGTCTCTGCGCTCCTCCTTTTCCTTTCGCTGGCCTCCTATTCCCCACTCGATCCCTCGTGGAACAGCGCCTCGGTTCTGACCGGCTCGCACGCGGCCCGCAACTGGATCGGCGTGGTCGGCGCTTACACTGCTGACGCGCTTTTGCAGTTCTTCGGCGTCGGTGCATTCCTGCTCGGAATCTTCCCTGCGATGCTCGGCCTGCGCTGGTTTCGTTCGATCAAAGTGCAGTCTCCGGTCGCCAAGAGCCTGGGCGGAATTTGGCTGGTCATGTTCGTGCCGGCGCTGCTCGCGCTTCTGCCGGGGCATTTGCGCTGGCTACACGTGATTCCCATCGAGGGCCTGCTCGGCCGTGTCGTGGGCGACTTTTTAATCCACTACTTGAACCTTGTAGGTGCGTACATCGTCTGCGCTACGTTCCTGGCGGTGGCGCTGTATCTTTCGACGGCATTTTCGTTCTCCTCCCTTCAATTGTGGGCGCCAACGCGCTTCGCTTCCACGACTGCCTTGTGGAATCGCTACAAGGACTGGCAGGAGGAGCGTGCCCGCAATCGTCAGGAGAAAGAATTGGAGCAGCGCCGCATCCAGAAGCCGCTGGTGAAGACGCAATTGATCCCGTCGCGGCCACAACCTTCAGAGCAGCCTGTGGCAACACCACCTACGCGCCGTACCGGCATCGAGCGCATGTTTGGCGAAGTGAAGAAAGCCGACGAGAACGCGGAGGGGCCTGTGGCCCAGAGCGCGTCCGCCACCGGAGGCATCCTGTCGGAATCGCTGCCCCAAAGCGAATCACTCGCGGAGCAGTCAGACCCCGAAGTTGCCGAGCGCGCCGACAGCGGCCACAAGGCCAAGACGACGATGCCGCGCATCGCCGGGGGTTACAAGCTGCCTTCAAGCAGCCTGCTGCAGCGTCCCGACGAGCAACAAGCCGTCGATGCTGACGAACTTAAACTGCTGGCGCAGGTGCTCACCGAAAAATACGCCGAATTCGACGTGCACGGTCAGGTCACGCAGATCAATCCCGGCCCGGTCGTCACCACGTTCGAATTCAAGCCCGAAGCCGGCATCAAATACAGCCGGATCACCAATCTCTCGGACGATCTCTGCCTGGCGCTGAAGGCCGAAAGCATCCTCATCGAGCGCATGCCGGGCAAGAGCACGGTCGGCATTCAGGTGCCGAACCGCCAGCGCGAAATCATCTGGCTGAGGGAAAACATCGAGTCGCAGGAATTCCTTGGCTCGAAATCGAAGCTCACCATGGCGATGGGCAAAGACATCAACGGCCGAATCGTGACGGCCGAACTCACCGGCATGCCGCATCTTCTGATCGCGGGGTCGACGGGAACGGGTAAAAGCGTGGCCATCAATGCCATGATCATGTCCATCCTGTACAAAGCGACGCCCGATCAGGTGCGGCTGATCCTGGTCGACCCGAAGCGGCTCGAACTCGGCAACTACGAGGGTATTCCGCATCTCTACACACCCATCATCACCGAGCCGAAACTTGCTGCCAACGCGCTGCGCAACGCGGTGCGCGAAATGGAGCGCCGGCTGAAGCTGCTCGCCTCGAAAGGCGTACGCAATATCGATCAATACAACCGCCTGTTCGATCAGTCGGAGACACCCAGCCTTTTCGCCGAAGAGGCTGACGACAAGCCAATTCCCTACATCGTCATCATCATCGACGAACTGGCCGACCTGATGATGCTCGATTCGTCGAACGTGGAGGCGTCGATCACCCGGCTGGCGCAGATGGCACGTGCGGTCGGCATTCACTTGGTGCTAGCGACCCAGCGACCCTCGGTCGACGTCATCACTGGATTGATCAAAGCCAACTTCCCTGCCCGGGTTTCGTTCCGCGTTGCGACAAAGGTCGACTCGCGCACCATTCTCGACGCCAACGGCGCCGAGGCCCTGCTTGGCAAAGGCGACCTGCTTTATTTGCCTGCGGGATCGGCGCGCGTGCACCGCCTGCACGCGCCGTTCGTCACCGAGAAGGAAATCGCCGCCGTGGTTGAGTTTTGGAAGGCGCAGGGTACGGCGGAATATCAGCAGCGCTTCCTCGAGGCCCCGAAGGATGAGCACGAACCGGCGATCGGCACCAACGACGGCGGCCCCATCGAAGACGGCGAAAGCGAAGACGATCCCATGTACAACGACGCGGTGAAGCTGGTGGTCGAGTTCGGGAAGGCCTCGACTTCGCTGCTGCAGCGCCGCCTGCGCATCGGCTACGGCCGCGCCGCGCACCTGATCGATCTGATGGAGCAAGACGGAATTGTCGGCGCCGCCGACGGTCCCAAGCCGCGCGAAGTGCTGAAGCGTCCTGACTGGATCTCAGAAATCGAAGAGTCGATGCGGTAACAGAGAATCTCCCAGGCTCCTTTCGATGCCTAGGCTTAGATGTTTAAGTCTCCATGTCTAAGAAAGATATCCTCTCCCACCTGCAAGGGGGCGATCGTCGCTCGCTCGGCCGCGCTGATCGGGTTGTGGCCGCTGTCATCGAGGACCCAAAGCTGTTCCCGCAGCTGATCGCCGGTTTGTGGTCTTCCGACCCGCTGGTGTGCATGAGAGCCGCGGACGCGGCCGAGAAGGTCACGCGAGAGCATCCTAAATTGCTGCAGCCGTACAAGAGAGAACTCCTAGGGCTGATGGCGGAAGCGCAACAACAAGAGCTGCGCTGGCATCTGGCTGCGATGGTTCCGCGGCTCGTGCTGAGCGCAAGAGAGCGGAAAGCCGCGATCTCTTCGCTGCACACTTATCTCGAAGATCGCAGTTCTATTGTCAAGACGTTTGCTCTGCAGGGACTTGCCGATTTTGCCCGTGAGGAACCAGGTATTCGATCTGGCGTGATTGAAACTTTACGCCAAGCCACGCGGACCGGAACGTCCGCCATGAAAGCCCGCAGCCGCAAGCTGCTGTCGCGACTCGGGCGGATCAGATAGATTCCCGGTTGTCTTACACCCCAATCCAGCTCCAGAATCGTTCCTTCATCGCGCGGACCCAGCCCGGCAGCCAACTCTTATAACGCAGCAGCATAGTTGCGTGCACACTCTTCGCCGTCTTGGGCGCGAACTTGTTGCTGAATACAAGATAGTAGATTCCCGCGCCCGGCGGCAGCACACTCTGCAGGGCCCCTTGTGCGACACGGCCGCTCTCATAGACTGAACTGGTCGCATATCCCTTCTCCCAGACCGTGAAAGCTGGTTCGCTCAAAACGAAGACCTCAATATTGTTGTCAGCGCTGTCGTCTTTTTTGCCGCCGCGCTTATCCATCGCAGACGTGAATTCGCCCACGATCGACACGTTCATCGAGCCTTCCGGCAAGGAGAACTTGTAGTACCGGAATGTGTGCGGTCCCACGGTAAACGGCGCATCCAGAATCGACTGGTCATGCTTCCATCCCATCAACTCCTGGATGCCTTGCGCTACGAAGTTGTCGCTGGTCGCGACCCACGTGATCCCCAGCAGAAACAATGCCAGAAACAACCACCGAAACACGTGCCGCTTGCGCGGTTGAGAGGGAACTACGGGCGGGAGAATTTGCACCTCGGGCGACGAATCCGCCGCGCCAGCCTGTTTCGAGCCGACGCTGATCGGTTTCCCGCATTTCAGGCAGAATTGGGATCCCTCCGGCAGGCTGGATCCGCACTGGCTGCATGCCAGGGTCGCGGTCGCGACGTTTGCATCTGATTTGTTGGTTTCGCTACCCACCGAATCTCCACGCTACCAGGTCCAATGTTGGGGGAAGTCTTGCAGCGCTCGACACCGCCGGCATCGCCAGACGTGTGAGCGAATTTTAGCACAGGGTTTCGTGCGGTCTTCGTGGCCTGTTGGCGCGTCTGATTCGCCACGATTCTTGTTGTTGAGCCGAAGCCATTACGCCGTCTTGGCCGCGCTGCCGTCTAGTCCCAACTCGGCCGCGATGGGCTTCATCGCTTCGATGCAGAAAGCGATGTGCTCATCCAGGTCCACGCCGAGTTCGGCTGCGCCCTTGACAATGTCTTCGCGGTTCACCTTGCGTGCGAAGGCCTTGTCCTTCATTCTTTTTCGGACCGACCTGGCGTCCACTTCCGCCAGCGACTTTCCCGGCTTGATCAACGCCACAGCTGTGATAAATCCTGCCAGTTCGTCGCAGGCAAACAGCGCCTTCTCCATCGTCGTATCGCGCGCCACTCCGGTGTATTCGGCGTGGCTCATGATCGCGCGTGTGATGACTTCCGGCCATCCTCGCTCTTTCAGAATCGCATTCCCTTGGTACGGATGGTCCTCAAGGCTCGGCCAGCGCTCGTAATCGAAGTCGTGGATGAGCCCGACGATGCCCCAAAGATTCTCGTTCTCTGGCAAGGTCCCGAATTTTTTGGCGCACGCACGCATGCAGGCTTCAACCGCCAGTGCATGCTTGCGCAAACTTTCCGACTGGGTGAACTCAGTTAGTAAACACCACGCCGCATCGCGATCCATCATGATTTTGCCCGCTCCTTCGCGCTTTCTCCAGCATCGCCTACTCTCCACTTTGGGGCAACGCCTCGTTTTCTGTGCATTTTTTTGTTGACTTCCACAGCCCGCATGCCGCAGATTGGCGAATCAGCAGGAGCCACTCCCCCAACATCTCCTGCTGCCAAGCTGTAAGGAGGGCCCGCTCTGGCACTCCCACAACTCGATGGCTACGACTCTTGCCCCGGTTGATGCCCGGGAGGTCGTTCGTTGCGATCACTGCCTGCTGGTTCAATTCCGCACCCTCAATAACAACTGCCGCCGCTGCCACGCGTCCTTAGACGAGGAACCCGAGCCGGAGCCCATTCCGGTCGCCGCTCCGATCGTGATGCCGATGCCCGGGAACGGCCATGGGCACCTGAATCTGGCCAGCTCGATCCGCTCGCTGCGCCTGCGCAACGGGCTCAGCCAGCGGCAACTGGCGGGACGTATGGCGGTACCGCGCACCTACGTTTCGAAAATCGAGAACGAGAAGGCCACGCCCACGCTGTCTTCTCTGGAACGGCTGGCGCGCGCACTGGAGGTCACCGTGCCCGAACTGCTCAGCGGCGGCGAACGCAGCCGTCAGGAAGAAATCAAGGAACTGATGAAGGACCAGTTTATCGCGGAGCTGCTGCCCTTTGTCACGCAGCTGAACGGCATGCAGATGTCGAGCATCCTGACCCAGGTACGGGATCTGACGGTGCGGCCGAGAAGGAGCGCGTAAGGATCGGCCCTTGTCATCCTGAGGCGACATGCTTTTCATCGCCGAAGGATCTGGGCGAGCTGCCGCGCGATTCGACGCGTAGCGTCGAACCAATCAAGCGAAGCGAGCAACAGTTTTATCCGGGCGAACCAAGCCAACTCTGCCGGGACCATCCTCTGGTCCCGGCGTTTTTGTCTTCAATGCATTCCGATCGGCGAATGTGGAAGAGCGGCGCTTTAGCGCCGCGTAAAGCAGTGGTTCAAAATCTGGGCTTCAGCCCACACGGGCTCACCAGGCCTAAAGGCCAGCTCTGTACGGGCGCTGCGAGCGCGGCCCTAAAGGGCCGCTCTTTTACCCTCCTAGCCCAAGCCTGAATCCCCGAAACATCGATCCCCATCTATCCAGTATGCACCTGGAAGAAACCGCAACCCCGCTTTCGTCCTTCTTGGCACAAACCACATCCGCGGGCGCTGAGGATTCGCCCCGTTCCCCCGAGCCCGCCGAACCATCTCCCGGCTCCGACGCTTCCCTGCTTGACGCCTATTCACAGGCCGTAACCGGTGCGGTTGAGCGGATCAGCCCGTCGGTGGTCCACATCGAAGTGCATCAGGCTTTGCCTGAAAGAAGCGCAGGCCGCACCCGGCCTGGCCGGCCTCGCGAGCGGGCGGGTTCGGGCTCCGGCTTCGTCTTCACTCCCGACGGCCTGATCCTCACCAACAGCCACGTCGTGCACGACGCGGCCCGCATCGCCGTCACGCTCGCCGACGGCCACCGCCGGCCGGCCACGCTCATCGGCGACGACCCCGCGAGCGATCTGGCTGTCATTCGCCTGGAAGAACCGAATTTCGACGAGCACGCCCTCACTGCCGCCACGCTGGGCGATTCGCAGAAACTGCGCGTCGGCCAGATCGTCCTTGCGATCGGCGCGCCCTACGGATTTCAGTCCACCGTGACGGCGGGAGTCGTGAGCGCTCTCGGCCGCTCGCTGCGGTCCTACTCCGGCCGCCTGATTGACGACGTGATCCAGACCGACGCGTCGCTCAACCCCGGCAATTCGGGCGGTCCGCTGGTCGACTCCGCCGGACGCGTCGTCGGCGTCAACACGGCAACGATTCTCCCGGCGCAGGGAATCTGCTTCGCAATCGGTATCAACACGGCGAAATTCGTCGCCAGCCGCCTGCTGCGCGATGGGCGCATCCGCCGCAGTTTTATTGGCGTCTCGGCACAGACGGTGCCCGTGCATCGCCGCGTCGTGCGCTTTTACGACCTGCCAAGAGAAACTGGCGCGCTTGTGCTATCGGTCGAAGACGCAAGCCCGGCCAAACGCGCCGGCCTCCGCGAAGGTGACGTCATCGTCGCACTGGAGGGCCAGCCCGTCGCCGGTGTGGACGATCTGCATCGCCTGCTGACAGACATGCGGGTGGGTGTGAGTTCGACGCTGACCGTCCTTCGGTACACAGAGAAGCTGGGACTGAAGGTCGTGCCGGAAGAAGCAAAGTAGCTTCTAATGTGGCGCGGGCACTCATGCCAGGGTTCGTGCTTAGCGGCAAAAGCGCTGTAGATCGGGAGGCGGAGGCGCCGGAATCTCGTCGTATTCGCCGCGCCAGCCGGTGCAGCCGTGGCCGCTAACGCTTCGCGACGTGGCCTGTTCGACGTCGCGCGCTTTACTCTTTGCCTGTTCGATCTGGCTGCCGCTCAACTCCGCCTCAAGTGCCTGCAGATCGTTGGGGTCGGCGTGCAGCCCGCTGTCTGAGCTGGCCAGCATCCACACATAAGCCTCGAAGCGGTCCATGGGGACGCCTTGACCCGCACGCAGTAAGAGCGCGATGTGCCGCTGGGCTGGCGGAAGTCCCTGCTGTGCCGCTGCCCGGAACTGCTCAGCGGCGCGCGCATAGTCACCGCGCTCCAGCGCAATCTTTCCCAGCAAATATTTCGCGAAGGGATCGTCCTGGTCAGCGGATTTCTTGAGCCAACTGGCAGCCTCGTTCAGATCGCGCGGCGGAACTTCTCCCGCAATGATCGTGCGGCCAACCAGCCATTGCGCCAGCGGATCTCCCTGCGCCGCCGCTTTCTTGTACCACTCGAGTGCCTGGCCGGGATCGGAGGTCGTGACGTGTCCGGTTTCGTACAGATACCCGAGAGCAACCTGCGCCGGAGCAAAGCCCAGCTCGGCGGAGCGCCGGAAATACTGGATGGCGTCCGCGGAGCTGTGCGTGGTGCTGCTACCTTCGAGAGCGTTCAATCCTTTCTCGAACAACGCGGCTGGATCAAGGCCAGCCGTAGCCTGGGCCCCAGCAGACGCACTGAAGACCACCAGAGAAACCAAAAGGGCTGTCAATCCTCTGTTGCGCATACTCCTCACCCCACCAGGTCGATGATGATTTACGCTGGAGCAGGGGTCAATGATCGACGGACCGTGGCCGTTCGTCATGCGGAACCGGCTCCTCATTGCCTTCCCTTCCCTGCTGTGTTAGCCTCATATCGGGATGTCCACTTTGCACGACAAAGTAGCTTCACGCATACCCGCCGGACTTGACCGCAAGGAAGCGGACGTCTACCGGCACCTCGATCCAGCACAGCTCCCCAAACACATCGCCATCATCATGGACGGCAACGGACGCTGGGCCAAGCGCCGCCACCTGCCGCGCGTCGCCGGACACCGCGCCGGAGTCGCCGCCGTCCGTTCGACCGTCGAAACCGCCGCCCGCATTCACATTCCCGCGCTCACGCTCTACGCTTTCTCCGAAGAGAACTGGAAGAAGCGCCCCGCCAGCGAAGTGTCGTTCCTGATGCGGCTGCTGAGCCGTTACCTGAAGGCGGAAGTGCCCACGCTCAACGAAAACAACATTCGCCTTGAATACATCGGCCGCCAGCACGAACTGCCCGCCGACGTGCAGGAGCGCATGGGCTGGGCGCGCGAGGCCACGGCGGGCAACACCGGCATGGCGCTCACGCTGGCGCTGAACTACAGCGCGCGCAGCGAACTGGTGGACGCCTTCCGCGCCATGGTCAACGCCGCTTCGCAGAACGGCGGCATCGATCACCTGCTGATTGATGAAGACACGGTCAGCCGTCATCTCTACACTCGCCATCTTCCCGACCCCGATTTGGTCGTCCGCACCTCGGGCGAGATGCGTCTGAGTAACTTCCTGCTGTGGCAGCTCGCCTACGCTGAGATTTTCGTGACCTCGACGCTCTGGCCCGATTTTCGCGGCGTGCACCTGCTCGAGGGCATTCAGGAATTTCAGAAGCGCGAGCGCCGCTACGGCGGGCTGGACGGCGACGCGATCCCGGCGAACTCCTAGGCGAATGAAAGTTCTGAAGGCAGTCGCGATCTTACTAATCGGTCCCTTGCTCGGGCTCGTAACTGCCTTCTTTCTTAGTGCCGTCGCGCTACCTCCAGACCCGAATTTCGTTGCCAGCGGAGGGCACTCTGCACCAGGAGATGGATTTCTAGCGATGGGTTTCATGTTCATCAGCTTGTTAATCTTTGTTCCCGTATCGGTGTTACTGGCGGCGTCTGTGCTATTTCGAAAGCCTAAGCCCGATGCAGAAGTGAAGGATCAGATCTAAGAATCCGGCCTGGCTGGAAGCGCAAACGGCACAGCGTCCCCTGTGGTTATAATTGCGCGTTCATTGGAATTCCCTCTTCCCTTGCTCAAGCGCATCGCGACCGCGGTCGTACTGATTCCCATCGTGCTGGCGCTCATTCTGCGGGCGCCAGTCGGAGTGCTGGCGGTGGTCGCAGCCGTCGTAGCCCTCATCACCATCCGCGAATTCCTCCAGCTCGCGCAACACTACGGCGCCGAGCCGATGCCGTTGCCGACCTATATCTTCACCGTACTGTTCTTCCTCACGCTGGCCTTAAGTGGCGGCGAGACGGCGCTGCTCTCCACGGGAAAATTCCTCGTCATGCTGGGATTTGCCGCGGCCCTCGCGCCCTTCATTTTTCTGACGCGCGCAATGAGGGGGGGAGACCTGAGGAATGGATATCCCACCGCCGCCGCGTCGGTCTTCGCATTCGCCTACATCGCTGTGCCCCTGGGCATGCTGGTGCAACTGCGCCAGATGTGGGCGGGTGCGTTTTATCTGCTGTATCTGCTGCTTGTCGTCTGGGCGGGAGACATCTTCGCCTACTTCGTGGGCAAAGCGATCGGGCGGCATCTCATGTCGCCGCGCATCAGCCCCAAGAAAACATGGGAGGGCGCGGTTGCGTCGGTGATCGCCAGCGTCATCGTCGGCTGGCTTGTGTTCAGTCACGCCGAGCAGATCAGCACTACACTGCTCGGCTGGGGATTGATCCAGCGCCCCGACGGCTTGTACGGTCTCGAAGTACCGCCGATGGGCCCCGTGATCGTTCTGACCGTCGTGCTGAACATTGCGGCGCAGCTTGGCGATCTGGTCGAGTCGCTGATCAAGCGCGGCGCCGGCGTGAAGGATTCTGGCGCCCTTCTTCCCGGTCACGGCGGCATGCTCGATCGCATCGATGCCCTGCTCTTCGCCGCTCCCGTGCTGTGGTACTATGCGGCTTGGCGCGTGATGCAGTAACTCCCCTCCGGCGTCAGCCCCCGAATAATCCAAGAACCGCGTAAAATAGAACTTCTGTCCTGATGAAACGCATCGCCATCCTGGGTTCGACCGGATCGATTGGCCGCAGCACCGTCCGCGTGGCCGAGTCCTATCCCGAGCGCTTCGAGATCGTCACGCTCGCGGCGGGGAACAATCTCGAAGCCGCGTTCGAGCAGGCGCGGCGCTGGCGGCCGCGTGTGATCTCGATGGCGACGGAAGCCAGCGCTGCCACTCTCAGCTCCCGCCTGAAAAAAGAAGGCTGGCAGGACATTGAGGTGGTGCACGGGACGGCGGGAACGGTACGCGTGGCCACGCATCCCGAAGCCGACTTCGTAGTGAGCGCCATTGTGGGCGTCGCTGGACTCGAAGCCACCTATGAAGCTGTGAAGGCGGGTAAGACCGTCGGGCTTGCCAACAAGGAATGTCTCGTGGCGGCCGGTGAGTTGATCACCGCCGAAGCCCGAAAGCAAGGCAAGCCACTATTACCGATCGACAGCGAACATAACGCAGTGCATCAATGCCTCCGGGGCGGGCGGATGGAAGAAGTCGAACGCATCTGGTTGACCGCCTCCGGCGGGCCATTTCTGCATACGCCACGCTCCGAGTTTGCGGCAATCACGGTCGAGCAGGCGCTGAATCATCCTACGTGGAAGATGGGCCGGCGCATCACCATCGACTCCGCCACACTGATGAACAAGGGCTTCGAAGTCATCGAAGCATGCAGATTGTTTCACATTCTCCCGGCCAAAGTGGAAGTAATTGTCCACCCGCAATCCACAATTCACTCCATGGTGGAGTTTGTGGATGGCAGCATACTTGCTCAGTTTTCTGTGACGGATATGCGGTTGCCGATTCTGTACGCCCTAACACATCCGGAGCGGATTCCGTCGGAAATGCGCTTTGCGATCAGTGACTTGCGTCATCTGGACTTCTGTCCGCCGGACCTGAAAAAATTTCCTTGCCTGCGTCTGGCGTATGAAGCGGTAGAAGCGGGCGGAGCCAAAACTGTGGCCCTGAATGCAGCCGACGAAGTAGCGGTGGCGGCGTTTCTGGAAGGCACCATTGGTTTTAATGACATTCCCAGGCTCATCGAAGCAGTTCTGGATGCAACCGAAAGCGGAAAACTGGAGTCTATTGCTCAAGTGCTTGCGGCCGACGCCGAAGCTCGACGACATGCCCATGAGCGCGTGGCTGTCTCCAGCGGCGACAGGTCGGGCAGGCATTCAAGAAAGACGGGGCGTCCGAGGGCTACATCTTTCGCATAGTATCTTTTTCGTTCAGCAACTGCTCTTAATTGGTTCTAGCGTCTGCAGTTCAGTTTCCGGAATCTAATCAGTTGGAGAGTACGTACCTCGAATATGTCTGATTTTCTCACGTCTCTCGTTGCGGTCGTCGCCGTTCTGGGTTTCATGATCCTGATCCACGAGTTCGGCCACTACGCCGTGGCCAAGTGGCTGGGCGTGCGTGTGGAGCAGTTCGCCATCGGCTTCGGTAAGCGCCTCATCGGTTTCCGCCGGGGCGAGACGGATTACCGCATCAACGCCATCCCGCTGGGCGGTTACGTCAAGATGGCGGGCGAGAACCCCATGGATGAGCGCACCGGCGATCCACGCGAATTCCTGTCGCATTCGCGCTGGCATCGGTTCTTGATCGCCATCGCGGGGCCCACGATGAACATTCTGCTGGCCATCGTTCTGCTCACCGCGGTTTACATGGTGCACTATGAATACCCGGCGATTTACGACGAGCCCACAGTGATCGGATGGGTGTTCAGGGATACTCCAGCGGCGAAAGCCGGCTTCCAAACTGGCGACCGCATCATGCGCATCGACGGCGTCACGAATCCCAGCTGGAAAGACGTCATGATGAAGGTGGACCTCAGCCCCGGGCAGCCGCTCGATGTGGTGGTGGATCGCAACGGGCAGAGTCTTGAAAAAACGGTTGTGCCGGAGGCTGCGGGAGTCGACCAAATCGGCGACGCGGGCTGGGCGCCGAAAGAGCAGAAAGTCGTCGTCACCGATCTAACCTCGGACATGCCCGCCGAAAGGGCCGGCCTGAAAGAGGGAGATGAGATCATTGCTCTCGACGGTAAGCCTCTTCCCGCGATCGCGGCCATGATCGAGAGCCTGGAAACGACCAAAGACAAGCCAGTCACACTAACCGTGCTGCGGGACGGTAAGACACAGAATTTCACGGTTCAGCCGGTGCTGCTGGAGAAGCGATACCGAATCGGCGTGGGCAGTATGCAGATGAAGACCAAAACGCTCGCCCTTGGCGAGGCCTTCAGCCTGTCGCTGCACGAGAACCGGCAGAACGCGATGCTGATTCTGGAACTGGTCAAGAAGATGGCTGAGCGCAAGATGTCGATGCGCTCCATCGAAGGGCCCATCCGCATCGGGCAAGCCGCGGGCGAAGCTGCCCGCAGCAAGGGCTGGACGCCGCTCATGGAACTGACCGCGGCCATCAGCCTGAACCTCGGCATCTTTAACCTGCTGCCGATTCCCATTCTCGACGGCGGCGTGATCCTGTTTCTGATCATCGAGGGCCTGATGCGCCGCGACATCAGCCTGACCATCAAGGAACGCGTTTATCAGGCCGCATTCGTTTTCCTGGTTCTCTTCGCGGTAATGGTCATTTACAACGACCTGATGAAGACGATTCCCGGGTTGGCCGATCGGCTGCCATAGCCCCTTTTAGTCGCGAAAGGGATTCACCGCTCGCACTGAGCCATAGCGCTGCCCATGAGAAAAATCCTCGCTGTAGAGGACCGTCGCCCCGGAAAATTCGGCGGCGTGCAGCACAAGGGCATCCCAATAGGAAATCTTGTACCGCGAACTTATCTCCAGTGCATCCAGCGCTGCCTGGGGCGTGTTCACTACAACCTCCCAGGACAAGTAAGGCTGCACGACGCGGCGAGTCTCGGATGCAGACAGCGGCCTGGCCAACTTTCGCTGCAGGCTGAAGCAGAGCTCCTGCAGGATTTGCGTGCTCAATACCCCGCTTGCCGTACTCCAGAGCTGCCCCACCAGAGCAGCAGCGCGCGCATGGCGCTCCCCGGCAGCCCGGTCATGGGCATACACCAAGATATTGGTATCCACAAAAGACTTATCGCTCATGCAATTCGTCGCGCGAGCGAGGTGGTCTGAACCCCAGGTCGAAGCCCTTATTAAGCGCGGTCAGCGCCTGCCGCCTGGCGCGCTCGTAGCCCTCCCGCTCCCGTACGGCCTTCTCCAGCTGCTGAGCCAGCAGGGCGCTGATGGAAGTGTCCTGCTCGGCCGCCAGAATTCGAGCTTTGCGGAGGAGATCGTTCTCGAGCTTTAGCGTAATGTTGCTCTTCATGCGGGCATTATAGCACGTAATCATGTGCAGCACGTAATTACGTGCTCTATTTTACGCCCTCTACTAGAAACAGATCCGACAGTTCCCGCGAGAAGGAATAGGCATAAGTCTTTCCATCGGCCGTCATGCGGATATTAAGAACCGACGTCACGCCGGCCGGATCGCTGGGCGCAAGCCTGAGAAGCTGCTCCCGCTTGCCGCTGCTGAGGTCAAGCCGGAACACCGTGGCCGAAGTTTTGGCGTCTTGATAGACATAAGCCGAACGGCCATCAGCGGACCAGGTGATCCACATGTCTTCCCCGGACCATCCCGGGATCGTGCGGGGCTCGCCGCCGGCCACGGGGAAGAGTTCGCCGCGGCCCTCCGCGTCGCGCGCAAACATGAGCTTGCCATCGGGCGAAACGAGGTGGGATTCGAAGTGATTCCGTTTCACTGAAATTGGAGGCGTAACGGGGCGCGGCGAACCGCCAGCCACGTCTTGGAGGTACATTCTCCATGCATGGCCATCGTCGCAGGCGAAGTATATGGCCTTCCCATCTGGCATGAAACCCAGCGAGGCGCACTGTTCGAATCCGCCAGTGGGCAGCCTTTGCACCTCGCCGACGCCGGTCGGCAAGAGGTCAAAAGCAGTCGAGCCAATCGCGGCAGCGTCAAACGCCAGCACCTTGCTCGCATCCGGCGAAAGAACCGGTTCTCCCCAGGTGCCGAGTTTGATCGCGGGCGATCCGTCGGTCTTTCGTAAAAACGCCAGGCCCGAAGCGCCGGCTGCCAATCCCCAGTCGTCGAACGAAACCTTCTTGCCATCCGTCGAGAGGTCGCGCAGAAGCGCGTAGTCGAGCCACGAGAGATCGCGTTCTATAGAATCGCCCGGCCCACGGAACTGGATCCCGCTCCTCCAAGACTCCTTCGACAACAGAATCCGCCCGTCGCGGGAAACATCGTGCAGCCGCAGCATGCCCGGCAGCCGTAACACAACCCGCTGCTTACCGTTCAGGCCGAGACCCAGAATCGCATCCGCCCAGCCTGAGGTATGCGTGGCCGCCGTCCACACCTCGTCGCCCGACGGAGACCACGCCACGCCTTCCACACTCACAAAATTCGGCACGCGGAACAATTCCTTGCCGTTCCGGTCGACGGCGAGCACATGGCCGGCGTCGCCATCTACGGCGTGAAACTCGGCGAAGGCGACGGCATCGCCCCGCGGCGAGATTCGTACATATCCCAGCGGGCGATCGCTCTCGTAGATCATCTTCCCGCGCGGATATTCCACGCGGTACTTCGCCCCCACCTGACGAATCACAGCCATTTCGCTGCCGTCCGCGCTCCAGTCCGCTGCCATCACATTGTCGGCGACCTCGCGCGGCGATCCACCGGCTAAAGGCAACAATCCCAGCGTGCCCTGGCAAAGACCGATGTAGCGATCGTTGCAGCCGACCGAAATTGCCATCTCCGACGACGAGACCGCAAACAAAGTGGAATCGACCAGATTGAGAGGGCGCGACTCCGGACCGCCCGGTGCTATGGAGTAAAGCTGTACCGGCGCCCCATTCCAGCTGGCGCTGTAATACGCGGATCGCCCATCCGGCGCGAAGCGTGCCGAGTAGACCAGCCCGCGCTCGAATGTAAGTTGCTGGTAGGTTGGCGGGACGATCGGAACGCTGCGCCGTTCCAGCATCCAGCTGCCGGCCGCAACCAGCGCAAGCAGAACTGCGCCGGCTGCCAGGCCGATGATCTTCGAGCGCGGTCGTGTGGCTGCCGGAAGTGCGGCCGCGCTGGTTACTGACGAAATTCCCGAAACGCCTTCCAGATTGAACGCCAGATCGCGCGCCGACTGGAATCGTTGCACCGGCTTCTTCTCGAGACAACGCCGTACGATCCGCTCCATGGCCGGCGAGACGAGCTTGCCCGTCACGCTCAGTTCTGGCGGCTCTTCTTTTAGGATTGCAGTCATCGTCTCGGCCGAAGTGTCGCGGCGGAAGGCGCGCTGTCCCGAAAGCATTTCGTAAAAGACCGTTCCCAGGGCGAAAATGTCGGAGCGCGCGTCGGCCGGCTCGCCCCTGACTTGCTCCGGCGCCATATAGCCCACGGTACCGAGCACAATGCCGGTAGAGGTCGGAACGGCTTCGAGCGTCGCGCCGTCATCCGACGCCGTTTCCGGCTGCGACAGCTTGGCTAAACCGAAGTCGAGAATCTTTACCCGCGCGTCGCGCGTGACGAAAATGTTCTCCGGCTTCAAGTCGCGATGGATAATGCCCTTGTCGTGGGCTGCAGCCAGGCCTTGCGCGATCTCAATGCCGTATTCGACTACGCGCCGCAGGGGCAGAGCGCCGCCGCTCAGCTCGGTCCGCAGCGATTGGCCCTCCAGACACTCCGAGACCAGATACGGCGCGCCGTCATGCGTGCCGATGTCGTGAATCGAGAGGATGTTGGGGTGGTTCAGCGCGGCGACCGCGCGCGCTTCGGCTTCGAATCGGCGCAGCCGGTCGGCATCACGGGCCAGGGCCGCCGGCAGAACCTTGATGGCTACATCACGCCCCAGCCGCGTGTCGCGCGCGCGGTACACTTCGCCCATGCCGCCCGCACCAAGCGGCGCGAGAATTTCATACGGCCCGATTTTCGTGCCGGCAGTCAGCGCCATGCGTGCGCGCCATTATAGCCCGTGCATCGCCGGGCGACGCTGACACCCAGTTTTCGCATGCTAAAATAGAGCTTCCACATGGCTACGATTCAGCGAAGAAAGACCGTTACGGCCATCGTCGGGGGTGTGCGCGTTGGCTCCGATGCACCGGTTGTGGTGCAATCCATGACCAACACCGACACGGCTGACGTTCCCTCGACCGTGCAGCAGGTTGCCGCGCTGGCCCGCGCCGGCTCCGAACTGGTCCGCGTAACTGTCAACAACGACGACGCGGCCGCCGCCGTGCCCCGCATCGTTGAAGAACTCGACAAGATTGGCGTGCGCGTGCCCATCATCGGCGACTTCCATTACAACGGCCACGTGCTGCTCACCAAGTATCCCGAATGCGCCCGCGATCTGGCCAAGTACCGCATCAATCCCGGCAATGCCAGCATCGGCGCGAAGGGCGACTCGAACTTTCGCACGATGATCGAAGTCGCAGTGAAGTATCAGAAGCCGGTGCGGATCGGCGTAAACTGGGGCTCGCTCGACCAGGTGCTGCTGACGCGCATGATGGACGAAAACTCGCGCTTGCCCGAGGCCCAGATTAAAGACGCGCGCGAAGTTACGATGGAAGCGATGGTGGTGAGCGCACTGAATTCCGCCGAACTGGCGGAAAAATACGGCTTGCGTGCCGACCAGATCATCCTGAGCGCGAAGGTCAGCGGCGTGCAGGATCTGATTGACGTCTACCGCGCTTTGGCCGCGCGCTGCAACTATCCGCTGCATCTCGGGTTGACCGAGGCCGGTATGGGCGCGAAAGGTGTTGTCGCTTCTTCCGCAGCGATGGGCGTGGTGCTGCAGGAAGGCATTGGCGACACGATTCGCGTCTCGCTAACGCCCGCTCCCGGAGGCGACCGCACCGAAGAAGTGCGCGTGGCGCAGCAGATTCTGCAATCCATGGGCATTCGCAGCTTTACGCCGCAGGTCACGGCCTGCCCCGGCTGCGGACGCACCACCAGCACCTTCTTCCAGGAAATGGCCGAGCAGATTCAGTCGTACCTGCGCGAGCAGATGCCCTCATGGAAAGGCCGCTACGTCGGCGTGGAAGAAATGAAGCTCGCCGTCATGGGTTGCGTAGTCAACGGCCCGGGCGAATCCAAGCACGCCAACATCGGCATCTCCCTGCCGGGAACGTTTGAAGAGCCTAAGGCTCCCGTCTACGTTGACGGCCGTCTGTTCACCACGCTGAAAGGCGACCGCATCGTCCAGGAGTTCATCACGATCCTTGACGAATATGTGGACTCGCATTACGCGGCGAAGGAATCGGCAAGAGAGGAAATTCCAGCGCGGGCGTAGTTGGCCGGATGTGCCCACTGTCATGCTGAGCGGAGCAATGCAGAGCGCGAAGCGATCTGCGTGGCGGAGTCGAAGCATCCCTACCCGTACGACAACCGTTTGAAATGCCCTTGGGCGTCACCTCAGCGGCTGGAGCCGCCAATAATTCGCTGGCGCTGTGGCGCGGCTGGAAGCCGCGCCCTTTCAAATCCGACGCGGGCCGCCGTGCCCCCTATAGGGATGCTTCGACTGCGAGCGGGACCTTTCGCGGTCCCGTTCTTCGCTCAGCATGACATCGTCAAGTGGAATCGCTACTGGCCGGTGAACAGGAAAGCCGGATACTGCGGCGGGGGCTGGCCATTCACTGGCGC
>Ga0187770_10000246_pt1 | contig 26973 bp, 24 predicted proteins | sample 0116_SJ02_MP02_2_FD_133154 | JGI IMG/M metagenome (GOLD analysis project Ga0187770, IMG submission 133154) | Tropical peat soil microbial communities from peatlands in Department of Meta, Colombia - 0116_SJ02_MP02_20_MG | ecosystem: Environmental > Terrestrial > Soil > Wetlands > Peat | place...
CGCAGCGCAGATGGATCTGGTGCGGCTCGCGATTCCCCGCCGCGTCTACACCCAGAGCCACATCGACTACGTGGTCGAAGTGATTCTGGAAGTGTGGAAGAACCGCGAGCGCATCCCCGGCCTGCGCTTGACTTATGAAGCGCCGTTCCTGCGGCATTTCACAGCGCATCTGGAGCCGGTGAAGGTGGGAGCAGCGACGCAGCTGTAGAATCGGCGATGCAGGAGTTTAGGATCTCGGATGTTCCTGAGAACGCAGATCCGAAAATACGCTACCGAGTGGATAGAAAAACTGCCCAAGGGAACCGTGTTCCGCGTTTACAAACTATACGATTTTCTGGCTGAAACTCTTCCCCTTAGGCTCCTTTCGCCCCTTCAGGGCTGGCTCCATTTGGTCTGTCCTCTACCCACGGCTTGCGCCGTGGGCTGCATTCTTGCGCCGCTGCGCGGCTCCGGTTTCTCCTACGAAGGAGGTGTAAAATATCCTCGCAAGCCCTAATATCCGACCTCCAGACATTCGAAAGGATTCTCCCATGGCAACCGTCGAAGCCCCCGTCCGGCCGCGCACCAGCCTGCATGCCGGACCGTTCGTTACCGAGCCGTTTTTCGATTTCCGCAATGAAGAGAATGCGCGCCGCATGCGCGCCGCGATCGCCAAAGTTAGAGCCCAGCTGGGACGCGAATATGACCTGATCATCGGCGGCAAGCGCGTCAAGACGGCGGACAAGATCAAGTCGCTGAATCCGGCCAAGCCGTCGGAAATCGTTGGCATCCATCAGAAGGCGGGCAAGGAGCACGTGGAGCCGGCAATGAAGGCGGCGCTCGCGGCGTTCGAAACCTGGAGCCACACGACCGTCGAAGAGCGCGCCGGACTGCTGTTCCGCGTGGGCGACCTGCTGCGCGCGCGCAAGATGGAGTACATGGCGTGGCTGGTCTTTGAAGTCTCGAAGAACTGGGGCGAAGCCGACGCCGATATTTCCGAAACCATCGACTTCTGCGAGTTCTATTCGCGCGAAGCGCTGCGCCTCGGCAAGGCGCAGACGCCGATCCAACTTCCGGGCGAGCACGATACGCTGCACTACATTCCGCTGGGCGTAGGCGCGGTGATTCCGCCGTGGAATTTCCCCTGCGCGATCATGGCCGGGATGACGATGGCCGCGATCGTCAGCGGCAACACCGTGATTCTGAAGCCGTCGAGCGATTCGCCGACCATCGCCGCGAAATTTGTGGAACTGCTCGAAGAGGCCGGCATGCCTGAGGGCGTGGTGAACTTCTGTCCGGGCGCGGGAGCGAGTTTCGGCGATGCAGTCGTGGCACATCCGAAGACGCGTTTTGTCGCGTTCACGGGCTCGCGTGAAGTCGGCCTGCACATCAATAAAGTCGCAGCCACGCAGGCTCCGGGCCAGATCTGGATCAAGCGCACGATTCTCGAGATGGGCGGCAAGGACGCGATTATCGTCGATGCCGACGCCGATATCGATTCCGCCGTGGAAGGCGTTGCACAAGCGGCGTTCGGATTTCAAGGGCAAAAGTGCTCGGCCTGCTCGCGCGCGATTGTGGACGAGCGTGTCTATGACAAGTTTCTCGAGCAGCTCAAAGCGCGGGTGGAGAAGATTCAGGTCGGCGATCCCGCGGAGAATGCCAACATGGGCGCGGTGATCAACGAAGGCTCGATGCAGACGATTCTTGGCTACATCGAGCAGGGCAGGAAAGACGGACGCGTCATCACCGGCGGCGAACGGACCGAAGGCGAAGGCTATTTCATCCAGCCCACGGTGATTGCCGACATTGCGCCGAAGTCGAAGCTGGAGCAGGAAGAAATATTCGGGCCTGTGCTCGCCGTGATCAAAACGCGCGGCTTCGACCACGCGCTGGAAATCGCCAACGACACGGAATTCGGCCTGACTGGCGCCGTCTACACCAGTTCGCGCGATAAGATCGATCGCGCGGTGCGCGACTTTCACGTCGGCAACTTGTACATCAACCGCAAGTGCACGGGCGCGATGGTGGGCGCTCATCCCTTCGGCGGATTCAACATGTCAGGAACGGATTCGAAGTCAGGCGGTCCGGATTACCTGTATCTGTTCACGCAGGCCAAGGCGGTGGGAGAGAAAATCCGATAAACTGTCTCACGGAGGCGCGGTCCGCAAGCCGCGCCTTTTGTGTGAGTAGACAGTTACGCAGTCGAAGAAGCCTGGGCTCTGACCCAATAATGCTCTAAGCAATAATGAGGGGGCTGAATGAAGCGTCGTCTGGCGATGTGTCTTGTGGTGTGCTGTCTCTCAGCAGGTGTTTTCGCTCAGGATCCATCAGATCGGGCAGTGCTTCAAGTTGCCACAAAGACGATCCGCCCGGAGCAGCTCCGCGCGCATATCCGCTTCCTTGCCGATAGTCTCCTGCAAGGCCGCGCTCCCGGCACGGCCGGCTACGACATCGCCGCGGGTTATGTCGCCACGGAACTCGAAGGCATGGGTCTGCATCCAGGAATTTCAGGATCTGGGGTTTCGGGTGGCTGGTTCCAGAACGTGCCCTTGGCGAAGGCTGTCACTGATGAGGCAGCCAGTTCGCTGATGCTGACGGTGAACGGCAAGGAGCAGAAACTGGCCGACGCCAAAGACTACATTCTCTCTTCGTGGTTCGCGAGCCCTGCGGCCAAAGCCGGCAAAGCCGAAAGCGACGTCAGCGCTCCGCTGGTTTTTGTGGGATTTGGCGTGACCGCCCCCGACCAGAAATACGACGATTACGCCGGTGTGGACGTTCACGGCAAAATCGTAGTGGATATCTATGGCGCGCCATCGTCGTTTCCTTCGACCGAGCGTGCCTACTATTCCGATGGAACGGTAAAGTCGAAGAATGCGGTCGCGCACGGTGCGATCGGCCATTTGGACATCATGCTTCCTGAGGACTGGAAGCGGTATCCATGGGATTGGCTGGTGCCCCAGATCCAGATGGGCGAGATGCACTGGCTCGACAAGAACGGAGTTCCTCACGATTTCTTTCCTGAATTGCGCGGCAACGCCACGCTCAGCGAGCAAGGAGCGGACAAACTATTTGCGGGATCTCCGAAGACTCTTGACGAAGTCTTCGCTACCGCACGCGCCAGCAAACCACAGGCGTTCCCTTTGAAAGCAACCGCGCGCATTCATACCGTGGCGGCACAAAGAGTGATTCAAAGTGCGAACACTGTGGCCGAGCTGCAGGGTTCCGACCCAGCTTTGCGGGATCAATACGTCGTCTACACTGCGCATGTGGACCATCTGGGGATTTGCCCAGCGGTCAATGGTGACAACGTTTGCCACGGCGCGCTCGACAATGCGTCCGGCACGTCGTCGTTGCTCGAGATTGCGCGCGCTTACGCCAGCCTGCCTCAGCCCCCGCGGCGATCGGTGCTGTTCGTGTTTGTGACGGGAGAGGAAATGGGCCTGCTCGGCTCCGATTATTTCGCACATTTTCCCGCCGTGCCGCTGAAATCGATTGTGGCCAACCTCAACATTGACGGCGCGCCGGGGGCCTTCTCGGCGATGAAAGACGTGGTCGTACTGGGAGTGGAACACTCGACTCTTGCCGGTGAAGTGACCTCGGCGACCGGGATCATGGGATACGACGTGAGTCCTGATCCGTTGCCGGAGGAAGTTTTCTTCATTCGCAGCGACCAGTATTCGTTCGTGTTGCAAGGCGTCCCGGCGATCGACATCACCGACGGCGTGAAGGCGGTCGATCCGAAAATCAACCTGCTCGAGGTGGAGAAGAAATGGATGGTCACGCGCTACCACACTCCGCTGGACAGCATGGATCAGCCGATCGATTTTGGTTCCATGGCGAAGGGCTCGGTGCTGAACTTCCTGGTGGGCTATCAGGTTGCCCAACGTGACTCGGCTCCGGAATGGAACAAGGGAGATTTCTTCGGCACGACATTTGGGCCAAGGCACTTCGCAGAAAGCGCAGGGAAGTAGCGGCGGATTTCGTTTCAGCCAGGCGAAGACGCCTGTCGCAAGTCGTCCCTAGCGTTTCCGTTAGCCTGCGCGTCGCCTGGACGGGGTTATCCTAAAGAACCTGAGACTGACACCAGTTGAGCGGAACGAACATGCGCCCTGATAGATCTCTGACATATCAAACGCTAGTGACAATTGTTGCATTCTCCTTAGGCGTGCCGGCTGTGCGTGCCTGCTTCGGTCAGTCCATTTCTGAATCCAGCACCTCGGCCTCGTCCGGGCTTGATTCAACCCCACCCGTAAATTTCCAGGGCGGGCTCGCCAGAGAACCCATGATTATTGAGCATCCCGATGGCGCCCTGTTCGTAAGCGGCTACGCAGGAGACGTTGCCTCGGGGCCAGCACAGACCGTTCCGAGACTGTGGAAAAGCACAGATCACGGCGCTACTTGGAATGCAGTGAACGTCGGAACCGAAATGGATGGGGCCATCGGCAATTCTGATGTGGATCTTGCTGTGGCACGAGATGGCACTCTCTACTTTGTCAGCATGGGCTTCGACCGCAAAGCGTTTGAGGGCACACACATCGCGGTAGGGGTAAGTCGAGACTCCGGGAATACCTGGCACTGGACAATGCTTTCGAAGAAGCGATTCGACGACCGCCCATGGGTCGCAGTAGCGCCGGACGGAGCCGCGCATGTTATTTGGAACGATGGCAGGGGTGTGTATCACACTGTGAGTCGCGATCGAGGTGCTACCTGGAGCACAGCCCAGGTGATCCACCCGCAAGGCGGGTCGGGTAACCTCGCTGTCGGACCCAAAGGTGAGCTCGCAGTTCGGATCACTCCAGCATCGGCGTCGGGCAATAAGATTGAACCCGGAGTTGAGTTGGTCGCTATCAGCAAGGACGGCGGTGATACCTGGGAAAAACACTCCGTCCCGGGCCAACGCATCTGGGCATTCACCGAGGGAAGCACTCCGCGCTGGACGGAACCGCTCGCCTGGGATGCGAATGGGAATCTTTATCTGCTCTGGACACAGGTAACTGGAGTCTGGCTCGCGCGTTCCGCGGATCGCGGATCAACGTGGACAACCTGGCGGGTGGCTGAGAGTGAAGGGGATATGCTGTCATATTATCCGTACTTAGTGGCCGGTGGCCCCGGAGAATTAGCGGCGACATGGTTCTCAGGATCAGGCGATAGCTTGCGATTTCAAGCATGTAGAATCACAGTCCCAAGTTCGGTGGCTCCACCGCGGAAAATATGCTCGGCGCGGCTTACGCCGGATACTTGGAGGCCAGATGACCCTCCCAGTACGCAATTGGTGCGTTCCCCGGCGGGTGAGTATCTACCCGTCTTATTTCTTCGTGATGGCAGTCTCGCAGTTGTAAGCCCAATTCAAAATCAAGGGACGAACCACTTCGGCTTTTCCTTTTGGAAGTTCAAGGAGTCATCCCGGTGAAGAATGTGTTTTCTCCAGATCAAATCAAAGGGTGGGTGCCCATTTCTCGCGCGCTCTTGCGCGAGAAGTGGAGATTTTCGTTTGAAATCAAAAAGGCCGCCCGCGGGCGGCCTTTCTTCATAGAAATGAGTTCTACGGTGCGACGCCCGCCGGAGGCTGCGGCTGGGTGCCTGACGCGGTCGCGGCGGCGGCTTCGTTCAAAATGCGGTGATGGATGGTGAACAGCGCCAGCTCCAGCCGGTCCGACACGCCGATCTTGTCATAGACGTTGCGCAGGTAATTCTTGATGACCTGCTCGGTGGTGCCGAGCTGGGTGGCGATTTCCTTGTTCTTGTAGCCCTGCACGATCAGCGCGACAATGCGAAGCTCCTTGGCGGTAAGCCGGTCGCGCACCCGCAATCCGACCATATCGTTTTCGGTGAGTTCGCTGGGCACGGCGACGTCCTGCACCCAGGTCTCGCCGCGCGCGACTTTGCGCACACAATCAACCAGCGCGGCGCTGGTGACGTTGCGATAGACCACGCCATGCGCGCCATTCGACATGTGCCGCTGCGCGCTCTCGCCGGTGTCGGCGAGCACGATGACGCGGGTTTTGGCCTTGTTGGCGGCCTGCACAATGGCGGCGAAGTCGTTGTGAAATCCCGCGGCCACCACCAGCACGGCAGCGCGAAACTTGTCCAGAGCCATGAACATCTGTTCAGGCGTTTGCGCCTGAGCCACAATGCGCATTTCGTCTTCGACCGCGAGCACTTTCGCGATACCCGCGCGGAAGATCGCCTGGTTATCGGCCAGAATCAGTTTGAGCATTTGTCAGCGCTCCAAATAAATCTGCATCAAGTAAAACGTGTCGCGATTTCAGGCTTCCAGAAATCTCCGCTTCAATGATCGGTGTCTCTCACGAACTCATAGGAGTCGATCACGCAGGCCACGCCGCGTCCTTCACCGCCCGCTCCGGTTTCGTCGGCGCGGACCACCCGTCCTTTGCACTGGATGGTGACGTTCTCCTGACCGCCGGTCATCTCCGGCGGCAGGGTGATTTCAAATTCAACCGGGGAACCAATCTCCATCGAAGCGTCGGCGCGGATGTAAACTCCGGCCGCGCTGAGATTTCCGGTCACTCCCTTGGCGTCTCCGCTCTCGCCCTTGTGAATCTTGATGGGCAACTCCAGCGGAAATCTTTTTCCAGTCCGTGCTTCTTCGGCCACGGGGCCTCCTCTGTGCTGGCCTGGTCTCGAGTTGTGTTCGGTGAATGAGGCCGGCGTCGTCGAACCAATCATGTCAAATCAAGCTCCCGGCGGGCAAGACGCCCGCTTTTCCTGCTTACGGGCGGTTATATCACGGAAAGTTACGCTTGTAAAAGGCTGATAACCCGTTAGTTAACGGTAGCATCTAGGTTCCCCCAGGAAGCCGAGGGGACGCCTGAAGCTTGACGCAGCTTTACGCGAAGGCTGCTGTGACCGTGATAGTGTTTTGAAAGCAAGCTCCTCGACCAGAAAGAAGGTTCCTTGCATGGAAAACTCCTTCCAATTCAACGCCGGGAGACGCGTGGGACACGTCTGTGCCAGGCGGGCTGTCCGGCTGGTCTTATTTGGTCTACTCAGTCTCGCTCTCTCTTCCGACGCTGGGGCGCAAACCAGCAGCCAGAAGGCTTCGAGCCCGGCTCCATCCGCGAAGAGTCAGGGCGGAAAGGCCACAGGCGAGAGCAAGGCTGCCGAGATGCCCGGAGTCCTTGCGCAGCTCAACGGAGCGTTGGAGAGCCTGGCGGCACGGGTGTCTCCGGCGGTGGTGCAAATCCTGGTGACGGGATACGGGCCGATCAAGGAGGAAGATCGGTCGCAGACCGCGCTGATTATCCGCCAGCACGCGGTCGGTTCCGGAGTGATCGTCGATCCGAACGGCTACATCATCACGAACGCGCATGTAGTGGAGGGAGCGCAGCGCATCCGCGTGGCATTGCCGCTGCCCATGGGCGATTCAGGCGCTCAGGTAGCGATCGGCAAAAGACGAATTCTCGAGGCCAAGCTTCTGGGGCAGCACAAGGAAACCGACCTTGCCCTGCTCAAAATCGAGGAGACCGACCTGCCCACGCTTTCGCTGCTGACGCAGCTGCGCCCGCAGGTGGGGCAACTGGTCTTCGCCATTGGCAGCCCGGAGGGCCTGCAAAACTCCGTCACCATGGGAGTGGTCAGCGCGGTCGCGCGCCAGGCCGATCCAGGCAAGGCGCTCGCTTACATTCAAACCGACGCGCCCATCAATCCCGGCAACAGCGGCGGCCCGCTGGTCGACATGAACGGCGCGGTGCTGGGGATCAATACGTTCATTTTGTCTTCCGGCGGCGGCAGCGAGGGGCTGGGCTTCGCTATTCCTGCGCGTGTGGTGGATTTTGTCTACCAGAGCCTGCGTAAATACGGTCACGTGCATCGCGTCGAAATCGGTGCGGTCACTCAGGAAATCACGCCCACGCTGGCGGAAGGGCTGAAGCTTGCGCGTCATTGGGGCGTGATTGTGGCCGATGTGCGGCCGGACGGTCCGGCCGCCGCGGCGGGGCTGCAGGTCCGGGACATTATTCTCTCGGCGGACGACCGGCGGATCGAGACGCTGGCGTCGCTGTCTGCTGCGCTGTATCTGCATCGCCTGGATCAAGTCGTGAAGATGGAAATCTTGCGCGGAGACGAGCGCAAGACGTTGTACATTCCGGCGATTGAACATCACGATCAGATGGACCAGTTGCTGGACGCGGTGAATCCGCAGAACAGCCTGATTCCGCGGCTGGGCATTCTGGCCATTGACGTCACGGCCGATCTGCAGAAGCAGCTGAGTTCACTGCGCATTTCCTCGGGCGTCATCGTGGTGGGGCGGGCCGCGGACCTCATCATGCCCGATACGGGCCTGCAGGCGGGAGACGTGATTCACCAGCTCAATACAATCCGCATCGATTCGATGGAAACACTGCGCGCCGCGGTGGCCGCGCTGAAGAGCGGCGATCCGGTCGTGTTCCAGATCGAGCGCGATGGCGACCTGATGTGGGTGAGCTCTGAAATGGAGTAGGGCATCAGCATAGGGAGCCGGCAGATCACCTATTGCGCACTGGATTCATATTAGCTAAGATATAGTTAGCTAACATGAAAAAGGTCACCATTCACGAGGCCAAGACTACCCTTTCGCGCCTGATCGAAAAAGCGTGCCGCGGGGAGGAAATCATCATCGCGCGGGGACCTGATCCGGTGGTCCGGCTGGTTCCCATCGGCGGCCGGAAGGGGCAGCGGAAGCTCGGCATTTTGAAGGGCAAGCTCGTAGTCGGACCGGAGTTCTTCGAATCGCTTCCCACCGAGGAATTGGACCGCTGGGAGTGAGGCGATGCGTTTCCTTCTCGATACGCACACTCTGCTGTGGTGTTTCAACGCCTCGCCGTCGCTCAGTTCACGCGCGCGCCGGCTCATCGAGGACGGGAGCAACGAAATTCTGGTCAGCGCGGCCTCAGCCTGGGAAATCGCTACTAAAGTCCGGCTGGGGAAATTGACGACCGGAGAAGAACTCGTCAGCGATCTGGGTCGTTATCTCGACCAGTTGGGATTTGAAGCTCTTCCGATCTCGCTGGCGCATGCGGTGCGAGCCGGACGGCTTCCGGGAGAACACCGCGATCCCTTCGATCGAATGCTGATTTCGCAGGCGCAGGCGGAAACCTTGCCGGTCATCAGCAATGATCGTATCTTCGACGAGTACCGAGTGGAGCGAATCTGGTAGCACTATTGCGCGGCGGCGCCGCGCGCGGACGATTTTTGCTTGGCGGCGCTCTCGATCAGGACTCCTAACCCGGCGGCTATGGCCTCGACGACGCGAAGATCGTCGGGCGTGAAGGCATCCAGCGCGGTGCGATAAAGAGCCAAAACGGCGACAACTCCCCTTGCCCCAGCGAGGGGCACGGCCAGCGACGAACGCAGCGTGCTGTAGCGCTGAGGATCGTTCAGATATCCGGGCTCGACCGCCGGGTTGCCGTTCAAGATTGCCTTGTGGTTCTGCGCGACCCATCCGGACAAGCCTTCACCGAGCGGAATCCGCAGCGAAGAAAAGAGGCGGAAATTCTCGCCGCTGACCAGCTCCGGCACGAGCACGGCGTCTTTCAGCGAGTACATGGCCAGTGAGTCGTAGGGCACGAGGCACCCAAGGCGAACCGCGAGCAGAGAAGCGATGTCGGCAATGCACAACGCGACGCCTCGACTGCTGAGTGTGAGGATTTCGTGCGCCTGCCGCTGCGCGGAAGAGAGAAGTGCATTGAGATTCTGTGAAACCGGCGCAGCCGCGGGTGGTTCGGCGGACTCGGCAAAACCGGCGTCAGGAGCGAGACCGCGCTCGACCTTGAGATCGGTCGAAAGCTTTGGCGGCGCCTGCATGGGTTGTGCATTTGCCAACTTTTCCAATTCGATGTAGCGCTGGCCGAGAATCTGGACCACGCGCGGATCAAAACTCTTGCCCGACTCCGCGGCCACGCAGTCCATCGCCCGATCCAGGGGCAGAGCCTTGCGATATTGACGGTCGGAGGCAAGCGAATCGAGGCAATCGACCGCCGCGAGAATGCGCGCGCCGACGGGAATCTGTTCGCCGCTCAATCCATAGGGGTAGCCGCTGCCATCCCATTTTTCGTGGTGAGCGCGCACGATGGGCACGACGGGATAGGGAAAATTGACCTGCTCCAGAATTTCCGCGCCGACTACGGGGTGAATCTTCATCTTCTCGAATTCTTCCGGAGTCAGCTTGCCCGGTTTTGAAATGATGTGTTCGGGCACGGCCAGTTTGCCGATGTCGTGCAGCACGGACGCGGCCTGCAGCGCCTCGGTTTCATCCGGGCTTAGTCCGAGTTCGCGGGCCAGCTCCATGGCATACACGCGCACACGTTGCAGGTGCTCGCCCGTGGTTTGGTCCTTGGCTTCAATCGCCAGCGCCAGGGTTTCAATCGTCCGGAGGTGCAGACTCGACACTTCCTCGGCGTGGCGTTTGTCCGTTTCCAGTTTTCCCAGATACAGGCGATACGAGCGGTACATGAGATAGATCGGCGGCAGCACAAGCAACGAAGCCTGCCATCCGATGCGGCTGTTCAGGAAGTGCACCAGGCCGGCGGCAGCGGCTCCAACCATGTAGTACGGGAACGACCAGAGATAAATTTCGGTCCAGACTTTGGCGATGGGCTTGTCTTCGGTGAGGCCGATGATGGTCGACATGGCCGCCGTGTTGCAGCCGAAGTGCGTGACGGCGGCGACCAGCAAGGCCAGAGGCCTCGATCCGTGAACCACGTAGTGCGCCATCAGCTGGAAGGCGCCATATGCGATCGCACTCGACACGGTAACTTGGGAGAAATTGAAGACCAGTTGGACCGGCTTGAGCTTGCGCGCCGGGCGCCAATAGAACTGCCCGAGCGTGCTGACCAGGCCGATGGCCAGAGTTTCAGGCAGGCTCAATTCGAGAATACCGAGCAGCGTGAAGAGGAAATTGACCGACAGCGTTCCTTCGATGCCGGGCAGGTTCACTTTCAGTGACGACGCGAGCAGGGCCGCAATCAGGTAGCAGACGAACCTCAGCGGATCACTCGATTGCCAGTGCAACGACGCGAAAACGAAGCAGAATGACGCTGCCAAAGACATGGCAGCGATAAAGACACGGGCGCCAATGGAATGACCCCACGACATGAGAAGTGCTTAAATTTTCAACGAATTGCCGATGCCCTGTCCGCCCAAAAAGGGACTGCCTCGTTACCATGGTTTCACCTAAAGGAATCAATTACTTACGTCTAGTAACGGCAGTGGGTGGGACAGGTTGTCCTGCCCCGCGGACAATGGGACAAAGTGGCCGCTGTGCTTTGCAACACTTCTCTGTAACTCACTGATAAATAAGGCCAGTTCGTGTCCCATTTTGGAATTGGAGGTGCAAGAACATAGTCACTGGGAGTGCGGTTACGTACTGTGGGGCGACCTTCTGGGGGACTCATGAAGAAAGTTGTGCTCTTGCTGCTCATTGCGACAGTGTCGGTGGCTTATGCCTCCGATACGAACAAATTGTCGCCGGACCTGCAGGCCTCGACTGCGAAAAACGTTCAGGTGATCGTGCAGTACAACAGCGCGCCCAGCATTCTGGATCTGAACCTTCTCGCCACTTTGGGTTCGATCCTGAACTCGCTGCCGTTGGTGAATGCGGTTGTTGCCGACCTGCCGTTGGCTAACGTTCTTTCGCTGTCGAATCAGGCGGACGTGAAATACATCAGTCTGGACCGCACGCTGGCTCCCGCACTGAGCAACGCTGCGCCGGCGGTGAATGCTCCCTACGCATGGCAGACCGGCTACACCGGCGCAGGAGTTGGTGTAGCGCTGATCGACAGCGGCGTTGCCGGCAGCCCAGACCTGAACGGCGGCTTGCTCGGATTGTCGCGCGTAGTGTGGAACCAGAGCTTCGTTTCGGGCAATGCCAGCGCAAATGACCAGTACGGGCACGGCACGCATGTCGCTGGTTTGATCGCCGGCGACGGCGCCAGTTCCACGGGGTCGAAGTACACACGCACGTTCAAGGGCATTGCGCCGCAGGCCAGTATCGTCAACCTGCGCGTGCTGGATCAGAATGGTGCCGGCACCGACAGCGCGGTGATTAACGCCATTAACACGGCCATCAATCTGAAGCCGCTGTTCAACATCCGCGTCATCAATCTTTCGCTCGGCCGCGCCATCTACGAGACCTACACGCTGGATCCTCTGTGCCAGGCGGTGGAAGCGGCGTGGAAGCAGGGTATTGTGGTGGTGGTGGCGGCGGGCAACAACGGCCGCTATCAGCCGACCGACGGCTACGCGACCATTACCGCGCCGGGAAACGATCCTTATGTCATCACGGTCGGAGCGATGAAGCCAATGGGAACCCCGACGCGCGTGGACGACCTGATGGCCAGCTACAGCTCGAAGGGGCCGACGGCCATCGATGCGATTGCGAAACCTGACCTCGTAGCTCCCGGCAACTTGCTGGTCTCGCTCGAAGCGCCCAATTCGACGCTGTATAACGCGTATCCGGGCAATCAGGTGCCGTACAGCTATTACGTGAGCGGCGGCAGCAGCGCGTCTTCTTCCAGCTACTTCACGCTGAGCGGCACCAGCATGGCGACGGGCGTGGTCAGCGGCGTCGTGGCTGATCTGCTGCAGAAGTCGCCGAGCCTGACGCCTGACCAGGTGAAGGCGCGTCTGATGAAGACGGCCTGGAAGTCTTTGCCCGCCTACAGCAGCGTGACCGATCCCACCACGGACGTCACCTACACCGACCAGGATGACGTGTTCACGGTCGGCGCGGGCTACATTGACGTTGAGGCTGCCACGGGCAATACCGATGTGGCGCGAGGCACGGCGATGTCGCCAGTGGCCACGTTCAACGGCACGTCAGACACGGTGACGCTGAATGCGAATTCGTCGGCGGTGTGGAACACGTCTTCCGCGTGGTCCTATCCGCTTGTGTGGGGAATGCAACAGTTCGTGACCGGCACCACGGCGGCGGGTTCGTCAGGCACTGCGACTGGCAACGGCGCCACTGGGGCGAGCAACGCTCTCTGGGGATCGAACGCCCTGTGGGGCAGCAACGCGCTCTGGGGCTCGAACGCGTTGTGGGGCTCGAATGCGCTGTGGGGATCGAATGCCTTGTGGGGCAGCAATGCTCTGTGGGGATCGAATGCCTCCGCAGGTGAACAGTAAGCCGCGAGCAGTAAACCCCAGCAAGCAACGTGGGCCGCGAGGATTCGCGGCCCATTTTCTACGAAGGAAAATCAATAACGAAAAAGTGGTGTAGGCGCCCAATCAGAACGCGCCGCCTCCGCCGCCACCAAATCCGCCGCCGGAGAAGCCGCCGCCACCACCGCCGAATCCTCCGCCGCTCCAGCCCGAGCCGGTCGAACTGGCGCGCGGAGCGGAGACGAACACCTGATGCATGTCGCTCGCCATGCTGTGCATGGAACTTGAAAACAGAATCGGATTGAAGCCCATGCCGGGGTAGTAGCCGCCGGGCGCGACGTACCACGTCGGCGGGTCCTTCACGATTCCGGCAAACGCCTGCGCCCAGTGATGCTCCACGCCCAGCGCCATGGCGTAAGGCAGAAATTTCTCGAATGTTGTCGGCGGCATCTGCTTCAGCCGCTCCGCGTCCACGCGATTCATAAATTCCTGGAAGCCGAGCACGGCCACGCGCACGCGCCCGCCCTTTACGGTCTTCGCAGTCATGACGCGGGCAAACAGCCACCAGATTACTGCCGAGATCAGAACGCTTCCGATCAGCAGCGGAATCGAGTTCAGGAAATTCGTCCATCCCAGGTATTGCACGATGGCAAAGGGAATCAGGATCACGACGGCGGCAGCGACGCTGTATCCGTTGGCCGATTCCGGGTCGAGCAGGTAAATTCCCTTGTTCCGCAGGCTCGACATGATGTCTTCACGGATGATGGGAACGGCGGTGTAGAAGCGGTTTTTGAGGCTGGAGAGCCGCGTTTCCTGGCCGCCGGCGAAGATGTTTTCGAGCATGACGCGCTCATGCGGGGCGAGGCTCTTGTCGGTCATATCCGCCATCGGCTTGAGGAGATGAAAAACGTAGTCCTTATGCGTGAAGACCAGGCCCTTGTCGGCGATCTCTTCGATCTTGATGTAGCCGCGCACGGCCAGATCGACCATAGTCGATGTAATGTCGCGGGGATGAATCGCGTCGTCGAGCAGAGTGCCGGCTTCCGCAGGAGAGATCCCCGGCGGAGGGTCATACATGGGCGCGACCGAAACGCCGGGGTCGGGATCGCGCCCTTTGAACCACCACAGGCCGAACATCACTCCAGCCGTGACCAGCGGCAGGAAGACGGCGGGATTTCCGCCCAGGAACCAGAAGAATTTTGTGCCTGCGCCCGGCTCTTTCAGAATGTCTTTGGGGATGTACACGTCGATGGTGAGCCCGCCGCGCATGGGCAGGGGATTGTTGGTCTCGAACTGAGCTACAGCGCCGTCGACTTTCGCGGTCGCGTCGCGCTCACTCGATCCGTAAACGCCGGTGAAGGCTTGCGCCCGCAGTGAAGCGGCTGCTGCGTCTGGAAACTGCACGGTCGCGGCCGCGTGATCGATGGGCACGGGCCAATCGTTGCCGGTCACGTTCCAGTAAAACTCGTCGTAGTCTTTGAAGAAGCGCGTGCCGTTGGCGACGCGGTATCTGATCTCGACCGTGCGCGCCGTGTCGACCGCGTCCGGAATGTAAATCTTGAGATCGCGCGAACCATTGGAGACTGACGATTCGTACTTCAGGGCGCGACCCTCGCCGTCGGTCACGCTCTCCACGTGCAGGTAAAGTTCATAGTTGGTGCGGTTCGGCCCGGGATATTCGATGGGGATGGTCCGGTGAATGCCGTGCCACTCACCGACGAAATTTAGTGTGATCCGCTCGGTGACGACAGCGCTGCCATCGGTGGCCACGGAGATGTTGTCCTGAAAATCGGCGACCCGCCAGGATCTGGCGTGTGCCGCGCTCGAAAAGCCGCAGAAGGTCAGCGCGAGCAGGAACAGAGCGACCGTCTGGCGGATCGTTGAGGGAAGTCTCAAGTTGGCTGACTCCATCACTCGGGACTCAATGCTGCGACGCTAAAACTTTACCTGCACGGGTTCCCGATCGGCCTCGGCTGTTTCGAAGAACTGCCGTGCCGTGAAGCCGAACATCCCGGCGATGATGTTCGTCGGGAACGACTGGATTTTTGTGTTGAGGTCGCGCACGACCGCGTTGTAGTAACGGCGCGCGTTCTGGATCGAGTCTTCGGTCTGGCTGAGCGAGCCCTGCAGTTGCGTGAATTCCTGGGAAGCTTGCAGTTGCGGATAGTTCTCAGCCACAGCAAAGAGGCTTTTCAGCGCGCCGGTGAGCTGATTCTCTGCGATGGCCTTGTCCGCGGGAGTGGTCGCCTGCATCGCCTGCGAACGGAACTTGGCGATGTTTTCGAACGTTCCTTTCTCGTGGGCGGCGTATCCCTTGACGGTTTCGACGAGGTTCGGAATTAGGTCGTGGCGGCGCTTGAGCTGCACGTCAATGTCGGACCAGGCGGAATCGCAGCGCACGCGCAGCTGCACCAACGCGTTGTACATGCCGATCAGAACCACGGCGATTACGGCGAGAATTACCAGCAGAACCAGACCGGTCATGGGCGCTCCCGGAAACGAAATGAGAATTCAAACGGACGTTAACACAGCGAGAGCGCGGCGGCAATTAGGAAGCTGTGTGCGCCTTCGCATTCTGCGATAGGACCTTGTCGTCCGTTCTGATTACCGCCCGATGAAACCTGAACCGCGAAGCACACAAAGGATCTGCGAAAGGCGCAAAGATAGGGCGAAGTTCCTGGAAAACGAATGCAGAGATCCGGTTTTACTGCTGGGGCGCGAAGTAACCCTTCCTGGCACGTACCTGAAGGTCTTTTTTCAGCGAGGAGATTTCGATGGTGCGGTAGCGGCCGTCGGCGTCGAAATCGGCGGGCTTGTAGGACACTACGTACTGGCTGCGCAGTTCGTCCTCAATGGCAGCGTAGGAGTGAGTGATGTCCTTCATCTTGAAGGGGAAGAAGGCGCGTCCGCCGGTGGCTTCGGCTAATTGCTCGAGAACTTTGTCCCCGCGCATCACCAGGCCGCTGTCGTCGGTGGAAATTGCATAAATGATGACTTCGGCGCGCTGCGCCATCTCGATGGCCTGCGCCCTCGAGACTTCGCTCTGATTATCTTCTCCGTCGCTGACTATAATGATGGCTTTCCGCACCGGGTGCTCAGGATGATCCTTCAGGAACTTGTCCTTGCAGGCGTGATAAATGGCGTCATAGAGAGCCGTGCCGCCGCCGTTGTGCAGGCGGTGCACTGCCCAGTACAGCCGGGAATAATCGTCGGTGTAGTCCTGTGAGAGCTGGCTGTGGGCGTTGAAGCCGACGACGAAGGCTTTGTCGAAACCTTTCCGCAGAGTGTGCTGCAGGAAACTGGTGGCCGCGTCCTGCTCGAAGTCGAAGCGGCTGTCAACCGATCCGCTGACGTCAATCAGCAGGCCGAGATGCAGCGGCAGATCGGTTTCGCGGCGAAAGTTCAGAATGGCCTGCGGAGGCTTGTGGTCGTCGAGAATCGAGAAATCCTTCTGCGTCAGGTCGCGAACGAATTTGCCGTGCTTGTCGGTGGCGATGAAGAGCACGTTCACTTCATTCACGCGCGTGCGGAACGTGATCAGCGAATTCTGCGGATCATCCACGGTCGAATCGGAGCTCGAGACTGCGGTGCTCGGGGTGTTGTAGGCGCTTAGGGTCGTGGCGTCAGAGTAGGCTGACTGCGCCCGCGAAACAGCAACCGCGGCAAAGGTTGCCAGCAACAGCCCAAGAATGCGAAATTTTGTGTTCGTGTACTTCATGCCCGGAGAATACAAATTTTTCATGCTAAACCACGTCCGCGGACACTCCCAAACAATATAGATGCACGCCAGATGCCGAACCCGGCTCCGGACGGCGTTCGCTATCTCATTGACTTTAGGGTTGCTCTGGCCGAGTGCCAAGTTACAAAAGGAGCACACGGAAGGTCATGGCAAAACACTTGCAGTTTCTAGGGCTTGCGCGGTAGTGAATGGCCAAGGGCGGTTGGTCAGTCCGATGCCGCCTCTCAACATTAGTCGCGCCGGCTACGCCGGCTTTGCTTAGAATCTCTACAGTGGAGGGAAATGCATGAAGAGAATCATCCTTTCTTTTATGGCTGTCTGCCTGTCGGCTAGTGTCACCTTCGCAGCGAGTGACGAGCGTGAAGAAGATCGCGTGAAAAATTCGGGTGAGGTGTTGAAGGAGATTTTGAATATTCCAGACGACATTCCCCAGGATTTGCTCGACAAGGCCGAGTGCCTGATCATTATGCCGTCGGTCATCAAGGCCGCGTTCGGTGTGGGCGCCAGTTTCGGCCGCGGAGTGATGATCTGCCGCAGCGGCGAGCACTACAGAGGCAAGTGGGGCGCTCCCGCGCTCTATGCTCTTGAAGGCGGCAGCATTGGATTTCAAATCGGTGGTCAGGCTACGGATTTCGTTCTGCTGGTGATGAATCCAAAAGGCGCGCGGTCGCTGCTGTCCAGCAAAGTGAAACTGGGAGCGGACGCTTCGGCTGCGGCCGGACCCAAGGGGCGCACCGCGGAAGGCGCGACCGACATCGTGATGAGCGCCGAGATTCTTTCCTACTCACGCAACAAGGGCCTGTTTGCCGGCATTTCTCTGGAGGGCTCGACGCTGCGTTCCGATGGGAGCGCGAACGAAAAACTCTACGGGAAGAAGCTGACGGCGAAGGAAATCATTCGTGAAGGCAAGGTCGCGATTCCGACATGCGCGCATGAGCTCGTCTCCCTGCTGGACACCAAGTCGCCGGTCAACAAGTCGGACCCGAAGTCGCTGGAGTAGGCGTAATCAAAGAACGACGAATGTCATCCTGAGCGGAGTGTAGGCTTGGCGCACAAGCGCGAAGCTCACTCGGAGTCGAAGGATCCCTACCGGCATCTATAGTTTGTGCCTTTCGGATCATGCACTGGAAGCATTCTAGCGAACTCCCTTCAGAACCGAGGCTGAGCCTATCGAGGAAGGGATTCTTCGACTGCACAATTGCTTTGGCTCCGCCAAAGCAATTATTTCGCTCAGAATGACAAATATGAATCTGGTCAGCCTCTATGCCCAAACATGCTAAACCACTCACTCGGTGTTCCTGGGCTACCGGCAACGAACTCGCGATCCGCTATCACGACGAGGAATGGGGCGTGCCGGTGCACGACGACCGCACGCTCTTTGAATTTCTCGTCCTCGAAAGCGCGCAGGCCGGGCTCAGCTGGAACACGATCCTCAACAAGCGTCAGAACTACCGCAAAGCGTTCGAGGGCTTTGATCCCAAGCGCGTGGCGCGCTACGACCGCCGCAAGATGCAGCAGTTGATCCGCGATCCCGGCATCGTGCGCAACCGGCTGAAGATCGCGTCTGCGGTTAGGAACGCGAAGGCGTTGCTTCGCGTGCACGAAGAATTCGGCAGCTTCGATTGTTACATCTGGCAATTCGTCGGGGGCAAGCCGAGGGTGAACGCGGTGAGATCACTCAAGGATGTTCCGGCGCGAACTGAGCAATCCGACGCCATGAGCAAAGACCTCAAACGCCGCGGTCTTAACTTCGTCGGGTCGACGATCTGTTATGCCTTCATGCAGGCGGTCGGTATGGTCAACGACCACGTTGTCGATTGCTTCCGCTACAAGCAAGTTGCGCGTCAGCGTTGATGGAACGCGCCGGCGGTCAGATAAACAACGAATAATCCCAGAACAAGGACCAATCCCTCGACTCGCGTTGACCACACGTGCAGCGCGTCGAACTGCACCCGCGCGGGACTGTTGAGCGTGCTGGCATCGAAGGTAGCAACCTGGGCGCGCAATGCGACCATGCGCGGAGTAATCCAAAATTGTGAAACGAGCGTGAGCGCAAGCATGACGCAGATCAGCAGGTGACGCGGGGCGAACGGGTGCCCCGATCCCTGGGTCAGTCGGTTGTAGCTGAGAGAGCTGATCAGAAACACGATGCCCGAGCAAATGGCCATCCAGTGCAGTTTGGTGAGCAGATTTCCGACAAGAGTGCCGGCGAGAAGACGAGTGGGCAGGAGTTGAAAGGCCACCGGAGCGACCACGATAAAGAAGATCAGCCCGCCGATCCAGACCACGAGTGAGAGCAGCATGAAAAACCGCAGGAATGACATGACGGAGGAATTATAGCCGCGCCGGGTCCGGCAACGCTCTGGGCTTTCGTTGCAACGACTACATCGGCACGGCTACGCTCTCCACGATTTCTTTCAGAACCTGGTCCGATTGCTCCGACTTTTTCAGCGTGGAGGCGTAGTGGCCGTTGACTACGACGCGGTGGGCGAAGACCGAGATCACGAGCGGTTTGAAATCCTCGGGAGTGCAGAAGGTACGGCCTTCGAGAAATGCCATGGCCTGTGCGGCGCGATAGAGCGCCTGCGAGCCGCGGGGCGAAACGCCGAGCGATAGAAACTCCGACGTGCGCGTGCGGCGGACGATTTCCAGCGCGTAGCTCACCAGCGATTCATCCACGCGAATCTGCTTCACCGCCTGCTGCATTTCAAGGACATCGGCTCCGGTGAGCACCGGGCGCATACCTTCGATCTGCGAGGCGCCCGCTTCGGAGCGCAGAATCTCGCGCTCGGCCTGCGGGTCGGGGTATCCCATGCGCACCCGAAGCAGAAATCGATCGAGCTGCGACTCGGGCAGAGGATACGTTCCGTGATGCTCCACCGGATTCTGCGTGGCTATGACCAGGAACGGCTGCGGCAGTTCGTAGGAATGCGCGTCGACCGTGACCTGGCTTTCGTTCATGGCCTCAAGCAGCGCGGACTGCGTTTTAGGCGTGGTGCGGTTGATTTCGTCGGCCAGCAAAACGTTCGTAAAGACGGGGCCGCGCTTGAATTCGAACTGCTGCTCCACCGCGGAATAGATGGAAATGCCCAGCACGTCGGAGGGCAGCATGTCGCTGGTGAACTGCACGCGCTGAAAGCTGCAGTCGATGGCCCGCGCGAGCGCCTGCCCGAGCGTGGTCTTGCCGACGCCGGGAACGCCTTCAATGAGAAGATGTCCGCGGGCGAGAATGCTGACCAGGGCCAGGCGAACGACGTCGTCTTTGCCGCGAATGATGCGGCGGAGAGCCTTTTCAAGGTCCTTGGCTTTGACTGCGGTTTGGGCAGCGGCTTTTTCGGCGGCTCCGGGGGAAACAGCGCTGGCGATTTCCGGTGACATTGATTTGGATTCTACTATCGGCGCAGCGAGCGAGCGGAGTTACGTACGTCATGAGCAGCTGTCAGCTTTCAGCAAAACAGATTCCTCGCTACGCTCGGAATGACAAAAACCGAGGTTATCCACTCTTGGAACGCCGACATTGCGCGCGCTTGCGCCAAGTTTTCGTTGAAAGCTGATAGCTGAGAGCCTGACAGCTTTACTGCATAAACTCTGCTGGCCGGCCCGTCAGCCGCTCGATGCGCTTGGCGATGGGCGGGTGCGTCGAAAACAAGTTGGCGAAGTTGATCCCGAGAAACGGCTGAATGATGAATAGATGCGCCGTTGAAGGCGTCGCCTGCAGGGGCAAACGGCGCGAATAGGCGTCGAGTTTTTGCAAAGCGCTGGCCAGCGCGTACGGGTTCCCGGTGAAATGCGCGCCGGTGGCATCGGCCTGATATTCACGCGATCGCGAAACCGCAAGCTGGATCAACGATGCCGCGATGGGCGCGAGAATCAGCATGAAGAGCGCGGCCAGACCTCCGCCGCCGCGGTTATCACGATCGCGACCGCCGAATCCGCCGAAGAACATGGCCCACCGGCCCATGCTAGCCAGCATGGTGATGGCACCGGCAATCGTGGCGGCGACGGAGCTGATCAGGATGTCGCGGTTGTTGACGTGACCGAGTTCATGCGCGAGCACGCCTTCAAGTTCTTCGTCATTTAATAACCCCAGAATCCCGTGAGTCACGGCAACGGAAGCGTGGCTCGGGTTGCGGCCGGTGGCGAAGGCGTTGGGCGACTCGGTCGGAATCACGTAGATCTTCGGCATGGGGATGCCGATTTTCTGGGTGAGCCGCTCGACGATTTCATAGGCGCGCGGCAGTTGCTCGCGCGTGACGGGCTGGGCGCGATACATGGCCAGCGCGATCTTGTCGGAGAAAAAGTAGGAGACGAAGTTCATGACGGCGGCGAAGATGAGAGCCAGCATCATGCCGTTCTGGCCGCCGAAGGCGCGGCCAATGAACAGGAGCACCAGGGTCAGCAACGTGAGCAGAAACGCGGTTTTGAATGTGTTTCCCATAGACGTTCTCAGTTTCTCGGTGAATGTGTCTCGATAATTAGATGGTACCCGAAATGTGCGGATTCATGGGGGATATACGGGTCTCCGCGCACCGCAGTTCCAGATTGCAAGTGTCGTATTCAGAGGGGGATGGCGGTTGATCGGGCTAAGACCGGCCGGGCTGCACACGGCTGGACAGCCGAGGGCGGCTGTCCCTACATGGACCTCCCCCTCTACCGCGCTCGGTTCAGGGCGCGCTGAAGGGTTTGGTCGAGGGCGGCTTTGGTCTTCTCGTATTCTTCCTGCGAGATGCGGCCCTGCTTGTGCTCGACTTCGAGCTGGAAGAGTTCCTCTTTCAGGCCTTCCAGCAGCATAGATGACGAGGAGGACGAGGAGGTTCGCGACGAAGATTGCGGGATGGCTTCGTCCCTGTGGCGCGGGGCCCCCACGTTTCGAGCATCGTGGGCGGCTGCAACTTCAGCGACGGCAAAAACTTCTTCTTCTTCGCCGGCTGCTCCTTGTGCGGCGGCGGCGCGCTGGGCCGCCTGTTGCCGCGAAGCTACGAAAACTCCCCCGGCTACCAGTGCCAAGGCGAAGCCGCCAAGGATGTAGAGCTGATATTTCTGCAAAGGATTGGGCGCGTCGATGGGTGGGCCGAGGCCGCCGCCGGGGCGGCTTTCTGCAGCTCGTCCTGAGCTCTGCTCCGATCCGCCTGGGCCGGGCTCGCCTGCATTTTCCTGGCGAGCCTGCAGCGTGCCTTCTCCTGTGATTTTGAAGGCCAGCGTTTGACCCAACGCTGCACCGGAGGCGACCTGCACGTTGGCGTCGGGCTGCTGCGGATCGTTCATGGCCTGAAAATTCGTGCCGGGAGCGGCGGCGAACCGCATGCTCTTCGGCAGAATGGCAACGAAATGCTGTAGCGGATAAAGGCTCTTTGGGTCGATGTTGGCGCTGCCGGTGTAGGGAAGCTGATACGCGAGCTGAAATTGCGTTGTACCCGGGCGCAGCGGGAACAGGTAGGCGTAGCGCGTCTTCTTGTCGTCAACGGGCACGGGCGCGGATTTGATCGGCTGGCCGCCGGCAGTCATCGCTTCGCTTTCCACGATCTGAGCACCCTCGGGAACGAAGAACTCGAGATTGCGTTCGTTCATCTGGGTGCGCGGCGGTTTGGAGTTGTTCTGCACGGCGAAGGCGCGCATCACTTCGAGCTGGCCCTGCTCGGCCTGCACGCGCATGATGTCAGCCACGACTTCAATGCCTCCCACTTTCTTGGCGACGTCGTAGACTTCGACCTCGACGGAAGTCGTTCCCGGAGGCGCCATGCGGTGATAGGTAACGCCCTCATGAATGGCGCGCACCAGGTGCGGAGCCTGCGCGTCGTCGAGCTTGAAGCTGAAGTTGCCCTTGGCGTCGGTCTTGGTGCGGCCGGATTCTTCCATGCCCTGGCTCAGGCTGAGGAGAACGACGTCGTCTCCGGCGGAGGGTTTGCCGGTGGTGTAGTTTTTCACCGTGCCGCTGAGGGTTTGGGCGGAGGCGAGGGTGGTGAGGAGGAGGATCGCCAAGAAGAGGGGGGTCGCCTCGCGCTTGCTCCAATAAGGAAGCGAGCCAAGCGCGCGATTGTTGCGTTGCAAAGACCGCGACGCTTCGCGCGGCTTGCCCAGGTCCTTCAGCGGGCAAACTGCGCCCGCTTCAGGATGACAAATCGCACCGTAGGGGTCCTTCGACTGCGCGGCTGCTTCGCTTCGCGAACCAGCGGCTTCGCTCAGGATGACAGATGGAGTTTGCATTCTTTTCATACTCTCGTTTTTCGTGGCGCGGGTTCGTCTTCCAGGCGCGCGATTTCGGCCAGCAGTGCGGCAGCTTCGTCCTCCAGCGAAGACTTCAGCGACTGATAGTCCGTATCGGGGACCTTGCCGGCCTTGTATTCGAAGTTCAAATCGCGCAGGTTTTCGTAGACGGCGTCCTTGCGCTCGCGCAAGTACGACGCGCGCGTCTCTTCAGGGCCCAGGTAAAGCCGGCCGGGCAGATAAAAGACGTACAGCAGCGCGGCCGCGGTGACCAGAAGAGCGCAGGAGAGCTCGAAGATCATAGATCGGTCTCCTGGCGAGCCCGCTCGCGGAATTTGTCGAGATCCGCTCCGGCGGCAGGACGCACGCCATCGGCGAGCACTGGCTCCGGCCGGTTTCTCCACGCCCGCACGACCAGGATCACGATGCCGAATCCCAGAAGCAAAGCGACGATGGGCAGGATCCATGCGGCGCGGTCAAAGCCGGCAGTGGTCGGAGCGGCGAGGACAGTCGGTCCGTATTTTTGCACGAAGGCCTGCTGCACCAGGCTGTCGCTGTCGCCGCGCGTAACCGCGGCCATGAGCTCGTTGCGCATGTTGTCGGAGGACGGGCAGCCGACGTGGTTGCACTCCAGAAGAATCTGTCCGCATCCGCAGATGCACATGAGCTGATGGCCAATCTCGGTGAAGCGGGAAGCGGGATCGCCGGCGCCGGCGAAGATGAAGACAGCGAGGCAGAGCAGGGCGCAGTGGAGAGCACGGCGGAGAGTCGTGTTTGAGTTCGCGGTCATTCTACGGATTGCAGATTTCAGATTGTAGATTGCAGATTGTCGATGCCATCTGCACTGTGCCAGTCGAATCTGCAATCTGAAATCACAAATCTGAGATCCTAGTCTCCTGCCACCGGCGCTGCCCGCTCCACCAGTTTCGGCACTCGCACCGTGACCGGAGCAGGCGCGGGTTCGACCAGCGCGAGGAGCGTGCCCAGTACCATCACCCAGGCGCCAATCCAGATCCAGATCACCATGGGATTTACATGTGCCTTGATGATCGGCTGACCTTTGTCGTTCTGTCCTTCGTAGACGAGGTAGAGATCTTCCTTAAAGGTCTGGCGAATATCGGGCTTGGTCGATGCTTGCTGGCTGGCTTTGTAGAAGATGCGCTGCGGCGTCATGGTGTCGATTTTTTCGCCGTTCTGGTAAACGTCGATCAGCGCCCACTCGCTGCCTTGGTTCGGATTGTCATCCTGGGTGAAGGATCGGCATACGAGGTCGTAGTTGCCGATCTGCATATGGTCGCCGTATCCCATCTCCGATTCTTTGTCCTGGTTGAGGGCGGCACCGGAGAATCCGATCATGGCCAGCACAACGCCAAAGTGAACGATGTATCCGCCGTAGCGGCGCGTGTTGCGGTGCGTGAGCTGGACCATCGAGGCGAACATGCCCTGCCTGGTTTTTTCCGAGATAACGCGGCCACCACGGTAGAACTCGGATGCGACGGTGAAGGTGACGAGCACGGAGAGGAAAATCGTCATCAGCGAATAGAAGTAGCTGATGTCGTGCCACGGCCTGAGGCCGAAGATCGATCCCCAACCGGCCGGGGTGAACATCACAAAAAGGACGACGGCCAGTGCACCGATCGTGGGCCACAGGAAATTGCGCTTCAGGCTCTCGAACGATGTCTTGCGCCAGGCCAGCAGTGGGCCGACCGCGGTCAACAGCAAGAGCAGCAACGCGACGGGAATCGCGACGCGGTTATAGAAGGGAGCGCCGACTGTGACTTTGTTGCCCTGCACGAGTTCCGAGATTTTCGGGAACCACGTCCCCCACAGCACGTCGAGGGTGAGAAGAAGAAAGAGCAAGTTGTTGAACAAGAAGCTCGATTCGCGCGAAACCAGCGCCTCGAGTTTATGCTCGCTGCGCAAGCTGTTCTTGTTCTTCACGAAAAAGAAAACGAAGACTGCGAAACTGACGGCGAGGAACCAGGCGAACCAGGTGCCAATCGACGATTGAGCAAAGGCGTGCACTGAGCTGATGATGCCGCTGCGCGTCAGGAACGTGCCCAGGATCGCCAGCCAGAACGTGGCGAAGACCAGCCACATGTTCCAGACTTTCAGCATGCCGCGCTTTTCCTGCATCATGACCGAATGCAGAAACGCCGTGCCCACCAGCCACGGCATGAGCGAGGCGTTCTCGACGGGGTCCCATCCCCAATAGCCGCCCCATCCAAGCACGGAATACGCCCAATGCGAGCCGAGGAAAATGCCGCAGGTCAAGAATCCCCAGGTGACCATCGTCCAGCGGCGCGTGATGTGAATCCATTTTTCGCCGGGGTACTTCATGATCAGCGCGCCCAGCGCGAAGGCGAAGGGAATGGTGAATCCCACGTAGCCGAGATAAAGCATGGGCGGATGAATCACCATTTCCGGATATTGCAGCAGCGGATTCAGGCCGCTGCCGTCGGCACGCAAGGGGCCCTGGATCAGGCCGAAGGGATTCGCTGCGAAATAGACAAGCGACAGGAAGAAGACCTGCACACCAGCGAGAATCACCGAGGCATAGGCGAACAGGCGCGGATCGGTCTTGTAGCGCAGCCGCAGAACGAAGCCGTAACCCGAGAGCAGCAGCGCCCAAAACAGCAGCGAACCTTCCTGCCCGGACCAGAGAACAGCGAATTTGTAGGGGCCCGGCAGATCACGGTTGCTGTGGTGGAAGATATAGGCGATGGAGAAATCGTCGCGGAAGGCGGAAGCAACCAGAGCAATAGCAGCCAGCAGAACCGCACCAAATATAACAACGCCGGCGCGGCGGGCGGTCTCGCCAATTCGCGCCCAGCTGGAATCGTCGGGAGAAAGCAGGGCGAGCAGGCCGGCAGCGAACGAGTAAACGCTCAATGCCAGGGCAAGCAGTAACGCAAAATCGCCAATCACCGCCATTCAAGGGAACCCCGACTTATTTTTTCAGAAAGCTGTGAGCGAGGCAACCTGAGGTGCGGTGCGAGCGACGATGCCGGAAGGACATCCGAGAAGAAAGTTTGAGACGCTCACTCAGCGCAGTTGAAGGAGGCGAAAGTCAGACCTTGAGCCACAACCTCCCGGCGGCGGCAGAAGGCCGCCGGCAGGCGGCCGGGGCTCGGCCGCCAAAGGCATCTACGAGCTGAGTGTCCTACGCGCTCGTCTGTTGATACCGCTGCCGAACCTCGCGCTCCGCGCTCAGCCAGTCCTCGGTTTCGTGGCCGGGTTGAAATCCGCGCCGCTCCGAGAGCAGGTAGGCGAGCTGGCGAATTTCATCGTCCACGTTGATGGGAACCAGCTTGGAGCGAGTCTGCGCCGCGACGAGTTCGGGTTTCTTTGGGTTGTTCGTTGTGGTGGTGGCCGCTTCTACCGTGGCAGCGGCTTCCATCCCATTGCCACCATTTACGGAACTTGGATTGGAGACGGGGGTTTGGGCGCCTGGGCTTTTTTTCGTCGTCTTCTTTGCCATGATCAGCACTCCTTGATCCTCCTGGGTTAGACAAAACTTTTTTGACATAGATGGTTGGATAAGAATTCTGCTGGTTACAGTCGGTTTTCGTTTTCGTGCGAGCCGTCGCCGACCAACAGTGATCGCACGCTCGCTCCCTCCCTGTAATAATAGAGCCACACGCCCTGTGGATGTCATCTTGTTACATTGATAAAAGCGATACGGCGCCGCAAAATTTCCGGGAATGAAACCGAAAAACCCGCCGATCCGTGGGCAGTGCGCGAAGCGGAAGTTATTTGTCACGATAGCATCCCGGTCCGCGCGCTCGTGTGATGGATGAAGGCGGTGCGCGAAGCCTCTTCCGGCGCTATGAGCGTTTAGATTTTTGTTATACTTTTGTTCACGTCTTGGCGTGGCGGCGCTATCGTCTAGGGGTTAGGACGGAAGATTCTCAATCTTCAAACCCGGGTTCGATTCCCGGTAGCGCTACCAA
>Ga0187770_10000248_pt1 | contig 26919 bp, 23 predicted proteins | sample 0116_SJ02_MP02_2_FD_133154 | JGI IMG/M metagenome (GOLD analysis project Ga0187770, IMG submission 133154) | Tropical peat soil microbial communities from peatlands in Department of Meta, Colombia - 0116_SJ02_MP02_20_MG | ecosystem: Environmental > Terrestrial > Soil > Wetlands > Peat | place...
CCACTCTCTCAGCTTTTACCGATATTAAAGAAAAGTAAACCTATCTTTAGGCCATAGAGGCCCTATCTTTCGGCTATGATGGGCCTGGACCTCATTCCTAAAAACTGGGCTCCCAGGCTCAGACCGCGGCGTGGACACGGATGCTAAGAACGTGAACCGGCCCCCGGTCCCGGTTATAGGCGGGGTCGACGACGAACTGATAATCCGCCGTGAGCCAGAGGAAACGGACGAGGGGGAGCGAATAGAAGGTTTCGAGGATGCTCTCCAGTCCGTATCGGAGGCGACCGTCCCCGATGATGAAACCGTAGCCGCCCGCCGCCAGGTAATCCTCGTGGTCCCGTGAAAGACCGTTCATGACGACGGCGATTCCCAATTTGTCTAGGGAGCGGGACCAGCTCTTTCCGCCGATGACCCCTCCCAGCGAAACCGAGCGGTCGATCTCAGTATAGGCCCAGGTTTCCGTGTGGCCGTCGTTCCAGCTCAAGCGGGCGAAAAGGCCGGCTTCGTCGGACACAGACTGCTCGCAGTTGAGGATGAAACCGTACTTCGACCGTCCGTAGCAGTCCGTCAGGGCAATATTCATGTCATAGGCCGGATCGTTGACGGCCTCGCTGTAACTTCCCATTCTCGCCGTGTTCCGGAAGACGAGGATCCGAACCGCCCCGTTGTGTGCCCAGAGCTCGTAGCGGCGCTCGAGCTCGAGGTTCAGGCTGTGGGCTTTAGTGATGTGGGTATCCATCTCCATGCCGTTCGCTCTCTCCGGCTCGAGGACGGCCGCCAACCGGGCCGAGATGTTCGGCGCCGCATATTCAGTCATAATCCCCCAGGTGTAGCCGCGAGTGTCTGCGGCATAGTCCCAAGCGCCGGCGGCGGCGAGCGCCCAATTCAGGAACTGGGTCCGGGGATCTTGGCTGAAGGAGTTGTCGTCGAAGAAGTCGGGCAGGGAGAATTTCCCGCCGACGAGCGTCAGCCGCCGGGCGGGGATGCGCCCGGCGATCTCGTCCGGCCCGTCCTCCCGCTCCTCGTCGCCGTCCCCGAGGCGGATCATCTGCTGGAAGTAAAGCCTGGCCAGATAGAGTTTCGGCATCGGCTGGCTAACGCGGTAGATCTCGCCGTTGGGGAATCCGGCGATCCCCGTCGTATTGCTGAAGCCTTTCCCTCCACTGACCTCCGGGTCTGCATGGAACTCGGCCCCGCGCCAGACGCGGAAGGCGGCGAACACCGTCGAAGTCAATGAAGCCTTCACTTCCGACGTGTTCCGGAGGCTGTTAGTCCCCGAATACAGCGCAAAGAAAGGGGGATGCCATTGGGTTACGTTGGTGAGCTGGAAATGCAGGCTCCAGGCCTTCTCCGACTCGGCTGGCTCCGCGGAGGACGATTGGGCCATAGCCAGGACTGATAGGACGAAGAAGAGAGAAGGAAAAGCTCCTATCATTTTCATGATCTTTCTCTGAGCCGGCAGCTATCCCTCAAGAGCAGCGACATCCTTGTGCCTGATAGCGCCGATAAGTTTTCCCGTTTTGTCGACGAGAGGCAGGGAACGGAAATCATACTTATCGAACTCACGGGCGGCATCGGCCATGGAATCTTCCAGGGAAAGGCATACGAGCTGCCTTGTCATCACATTGCCCAGAATCTCTTCCGGACTCGCCTGGATAAGTTCCCGGATGTCGATGACCCCCTTGAGAGTTCCGTCAGTCCCGACGACGTACACATACATGACGACATCGTAACGCCTCGATTTGTCCCGAAACTTCATCAGGGCGTCGTTGACCGTTGCCGTTTCGGGCAAGGCCAAGTAGTTGCTTGTGGCGATAGAGATCAAGCGAATGTCATGATGGGTGAGAAGGTCGTCTACCTTGACCCCGATCTCGGATGGCAGTGAAGCCCTCAGGGGTTCAGCTTCGTGGCGAGGGAGAATCTCCAAGATGTCGGCGATCTGGGCCGGAGTCATTGTTTTTAAGAGCTCGACGATCCTTTCGCGGCGGACTGAAGAGACCAATTGCCTCTGGACGCGTGGCTCAGTCTCTTCGAGAGCATCGGCGGCCGTCTCGGTGTCCAGGGCATTGAAGGCCGAGAGCCGATCTTCGCCACTGAGCTCTTCGAGGATGTCGGCCAGGTCCGCGGGGTGGATGTCGGCGATTTTGTCCCAAGAAATCGTGAGCCTGACATCGCCCCTGAATCGGCCGATGTCTGAAGGCAGGGATTGGACGTAACGCCACGGCAGAAGCCGAGGTTCTTTGGCCCCGAGGCCGAGAATCCAGGCGAGCCACCCGAAGTGGAGCCGCCGAAGCATGCCTTTCTTGCTGACATCGACATGTACGACAAACAGTCGGCCCTCTGTATGGAGGAGGTGGATGTCATAGACGACTTCGACTTCGTACTCGTCGGTGTCGATGATCCGCTTGTCAAGGATCATGTCCTTGATCAAGACCCTTTCTGGCTCTCCCTTGAATTCCTTGATCAGCAGGCCCTCATGGGCGTCGATTAGGATCTTCCTCTTATCCATGGCCCTGACGCAGCCGAAGGGAACGGCGAGCGGCGGACGCCCGAATGTCCGGCTGACGATCAGGTTAATAACCTCGGGGTAAGGAGTGCTGAGCCTGATTTCGAGGTCCCGAAGACGGCCGATCACAGCATGAGGCGACTGGATGACTTTGTCTCCGACGAGCTGACTGATGAAAAACAGCTCAGGCTTCGCTGTGCGCTTGTCATTCTCGGTCATGATCCGCCTGCCTTAACTGAGAATCAAGAATCGCCTGACGAGCGATTTCATCTCCATCACTTCTTGACCATCGTGATAAATTTAATGACGAGAATCCCGATGAGCAAGATGAGGTAAATCCTAAGCAGCAGAAGAGCAACCCTGACCGTTTTCGTCGTCTTGATATCCGGCGTGTGATAGCGCCGGGTAATTTCGATGAACGGAGTCATGATGCGACGGAAAACTCCCTTCCTGGCTCTTAGCGTGTAATCCTTGGCTTTCTCGATCATAATATCTCCTCTCTCTTGATCCCCCATCTACTTAAAAAGGTTTGGAAAAAGGGCGCTTAGGGAGTAGAGTGTCGATAAGATAACGATCATAAAGACGATCGACCCACTGATGATGTTCTGAGCACGGGAGTTTTTATATTCTCCCATGAGGCCCTCGTCATTCAGGAGCAAGATCAAGAAGACCAGGGCGGCGGGCAACAAGGTGGTCGCAATCACCTGGACGAAAAGAGTAATCAAGACCAGCGGCGCCCCAGGTATCAAAACTATGGTGCCAGCTAACAATAAGTCGAAGAAGTAATAGGCGTAAAACCATGGCGCCTCCTTGATATTGTTGTTGAGGGAATGAGCCCAGCCGAAGACTTCACCAAACGCCCAGGAGCTGGCCAGCGATATGCATACGGCGCCCAGCAATCCCGCATCAAAAAGCCCGATTGCGATGAACGTCCCCGCGTAGTTGCTTGTTGGCATGATGCGGATGGCCGCCTCGGCGGCGCTCTCAACAGGCTGACCAAACAACAATTTGCCCGTTACGATGACGATGAATACGGCCACGACAACTGTAGCGACCGCCCCGATTAAGGTGTCGACTTGGCCAAACGAAATGTCTTTCTCATCTAAGCCCTTGTCGACAACGGAGCTCTGCTGAAAGAAGATCATCCAAGGAGCGATCGTAGTTCCGATGTTGGCCATCAGCAGGAAGAAAAAATCACTTGTCAATCCGCCCGGAGGGAAATGGGGAATGATTCCCTGAGCGAAAATATCGTGGACTGATGGATGAACCATGAACGTGGCAGGGATATATATCAGATTGACAAGGCAGAAGAAAAAAGCGATCTTCTCCCAGGTCCAGTAGCGTCCCTGAAGAACCATGGTCCCCATAATGGCCCAACAGGCGATGACGGTCAGGACCGGAGGAATATGGAAAATGCTCATGGCCGCCGTCATCCCGATGAATTCGGTGATCATGGTCAGCCAATCGGTCATGACGAGATCGAGAAGGGAAAACCACCCCCAAAATGAGCCAAAGGACCTGAAGATGGCTTCGGCATGTCCGCGCTTTGTGACTGCCCCGAGCCGCACAGTCATCTCTTGCACGTAGTAGGCGACAGGGCCCAGGAGTATTAAGAACCAGATAAAATTGTAGCCGAATTTCGCCCCTGTCGCGGCGTATGTCGTGATTCCGCCCGCATCATTATCGGCCACCATAACAATGATCCCTGGCCCGGCGACGGCCAGGAAAATGGCGAGCCACTTAGCGATGCGGCGGTAGCGGTAATAGAGCTGGGGGAGGAGCCCGATGCGCTTCCGGCGTGTTGCCGCCTGGACTGCCAGGTTTGTCATCGGAACCTCGCATCTTCATTCCTCGCTCATATCCGGTCATTGTTTTTGAATATGGGTCGCCCGAACCCGTTTGTCAAGAAAAAGTTTAGGCGGAGGCACAGAAAAATTCGAGGCATCAGTGGATATTGATACAGAATCAACTGCCCTTAAGTCGGGCCAGGCGTTCCCTGGAGTCTGGGTCATAGCAACCTGGGCCGCATAGCCCTCTTGGCTATCGGCCGCCGGCTTTAAAGGCCCATAGGTCAGAGCAATATACACTAAGCCATCAACACCCAGGACCGTTACGGCTTGAAAGATGAGTCCGTGCCGGACGACGACGAGCTTGATCCCCCAGGCTGCCGTTGCAGCTATTGCGGCGGCGAACCAGAGTTTGCCCAATAGGACTGATGGCAGTCCAGTCGCCCCGATCCGCCGGTTACTGAGTCCATCTCTCTGGCACCGGAAGGGACCTGCGCTGATACCCCAATCGACGTTGCGGATCATCGTTGTCGAGGGCAGCCCAAGAGATCTTTATGCGCCGGAAGGATAATGATTGAAAAGAGTTTTCCATTTATTGATCTCGCCCCTTCCCCAGGTCGAAATGAAGAATTCATAGCTCTAGCCTGATCTTCCACTGAACGAAAGACCGGGGGGTTAATTTTGAGCGGCGAGGTCAGGTCAGATTTGTCCACATTTAGGTTTTAAAGCCCCTCCAGAGAGCGCCTCACGAACCCAGGAGGCTCTGGAAAAACTGAACTCTGTGTCAGCTGGAAGAGGTTCGTCTGGCCTTCCTCGGATAGGCTGATCGCAATGCCCGAAGCGATATGAACGCGGCGATCAATCCTTGCTCTTCCGGAAGCGCCCCTCAAGCGCAATCCTGACCAGCTGGCTGCGCGTCCGCACGCCGGTTTTATCGAACAATTGTTGAAGAGCGGCTTTCACCGAGCTTTCCGATACGCCGATCATGGCCGCAATTTCCTTGTTCGCGAGCCCCTCGAACACGCCTCGGAGAACCTGATCTTCCCGCTCCGTGAGGGTCCACGCAAATCCCTGCGAACCGGTTTGCGGGAACCGATCCGCCATTTGCAGGGCGACCTTCTCGTCCACCCACGTTTCGCCTTCCGCAACCCGCCGGATCGCGCTGGACAGAATGTCTAATGAGCTGTGCTTGAGGACGATCCCCGATGCGCCCAACTTCAAGGCGGAGGAAGATTCTGTCGCCGTCATGCCGGCGGTCACGATGAGGACCTTCCCCTCATATCCACATTGGCGGGCCGACGTAAGGAATCGATTCCCCGGCTCGTCACCCAGGTCAAAATCGAGAAGCACGAGGTCGATGTCATGGCGATTGAGCCACCGCAAAGCCTCAGCGGAATTGCCACATTGAGCGACCACCTCAAAGTCCGGGCACGATCCCAGCAGACGGGCGAGACCTTCCCGGAAGAGGGGATGATCGTCGATCAACAACAGTCTGATGCGATCCATGGCGGGCTCAATGCGCCTGGTCGCCTTCGGCAAAACCCGCGACAGCCATCTGGATGACGAAGCAGCAGCCCGTTGGTCGGGGCTCGTATCGGAGGTCGCCTCCGAGAGAGCGCATGAAGGCGCGAGAAAGAAACAGCCCTAACCCCGTCGCCTCGGCGCCCTTCTGCAACGGCTGAAAGAGGTATTCCGGCGAGCTGATTCCCGGCCCCGTGTCGGTCACCCGGATCTCGGCGACGCCGGCATCAACGGACACCGCGATGGTGATCATTTTCGGGGCCGTGCCCTCCATGGCCCGGCGGCTGTTTTTTGTGAGGTTCAGGAGAACTTGCAACAGGCTGTGACGATCGGCCCAGACATACGGAAGTCTCCGCGGGATTTCCCAACTCATCTGAATATCCGATTCCTCGCAATAGGGCTCGAGAACGATCCGCGCATCGTCGAGGATCTCGGCCAGATCGACCATCTTGGCCTCGAAGCCGCTTGTGCTCTGACGCAATTCCAGAGACGCGATCTTGTTCAAAGTTTCGACCAAGGAGCCAAGAGCGGTGAAATCCTGGTTTTCCGCGAGGCCCCCGTTACGGGCGAGATTCTGGTGGACAACGGCGATAGCGCTGCAGACGTTCCTCATCTCATGAGAAACAGCCGCCACGAGGATCCGCGACCCGGCCATCAGCTGGTCGAGGCCGGCTTCGGCGCGGTGCCGCAGGTCTTCCGAGGAGTCGACGACCAGGGCGGCCAAACGCGGCCCCTTGCCGGTCCTGTAGGTGGAGAAGAAAACATCGGCCGAAAAGATGTCTCCGTTGCTCCGACGGCCGCGGCACTGCATTTCGGTCCGGAACGTCTGGCTCGTTTCCGCCGCGGAAGGGACGTGGCCGAGCGCCGGGATGTAGCGGGAGATATTATTCCCGATCAGCTCTCCCGGGCCGGCCCGGAAGAGGCGGTGGGCCGCGGAATTTCCAGTCAGGATCTCCCCGCTTCCCTTCATCACGAGAATCGCCACCGGACTCGTCCGAATCAGGAATTCCAGCTGCTCTTCCGCCTCCCGGCGGGCCGCGATTTCCTCCTCGATTCTTCGACGATTCTCCTGTTCCATCCTGCGATTCACGATGACCCCGTGGGAGAACATCCCCATCCCGCCGAGCACGAGAAAGAGCAGCACGTCCTGAGGCAGCGAAACGGCCGGATGGAAGGGGAACGGACCGAAAATGTCGGCCAGAACCGTGCAGAACGCAGCCGACAGGAAGATCTGCCAGGGCGGAAGTGCCGTTCCGAGCAGGAGCATGGGAAAAAGGTAGAGGAAGCCGAAGTAGTTGGAAAGGATCCTCCAGTCGACGAAAGCGATGACCGCGGTGAGAACGGCGGCAGATATGACAGCGTTGCGGGAGGTCCGCTGGAGTCCATACAAAAACTTTCTCATCGAGCCTTCAACCACCGCTCAAGAGGCGGGCCATGCAACAAACGTGGCGCCTGAGCGGGATCGCCTCGCGCCCGCAGACACGCCCGCCGTTTATCAAAGCCAAAAATATATGCCTTTATTATACCGGGTTCGCGGATTTCTTAAAAGTCTTTCCCCCGACCCCCCGGCCACGAATCTTGCCGCTGCCGGGTGTATAGGAAAGCAGAGGCCAGCCGCCTTCCTCAAGGACGGGACCTCGTGGGGAACAAAATCTGCGTTCACGTCCAACAAGGTCAAGTCCCGGCCCGGGCCTCTCCGTGACGCGCGAGAGCAGTGACCGTCGGAGGGATTTTTCAAGACGGGAATGTCCGACCGTGACCTCTCCGTCATCCGCCTGCAAACACGGCCCTTTTTCCTTGCAAAGCGATTCCCGTCCGGCTAAGATAAGGCTCGAGAGCGAAGGAGCATGTCTTGCCTCCGGCGAAGCGGGCGATATTCAGAGCGAACGACAGGCAGAGAATTTGACCCCGAATTCTTTTCGCAGGCGGCAAAAGCGGAATCGGACCGCGCCCTTTGATGCTAAGGTCGAAACCCAGCATGAAAAGGAACTCATAGAAATCTGCTCGCTTTCGGCCGCGGAAGCCCTGGCGAAGCTGGAGACGTCTCCAGAAGGCCTGAGTTCGAAGGAGGCCGAAAGGCGGCTCGAAGAATTTGGGCCCAACGAACTTTCCCGGCAGAAACGCCGGGGCTTCTGGGCCGAGATGTTGGAGCGCTTCAAGAGCCCCCTGGTTATCCAACTCCTGATCATCGGAGCGGTCTCCGGGGCCATCGGAGAGGTCAAGTCCAGCCTGATCGTCGGCGCCATGGTGATCCTCAGCGTCGGCCTCTCCTATGTCCTCGATAGCAAATCGAAGCTGGCGGTCGAAGCCCTGGGGAAGCGGGTGCAATCGCGGACTTATGTCCTTCGGGACGGCCGAGAAACGGAATTGAAAATGGCCGATGTCGTCCCCGGAGATATCGTCTTTCTCCAGGCGGGGTCCATCGTCCCGGCCGATATGAGGCTCATCACGGCCAAGGACTTCTTCGTGGGCGAATCCGCCCTCACGGGCGAATCGATGCCGACGGAGAAGACCGCCGCGACGGCCCAAAACGCCGGTGCGGCCCTGGACCTCACGAACGCCTGCTTTCTGGGCACATCGGTCACGAGCGGAACGGCCAGGGGCGTCGTCGTCAATACCGGCACCCGAACGATGTTCGGTGCCATTTCGAACAGGCTGACGGCCGCTAAGCCGGAAACGAGTTTCGACCGCGGGGTCCGTTCCTTCACCTGGCTCATGATCCGGTTCATGGTCGTGATGGTCTGCGTCGTCTTCTTCCTCGTCGGACTCACCAAGGGCAACTGGATCGAAGCTCTGCTTTTCGGACTTTCGATCGCCGTCGGCCTCACCCCCGAGATGCTCCCCATGATCGTCACCGTCAACCTGTCCAAGGGCGCCCTGACGATGGCCAAAAAAAAGGTCATCGTCAAGAAGCTGCCCGCCATCCAGAATTTCGGAGCGATCAACATCCTCTGTACCGATAAGACCGGGACTCTGACTCAGGGGAGGGTCGTCCTCGAGAAACACGTCGACATCATCGGAAACAAGAGCGACGAGGTCCTGATCTATGCCTATCTGAACAGCCACTTCCAGACCGGATTGAGGAACCTTATCGACCGGACGGTCAACGAGCATGTGGAATTGGACGTTCGGAATTGCCGGCTGGTGGACGAACTCCCTTTCGACTTTCAGCGCCGCAGGATGTCGGTCGTCGTGGAGTACGAGGGGGATAACGTGCTCATCTGCAAGGGCGCGGTCGAAGAAGTCTACAGCTGCTGCGGCTATTACCAGATCGATGAGGAAGTCTTTCCGTTGATCGATTTTCTGAAAGCCGACCTTTTCGAAGAAGTCGAGGGCCTCAATCGAGACGGATTCAGGGTTCTCGGCATCGCGTATCGCGAGTTCTCCCGCGACAAGACCGCCTTCTCCGTGGAGGACGAAAGCGGCCTCATCCTCCTGGGGTACATTGCGTTCTTCGACCCGCCGAAAGGCTCGGCCCTGGCCGCCCTCGAGCTGCTCAACAAGGCCGGTGTGGGCGTAAAAGTCCTCACCGGGGACAACGGATTGGTCACGGAAAAGATCTGCCGGGAAGTCGGATTGAAGGTCAACAGGATCGTTACGGGGGCGGAACTCGCAAGCCTCACGGAAGAGGGATTTTCTAGAATCGTCGACGAGGCCGATGTTTTCGTCAAGATTTCTCCCACTCAAAAGGAGCAGATCGTGGAGGAGCTCCGGGCCCAGGGGGATGTCGTCGGGTTCATGGGCGACGGCATCAACGACGCCCCGGCGTTGCGGGTGGCCGATATCGGCATATCGGTGGATTCCGGAGTCGATGTCGCTAAGGAAGCCGCGGACATCATTCTCCTCGAAAAAAGCCTGCTCGTGCTCGAGGAAGGCATCATCGAAGGCCGAAGAATCTTCGCCAACATCATCAAGTACATCCGGATGGGTGCCAGTTCCAATTTCGGCAACATGTTCAGCGTGGTCGGAGCGAGTTATATCCTTCCCTTCCTGCCCATGAAGCCGGTTCAGATTCTGACGAACAATCTCTTATACGATCTTTCGCAAACCGGGATACCGACCGATAAAGTCGATGAAGAGCTCGTCGCCAAGCCGCTCAAATGGAACATCGACAACATCAGGAGATTCATGGTCTTCATCGGCCCGATCAGCTCGATCTTCGACTATCTGACGTTCGCCTTGATGTGGTTCATATTCGGCTGCGCCGCCTACCTCAATCCCTCCTTGGGCCCGGGGGCGAAGGAAGGCTTCGCCCGCTTTTTTCAGACGGGATGGTTCGTCGAATCGCTGCTCACCCAAACCCTCATTGTCCATATCATCAGGACGAGAAAAATCCCGTTCTTTCAGAGCACCGCTTCGTTCTGGATGACGTTCACAACGCTCAGCGTCATGGCGATAGGGGCCTGGCTTCCTTATTCGCCTCTCGCTTCCTCGCTGGGATTCGTCCCTCTTCCCCCCCTCTATTGGCTCTTCATTGTCTTTTTCCTGTTGAGCTATGGCATCTTGACCCATATCATCAAAACATGGTTCATGAAGAAGTTCGGAGGTGATTGACCATGGACGCCATTCTGGATGCGCTCCAAGAAGGACGGCTTTTCGAGCTTCCCGAGAATGACAAGAATCACGCCCTTCAGTTTCTCGCCCACATCCTGGAGGCTTTCCCCCAGATCCCGGCTGGGATGGACATTGTCGGCCTCATTACGGCGAGGGAGATGGCGACAAACACGGCTCTCGGCCACGGATGGGCCTGTCCTCACGCCAGGGTCTCCTTTGAAGAGGACCTGATGTGTGTCATCGGGTGGAGCCCGGGGGGAATCGATTATGCGGCCCGGGACGGGAAACGCGTCAAGCTCATCGTGATGTACGTCGTTCCCGCCAACCAGCTGAACCCTTACTTAAGGGAGATATCGATTATCGCCAAGGCCTTGAAGGCCTATCCGGACACCGAAAGGCTCGAACGGGCCAAGGACCTGAACGAAGTCAGAAATTTTCTCCTGGACCTCATTGCCGAAACCAAGACAAAGGTCGGACCGGAAACCAGAGCGAAGATGATCCGCCTTCAGGCGGCGCCTCCCGTGGAGGCCGCCGCCATCGCGGACATTTCGAGCCTTATCCTCGTTCCCGTGACCATTATTACGGCGTCGGGATCGAAGCCCGTCGTCCTCACCCAGAATGGAAACCTGGCGGAATCGCTGGACTCCGCGGCAGGGCTTGCGGAAAAGATCGAGCAAGAAGGTTTTTTCCAGAACAGCGCCTGGAGAATACTCAGGCGTGCCGCGACGACATATTCCGGGGGACGGGTCGTCCATGATTGCCTGGCCATCAGCCTGGCGCGCAACGTCATGACGTCCGAAAAGCCGGCGGATAAAGCCTGACCCTCACCTCGTCACGGCAGATGCCTCCGAGATCCGGGGATCCAGAAGCTCAAAACGGGAGATCCGGGTTTTTAAGATCGGCAGAACTTCGTAGCGTGTCGCTGCGAGAACATGCTGCCCGGTTCAGCCGGCGGCGACGCGGAAGAGACGCGATCTCATGGCCAGGCCCCCGTTATTATTCTGGGGCCACATAGTGGATTTTCTTTTTCCCGGCCTTAAGGGCCATGAGCCCGTTAGGTCCGAGGTCCTTGATAGTCAGCAGCCTCTCGGGACTATCGATGCGCTCGTCGTTGACCGAGAGCCCTCCCTGGCTGATGAGGCGCTTCGCCTCCCTGCGTGAGGGCGTGAGGCCGACCTCCGTGAAGAGCTCGGCTGGAGGGATGCCGGCTTCAAGGCGCGTCCGCGGGATCCGCCTTGTCAGGATCGCTATGACTTCTTCCTTTACGGGAGCTATTTCGTTCATGGCCGTCTTTTGGTCTTTAAAAATTGACTTCGACGCCGCCCGGGCCTCTTCGGCCGCTTTCTCCCCGTGGGTGATCTTCGTCGCCTCGAAGGCCAGGACGCGCTTGGCCTCGTTGAGGCCGCTCCCCTCGAGGCCCTCGAGCCGGCGAATCTCCTCGAGCGGCAGCAGGGTGAAGAGCCGCAGGAAGCGGCTCACGTCCCGGTCGTCGACGTTGACCCAGTACTGATAGAAGTCGTACGGCTTGAACTGTTCTTTATCCAGCCACACAGCGCCCTGAGCGGTCTTGCCCATTTTGGCGCCCGAGGCCGTCTTCAGCAGCGGGAAGGTCAGCGCCTCGACCGTCGCCCCTTCGACGCGGCGGATGAGGTCCACGCCGGCCAGGATGTTTCCCCACTGATCGTCGCCTCCCATCTGCAGGGTGCAGCCGTATTCCCTGAAAAGATGGAGGTAGTCGTAGGCCTGGAGGAGCATGTAATTGAACTCGATGAAGGACAGGCCCTTCTCCAGGCGGAGCTTGTAGGCCTCTGCGGCCAGCATCCGGTTGACGCTGAAATGCCGCCCGATGTCGCGGAGGAAGGCGATGTAGTCCAGCGGCAAGAGCCAGTCGGCGTTGTCCACGGCGATGGCCGTCTTGCCGTCGAAATGCAGGTAGCGGGCGAGCTGAAAGTGGATGGCCTGGCCCTGGGTGCGGATGGTCGCCTCGTCGAGCAGCTGCCGCATCTCGCTCTTGCCGCTCGGATCGCCGACCATGGTCGTCCCACCGCCGACGACGGCGATCGCCCTGTGCCCGGCCCGGCGCAGGTGGACCATGGCCATGACTGGAACGAGGCTCCCGGCGTGAAGGCTCATGGCCGTGCTGTCGAAGCCGACGTAGAAAGTGACGACCTCTCCCCCGAGCATGCGGCGCACGGCGACTTCGTCCGAAACCTGGGCTATGAATCCGCGCTCCTTGAGTTCGTCATAAACGTTGCCGCTCATGGCCACTCCTTGGCGAATTTATACCATACGGCGTCCATTCGCGTCCAGAACGATGGTCAGGGCCCCGCCATCCTGAATATCTTGCGGGCCGTCTCCCGGTAGATCTTCAGGGCGTCCCCGCCGAAGCAGACGAAGACGACTTTCGTCATCGTCCTCTCGCCCTTGAGGAACCCGGCGGTTTCCTCGAGGGCAATGCGGGCCGCCCTCTCGAGGGGGAACCCGTAGGCTCCGGTCGAGATCGAGGGGAAGGCGACGGACTTCGCCCCCGCCCGCCGGGCCGCCTCGAGAGAGTTCCTGTAACAAGCGGCGAGGAGTCCGTCCTCGCCGGCGCGGCCGCCCCGCCAGACCGGTCCGACTGTATGGATCACGTATCTGGCCGGGAGGCGGTAGCCCTTGGTCACGCGCGCCTCTCCCGTGGGGCATCCGCCGAGCGTCCGGGTCTCGGCCAGGAGCTCGGGGCCCGCGGCCCGATGGATCGCTCCGTCGACCCCGCCGCCGCCGAGAAGGGAATTATTGGCCGCGTTGACGACGGCGTCGACATGCTGCTTCGTGATGTCGCCCTCGACGATCTCGATCCGCGGATCCAGGCTTTTTTTCATCCCAGCCCCCTTTTCCTCAGAAGCGGCTCGATCCTCGGCTCGCGGCCCCGGAAACGCATGTACAGGGCCATCGGATCTTCGCTTCCTCCCCGTTCCAGGATATTCGTCCGAAAGGACCGGGCGGTGGCCTGGTCGAAAAGGCCCGTCTCCCGGAAAGCCTCGAAGGCGTCGGAATCCAGGACCGCGGCCCAGATATAGCTGTAGTATCCCGCCGAATAGTCGCCGCTGAAGATGTGATTGAAATTGGTCGTCCGGTAGCGGCTGACGATCTCGGGGATGAGGCCGATGCGGGTCATGGCCTCCGCCTCGAACGTCAGGGGATCGGCTTCCCCCTTCGCCGTGAGCGTGTGCCAGTCCATGTCCAGGAACGCGGCCGCCAGGTATTCGACGGTTTCGAAGCCCTGGTTGAAGAAGCGGCTCTCCTCGATCTTGCCGATGAGCGCTTCGGGGAGGGGTTCGCCCGTCCGGTAATGCTTCGCGTACATCCTGAGCGCCCCGGGGGCGGCGGCCCAGTTCTCCATGAGCTGCGAGGGGAACTCGACGAAATCGCGCGGGACGCTCGTCCCCGACAGGCTCCCGTACGCGCACCGGGAAAGGAGTCCGTGCAGAGCATGGCCAAACTCGTGGAACAGAGTCGTGGACTCTTCGAAGCTGAGGAGGGCCGGCTGCCCGGGTGTGGGCTTGGAGAAGTTCCCGTTGTTGATGATGACGGGGCGGATGTCCTCGCCGTCCCGGAGGCACTGCTCGCGGAAGTTGCTCATCCAGGCTCCGCCCTCCTTGTTCGGCCGGGGATAATAATCGATATACATGACGCCGAGGTGCGAGCCGTCTGCGTCCCGGACCTCGAAGACTCGGACGTCCTCCCGGTACTTGGGAATGTCCGTCCGCTCGGTGAAGGCGATCCCGTAGAGCCTACCGGCGACGGTGAAGGCGCCGTCCCGGACGCTGTCGAGCTCCAAGTACGGCCGGAGGGCACTGTCGTCGAGGTCGTACTTCGCCTTGCGCAGCTTCTCGGCGTAGTACCACCAATCCCAGGGTTGGAGCGCGAAGTCCCGGCCCTCGGCGCGGATCATGGCTTGCATCTCGGCGGCCTCGGCTCTCGCCTTGGCCAGAGCGGGCTCCCAAAGCTTCCGGAGGAGCACGTCGACGGCCTCGGGCGTCTTGGCCATGTTTTCCTCGAGGACGTAGGCCGCGTGCGTGGGATAGCCCAGGAGGTTGGCCCGTTCTAGGCGCAGGGCGGCGATCCTCGCGGCGTTGGCCTTGTTGTCGAACGCGTTACCGTTGGCGCCGCGCATGATGTACGCGCTGAATATCTTCTCGCGCAGGTCGCGCCTCTCCGAGTACTGGAGGAACGGGACGAGGCTCGGATTGGCCAGAGTGAAGGCCCATTGTCCCGGGTGCCCTCGCTCGGCGGCCGTCCGGGCCGCGGCAGCGACCGCGGCCGGCGGCAGCCCCGCCAGGTCGTCCCCGCTCCCGAGGACGAGCTCGAAGGCGTCATTCTCCTTCAGGATGTTCTCGCCGAATTTCACGCTCAGGACGGCGAGCTCGGAGTTGATCTCGCGGAAACGGGTCTGCTTCTCCGGCGGGAGGTTCGCTCCCCCCCGGACGAATCCTTTATGGGTTTCCTCGAGCAGGCGCTTCGGCTCGGGCGCGAGGCCGAGCCTCTCTCGGTCATCATATACCGATTTGACGCGGGCGAACAGCCCGGAATCGAGGGCGATATCGTCGTTGTGCCTGGCCAGCTTGGGCGCGACATCCTTGGCGATCTGCTGGAGCTCGGGGCTCGTGTTGGATGAGTTCAGGTTGCGGAACACGGCGCCCACCCTCTTGAGCAGGACTCCGGTCCGCTCCAGCGCCTCGACTGTGTTAGAGAAGGACGGAGGCTCCGTGTTCCGAACGATGGCCTTGATCTCGGCCTTCTGGTCGGCCATGCCCTTCTCGAACGCGGGCATGTAGTGTGCGGGCTCGATTTCGGGGAACGGGGGGACGCCGAACGGCGTCCGGAACTCGGCGAAGAATGGGTTTGCGGAGGCCAGCGCGGCCGCTCGAGAAATCGTCGGGTCGTGCATCTCGGAAGGACGTCAATCTAGCATACGCCCCCGCCCATGTCAAAAAGCCGGTCCTCCGGAGGTCGCGGGCAGCGCCGCGATTTGATTTCCGCGCGGCAATGGATTACCGTATCCAGGAAAGATCCTCATGATCACGACGAAAGGCCCAGACATGAACTCCGGAAGCTATCTCTCCCACCTCGAATGCGGATTCTGCGGAGACCGGCTGGAGGCCGACCGGCTCTGGAACCTCTGCCCGAAGTGCGGGAAACCGCTGCTCGCGCGCTACGACCTGCGGGCCGCCGCGGCGGTGCTCGACCGCTCCGAGATCGGCGGCCGGGAGCCCACGATGTGGCGGTACCGCGAGCTTCTGCCGGTCAGGGACCCCCGGTTCAGGCTCTGCCTGGGGGAGGGCTTTACGCCGCTCGTCGAGGCCGGGAGGCTGGGCCGGGAGCTGGGTTTCAACCGCATCTTTGTCAAGGACGAGGGGCTGAATCCGACGGGTTCCTTCAAGGCCCGGGGCCTGTCCGCGGCCGTGTCGCGCGCCTGGGAGCTCGGGGTCGGGGCGGTTTCCATCCCCACGGCCGGCAACGCCGGTTGCGCCATGAGCGCCTACGCGGCCCTGGCCGGGATCAAGGCTTTCGTGTTCATGCCGGCGGACGTCCCCAAACCGTTCATCAACGAATGCCGGGTGCTGGGAGCCGAGGTCATGCTCATCGACGGCCTCATCACCGATTGCGGCAAAGCCGCCCGCGAGGGCATCGAGAAGTTCGGGCGCTTCGACGTTTCGACCCTCAAAGAGCCGTACCGGATCGAGGGCAAGAAGACCATGGGCTATGAGTTGGCGGAGCAGATGGGCTGGAGCCTGCCCGACGTCGTCATTTACCCGACGGGCGGCGGGACGGGAATGGTCGGGATGTGGAAGGCCTTCGACGAGATGGAAAGGCTTGGTTGGATCGGGTCCAAGCGGCCCCGCATGGTCACTGTCCAGTCGGACGGCTGCGCGCCCATGGTCAAGGCCTTTGTGGAAGGCAAGGAATTCGCCGAAACCTGGCCGGACGCCCGGACGATAGCGGACGGGATGCGCGTCCCGGCGGCGGTCGGCGATTTCCTGATCCTCAGGGCCCTCAGGGACAGCGGCGGGATCGCAGTCGCCGTGCCGGACACCGAGATCCTGAAGGCGACGTATCTCATGGGAAGGACCCAGGGCATCTGGCCGGCGCCCGAGGGCGGCGCGACCCTGGCCGGATTCCTCGAGTTGCGCAAGCGGGGCTGGATAAAGGACGGGGAGACCGTGGTCCTGTTCAACACCGGCAACGGCGCCAAGTACTCGCACATTTGGGACTGAGGCTCCAGCGCGCCCGCTCAAGGAATCCTCGAGGGCATTATATGTTCCCTTGCGAAAATACAGATCTCATTTATTCTTAACACGATGCAATAATAGAGGCTCTCGATGAACTTGACTTTGGGGGAAACGATGCTATTTTATATAGCCATGAAGGAGGCCCCGGAGGGACGGTGCCCGCAGGTGCCGCAAAGAGCGCGGGAAGCGCGCCGGCGGAGCAAAACCGCATATGCCGCTCGAGTCCTGAATCTCGGCGGGATATCGCCCGGAGAAAGATTATTTAAAAAACATCGAGGAGGGTTATGATGAGGCATCGGCAAATCCCGGTTCTTGTCATTCTGGCGGCGTTTCTTCTCGTGGCCGGCGGCTGGTGCTGGGCCGACGGCGTCGAGTTCGGCGTGCACGGCGGTCTCACCATCCCCAATCTGAGGGGCGGCGAAGGCAATCCATTGACAAGCGGCTTTTCGTCGCGGGAAGCCGAGTTTTTCGGAGTTTCGGCCGACATCGGCCTGTCGCACCATTTCTCCCTGGTTGTCGAGCTCAACTACACGTCCCAGGGCGGCAAGAGGACCGGACTTCAGATCATCGAGGAAGTCCCGCCCGGTCTCGAGGTCCCGCCGGACACGAACCTCTACGCCAATTTTGATAACGAGTCCATCCTCGATTACGTCGAGATCCCGGTCATGTGCCGCTACAAGTTCGGACACAATGTGCGCTTCTTCGTCAACGCCGGCCCCTACGTCGGCTATCTCGTCAGGGCCCATGCCGTGACCAGCGGCTCGAGCCTCATCTATCTCGACCCGGCCGGGACGGAGCCGGTGACCGACACTCCCGTTTCGCTTGACGCCGACACGGACGTCAAGGACAGCCTCAAGACGACGAACTTCGGTCTCGCGGGCGGTGCCGGCGTGATGTATCCTTTGGGGCCAGGTTCTCTCATCTTCGAGGCCCATTTTCAGGCGGGCCTGATCACGATCCAAAAGGACGTCGCGACGAGCGGCAGCAGCCAGACCGGCGCGATCGTGATCTCGCTCGGCTATCTCTTTTCGCTGAGATAAGGGACAAAGCCCCATCCGCCTCATGCGGGAATCCATGGGGACCCCGGTCCTGAAGCGGAGCGGCATGAAGCGTGTCCTGCCGATCCTGGTGGGGATCGGCTTCTGCGTCCAGTCGGTGCTCTTCGCCGATTCTCCCGAGCCGAAAATCGCCCCGGACGCCGCCGCGCCGGCCCTCGCGGCGCAACCCTCCGGACAGACTTCGCCGCACCATGTCAAAACATGGCGGGCCCTACTCGAGGACTTTGTTCTTTGGGGCTCGTCGACGCTCGACTACTGGAGCCACTACGGACATTATACGGTCGATTGGCAGTTCACCTGGAAAACTTTCTGGCAGAAGTTCTTTAACCGACCAATCTCCCCGTCTGGACTCCAACGCGTTCTGGTACAACTGGTCGCACACGGCGGCGGGGGGTGCCTATTACACGATGGCCCGGATCAACGGCCTCGACAGCCGCTGGTCGACGCTCTTTTCCTTCGCCACATCGGCCATGTGGGAGAGCCTCTCGGAATGGCGGGAGCTCATCGCCATCAACGACATGACCTTCACGACGTTCGGCGGCCCCGCCATCGGGGAGCCGCTGTTCCAGGTAAGTTCCTACTTCAGCCGCCAGGGAGGAATCTGGAACACGCTGGCGGCCTTCATCACCAACCCGTTTCTCTCCGTCAACAACTGGTTCGACCACGGGAACGGACCGGCGGCGAACAGCGCCCCTTCCCCGGATTGGCATCGTTTCAGCCTGTATTCCGGGTTGAAGGAGGACATGGTCACGCCGGCGGGAACGATGGCCGTCGATCAGTCCGGTGCGTGGTTCCGTCAATTCAACCTCGGCCTGGATATGGAGACCGATGCGACGGGCGTGGCGGGAACCGGTCAAGCCGAACGCGGCTTTCTCCCGAACACGCTCTCCAGCCGCGTCTTTCTCGACACGAGCTTCAGCTCCGCCGGTCTGGAGGAGATCCAGATCAGGACCTCGGCCGTGCTCTTCGGCTGGAGCTGGCCTTTCGACCGTCCGGACACCGACGGCCCCGGGCGGGGAGGCATCTCCCTGGGCTACGGCATGGCGTTCGAGCTGTTCAAGAAGCGGCCCGTGGCCTGGTACGACAGCACCAATGAGGTCGAGGCCGGTGGCCAGGCCACGACCGGCGACGCCCGCTTCGACCGTCCGACGCCGACGCAGTTCACCGACAAGCTGTCTGTTATCAGCCCCCTGGGCGCCGTATTGATCGTCAGCCGCTCCGGGACGCCTTTCGGCCTGCGCTGGACGTCCGCGCTCTACGGCGACTTCGCTATGGTCAACGCTCTGGCCTACAACGCATATACGGTCGACCACGACACAAGCGGGGTCAAGACGACCCTCCTCGACTGGGGCTATTATTACGCCCTCGGAATGACCTCAAGCTCCGACGTGGCCGTGGACTGGCGGCAGTGGCGCGTCCGGGGCGCGGCGACCTACCAGTGGTACGATTCCATCCAGGGCCTGGACCGATATCAGTATCTGGGATTGATCACGAACGACTTCAAGATCCACGACACCCGCCTCGTTTGGCGGCTCCTCATGGGATACCGGCTGGCCGGGACGCCCATCGAGCTGGGCGTGGCCGCCGAAGGCATCGACCGCCACGGTTCCATCCTTGACATCCGCGAGCACTATTCGGAATACCGGTATTTCTACCAGTTCAGGCTCATTTTCTGACCAGCGCCCCGCGCCGCGGCGGGTCCGGGTTTATTCCAGTTGTCCCTTATCACTATTCGTGCTATAAAGGGGGTCAACAAGGAGGCCGGAATGACGATGGTTTTGAAGGTCGAAGGGCTCAGGAAGTCCTACGGAACGAAGGAAGCCCTAAAGGGGATCGATTTCGAGGTCCAGGAGGGCGAGGTCTTCGCCCTCATCGGCCCGAACGGGGCGGGGAAGACGACGACACTGAGGATCATTGCGACGCTCCTCTCGCTCTCCGGCGGAAAGGTGACGTTTCTCGGCTACGACCTGAAAAAGGAGCCGGAGAAGGTCCGGGAGAAGATTAGCTATCTTCCTGAAGAGGCTGGTGCTTACCGGAACTTGAAGGGCACGGACTATCTCAAATTCATGGCCCATTTTTACGCCGAGAACGAGGCCCGGGTCGATGAATTCGTCAATAGGGCGACAGGCATCGCCGACCTCGGCCCGGCGCTCAACGACAAGGTCGGCACCTACAGCAAGGGCATGGTCCGCAAGCTCCTCCTGGCCCGCGCCCTGATGACGAAGCCGAAATTGGCCATCCTCGACGAGCCGACTTCCGGCCTCGACGTCATCAACTCGCTCGAGGTCCGGGAGATCATCAAGAGATACGCCAAGGAAGGGATCTCGGTGCTTCTTTCGTCTCACAACATGCTCGAGATCGAATTCCTCTCCGACCGCGTGGCCATGATCGACGAAGGGCGGATCCTCGACGCGGGGACGTCCCGGGAACTCAAAGACAAATACCAGGCGGCCAACCTCGAGGTCGTCTTCAGGAGCGCCGTCCGATGAAAAAATTTACCAACCTGTTGGCCAAAGAAATCCGGGAGCTCATCAACAAGCAGCTCATCCTGTCTTTGGTCATGACCCTGGCTCTTTTCTATTTCATGGGCTCGCTGGCGAAATCGGAGATGAAAAAGGCCGCGGCGCCCCAGAACATCTCCACCCTCGACCTCGATCAGTCCTCGCTCTCCAAGGGAATCCTGGCGCGTCTCCAGAGCATGAATTTCAAGATCGACGCGGTCAGGGCCGCCAATACGGACGCCGCCGTTGAGGCCTGCCGCCGGAACGAAACGAACCTCCTCCTCGTCCTCCCGGAAGGCTTCGGCGAGTCCGTGGCCCGGTTTGAACCCAAAGAGATCGAGATGTACAGTTTCCTGAGGAGTTTCTCCCTGGGAGCGATCCGGAAGACCGAGACGTTCAAGGCCATCGTTACGGCCATGAACAGCTATCTGTCGGATGATTTTCTCAAGCAAAAGCTCCCCGGCGTCAACCCGGAGAACCTGAAGAACCCCATCAGGAGCCGGGAATTCGTCGTCGTCAAGGAGCGGATGGCCGAAGGATCGTCCTCGGCCATTGCGGGCTTCGTCTACTCCCAGTCGATCTTCGTGCCGATCATCCTGATGATGATCATCATCTACTCCTCCCAGATGGTCATTTCCGCCATCGCCATGGAGAAGCAGAACAAGACCCTGGAAACCCTGCTGACGGTCCCCATCCCCCGAACCTCCATCGTCACGGCGAAAATGCTCGCGGCCGGGCTGGTCGGTCTCCTGTCCGCCGTCATCTATCTGTTCGGTTTCAGGTCTTATTTCGGAGGCATGACCTCCGGCCTCGGCTCCGCGGCAGGCGGCGGCGTGTCCGGGGTCATCCAGAAACTCGGCCTCGCCCTAACGACCAACGGATATCTTGTCTTGGGGATCTCTCTCTTCCTGGCCATTCTCTGCGCCCTGGCCATGGCCACGATCCTCGGCGTCCTGGCGGAAGACTTCCGCAGCGCCCAGGCTCTCATCATGCCCATTGTCTTTCTCGTGCTGATCCCCTATTTCCTGTCCTTTTTCTCCGACATCAACAGCCTCTCTCTGCCCGTGAAGATCTTCATCTGGGCCATCCCGTTCTCCCATCCGTTCCTGGCGTCGCAGAACATCCTGCTCGAAAATTACCGGCCGGTCATTCTCGGCACCCTCTACATGGCGGCCTTCTTCGGCGTCATGGTCTTCATGGCGGCCCGGATCTTCTCCACCGACAGGATCCTGACGATGAAGCTCAAGTTCGGGAAGAAGAAAGTCGTTCTGTAAAAAGAAGGCCGGACGCCGGGAATCGCCGGTCTCCGCGCCTCTCAAAAGCCCGCCGGCGCCCAAGCCGAGGCGGCCGCCCGGCCCGGCTCATTTCATCGCCCGAATCACCCCTAAAGGCGATTTACGCCTGTCACCCCCACTGGGACAATGGTTTCTCAGTAAGCATAGCCTTGGGGAGAGCGACTATGGAAATGCGGAAAGACAAACGGATCCAGGAACGCAACACAGTTTTGATCAAGTCCGCCGGGAACGGGAACGGCACGACGTCTGCCGTCGGAAGCAACGCCTACACTTATGATCTCTCCCTGAGCGGGACGCGGCTCTTCACGGAAACGCACTTCGCTCCGGGCACCGTGATCAGGATCATCATCGAGCTCGCCCGCACCTGCCAAAGGATCCAGGTCGACGGGGAGGTCAAGTGGGTACGGAAGAGGGACAATGAAGGAGTCTATGAGATGGGCGTGGAATTCCTCCACCACATCTCCCAGACGATCCTCACCCTCATCCGACACCTTTACAGCGCCGGAGAAATCCCCTCTAGCGTCACGGCTGTGGTCACGCAGCCCGAGTGATCCTCGGCGCCGACGTCACGCTCGTGATCAACCCCTCCCTTTACAAAGAGCATAATCCCGCCGGGCTGGCGGCAAGAAGTGGACATCCTACGGCTCGCTTTCCTGACCTTGCCCCGGTGGGCATTGGCGTTGAGCCCGTAGGTGCGGACCATAACCTCGCCTCTGTCGAGAATGTGGGAGACAACCCGGGCGATGAACTCAAGGTCTCCCAATGGCCTGGGGTGATGTTCGTACTCCAGGGGCCGCCACACGCGCATGTCTTCGAGCCGGCGGCCCTTGCGGCGGCCGAGGAGAATGGAGGGTACAAGTCGTTGAGGTCAGTTCCGCCCGTCTCCCGAGTGTGATATAGTAATAACGATGGATAAGGAAGAAAACGGCGTTCAGGCCTTTTTCTGGGACGTCGACCCTCTCCATTTCGATCTTCAACAAAACAAAGAATATATCATCGAGCGGGTCCTGGAACTGGGAGATGATAAGGCCGTGAGCTGGCTCTTCTCGAAATACCCCCGAAGTGAGATCAAAAAGGTCCTGGCCGGGAGCCGGAGGATCTCCCGGAAGAGCTCCCATTACTGGTCGCTCATCCTAAAGTCGTAGTTCATGTTCGAGACCGTATTAAGCTCCGCCGCCGCAACGACCTTCAAGGTTCTTTCCCGGCAGCATTTCATGAGGTCGTTCTATCTCGCCGGAGGCTCGGGCTGCGCACTCCACATCGGTCACCGACGGTCACAGGACTTCGATTTCTTCTCTCCCGCCGACTTCGAGATCTTCCCTCTCCATAACGCCCTGCGGAATCTGGGCCGCTTCGTGGCCGATTACTCGGAAGCGGGCACCCTGGTCGGGCGGCTTGACGGCACGAAGATCAGCCTGTTCCATTATCACTATCCGTTGCTCGAAGAGGCCGTGGGCTACCTGGGCGGGCGCGTCGCCTCGCTCGTGGACATCGGCTGCATGAAGATCGATGCGATTTCTTCGCGAGGAACCAAGCGGGACTTCGTCGACCTTTTCTTCATCCACAAGACTCTCGGTCTCGATCTGAAAACGTTCTTCGGTCACTTCGAGAGAAAATACGGCCCTGACGGCTTCAACCGGCATCATGTCCTCAAGGGCCTTGTCTATTTCGAGGACGCCGACAAGGAGCCCGACCCCGAAATGCTGGCGGATTTTTCGTGGGCCGCCGCGAAACGCTTTTTCATCGAGAGCGTCATGGCCTTCAGCGCGATCTAGCTTGCGCACTTCTTCGAGCGGTTCCTGGCCGAGCACGGCCGGCGCTTCGAAGGGGAATCTGGGTCTGTCCGGGAGGTCGTCGAGCCGGTCATCTTCCCCCAGGAAACCGATGAGCGCTTTCTGCAGCAGGGCTTGATAATGAGTTCGGGCCATTGTCGTAAAACGCTTCATCTCATTCGATTTGGCAACCGAAGAGAGTTTACGATGGCCTTCCTCCTATGTACATGCGAACATCACTGCACACTACCCGCCTCGACCACCTTATGGATGCGAAATTCCTTTTTTCGATCGGCATGGAACGGCCGCCTTCACGCGTGTAATCAACCCCTCCCGCTACAAAGAGAGCATAATCCACCCCCGGCCAGGTGCAAGAAGTGGACATTCTGATGAGCGGGGGCCGCGGCAGGCGAAGAGCGGGCCGCCATTCGTTCTCTTTGCTCTCCTCAGAATTTTGATTCAATCGTTCTACTCTTTTAACTATTTATTTATGCCACAGCATTCCAATTATTCAAAGCAGACAGCATCTCTCTTTTAATTCCTTGATCTTCTTCACATTCAAAAGCGCTATCAAGCGCCATTTTAGCTTTCATACCCCCAATTTTGCCCAGCGTCCAGGCAGAATAAGCCCTAATCTGTGGCGTCGCATATTTGAGTGTTGCACACAGAGAGTCGACCGCCTTGTCTGTACCGATATTTCCCAAAGCAATGATCGCGTTCCCCCGAATGGCTTCCATACCTGCACACATCGGGAACGATGCCATTGTTTTTCGGAAGTATTCTTCGTCCCCAGTTAGTAACGGGAGGAGTTCAGGCGCTGAGCTGACATCATCGATCTTCACGGGGTATTCATTTCTTATTGTAAGCTTTTTGTTCCTGGGGCACACCTTGACACATTCGCCACACCCGAAGATACGGTTTTCCTGCTTTTCTCTCAGATGAATAGGGATGAATGTGCCCCATAGCCAGGCCGTAATGCACGTTTCCCGGCGGACTTTAAAAGGCTTATAGATGGCCCCTGTTGGGCAGGATGTTATACAGAGCTCACATTGACCGCAAGCCGTTGTCTCGGGATCATGTTCTTCATAGTCTAATGGCGCGTTCGTTACCAACGTCACAAACATCACATAGGAGCCAAATTCCTTGGTAATAATAACCGAATTCTTTCCATATTTTCCGATACCGGCTCTGGCCGCGGCTATTTTATCTGGAATCCAGTAATCAGGATTTGATACGACTTTATAGCCCCGCCGTTCCAGAAACTCCTTGATCATCCCGATATAATAATTCTCCATGGGTGTGAATGCTCTTATGCTATAGCCATAAGTGAATCTCCCTCTTGGATTATCTTTATCAATGGATGGTGCATCGACTCGTTCGTTCATATAAAAGCCAGTAACGATGACCGATTGAGCGTCAGCAAGCAATTTTTTCGGATCGATGATTATCTCGGCATCCTCCTTTTTCTTAATAAAAGGCTCAGTTGAAGTAATGCCGATGACATCAACACCATGAGACAAGGCGTGTTTTTTTAATTGTGAAGTCAGAGTATAGGTGTTCATTGTTTTAGAGAGGAATCTCCTTTTCCCGTGAAAATTAAAGCCCCGAGCTTCCGGCCCGGGATTTAACCCGTCCTTCACGGGAAGAAAGATGCTATCCGGAACGAGACCGGGTGTCAAGAACACAGGAAACGCCAGGCCTCTCCCTTCGCCGATCCGACCGCTATTCGTACTCTTCGTGACATCGACGGGGGGAGGGGTCTACCTTGCCCGTCTGCTCCTATCTTGGGCTGGGCAAACAGCACGTGCCTGGCCAGAGTCAAACTGGCGACCTTTGGATCTGCAGTCCCATCCGCGCATCGGTGCGGACGGAAAACCGGGGGACAAGCGGCCTGGCCAACCGTTCAATAAAATCTCTTGACATAATATATGCTATATATGATAATATCTTCATATATTATCACGGCATGAAAGAAATCGGCAGGATTTTCAGGGCGCTTTCAGACCCCACCCGTTTACGCGCTTTCTTGCTTCTCATGGAACGGGACCTATGCGTATGCGAATTGATCTTTATCCTCGACATGTCACAATCCCGAGTCTCCCACCAACTTAAGCCCCTCAGGGACGCCGACCTTGTCGAGACCAGGAGAGAGGGCCGGTGGATCATCTATTCCATCCCAGGGAACGTGAAGAGGACCTTGGCGCCATTTCTCCGCCAGTACTCGAGTAAAGATATCGCGGAGTCCAAAGCCGTCATTCGCGATCTTGAGAGGCTCAAGGTGTGCCTCCAAAAGAACATACGCAAGACATGCGGGAAGGAAGTTGCCTGAGTCAGGATCCAAGTTCGGGTGCTGAATTCAGAAGGAGCCCATAAATGCCGCAGCCGGAAGCAAAACGGTTGTCATTCCTCGACCGCTATCTGACGTTATGGATCCTTCTTACCATGGCCGGAGGCGTAGGGTTGGGGTACTTCGTCCCAACTATAGTCTGCTTCGTGAACAGATTTCAGTGCGGGACGACCAACATCCCCATCGCCATCGGCCTCATCCTTATGATGTATCCGCCTCTGGCAAAGGTGAAATACGAGGAGCTCGGTGACGTCTTCCGAAACATCCAAGTCCTCGCCTTATCGCTTGTCCAGAACTGGATCATTGGCCCCGTTCTCATGTTCGCTCTCGCCGTAGTCTTTCTTCGGGGTTATCCGCACTACATGTACGGCTTGATCCTGATCGGCCTGGCCCGTTGTATTGCGATGGTCATCGTATGGAATGCATTGGCCCGAGGGGACACGGAGTACGCAGCGGGGCTAGTCGCTTTCAACTCGATCTTCCAGGTTCTGTTTTTCTCGGTCTACGCCTATGTGTTCATCACGATCCTCCCGACGTGGATTGGGCTCAAGGGGATAGCGGTCCATGTCACCATCGGCCAGATCGCGAAGAGCGTCTTCATCTACCTGGGCATTCCCTTCCTTGCCGGTCTTATCACCCGCTTTACCATGTTGAAGGCCAAGGGAAAAGCCTGGTATGAGGAGAAGTTCATCCCTAGGATCAGCCCTATAACCCTGATCGCCCTCCTCTTCACGATCGTCGTGATGTTCTCGCTCAAGGGCGAATTCATCGTCAAGATCCCGCTCGACGTCCTCCGCATCGCCGTCCCGCTGGTTATCTATTTCGTGATCATGTTCCTTATCTCTTTCTTCCTTAGCCGCAAAGTCGGCGCGGATTACGCGAAGGGAGCGACACTCTCCTTCACGGCCGCGAGCAACAATTTCGAGCTGGCCATTGCTGTGGCCGTAGCCGTGTTCGGGATCACCTCCGGAGAAGCCTTCGCGGCAGTCGTCGGGCCGCTCGTCGAAGTCCCGGTCATGATCGGGCTCGTCAATGTCGCCCTCTATTTTCGGCATCGATATTACCTCCTGGAGGCGCGGAATGAAGCGGGAGTCTGATTAGCACATCATGAGCAAGAAGACAATCCTATTCATTTGCGTCCATAACTCGGCCCGGTCTCAGATGGCCGAGGGATTGGTCAACGCTTATTACTCGGACCGGTTCCAAGCATTTAGCGGAGGGACAGAGGCGACGGAGGTCCATCCCTCAGCAATTAAGGCCATGGCCGAAATCGGAATCGATATTTCATCGCATCGTTCAAAGAGTA
>Ga0187770_10000250_pt1 | contig 26708 bp, 14 predicted proteins | sample 0116_SJ02_MP02_2_FD_133154 | JGI IMG/M metagenome (GOLD analysis project Ga0187770, IMG submission 133154) | Tropical peat soil microbial communities from peatlands in Department of Meta, Colombia - 0116_SJ02_MP02_20_MG | ecosystem: Environmental > Terrestrial > Soil > Wetlands > Peat | place...
CCTGCCGAACAGCCCGACTCTGACCGGCGCCGGCCGCCGCATGTGTCTCAGCGCCTGCTTCGTCCTGCCGATCGAGGACTCGCTCGACTCGATCTTCGAGACCGTCAAGAACGCGGCCCTCGTCCATAAGGAAGGCGGCGGCACGGGCTTCGACTTCAGCCGCCTGCGCCCTCGGGGGAGCTTCGTCCGCAAGACCCAGGGCGTCGCTTCCGGCCCGGTCTCCTTCCTCCGCGTCATCGACGCCGCCACGGAGGCCGTCAAGCAGGGCGGGACGCGCCGCGGCGCCAACATGGGCATCCTCCGCGTCGACCACCCGGACATCGAAGAATTTGTTCAGATGAAGCTCGACGGCCAGAGCGTCATGAACTTCAACATCTCGGTCGCGGTCACCGACGCCTTCATGGCCGCCGTCAAGGCCGGCGGATCCTACGGTCTCGTCGACCCGCACACGGGCCGGCCGGCAGGAAAGAGGGACGCGCGCAAGGTCTTCCAGCTCATCGTCGAGTCGGCCTGGGCCGTGGGCGACCCCGGGCTGATCTTCATCGACCGCGTCAACGGGGCCAACCCCACGGCGGCGCTCGGCCCGATCCGCGCCACCAATCCCTGCGGCGAGCAGCCCCTTCACGACTACGAGTCGTGCAACCTCGGTTCCATCAACCTGGCCAATTTCTTCAGCCCCCGGAAGAGGGACGAGATCGATTGGGAGCGCCTCGGCCGCGCGGTCCGGCTCGGCATACGCTTTCTGGACGACGTCATCGACGTCAACCGCTATCCTTTGCCCCAGATAGAGGAGATGTCGCGCGGCAACCGCCGCATCGGCCTGGGCGTCATGGGCTGGGCCGACCTTCTGCTTCTGATGAAGATCAAGTACGATTCGGCCAAGGCCCTGGCGCTCGCCGAGAAGGCCGCCGGCTTCGTCCGGCGGGAGGCCGTGGCCGCCTCGCGCGGCCTGGCGGGCGAGCGGGGGAGCTTCCCGAATATCGGGAAGTCGATTTACAAGGGGTCGAAGATGAGGAACGCGACCGTCTTCACCATCGCCCCGACCGGGACGATCTCGCGGATTGCGGGCTGCTCGTCGTCGATCGAGCCGGTCTTCGCCTTCGAGGTCGTCTCGAAGATCCTCGACTCGGAGCTCAAGGACGTTCACCCGGTGTACGCCGCGTGGAAGGAGGCGCACGCGGGGAAGCCGCTGGCCGACTACTTCGTCTCGGCCCACGAGGTTCCGCCCGAATGGCGCGTCCGGACGCAGGCGGCCTTCCAGAAGCACGTCGACAACTCCGTCTCCAAGACGATCAATTTCCCCCACGAGGCGACGGTCGAGGACGTCGACAGGACCTTCTACCTGGCCTGGGACCTCGGGACCAAGGGCATCACCATCTACCGCGACGGCTGCCGGGAAAGCCAGGTCCTCTACAAGAACGGGAGCGAGATCCTCCATCCCCAGGAACGGCCGATGTCGCTGCCCTCGACGACCGACAAGATCAAGACTGGCTTCGGCAACCTCTATGTGACGATCTCCTACCAGAATCAGAAGCCGTTCGAGGTCTTCGCCTCGATCGGCAAGAGCGGCTACTCGACCATGGCCGACGCCGAGGCGCTGGGGCGGCTCATCTCGCTCGCCCTGCGGACCGGGGTCGAGGCCGACGAGGTCATCCAGCAGCTCAAGGGGATCGGGGGCTCCGAGCCCATCTTCACCGAGGGCGGCCTCATCCAGTCGATCCCCGACGCGATCGCCAAGGTTCTCGAAAAGCACTTCGGCGAAGTCCGCCAGAGCGGCAAGGACTTCTACACGGTGCGCTGCAAGATCTGCGGCGCGCTGCTGCCCGATGAGAAGTGCCCCGTCTGCCCGAACTGCGGCTGGAGCAAGTGCGCTTGATTTTGATCTGTTTGATTCGGGGTCGGACCATATTATCTGGCTGATAATAAATAAATTATCCACATTGTTGGGCCGTTTTTTGCCTAACGGTCCCCACCGGGGGTCGCGTTCAGTTTAAGGTTTAGGAGCCGAGATCGAACGCTATGGTGCGCATCATGGCGCGGATAGAAGGGTGGTTCATGAGACCGAGTCAGCCGTAAGGAGGGATGAAGATAAGAAAAAAAGCCGCTAGAAATACGGCTAATTCATTTATTATGAATTGGTTTTCATGGTCCAACCCCAAATAAAACATTGACCTCAAATCGTCGAAAAATAGTATAATTCCCGTTCGATCTCCAAACATCGTTGAAGAGGAGGCCCGTCCATGTCTCTCCACGGCATCTCATCCCGCTTCCGGCGCGCGTGCGCCGCCGTTCTCTTGCCGCTGGCCTTGGTGTTGCTTACGGCCGGCTCTCCGCAGGCTGCAGCATCGAAAGCCGCATCGCCGCGCCCGCCCTCCGCCGCGACGAATCAACAGGCGGCGGCTCAACAGGCGCCCGCGACGCAGCCGTCCCAGATCCTCGACAAAGACTACACGGCCAAAATCCTGGAATACACAACGGAGAAGTTCTTCCTGACCGAGCTCGTCGACCACCTGCCGGCCTCCGCCACGGTGCCTACGCCCTTCAAGGTCCTCGGCCACATCGTCGGCGCGCCCGACATCCTCGACCACTCCGCCGAGATCTACAGGTACTTCCGGGCCCTGGCCGCGGCGACGCCCCTGGTCCGCGTCTTTTCCATCGGGCCGACCGACGAGGGCCGCGAGATGATCGCCGTGGCCGTCTCCTCCGCCGAGAATATGGCCCGTCTCGGCCGCATCAAGGAGATCATGTCGCGCCTGGCCGACCCCCGCGGCCTCAAGGACGGCGAGGGGGCCCGGCTGGCCGCCGAGGGCGTGCCCGTCTACTGGCTCACCGGCGGCCTTCACTCGACCGAGTGCGGCTCGCCCGAGATGATGATGGAGCTGGCCTACCGCTTGGCCGTAGAGGACTCCGACATGATCCGGTCCATCCGCGACAACATGGTCGTCCTCATGACGCCCATCCTCGAGGTTGACGGCTGGGACAAGGCCGTCGACTCCTACATCTACAAGAAGGACAACAAGGACAAGAAGACCCTGCCGCCGATCTACTGGGGGAAATACGTCCTCCACGACGACAACCGCGACGCCATCGGCCTCGGCCTCCAGCTCACCCGGAACCTGCTCCAGGCCTATTTCGAGTGGCACCCGATAATCATGCACGACCTCCACGAATCCGTCCCCTATCTCTACGTTTCGACGGGGACGGGCCCCTACAACGCCTGGCTCGACCCGATCACGATCGACGAGTGGCAGGAGCTTGCCGACAACGACGTCAGCGGCATGACGCGGCGCGGCGTCCCCGGTGTCTGGACGCACGGCTTCTACGACGGCTGGGCCGCCAACTACGCCTTCTACGTCGCCCTGTTTCACAACTCCGTCGGCCGCTTCTACGAAACCTTCGGCGGCACGGGGGCGGACACGCTGGTCCGGAACGTGGGCGCCGAGTCCAAGCGCGCTTGGTACCGTCCCAACCCGCCGTTCGAGTCCGTCCGCTGGTCCTTCCGCGACAACACGAACATCATGCAGAGCACCGTCCTTCTGAGCTTCGGCCACGTGGCCGCGAACAGGACCCGCTTCCTCGAGGAGTTCCTCCTCAAGGGTCGGCGTTCCGTGGCCAAGGCCCGGACAGAAGGCCCGGTGGCCTACGTTATCCCGTCCGGCACGGACCGGCCGCTCGCCGCGGCCCGTCTCGTCAATCTCCTGCGACGGGACGGCGTCGAGGTCCAGGCCGCGGACAAGCCTGTCACCGCCGGCAAAGACACGTTCCCGGCCGGAAGCTACATCGTCCGCATGGACCAGCCGTACAGCCGCTGCGCCGACATGCTCCTCGATACCCAGTACTACAATCCCAACGACCCGCAGCCCTATGACGACACCGGCTGGACCCTGGGGGCGCTCTACAACGTCAAGACGGTCCGGGTCACCGACACCAAGATCCTGGACGCGCCGATGAGGCTCCTCAACAAGGATGTGACGATCGCGGGCCGTGTTGAGGGCGCGCAGAAGGCCGTCGCCTTCGCCGTGGCCAACGCCGCCGAGCCCGAGCTCATGACCTTCCGCTACCGGCTCAAGGACGTGCGGATGCTGGCCGCCGAGGACGGCTTCAACCAGGGCGATGTCCGCTTCGCCGCCGGGAGCTTCCTCATCCCGAGGGACGGGAACCCGGCCGACCTCGAGGCGCGCCTGGACCGGGCCTGCGCCGACCTGGGCCTCACGGCCTACGGGCTTCCTTCCCTGCCGAAGGGCGCGACCCACGAGCTCGCCGCGCCGCGGATCGCCATCCTGCACTCGTGGATGAACACCCAGGACGAGGGCTGGTTCCGGCTGACCTTCGACCGGCTGGACATCCCGTATGCCTACATCCCCGTCCAGGAGATCCGGGACAACGCCGACCTCCGGGCGAAATACGACGTCATCATCTTCCCGCCGGCAGCCATGTTCGGGCACATCCAGAGGGTCGTCAACGGCCTCGACGGGGGCGAGCCGGTCCCCTGGATGAAGACCGAGAGGTACCCCAACATCGGCACGCCCGACGGGCGCGCGGACATCCGCGGCGGCATCGAGCTCGCCGGCGTCCTCCACCTCAAGCGGTTCATCGAGGAGGGCGGCCTGTTCGTGCCGATCGCCTCGATGGCCGAGCTCCCGTCGAGCTACGGCATCGTCGAGAGCGTCGCCGTGGCCGAGCCCGAGAAGCTCAAGGTCGCCGGCGCGGTCCTGAGCGCGAACCTGTCGGACCTCCTCAGCCCGATCGGATACGGCTACGGGCGGAACCTGGGCGTGTACTTCAGCTGGGGCCCGGTGCTCGAGACGGGCATGAAGGCGCTCATCGGCGCGGACATCGGCGAGCTCATGGGCGGCGGGGGCGGACCGTCCGGGCGCCCCTCCGGACGCGGCGGGGCCAAGGACGCCGACGTCGTCCAGGGCCGCGTTCCGAGCGTCGAGAAGACGCCGGGCGGCGGGGGCGGCATCCCGGCGGAATATAAGGACCTCATCAGCCTCTACATGCCGCCCGACCTCAACAAGGTCCGGACGATCATGCGCTTCGACACGGCCGACAACCTGCTCGTTTCGGGCCTTCTCGAGGGCGGCCAGGAGCTGGCTACGAAGCCGGCCGTGGTCGACGTCACTGTGGGGAAGGGGCACGTCGTCTACTTCGCCTTCAACCCCATGTGGCGCTACGAGACCTTCGGGAGCTTCGAGCTGCTCTTCAACGCCGCGCTGAACTACCGCAGCCTCGACGTCGGAGCGCCCAAGCCGGCGGCGGAGGCTAAATAGCGCACGGGAGACCTGCCCGCTCTTTGCAGCTCCCTGTTGGCGGAGCGGTGCGCTGCATGGGCCGAGGGGAACGGCCGGAGCGTGATGCAGCGGTTTAGCCGTACCAAGCCCCATAAAAACGAACAAACCTGTTTCAGAAATTTAGCAGAAGTGTGGCTTCGAGTCGATCCGCGTCACTTTTCATGGTCTCTTCGGAAGCCCCGCTCCCTGCTGGTGGAGCCGAGGCCGTCCGTAAGCCTCCGTTTGGATGGGGTCCCGTCGGCCTTTGCGACGGGGGGACCGGGACAGGTTCCCGGGGCCGGGGGATGAGGACGGCCTTGGCGCCACCTCACCTGGGAACGCACCGGGACAGGACCCGTCCGACGTTCGAACAGTTCACTTGGCGGGGTGCTCGAGCTCCATGTTGAGCCACAAGTACCAGCGGAACTTGATTCTCATCCGGAGCATCCGGTTCCGGTAGGGCCCCTCTTTACAGAACCATACGCGCACGTTCCCCTTTTTCTTCCACACGTCCTTGCTCGTCGCGTCCTCGGCGCCGGTCTTGTCGTAGGACGAGATGTCGATCTGGTAGGCCCGCGACTTGAAATCGTCCATGAACTCGAGCTTCTTCACCTCGCACCGGAAGACGTGCGGGGCGCCGTTGAGGACGTAGGGCAGCTCGATGGTCTCGCCGACCTTGATCTCGTGGTCCATCAGGTAGTCGAGCGGCGACATGATGCTGGCGTAATCGCCCTCGACGGTCTTCTCGCTGCCGTCCTCGCGCGTGGCGACGGCCCGGCCCGGCAGGAAGGTGATCTTTTCCGCCTCGTATTTTTTGTTCAGCTTCAGGAACCCCGAGGAGTTCTTCTCGTAGCCCTGGAAGGACTTCACGGCCTCCTCGTCGACCGTCCCGTCGGGCTTCAGCGGCAGCACGGTCCGGGTGATGAACTCGCCGTGGTAGTCGTATCTCTGGGCGTGCTCCTTGTTGACGTCGCCCTTGAGGCTCAGGTATTTCTTGAGGACGTTGCCGTCCCGCTTGATGTCCGCTTCGATGCTCATCGTGCCGACGCTGCCGAGGTTGAAGAATAAGAAGTGGGCCGTGATGTCGTACCCGCCGGTCCAGAGATCGATGACCTGCCCCCCGGCCGCCTCCCGCGCCTGCCCGGCTGGCGTTTCCTGCCGGGGCGCGGGTCCGGCCGCGAAGAGGGCCAGGACGAAGAGAGAGCCCGCCGCGGCCGCGAAGGCCCGCCGCAGGCCAAGCCCGTCCCTTCGGAGTTTCGAACGCATCACGACCTCGTCAATGAGAAAGTTTGTAGTTTGCGTCGCGGTACTCGCCCTCCCAGATCGGGTCGAGGAGTTCCGCCACGGCCTTGTTGTACCGGATCATGCCTTCCCGGTATTCCGGATCGGCGGCGGCCTCCGCCGCACTCTCGTCGAGGGGCTTGAGGCCGTACTTTTCGATCCACGGATGGAACTCGGCGTAATGGTCGCGGATAGGGCAGGGCATGATCCAGTTCCGGATTTCGCCTTTCTGGTCGTAGTCCTTGTCGTAGCCGTAGGAGTGCTGCCAGCTGCGGAGGTTCGCGAAGAAGGGATTCGCCCAGATGTCCACGAGATTCTTCCCCTGGGCGTAGGCGTCGTTGACGTTGACCGGCGAATACGGCATGAAGACGCAGGGGATGACGTCCCCGTTCCAGCAGACGACCATGTATCCGCCCGACCGTCCCGCGGCGATGCAGCCCTGGGCCGCCGTCCCCCCGTTCCAGAAATCGGCGATGAACAGCCGGCGGTCCTTGATGAGCTCGAGCGAGCGCTTGTAGAGCCAGACGCGCTGCTCGGGCGTCGGCATGAGCTCGAGGGTGATGGCCCGGCCGATGGGCATGTAGTGGAAGACCCAGGCGAAGAGGGCCCCCATCTCCCGGAAATAGAAGTCGATGACCTTGTCCGAGAGCGACTCCTCGGCGTTGTCCTTGGTGACCGTCATGGACACGCCGAAGAAGACCTTCTCGCGCCGCAGCCGCCCCATGGCCTCGACGATCTTGTCGAAGACGCCCGCGCCGCGCCGCTCGTCGGTCCGCTCGCGGAGGCCCTCGATGGAGACCGCGGGCATGACGTTCCCCAGCTTGGCCATCCGGCGGGCGGTTGCGTCGTTGATGAGCGTCCCGTTCGTATACATCATGAAATAGACGTCCGGGTGCTTCTCGGCCAGGTCCAGGACCCCGTGGCCCGCGTCCCGGTACATCAGCGGCTCGCCGCCGCTGAAGACGATGAACCGGCCTCCCCAGAGGTCGTGGACCTCCGAGACCACTCGGTCCAGAACGGGCCAGCTCAGCTTTTCCAGGGCGGAGGTCGAATCGGCGTAACATCCCTTGCAGCGGAGGTTGCACACCTTCGTCGGGCTGATGAGCAGGACCTCGGGCGGGTTGAGCTTCATGCTCTGACGGAACTGCTCCCGGACCGACGGCTGGCCCTTGTGCATGAGGGCGTCGTGAGCCAGGTTCTTGAGCAGCCGCTGGATGGACGACCGGCTGATCCGCCTCTCGGCGACGGCCTTCTCGATCGTGCGGAGGATGGTCACGGCGATCTGCATCCTGTCCTCGACGACCCGGGGCAGCTTCTTCCCCGTTTCCGCGACGCGCAGGCTGCTCTCCCGGACATGCTTCTCCAGGGACCGGGCCAGCGGCCTGCGGATGAAGCCGATCCTGGTGAGGCCCGGCGCCAGCCCCGAGATCGAGGTCAGGGCGACCGACCCGAGGACCTTCCTGATGTCGAGCCGCGTCGGCTCCGGCGGATGGGTATAACTCTCGACTTTGAGAGGAAGGCTCTCGCCGTTTTGCGACATCCTAGATACCCCTGCATAACTTCGACATGATCATTCTCCACGCCCCTGGCTATGATAGCATGGGAGGGAGAAAAAAATCAAAGCGGGATTGTCCCGGAAGGCCGAACTTGAGATTTGGCGCCTTTTCTGCTATTTTTCAAAACACGGAGAGAACGATCCTGTACGGAAAAGAATTTCGACAAGGAGTACGGTTTATGAAAAAGCTGACCTTCCTCATGATCCTCCTGACGGCCGTCGCCGGGATGTCTTACGCGCAGACCGGCCACCAGGGAGGCAACACGGGGATCGGGCTGATCTTCGGCGAGCCGACCGGCCTGAGCCTGAAATACTGGACGACGAGCACCATCGCTCTTGACGGCGCTGCCGCTTGGTCCTTCGTCAACGGCGGCTCCTTCGAGGTCCACGCCGATTTGCTCTTCCACAGCTTCCAGCTTTTTCATGTGGACCGGGGCCGGGTGGCCCTCTTTTACGGGTTCGGCGGGCGCTTCAAGACCGCCACCGACACCGAAAAGGCGCGCGTGAGTTTCCGCGTCCCGATCGGGATCGCCTACGAGTTCGAGGGCGTTCCGATCGAGTTGTTCTTCGAGGTCGCCCCCATGCTTGACATCGTCCCGTCCACGGAAGCCGCCATCGGCGGAGGCATGGGGTTCCGTTATTATTTCTGAGGCGAAGGCGGGAAACCCACGGACTCTCCGCTCCCAAAGGACGGCGCCAGTTCCCTCCGGCCGCGAAGATTCGCGCTTGGAGGGGCCGGGCTGGCGCTCCTTCTTATAATCGGGGTGACATCGTCCGCCGCCCGACCGGGTGACCGCACCGTCGCAGCGGCGGGCGGGGATGAGCGCTCCCCGTCCGTCGGCCTTCTCGTTTCTCCCCGAGTCATCAAGCCGGGCGATTCCCTTCGCGTGCTGGCGGCTTTCGAGACGGCCCCCCGCGACGCCGAGATCTTGCTGGGCGGGCCGGAGGGGACGCTCCGGCCGGAGAGAACGAGGAGGGGAGGGGGGCCGCCGTTCTGGCTGTGCGCGGAGTTCCGGCGCCTTCCGCCGGGACGATATGCCGTCGCCGTGAGGGATGCGGGGCGGACCGTCGGGCGCGGTGCCGTGGACGTCCCCTTGCCCGGCTCGGCCTGGAGAGCCGCGGCGGGCGTCTGGGAGAGCGCGGCCGGCTGGACGAGGGACTCGGAAAACCTCTATTCGGCCTGGCTGGACGCGCTTTTCGAGGACGCCGACGAGCGGACCTCCTGGAACGCGCTCCATGAGGTCGTGCGCGACGCCGCGAGGAACATCTTCTTCGACAGCCTGGGGCTCGGGGAGGACGACGGCGCGGGACCGAACGCGATCGAGATGACTCCCGACTGCGCCGACAACCCGTTTTTCCTCAGGGCCTACTTCGCCTGGAAGGCGGGCCTGCCGTTCGGCTTCCACAGCTGCACCTGGGGGACGCTCGAGGCCGCCCCGCACGTCCTGAAGTTGTGGACGAACGATGCCATGAACCTGGGCGGGGCCAACACGGCCCAGGCGTTCGCCCGGCTGATGCCGATCCTCAAGGACACCGTCCACGCCGGCAACGGCCGCACGAAGTTCGCGGACGACACGTCCGATTATTACCCGCTCCCCCTGACCCGGAGGGACCTCCGGCCGGGTTCGGTCTTCGCCGACCCCTACGGCCACACCCTGACCATCGTGCGCTGGGTGCCGCAGTCGGGCAAGCGCCCCGGGCTGCTCCTCGCCGTCGACGCCCAGCCCGACGGCACGATCGGCATCAAGCGCTTCTGGCGCGGGAACTTCCTCTTCAACACCCAGGAGGTCGTCGGCGAGCCCGGGTTCAAGGCCTTCCGTCCGATCGTCCTCGACGGCGGACGGCCGCGGCTCCTCGCGAACCGCGAGATCGCCGCGAGTCCCGACTATGGGAACTTCTCCCTCGAGCAGGAACACATGGCGAGCGACGCGTTTTACGCGGTCATGGAAAAGCTCATCAACCCGGAGCCGCTCGACGCTGAGAGCGCTTTCCACGACCTGTTTCGGGCCTTCCACGAACAGCTGCTCGTCCGGGTTGAGTCCGTGGCCAAGGGGGAGGAATACATGAAGTCGCGTCCCGGCGTCGTCATTCCCATGCCGGCCGGCGGCGAGGCCGTCTTCCAGACGACCGGCCCCTGGGAGGACTATTCGACGCCGAATCGGGACCTGCGCCTGCTCATCGCGATGGACACGATCCTGGGCTTTCCCGAAAAGGTGGCCGCGAACCCGGAGGCCTTCGGGATCCCGGCGCGCAGGCCGGCCGACGCCGTCGTCCGGGAAATGGCGGCGCTCGAGAAGAAGTGGGCGGCCGAGATGTCCATCACGTACACGCGGTCAGACGGGTCGCTGCAGGTCCTGACTCTCACGGACGTGCTCGGCCGCGAGGGAGCGTTCGAGATGGGCTACAACCCGAACGACGGCCCGGAGATCCGCTGGGGGGCGCCGGAAGGGAGCGCGGAGATGGCGACATGCAGGCGGAGGGCTCCCGCCTATCAGCTCACGCGCATGAGGGCCATGAGGGTCTGGTTCAAAAGGCGGCTGCATCCCGCGGCTTGACGAGATTTCCGCCCTGCCGGCCTTAAGTCCTCGTTTTCGTGGCCGAAAAGAGGGAGTTAAGGCTCTTTTGGATACTGTATTTTCACGTATTTATTTTATATTCAATAAGTTTTCGTGGTCCGACCTCAAATCTAATGTTTTGACATCCGCAGCCGGAAGTGCTAATTTTTTTATTATCCGATGATATCTCGCGTCATCCCGCCAAACAGGAGATGGGCATGAATCAGACCATCCGATTCACTCTGAACGGGAAACCCGTGAGCCTGGCCGTCGACGGGGAGCGCATGCTCCTCTGGATCCTGCGCACGGAGCTCGGGCTGATCGGCACCAAGTTCGGCTGCGGCGAGGGCTACTGCGGAGCCTGCACGGTCGCCGTCGACGGCCAGGCCGTCCGTTCCTGCCAGACCCCCGTCAAGACCGTCGCGGGCAAGACGGTCCTGACCATCGAGGGCTTGGAGAAAAACGGGCGTCTTCACCCCCTCCAGGAAGCCTTCATGAAACACGACGCCCTGCAGTGCGGCTACTGCACGCCGGGCATGATCCTCACGGCCTACACCCTGCTCCGGTCGAACCCGAGGCCCCGGACGCAGGACATCCTCGACGCCCTGGAGAACAATCTCTGCCGGTGCGGCGCCCACAATCGCATCGTCGAAGCCGTCCAGGAAGCGGCCGCCGTCATGCAAGGAGCCGGAAGCCATGAAAAATGACGAACGCGACGAATACATCCCCGAAAACACTCTGAGCCGCCGCGATTTCCTCAAGCTGACCGGCGGAGGGATCCTCATCTGCGTGACGTTCGGCGAAGCCGCCCTCCTCCAGGAGGGCCAGCGCCGGATGGGCGGCCAGGGCTATCCCGAGGACTTCAATGCTTACCTCCTCGTCCACCCCGACGGCCGGGTCACGGGCTACACCGGCAAGATCGAGATGGGGGAGGGCATCATCAACTCCCTGCCGATGGAGCTGGCCGACGAGCTCGACGTCAGGCTCGATGCCGTCGACATGGTCATGGGAGACACCGAGCTCTGCCCCTGGGACATGGGCACGTTCGGCTCGCTCGCGACCCGCATGTTCGGACCCGCGCTGCGCGCGGCCGCGGCCGCGGCCCGCGCGGTCCTGGTGGAGCTCGCCTCCGAAAAGCTCAAGGTCCCGGCGGCCCGGCTCGCGACCCGGGACGGGGTCGTCTTCGACCGGGATCATCCGTCCGTCAAGGCCACATACGGGGAGCTCGCCGCCGGCAAAAAGATCGAGCGCCACATCACGCCGAAGCCGTCGCCCAAGAAGGCCTCGGAGTGGACCATCATGGGCAAGCCCGTCTTCCGGCGTGACGCCCGCGCGAAGGTCACGGGCGGGGCGCTTTTCGCGGGCGACGTCCGCGTGCCCGGGATGCTCTACGCCAAGATCCTGCGGCCTCCGGCTCACGGCGCAACGCTGAAATCGCTCGACACGTCGGCGGCCGAGAAGGTGGCCGGCGTCCGGATCGTCCATGACGGCGAGCTCGTGGCCGCCCTCCACGAGCTGCCCGATGTCGCTGCGGCGGCCCTCGGCAAGATCAAGGCGGAGTACGAGCCGTCGCCCTCGACGCTCGACGACAAGAACATCTTCGACCACCTCCTCAAGGTCGCCCCGCAGGGACAGGTCGTCGCCCACGGCGGGGACCTCGAGGCGGGGAAGGCCGCCTCGGCCGCGACGTTCGACGAGACCTACCTCAACAGCTACGTCGCCCATTCCCCGATAGAGACCCACACGACCCTCGTCCGGATCGAAGGCGGGAAGGCCACGGTCTGGCCCTCGTCCCAGACGCCCTTCCGGCTCAAGGAGGAGATCGCCCCGCTGCTGGGCCTGTCCGCCGCGAACGTCCGCGTCATTTCGCCGTTCGTGGGCGGCGGCTTCGGCGGCAAGTCCGCCGGGGGGCAATCCGTCCAAGCCGCGCGCCTGGCCAAAATCACCGGCCGTCCCGTCCAGGTCGCCTGGACCCGGCCCGACGAATTCTTCAACGACACGTTCCGCCCGGCGGCCATCGTGAAGATCAAGTCGGGGATCGACGCAGCCGGGAAGATCGTCCTCTGGGACTATGCCGTCTATTACGCCGGCGACCGGAGCGCAGCCCATTTCTACGATATTCCGAACCACCGGACGGTCGCCGCCGGGGAGTGGGGCCTGGGAGGGGGCAACTCGCACGCGCACCCGTTCGCGGTCGGCCCGTGGCGGGGGCCCGGCTCGAACACGAACGTCTACGCCCGGGAATCCCAGATCGATATTATGGCCGCCAAAGCCGAAATGGACCCTCTCGAGTTCCGGATGGCAAACCTCAACGACGAGCGGATGAAACGCCTCCTGCGGGTCGCCGCCGACAAGTTCGGCTGGACGGCCGCCGCCACGCCGAGCGGCCGGGGGTTCGGGCTCTCCTGCACGGACTACAACGGAACCTACGTCGTGACCATGGCCGAGGTCGGCCTCGACAAGGCGACGGGGGCCGTCCAGCCCAAGCGGATCGTCTGCGCCCAGGACATGGGCCAGTGCGTCAACCCCGAGGGCGCGGCCATCCAGGTCGAGGGCTGCTGCATGATGGGCCTCGGCTACGCCCTGAGCGAAGAAGTCCATTTCAGGAATGGCGAGATCCTCGACCTCAACTTCGACACCTACGAGCTGCCGCGCTTCTCGCGGATGCCCCGGATCGAGGCCGTGATCGTCCGGGACGACGAGCATCCCCCTTCGGGCGGCGGCGAGCCGGCCATCACCAACATGGGCGCCGTCATGGCTAATGCCGTCTTCGACGCCTCGGGCGCGCGCCTCTTCCAGCTGCCCATGACCCGGGAGCGGATCAAGACGGCTCTCGAGGCCGCGGTGCGGACATAGCATCGGCCGGGCGGTCAGGAGCCCGGCAGGATCCTGAGGAGCTTCCGCAGCCGCCTCGCCTTCTCGCCCGCATCGAGGTCCTCGACCAGCGGCAGGACCATATCTCTCGCGTCCTTCCGCAGCGTGTTATCGAGCCATTCGACGGCGCTGTTGAGGGCGTCCCTGTTGCCGCCGACGATGTTCTGGTAGGCGGTGCGGATGCCCTTCTGGGGGTAGGACAGTCCCAGCAACTTGAAGATGTCCGCGAGGCAGACGGCGAGCTCGAGCGAGAGGTGATTCCGGAGGGCCGCGGAGCCGGAACCGGGGCCCCGCTCCTGGAACTCAAGGAAGATCCGGCAGTACCTGCGCGCGAGGGAACGGATTTTCGCCGTCGCCGCCGCGCGCGGCACGGGGACCTCCGCGTTGTCCGCGCGGACGCGGTCCAGCGCGTCGATGATGCCGCGGTCGAGTTCCCCCGAGCCGCATTCGAGCTCTTCGGCCAGGGCCCCGACGGCGAGGGGGGTCCCGATCCGAGCCAGGACGTCGGCCGCAGCGCGTCTCAGTTCCGTGGCCCCGGAGGGGTCCTTCAGGCTCTTGCGGAGCGTCGCGACCGCGGCATCGCCGTAGCGGCAGAGGGCATCGGCGGCGTCTTCGTGCGTCAGATAGTCCCCCAGCTTCCGGACGATCGCGGGCAGGTCGGACTTCCTCCTCAGCTGGGCCGCGCTCTTCAGGGCGAGGCAGGACACCTGGGGCGACTCGTCCTCGATCAGATCTCCGAGCTCGGCAGCCAGCGGGGAGTCCGGCTTCATCAGCCCGATCGCCTTTGCCAGCTCCATTCTCTCGATCTTCGGAAGCCCGCCGTCCTTCCGGAGGGCTGCTAGGCGGGAGGACATTACCTGCTGATATTCGTCGGACGACATGATCAGGGGGATCTCCTTCAAGATGTCCTGGCGCGGGAACTCGTCGAAATACTCCGGGAACCGGGCCGCTCCCTCAGCCTCGAACCGCCCGCTCAGGGCCGCCGCTTCGATTTCCCCCGACTTCTCCGCGAGGATGTTTTTGATCTCGGGGCTGAGCTCGTTCCGCGCCAGCAGGTCGAAGAGGTGGAGGGCGTAGAGGACGGAGCTGTAGTTTTGGCTGTCGATCGTGTCGAAGACGAGCTTGGCGTGCTGGAGGTCCAGCGCATCGGCGAGGTCCTTCTCGACGCGGTTCCGCATGGGCTTGATATTCTTTTGGAGGGTCGCCAGATACTCCCGCCCGGCCTTGAGGCCCAACAGGCTCCAGGGGACGAGGAGGGCGATGACGACCCAGCTCAGCTCCTTGGCGAACCGGGGTTGGATACCGGAGTGAGGCCCTGGACCTCCTTGTTGAGGAGGACCGCGAACGCGAGGAGTACGACGGCTCCCGCGACCTTGGCGATCTGGCTGGTGAACATGTCGATGAAGGGCTTGGCCCGGTGCTTCAGGCTCGCGGGGACGGGGATGTAGAGGATTTCGCAGACCGGCTGGTTGACGGCGAAGGTCAGGCCCTCGTCGCCCGCCCGGATCAGCATTCCGGTGAGCAGGGCGAACGGTGCGAGGAGGATGCCGAGCGAGCAGGCCAGCAGGACCGCCGGGGTGAGCAGCAGGGCGCGGGTGATGTCGAGTTTCTTAAGAACGCAGCCCGCCATCAGGATGTTCAGGAAAAAGACGAAGATGGTCAGAGCGGGATCGAAGATCCCGAGGAAGGCCTGGAGGTTGTCCGGCCGGCCGAAGTAATGCGCTTCCGCGGCCGAAAGGAACTGGAATTCGATGCACGTCGAGACGACGACGGCGGTGAACACGATGCCCGCGATGAGGGCGAGGAACGAATTCCCGCGGACCGTGGCGAAGCTTGTCCGGAAGCCCGGCTTGGGCCCCCCGCCGCCGGCTTCCGCGGGCTTGGCCCGTCCGTCCCCGGCCGGCGGCCTCCGTCCGGCCTCGAAGATTGCTCTGCTGACGAAGATGCAGACGAAAAGCATCAGGCAGGCCAAAGGCATCAGCCACGATCCCCGGCCGGCCCTGGTCAGGAACGCCACCAGGGCGCCGCCCAGGACCGCGCCCAGGATCCCGCCGGAGTTGAGGAACCCGATCAGCCGCTTGGCCTGCCTCGGATTGAACATCTCGTTCAGCGTGATCCAGAAATGGGTGATGAGCGTGATGATCAGGACGCTCGACCAGACCCAGAAGATATAGGGGAGGACGGCACTCGTCCGTCCGGCCTCCGTCTGGAGGAGCCAATAGAAGACGAGACCGGTGAGGCCGAAAAAGCCGAGAGCGGCGGTGATCAGGGCCCGGATGCTCGCCCGCAGCTCGACGCGCGAATGGAGGAAGACGACGAGTCCCGTGGCCGCGGCGGCGAAGAGGTAAGCGACCGGGAGCGCCCCGGCTCCAAGCTTCACGAGAAAGTCGGCCGTGCGGAGCGTCCGGATGATCGTCTGGGGAGCGGCGAGGAAAAAGAAGTACGAGAAGAAAAGGAACGCGATTTTTCCCTCGCCGGGTTGGACGTTGAGAACGTGCCGCAGAGCCTCCGACGAGCGTCGTATGCCCATGCCCGGTCCCCCTCGCCGTTGGGGCCAAGATTAGCAACAAACGCGAGGCGAGTCAATATGCAGCCTCATGAGAGCGGTTGAATAATGGCCGGCAAATTGCGATAATAGCTGAACGATGTCCGATCGTATCCTGCGTCTCAAGGGACAAGCGAGCGGGAAGGACGCCGCCGGTCCGGCCGCCCCCTGAGCTGGGAGGTTCAGCATGACCGCGAACTCGGGACTCGAACCTGCCCGTCTTGCGGACGGGCTCCTTCGCCGCCTCGGGCCCGGGGCGAAAGCCGCCGTGGCCGTCTTCGCCGTCGCCGCGCTCTCCGCATGCTCCACGATGGGCGGGCGGACGGCGGATTCTCCCGCTCAACCGTGGGTCCCTCCGGCTCAGGCCGGCAAACCGCAGGCCCTCCCGGCGCCTTCGCCCGCCCCCGTGGTTTCCGCCGAGCTCCAGTCGTCGGGCCGGGCCTGGACGCTGAGCGACATCGTCGACGTGGGCCTGTCCAACAACCCGCAGACCCGCGCGGCCTGGAACGCCGCGCGCGCCGCCCAGGCCGCCGTCGGCATCTCCCTGGGCGAGTATTTTCCCGAGGTCGACCTGAACGTCACCGGCATCAAGGAGAAGATGGCCTACCTGGGCGGCCTTTACGTCGTCAAGCTGAGGATGTTGCAGCCCACGGCCACCCTGACCTTCTTGATCTTCAATTTCGGGGGGCGGGAGGCCGACGTTCAGACGGCCCGCCGGACCCTCGAGGCCGCCAACTGGACCCAGAACGCCGTCTACCAGAACGTCATCCTCCAGATCGAAGACGCCTATTATCAAAACCTGTCAGCCCGCGCCCTGCTCGAGGCTCAGGAAGCGAACCGCAAGGAGGCCCAGGCCAACTACGACGCCGCGAACGAGCGGCACCGGTCGGGCGTCGCCACCATCGCCGACGTCCTCCAGGCCAAGACCGCGCTCTCGACGATCGACCTCCAGATCGTGACGACGCGCGGGATGATCCAGACGCTTCACGGCGCCCTGGCCAGCGCGATGGGGCTCCGGGCCGACACGGCCTTCGAGATCGCCGATTCGCTTCCCGAAAGCATCCCCTTCGACGTTGTGAGCAAGCAAGTGGACCTCTGCATCAAGGAAGCGGAGGCCAGCCGGCCGGACCTCGCGGCCGCGCGGGCCCAGGTCCTCGCTGCCGAGGCGGGCGTCCGGAAGGCCCGGTCGACGTTTTTCCCGACCTTCTCGCTGACGGAACAGGTCGGCCGGATGTATTACGAGGGCAATCCGCGGTCGAACCCCTTTTATGTGCTTTCCCTTTCCGTCGACCTACCCTTCCTCTTCGGCCTGCAGCAATTCGCGGTCAACGAGGCCAAGGCCAAAGCCGAGGCGGCCCGGGACGAGATGACCGGGCTCAACCGGGCCATCGAGCTCCAGGTCTGGACGAGTTACTACGGCCTGAAGACCTCGGAGCAGCAGATCAGGACGTCGCGGGACCTGCTGGAGAGCGCCCAGGCCTCCTATGACGTGGCCCTCGGGCGCTACAAGGAGGGTGTCGGCAGCATCCTCGACCTGCTGGCGGCCGAGGCGGCTCTTGAAAACGCGCGGGTCCAGCTCGTCCAAGCTAAATCCAGCTGGTTCCTCGCCCTCGTCCAGTTCACGCATGATACCGGGGCCCTCCAGCCGCCTGAGGCGTCCCTCAAGTCCGGTCCCGCTTCAAGTCCGGAGAAAGGAGATCGCAGGCCATGAAGGCTTCCCACTTCAGATTCATCGGACTCGCTGCCGTTTTCGCCCTGATCGGAATGTCAGCCTGCTCGTCGTCGGGCGGGAAGGCCGCGGGCCGGGCCATGGCCGGTGTCCCCGTGAACGCGGCCGAGACCATTCAGAAGGACGAGCCGCTCGAGATTCCGACGGTCGGCCGGGTCGAGGCCATCCAGAGCGTGTCGGTGAAGGCCCTGGTCGGGGGAGAGGTCACCCGCGTGTATTTCAAGGAAGGGCAGGACGTCAAGAAGGGCGCCCGGCTGTTCACGATCGACCCGCGGCCCTTCGAGATCGCCTTGAAGCAGGCCGAGGCCCTGCTCGAAAAGGACCGCGCCCTCCTCGAGAACGCCCAATCCGACGTGGCCCGCTATGGCGGCCTGGTCACAAAGGACTACGTGACCAAGGAGCAATACGACGCGCTTGTCGCGAATCGGGACGTATTGGCGGCCACGGTCAAGGCCGACGAGGCCAACGTCGCCAACGCTCGCCTGCAGCTCGGCTACACGGTCGTCTCTTCGCCGCTCGACGGCCGGACGGGGAGCCTCCTCATCGACGCGGGAAACATCATCAAGGCCAACGACGTCAATTCGGCCGTCGTCATCTACCAGATGTCGCCCATTTATGTCACGTTCTCCGTCCCCGAGCAGAACCTGCCGTCGATCCGCAAGTATATGGCCGAGGCGCCGCTGCGGACGGATGTCACGCCGGCCGGAAGCTCGCAGGCTCCGGTTTCAGGGATCCTGACCTTCATCGACAACGCCATCGACCAGGCCACTGGGACGATCACGCTCAAGGCGACTTTTGAAAATACAGACGAGTCCCTGTGGCCCGGCGAGTTCCTGAACGTCCGCCTGGTGCTGACCACCGAAAAGGGGGTCACGGTCGTCCCGTCGCAGGCCGTCCAGACCGGCCAGAATGGCCTCTACGTCTATGTCATCAAGCCGGACATGACCGTCGACATGAAAGCGGTCACCGTCAGCCGGACGTTCGGCCAGGACTCCATCATCTCCGGGGGTTTGAAGCCGGGGGAGAGGGTTGTGACCGACGGCCAGCTGCGTCTCGTGCCCGGGGCCAAGGTCGAGATCAAGTCCGGCCTCTAGGAGGGCAGGCGCCATGAACTTCTCGGAAATTTTCGTCCGCCGCCCGGTGATGACGACGCTGCTGATGTCGGCGCTCCTCATCTTCGGGATCATGGGCTTCCGGCTCCTCCCCGTGAGCGACTTGCCGAACGTCGACTTCCCCACGATCATGGTCACGGCCGGCATCCCCGGGGCGAGCCCCGAGACCATGGCCGCCACCGTGGCGACGCCTCTGGAGAAACAGTTCTCGACGATCCAGGGCCTCGATTCCATGACCTCGACCAACATGCTCGGCGTGACACAGATCACCCTCCAGTTTTCCCTGAGCCGGAACCTGGACGCGGCGGCCCAGGACGTCCAGGAGATGATCAACTACGCCGGGCGCTACCTGCCCCAGAACATGCCCCTGCCGCCGTATTATCAGAAAGTCAACCCGGCCAATACGCCGATCCTCTTCATCCTCCTGAGCTCGGACACCATGCCGCTGTACACCCTGGACGACTACGCCGAGACGATGATGGCCCAGCGGATCTCGATGGTCCCCGGCGTCGCCCAGGTGGCGGTCTACGGCTCCCAGACTTACGCCGTCCGCATCCAGCTCAACCCCGATGCCCTGGCCTCGCGGGGCATCGGGCTCGACCAGGTCAGCACGGCGGTCCAGGCGGGGAACGTCAATCTCCCGACCGGCACCCTCTACGGGCCCGACCAGTCCTTCACGCTCGAGTCCAACGGCCAGCTCAATAACGCCGCGGAATACCGCGAGCTCATCGTGACCTATCGGAACGGCTCCCCGGTCCGGCTGAAGGACCTGGGCCGGGTCATCGACAGCGTCCAGAACGACAAGACCGCCGCCTGGGCCTATGCGCCCAAGTCCCATCAGCGGACCGTCTTCCTCGCCATCCAGCGCCAGCCGGGAACGAACACGGTTGAAGTGGCCGCGGAGGTCAAGAAGCTCCTGCCGATGTTCCGCAACCAGCTCCCGGCCTCTGTCAACTTCAACGTCCTTTTCGACCGCTCCGAGTCCATCAACGCCTCGGTCCATGATGTCGAGGCCACCCTCATCATCGCTCTCGTCCTGGTCGTCGGCGTGATCTTCGTCTTCTTGAGGAGCGTCCGGGCGACGATCATTCCCAGCCTGGCCCTGCCCTTCTCGATCGTCGGCACGTTCGCCGTCATGTATGTCCTTGGATACAGCCTGGACAACCTGTCGCTCATGGCCCTGACCCTCTCAATCGGCTTCCTGGTCGACGACGCCATCGTCATGCTGGAGAATATCGTCCGCCATCAGGAGATGGGGGAAAATGTCATGGAGGCCACTCTCAAGGGCTCGAAGGAGATCGGCTTCACGATCGTGTCCATGACCCTGTCGCTGGCCGCGGTCTTCATCCCCATCCTGTTCATGGGCGGGATCCTGGGACGGCTCTTCCATGAGTTCGCCGTGACCATCGCCGCGGCCGTCCTGTTCTCCGGCTTCGTCTCCCTGACCCTGACCCCGGCCATGGCCAGCCGCGTCCTTCGGGCGCCTGGGGAGGAAAGGCACGGCGCCCTCTACCGCATCTCCGAAAAAGGCCTCCAGGGCATGCTCAACTTCTATCGCCAGACGCTGGCCTGGGTCATCAAGCGACGGCGGGCCACCCTGGTCTTTTCCGCAGTCATCCTGTTCGTGACCGTCATCCTCTTCATGAAGCTGCCCAAGGGCTTCCTCCCGAGCGAGGACACCGGCCTTCTCATCGGCGTCACCGAGGCCGCCCAGGGCATCAGTTACGACGCGATGATCGCCCACCAGCGGGCTGTGGCCGAGATCGTCCAAGCCGACCCGAGCGTCGACTCTTTCGTTTCGGCCATCGGCGGCATCGGGGCCAGCAATCAGGGCCGTCTGTTCATCCGCCTCAAACCCCGGAACGAGCGACGGCTCTCGGCCGACGACGTTGCCCAGGAGCTCCGGGCGAAGCTCTTCCGTATCACCGGCATCAACAGCTTCATCCAGAACCCCCCGCCCATCACCATCGGCTCGCGCTTCACCAAGAGCCTCTACCAGTTCACCCTGCAGAGCCCGGAAGTCAAGACGTTGTACAGCAACGCGTCGGCTTTCGAAGCCCAGATGCGCGCCCTTCCGCTCGTCCAGGACGTGACGACCGACATGCAGCTCCAGAACCCCCAGGTCAACATCGATGTCGACCGGGACAAGGCCCTGGCCCTCGGAGTCTCGCCCTACCAGGTCGAGGACGCGCTGTATTACAGCTACGGCGACCGCCAGATCTCGACGATCTACTCCACGACCAACCAGTATTACGTCATCATGGAGCTCGAGCCCCAATATCAGAGGGATCCCGCGCAGCTCAGCAAGCTCTACATCCTGTCGTCGAACGGGAAGCTCGTGCCCCTCGATGCCGTCTCGCGCCTCATCCCGACGATCGGGCCGCTGACCGTCAACCACCAGGGCCAGATCCCGGCGGTCACGATTTCCTTCAACCTCCGGCCGGGCGTCTCGCTCGGCCCGGCGGTTGACGATATCACGCTTATGGCCCGGCGGACGCTTTCGACCTCCGTCAGCACGAGCTTCCAGGGCTCGGCGGCGGCTTTCCAGTCTTCGATGAGCGGGCTCGGCTTCCTCCTCCTGATGACGATCCTCGTCATCTACATGATCCTGGGCATCCTCTACGAGAGCTTCATCCACCCGCTGACGATCCTCTCGGCCCTGCCGTTCGCCGGCTTCGGGGCTTTCGTGACGCTCTTCCTCTTCAGGACCGAGCTCAGCATCTACGCCTTCGTCGGCGTCATCATGCTCGTCGGCCTGGTCAAGAAAAACGGCATCATGATGGTCGACTTCGCCCTGGCCGCCGAACGCGGCGAGGGGAAGAAGGCCGAGGACGCAATCTTCGAGGCCTGCCTCATCCGGTTCCGCCCGATCATGATGACGACCATGGCCGCCCTGCTCGGGACGCTGCCCATCGCCATCGGCTTCGGAGCCGGGGCCGAATCGCGGCGGCCGCTCGGCCTGGCCGTTGTCGGCGGGCTGCTGTTCTCCCAGCTCGTCACGCTCTACGTCACGCCGGTCATCTACGTCGTCTTCGACAACCTCATGAAGCGGCGGGCCGCGAAAAAGGCCGGGGCCGCGGCGGCCGGGCCCGCGTTGACAGAGGGGCGCTGACGCTGATATAGTGCTCCGGAGCCGCGGGGCGCGCCGCGGAACCGCCCGGAAGCGGCTCACGCGCTTTCGAGGAGGAGCACATGAAGAGACAATTCCCCGGGCGCCCGCTCGCCGTCGCGGTCCTCGTCCTCCTGGTCGCCGTCCAAGTCGGCGCCCAGGAGAGGCTCAATCTCGGCGTCGTCCAGCGCATCCGCCGGGAAGGGCTCGAAAACTCCAAAGTGATGGGATGCCTGAGCTATCTCAGCGACGTCTACGGGCCTCGCCTCGCGGAATCGCCGCAGTACCGGAAGGCGGCGGAGTGGGCGGTCGGCCAGCTCAAGACGATCGGCCTCGCCGATGCCAAGATGGAAGCCTACGGCCCGTTCGGCCGGGGCTGGGAGCTCCAGAAATTCTACGGCGCTATGACCGCCCCTCAATACATGCCGCTCATCGCCTATCCCAAGGCGTGGACGCCGGGGACGAACGGCCTCGTCAAGGGGACCCCCGTCCTGGTCGCCGTGGGCAAGGTCGAAGAGCTGGAGAAGTTCAAAGGCAAGCTCAAGGACGCCATCGTCCTCACCCAGGGCGAGCAGCCGCTCGAGATCTCGTTTGATCCGGCCGCGACGCGGCTCTCGGACGAGGACCTGAAGAAGCTCGAAACGGCCCCCGTGCCGGGCGCCCGCTCTCCCTTCGCCAACCGCATGCAGGAATTAATGGCCCGCCGGCAGCTCCAGCAGGCCGTGAGCAAGTTCCTCAAGGACGAAGGCGCGGCCGTCCTCCTCGAGCCGAGCCGGGGGAAGGATGGGACGATATTCGTCCAGAGCGGCGGCTCCCAAGCGAAGGACGCGGCCATGCCCCTGCCGTCGGTCGTCGTCTCGGTCGAGCAGTACAACCGGATCGTCCGCATCCTGGAGAAGCAGATCCCGGTGACCCTCGAGATCGAGATCCAGGCCCGCTTTACAGACGACGACCTCCAGGGCTACAACGTCATCGGCGAGTGGCCCGGCGTCGACAAGAAGCTCAAGGACGAGCTCGTCATGCTGGGCGGCCATCTGGATTCATGGCACGCGGCGACGGGCGCCACGGACAACGGCGCGGGCTGCGTCGTGGCCATGGAGGCGATGAGGATCCTGAAGGCGGTCGGCGTCCAGCCCCGCCGCACTATCCGCATCGCCCTGTGGGGCGGCGAGGAGCTGGGCCTCTTCGGCTCGCGGGGTTACGTCAAGAACCACTTCTTCGACCGCGAGAAGAAGGAGAAGAAGCCGGAATACGACAAGTTCTCGGTCTACTTCAACCTCGACAACGGCACCGGCAAGATCAGGGGCATCTACGCCCAGGGGAACAACGCGGCCGGGCCCGTCCTCGAGCAGTGGCTGATGCCGTTCCACGACCTCGGCGCGACGACGGTGACGATCCGCAACACGGGAGGGACGGACCACCAGTCCTTCGACGGCGTCGGCCTGCCGGGCTTCCAGTTCATCCAGGACGAGCTCGAATACGATACGCTGACCCACCACTCGAACATGGACGTCTACGACCACGCCTCGGCCGGCGACTTGATGCAGGCCTCGACGGTCATGGCCTGGTTCGTCTACAATGCGGCCATGCGCGACGAGAAGATGCCGCGGAAGTATTTCGACCAGAACGCGCCGGTGCGCGGCCCGTTCGGATTCTGAGCCGCCGGCTACCTCGGCAGGTTCATCCGGCGCAGGAGATCCTGGAACCCGGGCGCGCTCCGCAGGCCGTCGAAGATCGGGTCCACGCTGATGTAGGGCATGTTCGGGTCGTGCGCCCGGTAGGCCTTCTCCAACCATTCGAGGGCTTCCTTGGGCATTCCGGCCCGGGTGTAGAGCGTTCCGATCTGCCAGGGCGTAACATAGGACGTCCGGGAGCGCGCGATCAGGGTCTCCGCAACCCGACGCAGGGCTCCCTGGTAGCCGGCTTCCACAAAGCCGCGTGCGAGGGCCTCCTCGGCTTTGAGGTCATTCCTCTCGGCGTACGACTTTTTCCAGATTTCCAGCGCCTCCGGATACATCTTTTTCATGTGATAGGCGGACCGCAGCGTCGACAGCGCAACGAGATCGTGCGGTGAACCCTCAAGTGTTTTACGAAGGAGGGCAATCGCTTCGTCATACCGGCGGGCATACATCAGGTCCATGGCATAAATCGCCTCGAACAACGAATTGAGCGGATCCAGCGCCAAGGCCTGCTTGATCTCGTCCATCGCTTCTTCGGGCCGCTTCAGGATCATGAGCAAGTGCGAGTAATAGGCCCGCGGATCGGCGTAGTTCGGGTTCAGCTCGATGGCCCGCCGATACTCCGCCTCTCCCGACGCCCAATTCCAATCCATCCAGCTCTGTATGCCCGCCAACGTATAGTGGCCTTCCGCAAGCGTGTCGTCCAGCTCCAAGGCTTTGGCGGCCGCCGCCTTCGCCTTTGGCACCGCCTCGACCGCGGGCACGAGCCCCTGTTGCAGGCGCCCGGCCCAGACTTCGGCGATGCCCGCGTAAGCGCCGGCGTAGCTGGGATCTTTCTCAAGGGCTATCTCGAAATAGTGCTCGGCGCTTTCGAGGTCGACCTGCGTGAGCTTATACCAGTAGAACATGCCCCTCAGATAGGCCTGGTAAGCCTCGGCATTGACCTGGCGCCCGCTTGTCAGCCGCGTTTGTTCCTTTGGGGACAGCTTGACCCCAATCTTGCCGGCGATGGACCGAGCCATTTCACCGTACATGATGAGCACGTTCGTCATCGCTCGGTCGTACGTCTCCGTCCAAAGGTTGCGCTCTTCGGGGAGGGCATCGATCAATTCCAGCCGGATACGCACGTTGTCGCCGACGTGATGAACGGCTCCCTCGACGACAGCCTTCACCTTGAGCTCGCGGGCGATCTCCGGCACGGGCTTATTCGAACCCTTGTATTTCATTACGGAGGTTCGTGAAATCACCCGCAAGGCTTCGATTTGGGACAGTTGCCCGATCAGATCGTCGGTGACCCCGTCCACAAAAAATTCCTGCGCGGGGTCTCCTGTGAGGTTCTCAATCGGCAGCACGGCGATGGCGTCCATGGCTCTGGCATGCCCCGAGAATAGGCGAAGCGCAATCAGGGACGCAATGATGAGCACAGCGGCCGCGCCGGCATAGGCGATCCCCATCCGCCACCTTCGAATTTTCTCCCTCCGACGCCGCATCCTGATGCCCTCCGGTTCGATGCCCTCGGAGAGCAACCTCATGTCGTCGAGCATCTCGTCCATCGAATGATATCTTCTGTCCGGGTTCTTCTCCAGGGCCTTGGCAACGACCTGTTCCAGGGGCTCGGGGATGCCCGGTCTCAGGCCAGACATCGGCCGGGGCGGCTCTTTTAAAATGGCGTGGATGACGGCTTGGTCGTGCTCGCCCTGGAAAGGCAGCCGGCCGGTGAGCATTTCATAGAGGACAACCCCGAAGGACCAGATGTCGGTTCGCTCGTCGACCTCCCCGCCGCGCGCCTGTTCGGGCGACATGTAGGCCACGGTTCCGATCGTCGCGCCCTCTCTTGTCAGCAGGGCGCTCCCCTTGACCCGGGCCAGGCCGAAGTCCATGATTTTCGCCTGGCCTTTCCCCGTCACCATGATGTTGGCGCTCTTGATGTCCCGGTGGATGACGCCCCTGGCGTGCGCTTCCCTGAGACCTTCCGCTACCTGCAGGCCGAGGCCCAGGGCGTCCTCGACCGTGAGGGGTCCCCGGCGGAGCCTCGTTCTCAGGTCCTCGCCGTCGACAAAGGCCATGGAGATGAACATCCGGCCTTGGGCTTCGTCGATTTCGTGGACCGTGCAGATGTTCGGGTGGTCCAGGGCGGCCGCGGCCTGAGCCTCCCGGACGAAACGGTCCTTGGCCTCCGGGTCGGAGGTCCACTCCAGAGGAAGGAACTTGAGGGCCACGGCGCGCTTGAGTTTTTCGTCCTGCGCCTGATAGACGATTCCCATGCCTCCCCGGCCCAGCTCCTTCCGGATTTCGTAACGACCCGCGAAGACCGAACCTACGGCGAGCGCCTGTTGCGACGCTCCGAGCGTCCGGGTGACGGGGGATGGCTGAATTCCGGCCGGAGTCAGAGGCGCTCCGCACTCGCGGCAGAACCGGGAGTCGGAGGTATTGTCAAGACCGCACTGGGTGCATGTCACAGCCATCGCGGTCCCCTGCCTTGCCTCCAGCGCGAAGATAGCACCAACAGGAGGGAGAGTCAAACGGCGGGGTTGAGAACATGGGCCAGGACCACGAGGACGGCGCAGCCGATGACGTTGAACCAGAGGTAGGGAATGGCGGTGAAAAAATAGCAGGCCAGAACGGTCAGCTCGGCGACGACCGCGGCGATGAAGGTGGCGTTTCCGCCGATCTTCCTGAAATAAAAGGCGATCAGAAACATCCCCAGGATCGTGCCGTAAAATAAGGAGCCCATGACGTTCACGGCCTCGATCAGCGAGCCGAGGTGGTTGGCGAACTGCGCGAAGGCGATGGCGTAGATGCCCCAAAAGACGGTGGCGGTCTTGGACGCGGCCAGATAATGGCGTTCCGAGGCGCTCCGCTTCCAGAGCCGTTTGTACAAATCGATCACCGTGACCGAAGCCAAGGCATTGAGCTCGGCGGCCGACGCCGACATGGACGCCGAGAGGATAGCCGCCAGGATCAGCCCGACGAGGCCGACCGGAAGGAACTTGGTC
>Ga0187770_10000251_pt1 | contig 26682 bp, 24 predicted proteins | sample 0116_SJ02_MP02_2_FD_133154 | JGI IMG/M metagenome (GOLD analysis project Ga0187770, IMG submission 133154) | Tropical peat soil microbial communities from peatlands in Department of Meta, Colombia - 0116_SJ02_MP02_20_MG | ecosystem: Environmental > Terrestrial > Soil > Wetlands > Peat | place...
CATAGAGGAGGACCCAAAGTGGATAGGGTCCGCATCGCCAAAGCAATGTCGGCCTTCTCCAGCGTGCTCGAAGAGAATCCTTCAATCGATGAGATCGAGATTAATCCGCTGATCGCCACCGAAGAGAGGCTTGTCGCCGTGGACGTCAGGACCGTCGTGGCGTAGGATTATGATTGGTGAAAGACTTTCGGCACTGTGGCTCCCCCAGAGAAAGCTAAGCTTGGTCGCGAAATCACGTCCCGAGAATCTCGGATTAATTCAGGCGATATTCCGCTTTGAGATGTAGTCGAAGAGCTTGACGACACCTGCCTCAAGCTTGGCTTCGTCCTCACCCACGAAGCACATCCTAAGATGACCTTCTCCACTCGGACCAGATATTGATCCCGGCACTGTTATCACTTCGGCTTCCTCGGCGAGTTTTAAGCTGAAATCTACGTCGTTGATAAGCATCTGATTGAGGTATGCCGAAAGGTCAGGAAACAGATACATCCCTGCTTGGGGCTCGATTGCACGAGCGAGCGGAAGGTGCGTAGCGACAGCATGGTACAGGGTGTCCCTTCTTTTCCGATAGACCGGCAATACCTCTTTGAGGTAGGGTTCCTTTCTGCCCCCTTCGAAGTAGGCCAAAGCTAGATATTGAGAGGGAGTAGGGCTACATATGGAGGTCATCGCTTTAAGCTTGGCCGCTTCGTCTACGAAGTCCTTCGGGCCAAACAGGTAGCCCAGCCTGAAGCCGGGCAGGGCGAGATCCTTGGAAAAGGAGTTGAGGCTGACCAAGTGGTCAGCGAGGCCCGTGTGATCGTGAATCCATACATGCCTCCCTTCGTAAAGGATGTGTTTGTAGGCCTCGTCGTAAAGCAGAGGAATGCCTCTGTCGACTACTCCATCCAAGAGTACATTCACGCTCTCTCTGGATATGATTCTGCTTGTGGGATTGTCAGGGCTGCAGAGGATGACTGCCGAGACATTTGCATTCAGGGCGGCCTTGATCTCTTCGGGGTTTGGCTGAAAACCATCTTCAAGCCTCTCCCCGACGGAGACTGCCTTCAGTTCATGCAGCTGAAGCAGGTCCCAGTATACGCTATAACATGGCTCGAAGAGGAGCACCTTGTCTCCTGGTTTGGTCAGACAAGTCAGGCTAAGGTTAAGGCCTTCGACTGCGCCATCCGTAATCATGAATTGGTCCGCTCCCACGTCGATGGACCCATATCTCTTGATATCGGCGCTCAGCTCCTGCCGAAGTTGGAGCAAACCTTTGGTCTCGGAGTACTTCGACAGGTCGAAAGGATGCTTCAAAAGCATTTCCGCAAAGGCCGCTAGGGCTTGAGAATCCGGAGGAAGGCCTGGCTGCCCTTGTGAGAAGTTGTAGACGGTCTTGCCTTCCCTCTTCTTCCTCTCCGCAATAGCGACGACCTTGCGATGAGGGGAGGGTGGTATATCGGCCACTTTTTGCGCGATCTTCATCGCAACAGGGCATTCTGCGCTGACATCATTAAAGGGTTTGGATAAGCTCATCAGGTGTCACAAAAAAGAGCCTCGGCTCGCGAAAGAGGTAAATGGGAGAGGTATTTATGCGACTGAGTAGCGGCTGATTTAAATGCAGGATGAGATACGTGGGCCTGGCAGGTTTGGCCGGGGTCCGTTACTCGCCTGGTTGCTCATAGGGCTTATCGCTGTAGTGGTGGTGTTATTCGCTGCTTGGACGTACCTCGTATGGTCGATATTCCAGCATATGTACTCGCTGAAAGCCGGTCTCGACTGGTTCCAGATTGTCTTCTATCATAATTACACCTTCATCGCCGCCGCGCTGTTCTCCCTACTACTGATCAACCCGGTAGTTGGACATAGCGACTTGTGGAGGCTAGTGGGCACCTTTTTGAGGGGTTCCCTGATGGTCAGGAGGCCTAGAGAGTATGAGGGGGAGGCTCCCGCTTACGAGCCTATGAGGCTACCGAGGCCAGGAAAGTGGATGTGGTTCCTTTGGCAGGTCATCAAGTGGTCCGCTGGTTTTGCCTATTTTGCGCTTACGGGAGGGCTCATGTTCTTGGGTAATGTGATGAACCCCATAATGATGCTGTCTATGGGGATGGGTGATTGGTCGAAGGTGCTGCGCATCTTCATGCTACCCCTCTTCCCTGCTTCTGGAACTGAACTTGTTTCGTTGATGCCTGCGATGGAGATTCAGTATCGAGTACTGTATATCGTTGCCTGGGCTGTCCTTTCAATCGTTGCCATTCGCATGATTCTGCGACTTCTGGCCAACTTGGGGACTAGAACTAGTGACATATGGCTGCGTAACGCCTTGGTGTTCATAGGTGTCATCGTCCTATCGGCCGTCTTGGGCGCGCCTTATTGGCTGATGAACGTCAGTACACCGTACGTCTACGGCGCGCTATGGACGATATTGGCAGCTGCCGCCGTCGGCTGGGCGTACCTTAAGACTACCAGCAGGAGGGTTTTCGAGACACCCAGCTCGAGGAGAACCCTGTTCAAGGGTCTGGCTGTGTTGGTAGCTATAGGCCTTGTAATCAATGTTGGTGCGGTGGTCTTCCTCTACTTGAACTGGAATAATAGCTACATCAGTTATGAGTGGGATCCCCAGACGCAGAAGGAGATAACTGTAACTGACTGGGCCTCAGGTACGGGGAATGTACAGCAGGAATCCCTTCTCAGCCTGCCAACCAGCAACGCCACCACAACACTTAGCTTGGTTCGACAGTGGGACCAGACCGCCGCCGCGACGACTATGACTAAAGAGATTGGGGCGTACAATTGGATGACCTTGGCTAGTTCGCAAATAGTGTTCTTGAACAACACGGAGTATTGGGTGGCCCCGACCTCGCCGCTCTATCCTTCGACCGACTGGATCAGCGAGCACCTGATTTATACACACAGCTCGCAAATAATGGTGATAAACACCTACACCGGCCAGCAGGTCTCCACAGAGCAGGCCTTCAGCGTGTCGACGGAGCCTCCTATCTACTATGGAGAGGAGCCACTCAATGGAGCGGCTGGAGGGTTCTTGCAGAGCGTCTATGTTCACGTCCCTGGGTATGACGAAGTCCAGAATGTCTCTTACCAGGGTCAGCCTGATTATGTCCTGACTGGATGGCAAAAGGCCTTGTGGATGACCTTCTCAGAGGGCCAGTTGGGCTTCGCGTTTTCACCCCAATATCAATCAATCGATATGCTCTTCAACAGGGATGTTTTCAACCGGGTCCAAAGCATCTTAATCCCGGGCCTCGTGGAGGACCCATCGGCATATCTTGTCACTGATGGTACCAACATCTATTACGCGGTACAAGTCTACATCGACTATCCGCTTCAGTCGGGCTTTGCGGCGAGCCCGTACCTGAGATTCTTCGGAGTCGTGCTGGTCAACGTCGCGGACGGATCCATGCAGGGATATACCGTGTCCAACCTCATCGGCAGCAATAGCACGGATTTCCTTACCCAGTTCTATCAAAACTATTACCCTACGTGGGGAGCGCCTCCATCTTGGCTCATCCCCCAGCTCAGGTACCCGGAGCAACTCCTGGGCTCTCCGACCAGCGCTGGTCAGCTCGATTACAATTTTGTCTTTCATGTGACCGACCCATTCGTTTGGCGGTCCGGGACACAGTTCTACGAAAGGCCTAATGACACGTCTGTCCAGTACATCCCGTGGGCCATTGGGAACCAGACTTACTTTGTCGGAATACAGTTGGTAGAATATGAGAATTCTGAAAGTGGGAACCTGGCGGCGATGTACGTAGCGTACGGCGGCACGAGGTTAGGCCAAATCGAGGCTTATGTGAACCCGTCCCCATCGACGACTTTCATAGGACCTACTGCTGCTGAGCAGGCCCTGCAGACCAGCGGGCAAGTGAGAACTCAGCTTACACTTCTGCCCAACTATAGGATTGGGTCGTACCTCCTTTATTCGATAGGAGGGCAGCTCACTTATTTTGTGGCCGTATACACCAACCCTGGAGCGAGCGGTGTAGTGACGCAGCTTCCATTTATCACGGCTATTAATCCCACTACAGGCAACGTTAGCTTAGGCGCTGACGCGGCTACCGCATACTACGGCTTGGCGGGAGTCGCTACTGTAGAGCCAGCAGCCGACATACACACGTTGCTGTCCGACGTGGCCTCGCTGGTGGCATCCGAGGGATACTCGTTTCTGAATGTGACCACGATGAATCCAACCGTTTGGATAAGCCAAGGAGTACTTTCGTTCTCGGGACTGGGCCTGAATGCAACCCTCAGCCAAGTGAACTCCTTCCTTACTACCTACGGCCATAGCAGCATCGGATCAACGATTTATGTATGGGAAGACAGTTCTCAGAATTATTACATAGGTGCGCTTGAATCCGGAGGTGCTGGAGTAATTCAGCTGTTTTACGTAGAAATCACGCAGTAGCAGACAATCTCAGTGACGAGCTAGGGCTATAACGGCCACTAGGAGTATTGCCACCAAGGCTAGGACCATTAGCCTGAGGACTCCATTCCTCTCCCAAATCACTATGCTGGCATTGATCGAGTCCAAGGGGTTGCGCGAGTTGAGCATCTTCACCAAATCTAGGGCCTCCTCGTATACGAAGGTGCCCCCGTCGACTTTGATGATGTTCTCCTTCTCAAACTGGAAGGTATGCCCCTTGACGGCCAATGGGACATGCGGGCCACGACCGCTTGCCCAGTTCCGGAACTGCTCTTCGCTCACGGCTCTCAGCACGGAGAGGGAGATGCTAAAACATTTTCCCCTTAATTCAGCTAGGCTCCCTAGAGAAGGGAGCTTCTCCGTCGAATCAAGGGAGTTTGAGGTTAATGACAGCTATCTCTTTGGCAAGCTTCAGCATCTTGCTTTCGTCGATCAGCCCTTTGACGGCCAATTCCTTCAGCCCTACAAGGAGGCGCCCTTTGAATTCAATCTGGGCGAACAGGTTGAAGTCGTCGGCGGAGTTATTGCATTGAATTGACGATAGTCTGCTTTGGACGTATGAGTCAATCGCCGTCTGTCTGTATGAATGTTCTTCTCGAGTCCCAGCCGAGCTATCTTGGGTCTCCATCCATTCGCGGCCAACGACGAGCGATGGCGATGGTGAATCTTGCCTTGTGCCCAAGTAAAAGGGGTAGTATAACTCGCGCGACATGTCTTCGCCAGAGATGGTTATCGTTTCAAGGCCGGGCAGCATGACTTCGTCGGCATATTTTCCAGCGGAGACTAGGGTCGCCTTAAGGCTAGTCAGGGAAGATTCTAGCCCCTCCAAGGATTGATCAAGGGATGAGGTCCTGTGTTCGAGCACGCCTTTGGCCTCTTCTGTCTCGGATTTGATTCGTTTTATTTCTCCTTGATATCGCTCCTCGGAGGCGAGTAGCTCTGCATTCTTCTGCCGATTGAGCGTTTCCAGCTCCTCTACACACCTATCTAGGGAGGCCTTTGCTTCATCTGCCTTCGCCTTCATGGGCCGGTATGTCTTTTCGAACTTCTCCATCTCTGAGCTACACTTCGTCCGGTCGGCGGACAGCCGCTGCAGTTCCTCTTCCAGCTGCTTCTGCCTACTCTGGTAGTCGTTAGCTTGGTGTTCGAGGTACGCCATCTCGGCGTCGAGAGGAGCGTCTTCAGGGAAGGAATTTGAATCCTTTCCCTTCGTTGAGCGAGCTTGAAGGTTCGATTGGTCCTCTTGAAGCTTGGTGTACTTAGCCCTGAACTCGGCCTCCTTCTGAACCGCCTCATCGTGGGCCGACTTGGCCCCTACCATCATCTCATCAAGTTTCGATGCCGCTTGGTGCATGTCGTCGTAGACGCTCTGGACGGGCATCAGCTCTAGTTGGGTTGCCTCGCTCGCTTCTTTGAATACCTTGAGTTGTTTCTCCGCTTTGCTAATCAGATGTTTGTAGTTCTTGTCTGCCTTCTGTCCCTCGGCTTCGCGTCTTTCGGTAGCGTCGGCCTCTTCCCTTCCCTTGAGGACCTTAAGATCTTCGAACTCCGTCTCCAGTGCTGCTTTGGAGCGCCTGACATGGTCCTCGAATTCTGCGACCCTGGCTTCGAGCAATCCCACCGATTCTCCACATCTGTGTAGGTGGTCCACGATGAAGCTGACGCGTCTTTCAATCGATGCCGAAGATTCGAAGGCTTCGTTCCAGGTGAACGTCGGGGTGATCTTCTCGGAGATTCTGATTCCGTAACGCATGGTCGCACGGCAACTCCCAACCACCTGTTTTGCGGCTTCAACCATGACTATGTAGTCTTTGGCAAGGAAATCTCTGCTGATTGCCGAGGACAGGTCTCGATTGTAATCGTTTTGAAGTCTGGCGTAATCTAGTAGCGCTCCAGACATGTGTTCGAACATTGTTTGGCTAGATTCTCCTGCAAAGTCCAAGTTAGTTCTCCTCCTACTGACGAGGTAGCCAAGCTGTGCGACCAGAAGGGTTGGATCGAAGCTATCAAAGGCTGAAATGGCGATAGGTTTTGTGGCGTCTATAATCCAATGGCCTCCGCGGTTGGGGACGGGTACGACGTAGAACGGATATAACTCACGCTTAATGCTCTCTACTCCCTTTGAAGGCCCAGACGAAAAGAGTTTCCCGGGGCCACGTACCTCCAAGTAAACTCGGGCATATTCCTCGTTTTCGTCGGCGGTTGGCCCTCCTCCGCCACGAAGGAATGGAATTAGGGCGTCTTCCTTCTCGGTAGCCAAGCGTCACTTTGTGTGAGAACAGTGTATAATAGTTCTGAAGTTTATTATTGTTAACTCTTTCGTTGCAACGATTGACACCTTTTTCATAGAGCTAGTCGATTCACTAGGTGATAACAGGTAGTCTCCCCTGCAGTCTCAAGGACTGGCCATCGAAAGAACATCGATATGCTAGGAAACCCACCCCCATGTCTCTTGCGCGAATCATTTCGGCCGCGAACTGGGGGTCCCTCTCCTTGTAGGGCATCAGGTCATCGGCGTCCGGTCGCTGCACTATCCATACCATATGGGATTCCGCCCCGCTCTTCACTGCGCCCTCAAGTTCGCGGAGGTGCCGTCGACCCCGTTCTGTGACTGCGTCAGGGAAAAGGGCCGTGCCGTCTCTCACCAAAGTGCAGCTTTTGATCTCTACATAGCAGGGCCGCAGCCCCGAAAGCAGGAAGTCTATGAGACTGTTTCCCAACCTGACGCCCTCCTTCAAAACGGTCCTGCCAGTGAATTCGGCGAACAGGGAGCGCCTGATCCCCTCTCTGAAGACGACGTTCGGGATAGCGGTATCAAGGGTCGCCCAAAGGTCACCGGTATTAGCCGCGATTAGGCGAAACTTGGTTTTATGGGATGGAGGAAGCACGGTCATCAACACATCGGCTCCTGGTCTAAGCAGCTCTGCGGCCGGCGTCGGATTGGGGACATGAACGTAGTAGAGCACACCTGAAACGTCTACATAGGCGGCGAATCTGTTCACCTTGGCTATGAATTTCCCTCCAACCAAGTTATGCCATTCGACTATAGGCGACGTGTCCATATGACTGCTGGAGGAGCTTCGTAGAAGCTCTTAACTTCTTGGGCCGGCGGCTGAGGAAGCACTCTCTCGCGGCGGTGATTTCGATTCGACTCCTCCGCTCAAACGTTAAATCGCCAAATTCACATGGGTAACGTATGCCCGCTACGCTCTTGGAGGCGACGAACCTAGCGAAGAAGTTCGGAGAGGTTAGGGCGCTGGACGGGTTGAATCTGAGCGTCCACCAAGGTGAAACATACGGCCTTCTCGGGCCAAACGGCGCCGGCAAGAGCACGATGATGAAGATAGCCGCTGGGTTGTTGGAAGCTACCTCAGGGACGATAAGTGTCGTGGGCTTTGATCCCATGAGGAATCCGATTGAAGCCAAATCACGGATTGGTTATGTCGCCGAAAACCCGACCTTGTATGAGTCTCTGTCTCCGAGAGATTTCTTTGAATTCATCGCATCCGTTCGTAGGATTGATTCTGGTCCTGCCAACAAGATGGCCGGACAACTGGCTAGCGCGTTCGATATGGGTCGCTACTTCGACTCTCCTATCGCCACCCTTTCGATGGGGACTAAACAGAAGGTAGCCGTCATAGCCTCCCTGTTGCACAAGCCTCAGCTACTCCTTCTCGACGAGCCGTTGAACGGTCTTGATGCCAGAAGCAGTCGTATTTTGAAGGACATGATATCGTTTCACACTCAAGGCGGGGGTGCTGTCCTTTTCTCTACCCACATCATGGAAGTGGCAGAACGGGTCTGCACTAGAATTGGGATCATCTATCAAGGGAGAATCTTGGCGGAAGGTACACTGGAGCAGCTCAGAGGCATGGCCGGAGGGAAGGATGCCACTCTTGAAGAGGTGTTCTTGAAGTTGACCAATGAAGAAGCCGAAGTCGCCGACACCGTGAAGACGTTAAGAGAGGCATTCTTTACGGACGGCCATTGATTCATACGCCTCCCACCGTATTGGGCGACCGAGAAGCTGATTTCGCCATTAGAACAACGACAAGGTGCCCTCCTCTGTTGACTGGCATTTGGCGATGTGCAGGATTCCTTCCGCGCAAAACTTATAGCAAGTCGTCTTTGAGTCATTTTGACGCTGCACTAACGTGAAGCGAAAGTGTGAATTCAAATGAGCAGTTCGAAAGAGGGCGACGGCGGTGAAACTCCCTCAATAGAGAAGGCTCCAGACGATAAATCCCATAACATGACAGGCGAATTAGAGAAGGAACTTGAGCTCGAGCGAGCGAGGGCCGACGACTATCTGAGGCGCCTACAGTATCTGCAGGCCGAATTCGACAACTATAGAAAACGTGTCGAAAGGGAGAAGGGTGAGGCGAGCCGGGCGGCCGCCGACAGGCTTTTGGTGGACCTCCTGGAAGTGTTCGACGAGATGAGCATCGCCATAGAAGTGGCGAAGAAGTCTGACGACAAGGAGACTATCGTTTCTGGGCTGGAGATGGTTTTGAAGAAGCTCGAGGCTATCTTTGCCAGCCAAGGAATGAAGCCCATCGAGGCGGTCGGAAAGGAGTTCGATCCTAACCTTCATGAAGTCGTGGAGTGGGTGGATTCTGATGAATCAGAAGGGTGTGTGACCGGAGAAGTGAGAAAAGGGTTCATGCTAAGAGGAAAAGTGATAAGAAGTAGTCTGGTGAAGGTTGGTGCAGCACGAAAGGCAACCAAAGATGGAGAATCGGAAGGTGTTTGATATTTGAGTGAGTCGAAGCCCGCACAAAAGGAGAAGATTCTGGGAATCGATCTGGGCACCACGAATTCGGCGGCGGCTATACTAGAGGCCGGCCACCCAGTGGTGATTCCAAGCGCCGAAGGCCCCACCATGGCGGGTAAGATGTTTCCCTCGGTCGTTTCCTTTACCTCGGATGGCACTCTGCTTGTCGGGGAGCCTGCAAAGAGGCAGATGGCCAGTAACCCGGAGGGAACCATCTTCGAAATCAAGCGCAAGATGGGCACGGACTATAGGGTTCGCATATATGGAAAGGAGTACACCCCGCAACAAATCTCAGCATTCGTCCTGCAGAAGATTAAGCGAGACGCTGAAGCCTACCTTGGAGTCCCATTGAGGAAGGCCGTTATAACGGTCCCGGCTCACTTTGATGACAATCAGAGGCAGGCCACAAAAGACGCAGGGGAGATCGCCGGCTTCGAAGTCATGCGCATCATAAACGAACCCACGGCGGCCTGCCTTGCCTACGGCCTGGACAAGCTGGACAAGGAAATGAAAATCATGGTGTTCAGCTTCGGAGGCGGCACGCACGACGTTACTTTGATGGACTTTGGCGGTGGCGTATTCCAAGTACTCGCGACCAGTGGAGATACCAAGACGGGCGGGGCCGACATCGACAACGCTGTTGTCGCATACTTAGTGGACGAGTTCAGGCGCCAGACTGGAATCGACTTGAACGGCGATAAAGTGGCCATGACGAGGCTAAAAGAGGCTGCAGAGAAAGCGAAAATAGAGCTCTCGAACCTCGTCAATACGGACATCGACCTTCCATTCCTGGCGATGGTGGGGACAACTCCGAAGAATTTCCATACTACACTATCAAGGGCCAAGCTGGAGGAAATCGCTACTCCTATCGTCGAGAGAGTGCGGGCCCCCATTACGCGCGTCCTAGCTGATGCCAAGCTAGAGGCCCACGACGTAGACAAAATAATTCTGATTGGCGGCCAGACAAGGATGCCCTTAGTGAGGAAATCCGTCGAGGAGATCGTCGGCAAACCGGCCGAGAGAGGAGTCGATCCAATGGAGTGTGTGGCAGTGGGTGCTGCAATTCAAGGGGCGGTTCTGGCCGGCGAGGTCAAGGATCTCCTGCTACTTGACGTTACTCCGCTCTCGCTAGGGGTAGAAACCCTAGGAGGCGTCTTCACGAGAATCATAGAAAGGAATACCACCATTCCCACCAAGAAGAGCCAGGTGTTTTCTACAGCTGCAGACTTTCAGACATCCGTCACGATACATGTCTTGCAGGGAGAACGGCCCATGGCTGGCGATAACGTCTCGTTGGGAATGTTCAACCTTTCAGGAATCGCACCGGCCCCGAGAGGGGTGCCGCAAATTGAAGTGACCTACGATATCGACGCCAACGGGATAATCAATGTGTCCGCCAAGGATCTCGGGACGGGCAAGGAGGCAAAGATCACCATAACCGCGTCGACCAAACTCTCGAAGGAAGAGAAGGATCGCATGATAAGACAGGCGGAGGATTTCGCTGAGGCTGACAAGAAGAAGGTCGAAGAGGCCGAAATTAGGAATTCGGCGGATTCCATGCTCTACACCGCTGAGAAGACCAAGAGTGACCTGAAGGACAAGATCTCTCAAGACCAAGTTGCCAGCATCGACAAGGCGGCCGGTGATTTGCGAACATCCGTGGCTGGCAAGGATGTAACTGCCATAAAGGCCGCCACCGAAGCCCTTTCCAAGGTTCTGCAGGAGGTCGGAGCTAGCGTGTATCAGAAGGCGGCCGAAGCTCAAGCAAAGCAACAGCAGGCTGCGCAGGCCGGCCCCAAGCAGGAGAGTGCCCAGACCGAAGGGCCGCAACCGGGGCAGGGCGAAAAGGTGGTGGACGCCGACTACAAAGTCGTGGATGAAGAAAAGAAGTAGAGATTGTTCCTTCAGGACTTGATGGGCCGTGAGTGGTAAGCGCGATTATTACGATGTCCTAGGGGTTGCCAAGAGCGCCTCTAAGGACGAAATCAAGAGCGCCTACCGCAAGCTGGCTTTACAGTACCATCCTGACAGGAATAAAGCACCCGGAGCCGAAGAGAGGTTCAAGGAGATATCCGAGGCATACGCCGTGCTTTCCGATGATGAGAAAAGGGCGCAATATGACCAGTTTGGTCATGCGGGGATAGACAGCAGATACTCGCAGGAGGATATCTTCAGAGGGGTCGACTTTGACGAGATACTTCGTGGATTCGGGTTCGGCGGGTTCGATAACATCTTCGAAGGCCTGTTCGGATTCGGGGCGCAACGGGAGTCACCCAAGGGCAAGGACCTTCAGGTGGGGGTGTATGTGTCTCTCGAGGAGGTGGCAAAGGGCGCTGTGAAGCAGATCGAGCTCGATCGGATGGAGAAATGCGAAGTGTGCCAGGGCTCCGGTGCCCAGCCCGGCACGAGCGTCAGGACCTGCTCCCAGTGCAATGGCGCTGGCCAAGTTCAGAGAATACAATCGGCGGGATTCGCTAGGTTGGTCAGGGTTGAAACTTGCCCCAGGTGCTCTGGGTTGGGGCGGATTGTCGAGACACCATGCCGCAATTGCAGAGGGGGTGGGCTGGTTCAGAAGCACAGGACGCTGGATGTGAAGATCCCAGCCGGTATAGAGGACGGCTATAGCTTAAGATTGAGCGGTGGCGGGCATGAAAAGCGTGGAGGGACTGGTCCAGGCGATCTGTATGTGATGGTGCGTGTAAGGCCGCATCCAATCTTCAAGAGAAGCGGGCCGGACCTGCTGTCCGAAGTCAACGTAAGTTTCCCAAAGGCTGCCTTGGGCACGACGGTGAGTATCCCCACGATCGATGGGAAGGCGGAGCTCAAGATACCTTCAGGCGCACCGAATGGCACAGTATTCAAGTTGAAGGGGAAGGGGTTACAGAAGCTTAACGGATGGGGCAGGGGCGATCAATTCGTCAAGATGAACGTCGAAATCCCTCGCAACCTGAACTCTAGGCAGAAGAAGCTACTCGAAGATCTGGATAGAGAGCTATCTTCCGGTTGAGCTCCTAAATGATGATGCGTTAGTTTTAATGAGGGGGCAGTGTAGGGTCAGGCTATTGCCATCTCCCGTGAAGCCGAAGGACTTTACCCGTTATTCTCTTCTTTCTGAGCCATCGGTATCACCGAAGGACGGCACCGTGGCGATCACGGTCTATCGCGCGAACCTAGGCGCGGACGAGTATCAGGGAAACGTGTGGGCTGTCCCCTCCGCCGGCGGCAAGCCGAAGAAATTGACTTCGTCTGGTAAGGATGGTGTGCCGAGGTTTTCGCCAGACGGGAAGCGCATCATCTTCGCTTCAAAGAGAGGAATCAGGAAAGGAGGCAAGGGGAACGCTTTGTACCTGATCGATGCCAAAGGGGGAACAGCCAAGCTTCTCTACCGGTGCAAGAGGACCATGGAGGCACTTGCGTGGTTCCCCGATGGCAAACAGGTCCTTTTCACCTCTGCAGTAGGCGAGGCGGAAGAAGACGTCAAGACTATACGCCGCATAAATGTTTGGTTCAACGATAAAGGATTCGTCTACAATGTCAGGCGTCACGCCTTCGTCCTAGACCTTGCAACCCGCAAGGCAAAACAGGTGACGGAGGGGGAGTTCGATGTAGAGAAAGCTGCTGTCTCGCATTCTGGTAACAAAATCGCCTATGTGGCTTCAACTGACGACATCAGGCCGTATCTTACGGATATCATGGTCAAGGACCTGAAGAGCGGTGCGACCGAGAAACTGACGGAGCATGACATGGAGATATCGTCCGTAGCTTGGAGCCCGAACGACGAGCAAATCGTATTCTTAGGCCACCGCAGAGCCCTAGGGTCCGTCACGCACGAGCATCTGTGGGTGGTGGATTCCTCTGGAGGGAAGCCAAAGCAGCTTGAGAACATCGACAGGAGCAAGACCAATTCCTTGAACAGCGACGTCCGGAAGGGTGGGGTCAATCCTGACCCCAAATGGGTGGGCGAAGAGATCTTCTTTCTAGTCAACGACGCTGGTTCCGTCCACCTGTACGGGCTGAATCCCAACGTGGGCGTGCCCAAGCTTCTGGTCGGAGGTGAGCGGAGCATTGAGGCTTTTGAAGTGAAAGACGGCAGGATTTTCTTCACATCGATGGAATCAGCCAAGCCCGTGGACCTGTACGTGTATGATGGCAGGGTAAGGCAGCTTACGGAATTCAACGAAGGGCTAGGGCAAACCCTCAACTTGCGGCAGCCCGTGCCCTTCCACTTCAGGGCAAGCGACGGAGAGCTCATCGACGGTTGGACTGTACGCCCGACGGCCCCCGGGAAGGTCCCTACTATACTATACATCCATGGAGGCCCGAAGACAGCCTTTGGACACGCCTTCATTCATGAATTCCAAGTATTTGCTTCAAGGGGCTATGCGGTGATATTCATCAATCCGAGGGGAAGCGATAGCTACTCTGAGAAGTTCGCGGACATCAGAGGACACTATGCGGAGCGCGACTACCTTGATTTGATGGAGGCCGTTGACTATGCAGGATCTCACTTTGACTTCGTAGATGGAGAGAGGCTCGGGGTGGCTGGAGGCTCCTACGGTGGGTACATGACGAATTGGATAGTTACGCAGACGGACCGGTTCAAGGCCGCCGTGTCGGACAGGTCCATTTCCAATTGGTGGACCTTCTGGGGCACCAGCGATATCGGGCCCTATTTCACAAAGGACCAAATGGGCAACGATCCATGGGATCATGAGGACGAGACCATGTCCAAATCTCCAATTCGATATGTCCGAAACGTCAAGACCCCCATCCTATTCGTCCATTCAATGGAGGACTACCGGTGTTGGATGGTCGAGGCGCTGCAGATGTTCACCGCCTTGAAGTATTTTGGAAAGGAAGCCGAGCTTGTGCTCTTCCCGGGAGAGAATCACGAGCTTTCGAGAGGCGGAAAACCCAAGCATAGAGTCATGAGGCTTGAGTGTTATCTCCGGTGGTTCGACTCTCATCTGAAATAACCAGCGTCATATGGATACTTTCAGCCCACCGTTGCGCTTGAATACGAGGAGCACGACCATTCCAATCCCTGCCATGCCGGATACGGACGTCATCTATCAGGAGGCCTGCCTTGGCTAGGCTAGTTGAAACTTGGGATTAGATGGGGTGGGCTTGGGCCGCAGCTGGACCTCTTCTGTCTGAGCCAGCCCTAACTTCCTCCCCTCGGCAAGGCGTTTTTCTACATAGTGAACTATGATCATAAAAGCGACTAGCCAAGGGAGAAAGAGTATCTCTCCTATGACGTCGTGGAAAGTCTGGAAGCTTTGCGCTGGATAGTATTCGGTGTAATATGCCAGGAGTATGATCCTGAATATGTTTACCGATATCGTGCCGAGGGCTCCCAAGAAGGTGTAGACCACAAGCTTGATGCCGCCTATCCTCTGCTTCAGGAGGAATGCGATTGCTATTCCAGTGAATATCAGGAAGCTGTCAACGCCTGCAGAAGGCCAGTAGACGACGAGCGCCTTCACCGTCCCTCCCGCGTTGATGAGCATGATGTTCCCGAAGGATGTAACGTTGACAAGCTTAGTTGCCTTCATGATGTAGGTGGCGATGCCCACGAGCACGGGCACGAAAGCCTGCAGCGGTCCCAATTCGTTATATGGGAAGATGGCGTCCAACAAGAGGACGATCGCCATCAGGACCGTATACACAAGTGTGAACAGGAAGGCCCTGAATTGCCCAAGCCCGGTCAGGTCGACAATCAATGCCAACACCAAGGCAAGGTACACCACCGTAACCCAGAATTCATGCCAGCTGTAAATGAGAAGGCTGGGGGCGACGCCGAAGTAGGTGCCAGCTTGGGTGATGAACTGCAACGAGCTAGGATCGTAGTAGAAGATCAGGGAGAGGAAGATGGAACAGGCGAGGGCTAGTGCCAGCTTGGTCTTGTTCATTCTGTACGTGGCATCTAGGCCCTCGATTGCCACGAAGACTAACACAAGAAGAAGGCTCCCCTTGCCTTCATTCCATCCCGCTTCAAGTTCGACCGGGTTTGAAGCGTAAGCTGCGGCCAAAGGCAGAACGAGGAAAATGACGAGGAGGGCTAGGCCCAGCCTCTTGTCGGTTGACAAAAGGGCCTTCAGGCTTAGGCTTCGGAAGACGATATTTAAGTCTAGTTTACGCTCTATCCGAAAGTGGCCGTTGGGTCAAAGCAGATAGAGGCGGCGTGAGGACATAAAAGGAACAACTTAAAAGGTCTTGAATCAGGCGCTAGGCTATGCCCAAGGCGGGCTATTGGCACAGTCTCAGTCATAACGGCGTGGTCTTTACCCCTCCATACGAGCCACGAAACCTAAGGCTGAGGTTCAAGGGTGAATTCTTCTCATTGAGCCCTCTGGCTGAGGAAATGGCCTACTCATGGGCCAAGAAGAAGGATACGGCATACGTCAGTGACCCCGTATACGTCAGCAACTTCTGGAAGGATTTCTCCAGAGAACTGCCGGCTGAACACAGGTCAGCCTCCCTAAACGACCTCGATTTTATGGAATTCAACAATCAAGTCGACTCCGAAAAGAAACAGAGGGAAACGCTTGGCAAAGCGGAGAAGAGAAGGCTGGCATCTGAGCGAAAGAAGGCAAAGGAGGCGTTAAAGGAGAACTACGGCTACGCCCGGATTGACGGCAAGAGAGTCGAGATTCAGAATTGGGTGGTCGAGCCTCCTGGTATCTTCCAGGGCAGGGGCAGCCATCCCATGAGAGGGAGATGGAAGCCGAGAATTGAAGAGCGGGATATTACGCTTAACCTAGATCGAACTGCCAAAGCGCCTCCCGGCAACTGGGGAAAGATAGTCCACGAGCCTTCTTGCATGTGGCTAGCCTCTTGGGTGGACGGCTTGTCAGGGAAGGTCAAGTACGTTTGGCCTCATGAAAGCAGCTTCCTGGCCCAAGAGAAGAACAGGTCCAAGTACGACAAGGCACTCAAGCTTGAACAGACTATAAGTCGCGTTCGGAAGAGGATAGAAATGGGTCTAGCCAGTCGCGACAAGCAAACACGAAAGGTTGCCACAGTCTGCTATCTGATAGATCGATTGTGTATGAGGGTGGGTGACGAGAAGGATGAAGACGAAGCGGACACGGTCGGCGCCACAACGCTAAGGGTAGAGCACGTGACCATAAAGGACGGAGACATCTTGTTTGACTTCTTGGGCAAGGATAGTGTAAGATGGCTGAAGGTTCTCCGAGATGTTAAGCCACGGGTAATTGCGAACTTCGAGGAGTTCCTGACGGGAAAGAAGCCCGAGGAGCTCGTGTTTGATGGAGTGACGTCGTCGAAGGTCAACTCATATTTGGGGGGCATCGTTCGCGGCCTGACGGCTAAGGTTTTCAGGACCTATCATGCGACTAACGTCGTCAGAGACTACCTGTCATCGGTCGAGGGTAAGGCAGAGGAAGACGACCTCGAGCTTGACCTCTATCTCGCGAAGATGGCCAACCTTCAAGCCGCGGTGCTGTGTAACCACAAAAGGACCCCGCCCAAGAGCTGGGATGAAAGCCTTAGGAGGAAGGAGGAAAGGGTCAGAGAGCTGAAGATTGGCCGACCAGGGACGGACAAGCAGGCAGAGGCATCCGAGAGACGCCTTCGCAAGGCGGAGTTGTCCTTGGAGATAGCCAGGAAGACTAGAGATTACAACCTGAATACATCTCTCAAGAACTATATCGATCCAAGGGTGTACAAGGCGTGGGCCGACCACGTGGGCTTCAATTGGCAGGCCTTGTACCCAAAGACGATGCAGAGGAAGTTCAGCTGGGCCAACAGATCCAAGCTCGACTGGATGACCGTGAGCATGGTTCACCGGTAAGGAATCTTTTGCCGGATTCGGCCATGTGAAGGTGCGAGGATGTCCCGCGAGGGCTTTTGAGGCCAACGAAGGAAATATATAGTGACACCCAGAGAAGCTCTCACCGAGGGCTGGTAGTTCAGAGGTAGAATACTCCCTTGGCATGGGAGAGGTCGGGGGTTCGAGTCCCCCCCAGTCCACCACCAATCTGCGAATTGCGTTTCAAAAACAAGCTCGTAGTTAGTTTAATACCGTTTGCGCGTACTTGGGTGGTATCTGGTCGTGATCGTCGCTGGATTCAAACCACTCACCGGCGTGCAATGTGAATCGACCACCTGCAGGAATCTGCTCGCATCCGAAGGCCACGAGCTTTCGGAGCCGATGATCTTCGGGCTTGGCTCTGGCATCGGCTTCACATATATGGATAGGTACGATAGGAGGACGGGCATGCGCGAACCTGTGGTGCTATGCACCGCGAGGCCGGGAGAAATGGCCAAGAACTTGGGCGAGGTTCTGGGTCCAAAGCTCATCATAGAAGAAACCGTCAGTCGGAGTCAGGCTTGGGCGAACTTGCTCAGAAGGCTCGACTGTGGCAAGCCGTATGGCCTAAAGCTAGACCGGTTCTATCTGAACTACATCGAGAAGAATTCTCATTTCAATGCACACTACTTGACCGCCTGTGGGTACGACGAATCGAGCCTTTATGTGGTCGACGTGGGAAGTCAAGAAGTACGAAAGCCTAGTCTGCAGAGCATTGAACGGGCGAGATCGGCGAAAGGTTTCATGGCTTCAAAGAACCTCGGTCTTTATTATGAATGGAGACCTCCTCTCAATTTTGAGGGTGCCTTGAAGAGTGCTCTTACCAAGACGGCGGCGCAGATGCTCTACGGGGGCTCCACCTTCTCTGGCGTTAAGGGCATCGAAAGGTTCGCCGAACGTGTAGCTGGATGGTGGAAAAATCCAAACTTCGGATACCAACTATTGAACCATTACGTAGCATGGGAGGGAGATGGCGAGGCACGTGGTGGCTTCCGGAACCTTTTCGCTTGCTTCCTCGACGAAGCGTCCGCTGTTCTTAACAACGGAGAGTTGATGGTGGTAGCCGAATCGTTTCGAGCCGTGGCTAACGGCTGGTCGGAGATTGACGAAGCCCTTAGACAGCTATGCTTTAAACAAGATAATGTCACGTCGAGCTTGATGAACGCGGCCAAGGCTATCAAGCGGCAGGCCACGGCGGAGGCTATAGCCTATAGGAGCATAGAGAAGGCTGTGATTCCTTAATCCATTATGACCCGACGCGCTCATGTGTTTCTTCGTCGGGAAAGTAGGGTCAGTCCCCCGTCTATGGGTGGTTGACCCACTTCGACCTCCCGCCGCCATAGATTTCCTTCTTCCAGATAGCGGGTTCGGTCTTGTACCTGCGGATGGCTTCTTCGACAGCGGGGAAGACGATATTTCGACTTTTGCCTGCGACGATCACCATTACAAGAGTCTCCCCCACCCTGAAACTTCCTTCGAAATGGTAGATGACGGCAAGTTGGAGCTTGTATTTTCGCTTTATTTCTTCGCATATCTTCAGAAGCATCTTGTCGGAGTATTGTGGATAGGTTTCAATTACTAGCTCCTCGACTTCCCTCTTGCCGAGGCCTGAAGCCTTGACGAGTCCGATGTATGAAGCGACGGCGCCAGACGTTCCCTTGACCAAGTTCACTGTCGTGGCCATGAGCTCGTCGTAATTCAGGCTGCCCTTCGCGTAAATCCCGGATGGTGGAAGCTGAGAACTGACAGCCTTAGCCTTCACCAAATGCTTCGCAACCTCATTTAGGTCTTGATGGGCTTCCTTTTTAGCTTGGTGCCACAAAGCCTACACAACATGTCCTTGGGGGGTTTGCTGTAGCTCTTGAAACAGGCAGGGCAATAGTATGACCATTCGAACTGCTTTGAAATCCCTTGAGTGTTGGACGACTTTGTAGTCAGACCCATGGAGGAAGCCACGTTCTGAAGCGAGTAATCGTCGGACATGATCGTGACATCGGCATGACCTTCGTTCCTAAGATAGATCGCAAGGCTGATGACAGAGATGTCTGTGTCGGAAAGCCTAGCGCCCTCTCCCATCTGTCTAATTTTGGCCTTTACCGTGTTCATGATGTCAGGCGTGGCCTCCATTACGGCTAGATCTCTTGCATTCTGCGCTTCCTTACGGAGGAATGACGAATAGCCTCTTCCTCTTGCCTCATCGATAACCGAAGGTGTGGTGTACATCTTCAGGTCTATGCCTGACTGTAGTAGACCTGCTATGACAGCCGATGTGTCGAGGACCAGGGTGCGTTCCTTATTGTTGTATGACATTTTCACTCAATAACTTTGAAAGTTGCTTGAAAGGCTGGGGGCTGAACCTTACAAAAAGGGCCGGCTCGGGGGCGAGTGAAACGTGAATCTCGTCTCCTTCCTTTGCATCGAATACCTGTTGCCCATCTATGGTAACGTCAAAGGCGGAGTTCGAGGATACCTTGATGTCCTGAACAGGGAGGACCACGGGAGGGATCCGGTTTATGGGTAACACCGGAGCAACTATGAAGACCTCAAGCGACTCAAACACGACCGGACCGCCTGCCGAATAAGAATAGCCAGTCGACCCTGTCGGCGTCGAGATTATTAATCCATCCATCTTGGACGACATCGACCTATCAAGGAACCGTAATAAGAATGACGGAGTAACATCGTGATGCGGCCTGGCGAGATATACCTCGTTAAGTGCGTCCGGTAAAGTCTTCTTGTTAGCCTTCGTTCTAAGCCTGATGCGTCGTTCAATGTAGTAATCGCCAGACTTCAACCTCTCGACGGCAATCGGAAGGTCTCCTAGTTCAAGCTCGTTGAGAACTCCCCGCCCTCCTAGATTGAGGCCCAAGATCGGCATTTGCTTCCTCAGGCCGCGTACGACGGTGAGGAGAGTCCCATCGCCACCTAAGCTCAAAACGAGATCTTGTTTGTCGAACGCCACCGCTTGAAGCGAAGGGAGGTCTTTGCAATTGCGGTGTCTGGCAGGAGCCACGAGGGAGACATCGAAATGGGCGGTAAGGACGTCGATGATTTCGTTCAGAGCTGGCGTGCCTATGACGCTCGTCTTCGAAACCACGGCGACGTTCTTCACTACCTTAGCCGCCAGGACCATCGAACTAGGTGTTGAGGCAGGCATTTAATAAATCTGTCATTCTACATCCGGGCAGTTAAGTTAATGAACGGAGCGGGCGAGGACTAGCCCGGCCTCAATGATTACACGGAAGAGCCGGCTGACACCTGTGATGTAGATTATGAGTGATGAGAGGTCCCACAACCCAGCGAGGGTGGCTGTCCTGTATTCGGGCGGCAAGGACAGCAACTACGCTCTATTCGAGGCTGTGAACGCGGGGTTCAAGATTGCTTGTCTTCTTTCCATAAGGCCGGCCAACGTGGAAAGCATGCTCTTTCATTTTCCCAACACCGAGCTGACCGGGCTGCAGGCTGAATCGCTTGAAATCCCCCTCTTGGCGCAGTATGTCGAACAAGGCCAAGATGAAATACGCTGTCTGTCTGAAATGGTCGCCGATGCGAAGAATCGATTTGAGGTGGTCGGCGTCGTCACGGGGGCAGTGAAAAGTAGGTATCAAATGGATAAGTTCGGTAGGGTATTCGAGCTTAATGGTTTGGAAGGGCTAAGCCCCCTCTGGGGGGCCGATGAAGAGAGATACCTTAGGAGATTGGTGCCTGCGGGCTTCAGGGCGATTGTCACACGAGTAGCTGCGCTGGGGCTAGGTCCAGAATGGGTAGGAGCCGAGCTGGACGCAGAGAAGATAGAGGAACTAATTTCTCTCGCGAGAAGGAACAGGTTCAATCCATCTCTTGAGGGGGGAGAGGGAGAGACGTTCGTTCTAGACATGCCCCTGTTCAAGAAGAGGATTGTCATCACAGAAGCGGAGAAATCTTGGAATCGAGGCGAAGGGACACTAAGTATTAAAAAGGCTATTCTGAGAGACAAAACCGCTGATGTTTGAGAAGATTAGAGAAAGCCTACAGTCGGCAGTGAAGAGGCTGTTTGATGCCGATGTCGTAGACGAAGTCGCAATCAAGGAATTCGTCAAAGACATACAGCGAGCCCTGATTCAAGCTGACGTCAATGTCAGGGTGGTCTTTGAGCTCAGCAAGAGGGTTGAGGATCGTCTTATGGCCGAAAGGTTGAAGCCGGGTGTTTCCCTAAAGGAGCAAGCCATTTCGGTGCTCTACGATGAACTTACGAAAATCATGGGGACCGAAACGAAGCTCAATCCTCCTTCCACCGAACCCTACACGATTCTACTGATCGGAATCCAAGGCTCCGGCAAGACGACTGCGGCTGGGAAGCTAGCGAGATATTTCACGCGGAGGGGGTTCAAGGTGGGTCTTGTATGCGCTGATACGTTTCGAGCTGGAGCCTACGATCAGCTAAAGACTCTGGGAGAAAGGACTCAGACAGAAGTGTTCTGGGAGGAGAAGAAGAATCCAGAGGATATAGCGGTTGACGGAAGGAAACACTTTGTCGGTGAAGGTCAACGGCTCATATTGGTTGACACCGCTGGCCGGCACAAGGAAGAGAAGTCATTGCTGGAGGAAATGAAAAGGATAGAGAATCGCCTTCGGCCTGACATGGTGCTTTTGGTGATTGATGGAACAATCGGCCAACAGGCCTATGCCCAAGCCGCAGCCTTCAACGCAACCACGAAGGTGGGTGGAATTATAGTCACGAAGATGGATGGAACAGCCAAGGGAGGCGGAGCCCTGGCTGCAGCCGCTGCTACTGGTGCGAAGATTGTCTTCGTGTCTGCCGGCGAGCGTATAGATGACTTGGAGGAGTTCTCGCCGAGCCGTTTCGCGGGCAGAATGCTAGGGATGGGAGACCTTCATGGCCTCATCGAGAAGGTCAAAATGGCCGGGACGGAAGTGGATGAAGCCACCGCCAAGAGGATTACTTCGGGAAAGATGACCCTAGAGGACTTCTACGCCCAAATGGAGCAACTGAACAAGCTAGGCCCTCTGCAGAAGATAATGGAGATGATGCCCGGCCTGCCCAAACTGGAAGAGGGGGCTGCAGAAGAAATGGAACAGAAATTCAAGAAATGGAGGGCAATAATCAGGGGCATGACCCCAAGGGAGCGCAAAGATCCTAACTTGATTAACTCGTCTAGGACCAAGAGGATCGCCAAAGGATCAGGGGTTTCAGAGAAGGATGTGAAAGATATGCTGACTGCCTTCGAGCAAGGAAAGAAAATGATGAAGAACGCGAAGAGCATGCGGATGAACAAGCAGCTCTTAAAGCAGCTCAAGGGGAGCGGCCTAGTCTAGATGAGAGGTGCAACGAAGGCGTCAGCCAAGAGCATACTTGGAGAAAAGGCGTTATGCACTTGGTGTCTAGGCAGACAATACGCATCTTCACAGGGCGAAATAGAAAGGGTCGGCTCCCTGATTGCGAAGAAGTTCGGCTTGACGCCCTCCAAGACGTGCGAGTTTTGTGGCAATGTCTTCGAGCGGCGAAAGGAAATTGAAAGCCGTGTAGTCGACGAACTTTGCGAAATCGAGTTCTCGACATTTCAAGTTGGAGTAATGTTGTCCAATGATTCTGTAGACAATGAAGATGAGATGAGGTCCAAGCTTAGACTGAGTAGCGGAATCACTTTGAAGAAGGGGTTGACGACGATGTTCAGGCGGGATCTGGCCGAGCGACTACATAAGACTCCTTCTTTGAGGAATCCGGAAGTAACGGTAAGAATCGGCCTCCCGGAAGAATCCATCATAGTTGAATGCAAGCCCATCACCATCTATGCAGAATACCTCAAGCTGAAAAGAGGGATTCCGGTCAGGGCAACGGCATGTCTAACCTGCCGGGGTGAAGGTTGCGGGGAATGTGGCTGGACGGGCATAGTGAGGGATGAGCCAAGTGTGGAAGCCGCTTTGGTGAACGCCTTCCTGAAGGCCTTCGCTGGCGCAAAGGTTAGGATCAGCTGGTCTGGAATAGAGGAAGATTCCACCTTGATCTTGGGAGGCGGAAGGCCGACCTACCTAGAGGTGGTAGCTCCGAGCAGAAGAGAATCGGGCCTCTTCCAGCTTAACATGACACCCACCGTGGGCGTCCAATTCACCCGGGTAGAACTCGCTCCGTTGGAAAGGAACAAGATAGAGGACTTGAGTAAAGAAGTCTTTGTTACCGCAGACTTCGAATCCGAACTGAGCGCCGCCGATATCAGGCTATTGGAGCAGGCATACAAGAAAAGGGACTTGAATGTACTTGGTGACAGGAGGTCCAAGCCCAACAGGGTCCACGAATTGGTAGTTTTCAACTCAGGGAGAAGAGCAAGAATGCGCTTCCTCTTGGACAATAGGATAAGCCTCAAACAGCTACTCGCCATCAAGACGGGCGCGGAAGGCAAGGCAGCGGAGATTCAGCCTAGCTTTGCAGACCTGTTGCCCACGAACCGGGTCTTGATGGCGGAAAGCGATGTTGTCGGATTTCATAGGGTTAGCGACTGAGGAAAAGCATTAATTATGGGGAGCAAGGAGGCCTGCTGTAAGCAAGCAACCGTGAGAGTTCATTGCCACACCATAAAGGAGTCAGACGCAAGACCAGAAGCCTGCTGACATCGAAAGCCAGACCAGGGCTCTCTAGGCTTATGATTGAGTATAGTGTGGGTCAGAAGGTCGCCATAGACATCGAGCCGAGTCAGCCCAAAGGCATGCCCCACCGGAGGTTCCAAGGCTTGGTTGGTGTCATCCAAGAAGTCAGGCCGCGGGCTGTAGTAGTCGACGTCCCGGTCGGAGACAAGACCAAAAGGATAATAGCGCGCTTGGAACACGTCAAACCAATCAAGTGAATGGGTTCTTGGTTGAAGAAATGGAACGGAAACCACTTACAATCCATGAAGCCAAGAAACTGCTGGAGAAAGTTGATCCTGAGAAGGCCGACCAGATTCAGAAAAGAACATTGGATTACGTGACCAAGTTCTCTAGCATCGACGGCGAAGATGCTAGGGCGATGGTAAGGGAGTTGGTCAAGGAGACAGGTCTGACGGAGCAGGAGGCCGTCGAAGTTGTCAACATAATGCCGAAGACCCGTGAGGAGCTCCGGACGTTCACGGTGGGTTGGAGGAAATTGACTCCAACTGACGTTTTGGATAAAATATTGAGTATCCTGAATTCTCGGCGGCCCAAAGCCTCGTCTTAATCTTTAAATCTTAGTTCCGACGTTTCTTTCATGTCTGACGAAGTGGGCTCGATGGGAACATATGACGTCGACAGCTCGTTTTCCCGCCCAGGCTGCCATCTGCAATTCTAAAACGAAGAGACAAGTGGATAGCCAAATGACCTTTCAACCTCAAATCAAGAAGTATGAAGAGTATTCGTATGTCCTCGATTTCATGCCTAGGGCCCGCTCGAAAATAGTTCACAACAGGGAAGGCTTCATCGTCCAAGCCCTAGGAGAGGAGTACCTGACACTCCTGGAACTGCTAGCTTTCAATAACGCTCAATTCGCACAGGAGGAAAAGGTATACATTGGAAAGGACCGTCGGGACAAAGTCATCAGTGTTTTGGGCAAGCTCAACTACGAAGACCTCACGCAGGGGGCCAAGAACGAACTCCCGCTCGTAATCGAAGCCTTGGTCAGGGATGGAGAGCAGAAGTACGTCAGTTACTTTAACAATCTTCAGCCGATAACGCCTAGGCTCCATGCGCTAGAGTTGATCCCAGGAATCGGGAAGACATTAACAGTAGAAATCTTGGACGCGAGAGACCGAAAACCCTTCGAATCATTCGCCGACATTCAAGCCAGAGTGGGCTTGAAAGAACCTGCAAAACAGATAGCGAAGAGAGTATACGACGAACTCACCGGCCAGACACGCATCAACATATTCATCAGGAAATAGGCTATGAAGTCGGCCAAGCTTGGGCAGCACTTCTTGACTGATAATCGAGTGCTAGAGGATTTGGTTGAGCAAGTGCCACCTGAAACCAAGGAGGTGCTAGAAATAGGGGTGGGAGACGGACGATTGACAGAGAGGCTGCTTCAAGCCGGATTCAAAGTGATAGGCTACGAGCTGGACAGCAGACTGTATTCGATAGCAAGAGAACGCATCATGGGAAATCCCAGATTAAGACTTATCTTGGGAGACGGATTCTCTGATGACGAAAGACATGATGTAGTGGTGTCTAGCCTCCCATACTATGCTTCAAGAAGTTTCGTGGAGTGGTTCGCCGCCTCCTCCACTCCATTAGGCTTGGTTGTGCTTCAGAAGGATTTCGTAGACAAAATCAGTTCGAAGCCGGGAAGTCGTAAATATGGTACATACTCAGTTTTAGCCTGTTACTGCTTTCGGATGAAGGAATTGTTTGTCATACCTCCCATGGCCTTTGAGCCACGGCCGAAGGTGTATTCTTCTGCGCTGAAATTGGAACGCCTGAGGACCTTTTCTAACGCGGGTTTAGTCGCTTTGAAGTTGAAATTGCTTTTCAGTTACCGGGGAAGGCGCGTACGTTCTTTCGTAAGAGATTCTAAGAGGAAACAGTTGTGGGAAGGTTTGACGGAATTGGACGAGGGGTTACTTGTGAAACGGGTAGAAGATCTCTCGCCACAGGAGGCCTTGAACGTGATTCGTGGGATGGCGTCAAGTTGACCGATGTCTATCAGCCAAGTGACGACAGCCTTTTCCTATACAGAGAGGTGATGAAGGTTCGGGTAGATAGGGTAGCCGAAGTAGGTGTGGGGTCCGGCTTCGTCCTTCGCCACTACGTCAACGCCAACGCACCGGACCTAGCCCTGGGTACGGACTTGAATGCTAAGGCATTAAAGATGGCACACAACATGGATCCTTCCAATTCGACCGAATATGTGCGTTGCCGATCATGCGACTGCTTGAGGGAGGGCTCATTTCGGATGGTTTTCTTCAACCCTCCTTACCTCATAAATGAGGGAGAAGAAGACTTGGCAACTTCTGGCGGCAAAACAGGTGTAGAGGTGACATATGACATGGCGGTTAGTTCCTACAGGGCTTTGGCCAAGACAGGAAGACTAGTCTTCCTAGCCTCGAGCTCGTCCGACATCGATGGTTTATCCAAGTTGCTACACGATGTTGGAATCGACGTGACCGAGCTGAACGCCATGAAGCTCTTCTTCGAGGAACTCATCGCCTTCATGGCAATCAAAGGAACTGTCAATCGAAAATCTCGATGACGTCGCCGTTGACGACCCTGAAATCCTTTCCGACCCTAATCGGCGGCCCCTCTTGGCCCCGCCAGACTTTTGCATATTTGAAATTACGCCAAAGGTCTTTGTGGATGTCCCTTGCCACTTCAATAACCCTGGTGTTGCGCCTGACCAAGAGCGGTCGTTCGGCGACCGTCCCGCTGGCAGACCTGGTGTTGATGCGGACCAGCTCCATATTTGCCAGGAGTGAGTCCACAAACCTAGATGGTGAGGAGAATATGTCATCAGTGGCGAAGGATGCCGCTGTCACTCCATCTATGGGAGGAGCCCGAAGAGGCGTCAGGAAGGCGCACTTCTTGAAAGCTCTACCGAAGATTACGGCCTCAACATCGTCCAGGGTAGCGTCAGGCGATACCCTGACGATGCAATTCAAGATGTTATAGCCTCGAAGAAACGAAACCAGTTCGCCTTCGTCGAAGGTGTCA
>Ga0187770_10000252_pt1 | contig 26663 bp, 29 predicted proteins | sample 0116_SJ02_MP02_2_FD_133154 | JGI IMG/M metagenome (GOLD analysis project Ga0187770, IMG submission 133154) | Tropical peat soil microbial communities from peatlands in Department of Meta, Colombia - 0116_SJ02_MP02_20_MG | ecosystem: Environmental > Terrestrial > Soil > Wetlands > Peat | place...
AGTTGAGACGGAGCGCAACGTCCCCCGGCGCCAGCGGCACCTCCACGCCAATCGCCTCCAAGACCCCGCGCCCGGGCGAATCGTGTACCGGGTCGTAGCCGAGGAGCGCGAAGACCCCCGCATTCGACTCGGGAGCGATGCCCGGCCCGACCACCACGACTTGTCCAATCTGACCGAAGGACAGAAGACGGTCCAGGTTCGGTGTCGCCGCCGCTTCCACCGGGCTCCGGCCGCCCGTGTCGGGGTGAGGGCGGTCCCCCAACCCGTCGAGGACGATCAAGGCGAGGGCGGGCGCCGTCGTCGCGGAGGAGCTCGGTTGGGCGACCATCAGGTAATTAGGGATGCGCGGTCTTGCCGGCCGTCCCGTGCAGCAAGAGAAGGCCCGCGGCTTTAGGGGTTTCGTCCAGACGGCCGCTGGCCGGGCGTTCCTGATCGCGCTGTCCCTCGTTCTGGTGTTCGCGACGTTCACTTACGTCACTCCGCTGCTCGCGATCCCGGTCTTCCTGATCGTCGGTCTCGCGCTACCGATCTACTCCGGCCTCAAGCGCCCTCGATTCCTCGCCCTCTCTGGACTGGTCGTCATCCTGCTGCTGGCTCCGGTCGCGACCGCGGTCCTGAGCAGCGAGATCATGAGCCCGACCCCGGCCGCCAGCTCGAGCCCGGATCTTCCCGAGGGACACGGAGGGGCCGTGTTGCAGAACGCGTCCGTCGGCCCCTTCCTCGGCTCGACCTCGACCAACTTCACCTGGAACGTGACGATCTATCCCCAGTACCTCTCGCCGGACAACTCGTCGCCGCTCTGGCTCAGCCTCTACATCAGCACCTGTCCGGGCGCCACGGGTAACAGTTCACCCGTGTGCAGTGCGGGCTATCCGTTCTACAACCGCACGATCACCTTCCCCTCGGGGTACTGGGCCAATCACACCGGCCCGACGCGGGAGAGCTTCCGCTTCACGATCGGTTCGAATGGAATCTGGGATTGGCAGATGGGCCTCGCGATGGAGAACCTGTCCACCCACGGCCTCGAGTGGATTTTCCTCGTGGGGGACCCGCAATACGACGGAATCGAAGGGCCCGTAATCGGCGGGTATGGCACCGTCTACTTCGCGCTCATCGGGTCAGTCTACCTTGAGTCGGCGCTCTACCTCGGCGCGCCCTACTTCATCGTCCTCCTCATCTACGTGGCGTTCAAGAACCGCGAGCGCCGACGGGCCGACAGCCAGCGGCGGCGGGCGGGGCCGGTGCCGCCGACCTCTCCGCCTCCCGCCGGGCCCAAGACCCCGCTACCGTCCGGCCCCCCGCCCGAATCGTCGGCGGCGGCCACCGCGGCCGCGGCGGCGGCCGCGGGAGAGATGACGTGCCCGAACTGCCACGCGGTGGTCTATGCGAACGAGGCCACCTGCTGGAAGTGCGGAACCGCGCTGAACCCCAAGGGCTGAACCGGTGGTGAATCCTCGGTCCGGAGATTTCCCGGCGTCCGAGGCTCTACCCTGGCCCTCGGGGGCGCGGTGACGAACGGGAAGCCAACGGGCGGGTCGGACGCTCCGCTAGTGCACGACGATCGAGTACCCATCCCAGATGAGCGCCACCACGGTCCCGCTGGACGTGACCGTGAGGACGTCGATCATCGTGTACGTCCCCGCGACCGTGGGAACCCACCGGGTCTTCGACCCGACCGGGTCGACCACGACAGAAGAACCGGAGTTCACCGTCGTGGCACCGACCGAGTAGCTGTACGACTTACCGCTCGAGTTTGCGTAGACCATCCCCGAGAAGGAGAGCGAGGCCGGCGCGCCGGTGCCTGTCCAGTTGTCCCAGACCGTGATGTTGAGGTACGGGCAGTACGGGGAGGCGGTCGCCGAGCACCCGCCCACGCCACCGCTGTGGGTGAAGGTGGTCGTGGGGACCGTGTAGACCTCGGTCTGGACCAGGTTGGCCGTCTTGAAGAGGGTTGAGCCCGACGCGCTCCCGACCCCGGTGACGGTTGCCGAGGCCGTGACCAGAATGGTCGAGTTGAGGATCCATCCACTGTACGTGAGCGGGGTGGCGCTGTAGATCGTGACAGACGATGGCCCCGTGATAGTGTACCCCGTCGCGCCGGCGAGGCTGACCGATTGCGGCTTCCACGGGCCGCCCACGGTCTGATTCACCCAGAAGGTGGCGGTCACCGGTTCGCCCGCGAGTGACCCGAGATAGGTCACGACCGCCGCAAAGTACCCGCTCGTGCCGGGGAGCACGGGGGGCTGCGGGATCATGACCAGGGAAACGGAAAGGACGGCGCCCGTCGTCAGCTTGTTCGCGATAGTGATCGTGACCTGGGCCGTCGTGTTCTGACCGGCGCCTCCCGCGGTAATGAACCCGTAGAACGTGCCCGACGTGTTGGTCGCACTGGCCGGGACCGTGTAGGTCCAGAGACCCTGAGCGTTCAGCGACATCGATTGAGAGACTGCAGAAAGGCCTGGAACCCCGCCCAGGTTCACGTAGACCGAGCCCGCCGTCACGGTGCCCGTGATCACGGCCCAGACTTGGAAGGTCGCTCCGAGGTAGGGCGACGCCGGGTTGGTGCCCGTCTGGGTAATGGTCGGTCCGACGGAGATAGCTAGACCGGGCAGGATCACACTGAAGTAGAGCTGGGTCGGCGAGACGATGAAGACCGTGATGTTGTCCGGGAGCGTCGGTTGCTGGTGGATCGGGAAGTAGTAGATCCATGTCTGCCCGAGATTCCAGGAACTCGCGTTGTTGATCCCCCAGGCCACGGGGATCGGGGTTTGGAACTCCGGGGCGGTCGGGTTGCGTGCGGACTTGAAGTACACCAGCAGGTTTCCGCCAGCGCCGGGGAGCGATGGCCCGGTCAGATGGAGGATCGAGATCCCCTTCAGTGAGGTCCCGTTCGAGGTCTTGATCAGGGCGGCTTGGAAGGAGTTCGAGTTCTGGGGAGGAGGGGATGGGAAGGTCGTCACCCATGCAAAGATCGAAGCGAACAAGGTTACCGTGAGGGCGAGGAGGATGATCGTCGCGACCACATCGGAAACTCCTCGCTGACGCGAGCGGAACCGGAGCGGGGCAAGTCGTCCCCTTGGGGTGTTCGAAAAGAGGAAGCCCGCGGCAGGGCGATGGCGGTTGACGCGCATATCGCCCATTAATCAGCAGGGGAGGCCTATTTAGTCGTTTGCGGAAGGCTGACCGATTTCGGTTTCTCCGCACCGAGCTGGGTGTGGGATACTCACACCTCTCGAAACAAGTCCCCGAAACCCCCTTGCCCTCACGGGCAGGGAGGTTTCCGAGGTGGGGAAAGGGTTAGTCTCGTGTCTCAGAGCGACTGCGCTGTCTACGGGAGGCTGGCGGGCGCAGTGTTGCCCGAGTAGGACCCCGTGCCGATCGCGATGAGCGAATAGCCGAGACCCGTGGTGGCCGTGGTCGTCCCCATGTCCACGATGACGTTGAACACGTTCGTGAGGGGAGTGGCCGACGTGTAGGTTCCCGTCGTGGTGCAGACCGCGCTCATCACCAGGGCCGTGGTCGCCGCGATGGCCGAGTAGCAGGCCGGAGTGCCTCCCGCGAGCGGCTCAACGGCGAACCCGCCCGCGTTCGCGCCGGTCGACACGACACCGCCCGCGGCTGTCTTGACCTCAAACAACACACTGCCGAGCGAGACCGTTGAAGTCTCGACCGTCAGGGTGTAGATGAAGTCGCCCTGCGTGCAGCCCTTGGTAGCGACAGTTCCACCGGCTCCGACGGAACACGTCGAACTAACCGCAGCTCCCATGCTGAACGCCGACCCGATCGGTGTGGACCCGGGTCCGTGCGTCAGCCCAGAGATCAGCACGTAGAGCACAGCGGCCAGCACGACCGTAATCGCGACCAGTAGAATCGTCGCGATGATCGGCGATACCCCGCGCTTCCGCGCTTTTCTCCAGCTTCGCTCTCGCTTGCCGAATACGTTCATTCGCTTCTTCCTCCGATGGGTCGGATGACCCGCGGGTGTCGCTATGCGCGAGCACCGGTATATGAAGCCCTATGGTTCATCAGCCGGCAACAAGCGAACTGTAATACGTCAATTGACGTGATACACACTAATGCGCATAGTGACACACCTCCGCACGTCAATGCGGCGCACGCGGGGGGAGGGCCCTCGGCCGATGCTGCGCTCGTTTTCGGTCCGGAAACGAACCGTCAGGTTCAAAAACTATTGTCTCGGCAAGCAACGGGGCGTTTTGGGGTCGAACAGTGCGAGCAGTTTCGCCCACCGCCCAGTCGCATTGGACCAAGCGGGAACGGCATCTCAGCTACCGAGCCGGACCCGCCCGATCTCCCTCAGTAGGAAGCCGCGGAGCCGAGAGATCGAGCGCAAACGGCGTAGCCACGAACGATTACGTGTACGCAGAGGGAAGTTATACTCAGTGAATGGGACACTTGCGGAGCGTTCGACGCGATCGCGGTTGCGTTCGACACGTCAGAAATTCCACACGATAAGCGTGCTGGCCAGAAAGCGAGAGAGTCGCGTGCTCCGGTTTAAGTAGGTGAAACTAACATCCCTTTGCTCGACTGTGTTCGACAACGCTCCGAAAGGGAAACCGGACCGCGCTCGCGAGCCGGAGGTACCTCGGGAGACCGCCGAGGACGCGCGCATCGCCCTACGGTGCAACCGCAAGGAGCTCCAGCTGGTCGACTCGTTCGTGGCAAGCGGCGAGTTCACGACCCGCTCCGAGCTCATGCGGGCGGCGCTGCATGCGTTCCTGCAGTCCCGGGCGCTGTCGACGGCCCCCACTCCCCCTGTGGACGCCGAGGGCTTCATCGAGGTCCCCGTGCGCCTGCGACCGGAGGAGTACGCCGACCTCGAGGCCTACGCCCGGTTGGTCGCGAACGGCCGGAAGGCGAGCGACGTGCTCGCCGAGTTCGTCCGCCGCGGCGAGATCGAGCTCAAGGCCCGGGAGCTCGCGCAGCGTGCGCGGGCCTCCGTCCGCGAGGCGGTCGAGACCCGCACCCAGGTCGGCGAGCTCGTCCAAAGCGGCAAGGAGCTGGAGCGGAAAGGGGTCGTCGGGCGGTAGGAGGAGCATGCCGAACGTGGTCGAGGGGGGGTTGTGGGGACCTACGAGGCCGAGCGCGCGAACGGAGAACGACCAGTAACGCAGTCGAACGGCGGACCCAGAGAGGACGCGTGGCCCGCCCACCTGCGGCTGGGCCAGGAGGTCCGGGTCGTCCTCGCGGCCGTCGGGGGCGGAGCCATCCGCATCGGCGCGGAGATCGCGCGCCGTCACATTCGTCACCTGGAAACGGTCGCCATCAACTGCGACCCGAAGGTCCAGTCCTACGAGGAGTTCGACCGGAGGGTGTACCTAGGCCCTGATACCGGCACCGAAGGAGATACCGGCGGCTCTCCCGTCGTCGGGGGTACTCTCGCCGGAGCGGCCGAGCCAGCCCTCGAGCGAATCTTCCGCGGCGCGACCTTCGTGATCCTCGTGGGAAGCCTCGGCGGAGGCGCGGGCAGCGGCGCCCTCCCGTACATCCTCGAGGTGGCGAGCCGGAATGCCGAGGTCGTGAGCGTCTTCGTGGTGAAGCCGTTCCGATGCGAGGGCGACCGACGTGCGCTCGCGGACCGGGCCATCGGCCGACTGCATCTGATTTCGGCCTTCGTCGAGAAGCGGGAGCGCGGGCGGGCGACCTTCCAGACGCTCGACAACGAGAGCCTGGTCGCGACCCAGGCCCACCTTGCCTTCTCGCGGGTGACGGCCCACTGGGCCCACGTCATCGAGACCCACATCCAGCGGTCCTACCTGGACCCGGCCGAAGCGATGATCGAGGCTGCGCATGCGGCAGAGATTTCAATGCTCGCGGAGGCGACGGTCACGGAGCCCCCGGCCGTCTTTGCCCCGCCCGAATCCCCGCTCCCCGCCCCACCCGTCCCTCTGCCCCCCTTGGTTCCGGCCGCCCCAGCGACGGGGGCCGAAGTGGAGCTGACCTTCGAGGTCGTGCCCGGGGCCCGGCCCCCCTCTGCGTCCTAACCCTTTCCCGGGCGAGCGCCGGCCTCCTTGGGCGCTCGCCCCTTAATGTTAAGACGGGGGTCGTTTGCGTCCAAGGGCGATGAACGGTCGGCTCGCGACGGTCCTCTTGACGCTCGTGCTGCCGGCCGCCCTCATCGGAGTGACGATCTACCGATTCGCGTCAAACCCAATCGCGATCCTCGTCCTGGTCGCGGTCATGGTTGGCGGCAGCTTCTACCTCTTGACCTACCAAGAGACGTTCGCGTAGCCCGCGGGCCTCCCCTGGCTCCCGCCTGGACGAGCCTCGGCTGCTCAGCGGTACATTTCGCCGACCGGAGTGGTGGGGGTCTCCGGGTGCGCCTGCCGGTGGGCCTTCAGGGCGGCGCGGAGGGCCTTCTCGATCTCCTCCGCCTGCGCGCGCAGGGGGCCGGTGTCGATCTTAATCTCGGGGAGCAGACGGTCGAGGGTTTCGATCAGCGCCGCGGCTGCCCGATGGTCGGGTAATCCCTCGGCGAGCCGTGTGCTCACCAGCAGGACCGCGACCGGGATTGTCCGGCCGATCCCCTGCACCAGGAGGGAGCCGGACACCCCCCCGATCACGCCGTCCTCGAGCGCCCGCGCGCGGGTCGGCTCAAAGGCCTTGAGCACGCCCGCATCCCGCCGGGAGTAGGCGACCCATACCTGCTCGGGGGCCGCGTCGGTCCGGGCCTCGGCCGTGGGCTCGGCCGAGCCTTCCGCACCACCGCCCTCCGACTCCTCTTCCTCGGTGATGGGGTGGGGTACGACTCCTTCGAGCCCGACGATCAGGCGGACCTTCCGGCGCTCGGCATTGTCCAGGATCGTCTTCGCGATCGCGTTCGCTTGGGCCGGGGAAGGAGGGAACTCCGAGATCACCAGTCCCACGTTTCCGCGCCCGTAGACCCGGACCGCCGGGTGGACGATGCCACCCTGAATGACCGCGATCGGGGAGAGGTCGGGGGACTCGAACCGGCCGACGCGCGGGAGCGTGAGCGAGCGCACCATGTAGTGCCCGGCGACAATCGATGCGAGGCCTGCGCTCGGGAACGCCGTGATCATCACGGACCCGGGGCTGGGACCCACGCTGGACGGACCTTCCTCGCGCCAGACGAACTCCATTGGTGGCCACCGCGGGACCGATGACGCTGCTCCTAAAGAGCGTCGGGGTTCACTCGCCGCGCTCCGGCGGCCTCGCGCGACGCCAAACCCAAGTACTCTTCCCCGCTCCTCGGCGACGTGGGGCTCCCACTCAAGGACCTCGTGACGGCACAGGAGCTGCCGTGGGAGGCGCTTGCGGGTCGCACGCTCGCGGTCGACGGGTACAACGCCGCCTATCAGTTCCTCGCGACCATCCGACAGCGGGACGGCCAGCTGTTCTCCGACCCGGACGGGCGAGTGACGAGCCACCTCATGGGCGTCTTCTACCGGACGACGGCCCTCCTGAGGGAGGGAGTACTGCCGGTCTGGGTCTTCGATGGGCGACCGCCGGAGCGGAAGGCCGGCACCATCCGTGCCCGAATCGCCGCCAAGGAACGGGCGGAAGGGGAGTGGCAGGCGGCACTGGCCGTGGGGGACCTCGAGACCGCCCGGCGCAAGGCCGCGCAGACCTCCCGCCTCACGCGCGAGATGGTCGAGGAGCTCAAGGAGCTGCTCGGGGCACTCGGTGTGCCGGCGCTTCAGGCCCCCGGGGAAGGGGAGGCCCAGGCCGCCCAGATGGCCGCGCGGGGAGCGGTCTGGGCGAGCGCGTCGGAGGACTACGACAGCCTTCTGTTCGGCGCTCCTCGCCTCGTTCGCGGACTGGCGGCTCGCGGCCGCGCGGGCACGAGCCCCGGGGCCCAGCTGGTCGTGCGAGAGGACCTGCTCGCGACTCTCGGCATCGACGGGGAGGAACTCATCCTCCTCGGCATCATCGTCGGCACGGACTTCAACGACGGCGTGCGAGGGTACGGTCCGAAGAAGGCGTTGAAGCTCGTGAAGGACCACCTGGGATTCGAGGCGACCGTGAAGAAGGTCGGCCTCGACCTCGCCGAGTCGACCGAGGTCGCGGAGATCTTCCGTCATCCCAGCGCCGCCGAGATGCCGGCGCCATCGTTCGGGCCGGTGGACGAGGCGAAGGTGCTGAAGGTCCTCGTGGAAGGACACGGGTTCGCGGAGGCTCGGGTCCGGGCGGCGATCGCCCGGGCCCGGCAGCGTCCCTCCTCCGGCGCGACGCCGGCCGAGACCCGCGGACACCAGACCCTTCTCGAGACGTTCGGAGGTTCCCCTCCATGACTCGGTTCGAGTGTGTCCCCAATTTCTCGGAGGGACGAGACGAGACGAAGATCGGACGGATCACCGCGGCCGCGCGAGAGGTTCCGGGCGTGACCGTCCTGGACGCGGAACGGAACGCCGACCACAATCGCTGCGTCATCAGCCTGGTAGGGGAGGGCGATGCGCTCCTCGAGGCCGTGGTCCGCATGATGAAGGTCGCGACCGCGACCATCGACCTCACTCACCACCAGGGGGAGCATCCCCGCATGGGGGCGACCGACGTCGTCCCCTTCGTCCCCCTCGGCGAATCGACCATGGCGGACGCGGTGAAGCTCGCCGAACGGCTCGGCGAGCGGGTCGCTCGCGAACTCGAGATCCCCGTCTACCTCTACGGCCGAGCGGCCCGTCGACCCGAACGGACGGACCTCGCGAAGGTGCGTGAGGGGCAGTTCGAGGGAATCCGTGCGTCCATCGCGACCGACCCTGCGCGGGCCCCCGACTTCGGCCCCTCCCGAGTTCACCCGACCGCCGGGGCGGTCGCGATCGGGGCTCGGCCCGTCCTCATCGCCTACAACGCCTACCTTACCACCCCGGACGTCGCGGTCGCGAAACGGATCGCCAAGGCCGTGCGCGCCCGCGACGGGGGGCTTCCCGAGGTGAAGGCGCTGGGCTTCGAGATCCGCGAGCGCAACCGGGCCCAGGTGTCGATGAACCTGACCGACTACCGCATTACCCCCGTCCATCGCGCGTTCGAGGCGGTTAGGCTCGAGGCGGCGCGGTACGGCGTCGACATCGAGGAGTCCGAGGTGGTGGGCCTCATTCCCGAGGACGCGCTGTTCGATGCTTCCGAGTACTACCTTCGGCTCCACGGCTTTGACCGCGCCAACGTGCTCGAGCGGAAGGTCCGCGCGGTAGACACCTCGGGCCCCGGTCACGAGTCGATCGCGTCGTTCGCTGCCCGGCTCGCGGCCCGAACTCCGACCCCGGGCGGCGGGAGCGCGGCGGCCCTGGTCGCCGCCCTCGCCTGCGCCCTCGGGGAGATGGTCCTCGCCTACTCGATCGACCCGGCGAAACCGTCGGAAGAGCTTCGCGCCCTCTCCGAGCGACTGACGGTCGCGCGGACCCGGTTCCTCGACCGGATGGACGAAGACGCGCGCTCCTACGACGCCGTCCGCAGTGCGCGCCGGGCGCGCAAGGAACACCCGGACGACCCGGCGGCGAAGGCGACGGTCCTCGCCGCGATCCGAGGCGCGGCGGAGGTGCCGCTCGGCACCGCGCGCGACGCCGTCGAGCTCGCGAAGCAGCTCGCGAGCGTGCGAGAGCACACCAAGGCGGCGCTCGGGAGCGACCTCGTCACCTCGCTGGCGATGTTCCGGGCGGCGGCCGAAGGGGCGCTCGCCAACGTTTCGATCAACCTCGACGACCTCAGGGCGGCGGGCGAACCGACCGCGGAGATGGAGGCGGAGGTCGCGCGGCTCCGGCCGACGGAGTGATGGGAGCCGCCGAAGCCGCCGCCCCGGGGCCCCATCGTCCCGCCGTCTGGGTCAACTGCGCGGTCTCCCTGGACGGGCGCCTCGCGTTTGCCGGGGGCGAGCGCGCGCGGCTCTCGTCGGAGGCGGACCTCTACCGAGTGCAGCGCCTCCGGGCCCACTCGGAGGCGATCCTGGTGGGCGTCGGCACGGTCATCAAGGACGACCCCTCCCTGCGGGTCCACTGGGAGCTCCTCGGGGAACCCGAGGGAACAAACCCGACCCGCGTCATCGTCGACGGAAGTGGCCGCACCCCGGAGCGGGCACGGGTCCTGGACGGGAAGGCTCCCACCATTCTCGCGACGAGCGAGCGGTCGACCCGCTCGTTCCCGCCGCACGTGCGCACCGTGGTCGCCGGACGAGACCGGGTCGACCTCGAGGTCCTCTTCCTCCGCCTCTACGAGTTCGGCATCCGCCGGCTGATGGTCGAGGGAGGCTCGGGGATCCTCTCGAGCGTCCTCCGCGGTCAGCTCTTCGACCGCCTCACCGTCTACTTCGCCCCCGTCCTCATCGGGGGGACGACCGCGCCGCCGATGCTCGCGGGTCCGGAGACCAAAGGGACGGACCCGCTCACCGAGCTCGCTCTCGTGAGCGTCGAGCGTCTCGGTCCGGGATACGTCGCCACCTACGTCCCGAAGGACCGGGGGGAGCCGGATGCTTCCCACGCGGCGATTCGACCCCCCTGACATCGAAACGCACCTTCATATCCCACCGCCCCGGTGAATCTCGGGAGGTCTCCCTCGGAGCATCGGTATGAGCGCCCCCAGTTACGCACCGGCGCCGTCGCGGCCCATCGGCGTTTCCATCCTCGCCTTCCTGGTCGGACTGTTTGGCGTCCTCTGGATCGTGCTCGGGGCGTTCGTCCTCGCCGGGGCCGCCGCTCCGGCCTTACTCGGTGCGGGGAACGTCCTCGGGCTCTCCGGCGTGATCGCGGGTGCGGTCATCCTCATCCTCGGCCTGATCATCCTCGGCCTCGCGCTCGGGCTCTGGCACCTCCGCCTCTGGGCGCTGGTCCTCACTCTGCTCTTCATGATCTTCGAGATGGTGAGCTACGGCCTCGCCGGTCGGTTCGTGAGCCTGGGCTTCATCCTCGCGGCACTTCTGTTCATCTATCTCCTCGCGGTCTCCCGTCACTTCCGGTAAGACCGCCCCCCGCCCCGGAACGGTCTGCGCGCACCGTTATCAACCCGGAGGCTTCCCCGGTCCCCGAGGGCTCCGATGAAGCTGGTACACTTCACCCTCCAGGACCAGTTCCATTTCGGGATGATCACGGACGCCAACGAGTTCATCGACCTCGACATCGCCTGCCGCGACTACTTCGGGGTCAACCCCGTGAAGGGCGCCGACCCGAGCCGGTTCCGCGACATGCAGGCCTTCTTCCGAGGGGGCGCCGACTCGGTCGAGCTGACGAAGAAGATTACCGACTACATCGACCGGCGGCGGTCGATGGGCTGGACGCCGCGGGCGGCCACCGGCGCGCGTTTTCTGTTCAAGGCCGAGGAGGGCGTGAAGCTCGCGGCGCCGGTCGTCCGCGGCCAGAAGATCTACTGCCTCGCCTCCAACTCGAAGAGCCACCTCGCGGAGCAGCAGAAGCCGACCCCGAAGCAGCCGTACGTCTTCACGCGGTTTTCGAACAGCCTGGTCGGCCCGAGCGAGGCGCTCATCCTCAACCCGGCCGGCGCGTTCCCGGACGTCGAACTGGAGCTCGCCGCCGTCATCGGCCGTCGGGGAAAGCACATCGCGCCCGAGCAGGCGATGGAGTACGTCGCGGGCTACACGATCGCCCTCGACATGGGCTACCGCGACCTCCAGTATCCCGGTGAAGGGGCGACCGACTGGGTGATGGGCAAGGGGTTCGACTCGACCATGGCGGTCGGCCCGTGGGTCGTGCCGAAGGAGGAGGTCGGTGACCCCTACCCGCTCGCGATGGAGCTCAAGGTCGGCGGGACCGTCCGCCAGAAAGGCGACAGCTCCGACTACGTCTTCCGCATCCCACAGATCGTCGCTCACCTCTCGACGGGGATCACGCTCGAGCCGGGAGACCTGCTCTCGCTGGGGAGTCTCGGGGGCGTACCGGGCTATGAGTTCGGGAACGAGTCGCGGAAGCTGAAGGCGGGGGACCAGGTGGAAGCGTCGATCGAAAAGATCGGACGGCTCCTCATCCCGGTGAAGGCCGAAGCTCCGCCTCCCCCCTGAGGACCAGGAACAGCGCGACGGGGAGCGGCAGCTCGTCCGTCCCCTCGGGGTGGCCGGTCACGCCGTTGCCGGGAAACGAGTAGCGGACCTCCTCGAGGTACTTCACGGCGGTGCGGTCCCCGTCGAGCGGGAACGCGACCGCGTCCCGGAACGGGTCGAAGCCGTCGATCGCGTCGCGCGAGAGGCGAACGACCCGGAACCCCGTTCCCCCGTGGAGGGATCCGGGAAGACGGATGAGGCGGTGGATGTCCGTTGTGACCGGGGCGTCCGTCTCTCCCTGGACGTCGACCGAGGCCCCCGCGATGACCGCTTCGAGAAAGCCGGACGGGAGCTTCTGCTTGAAGACGTCGAGGGAGAGGGAGGAACGGATCTTGGCCGCGCCCCCTTTCGTGACGAGCAGTCGCGCGACCCGGTGCGCCTCCGCGGCTTCGAGGCCGTACCCCCGAAGGTCCTGCTCCGCGGCCCCGACCCCGGAGCGCTCCCATCGCTCGAGGGCCTGAAGCAGGGCTCGGGTCGTGCGACCGCGCCACCCGGGGGCGTCCGGCGGGGCGAGCGTCACAAGACGCGGGGCCGACCGGGCGGCGGACGACGACCCGTCGTCGTCCAGCACCTGGGCCGTCCGCCCCCGGCGGACATCCTCCCGTCGGCGCTCGACGGCGCGCAGGGGGTCAACCCCCGTGCCCAGAACGTAGTCGACCAGCTCGCGGCGCTCCGGGCTGGTCAGCGAAAGGAACCGATCGTCGCGCACGTGGACATGGTAGCCTCGACCTCCCGAGAAGACGAACTCCGTGGACGCCGGGTCGATGCCGAAGTCACCGAGGAGGAAGTCGTCCACGAGGTCGATGAGGCGGGACTTCACGAGGGCGAGCTGGCCGGCGTAGTCGAGGGTCGCGGCGCCGCGGAGGTGGTCGGAATCGAGGTCGAAGATCAGGTCGGCGCCGAGCCACTCCTTGGCCGCCATGTTCGGCGCCTCGGGATGGCGGTAGTAGGCCGAGGAGTAGTAGACGTGGCGCGGCACCTGGCGGCGGAGGAAGTCGCGGAACGCGTCGGCCGTGGCCAGGGTCGCATGGCGGCGCATCAGCGTCTCCGTCAGGAACGGGAACGCGGCGAACTCGCGGCGGGCCAGCCGGTAGGGGGGCTCGACCGCGGCCTCCGCGTAGTACCGCTGGAACGCCGCGCGCGCCCAGCCCAGGGTCGCGGAGTCCAGGGGGACGTTCTTCGCCACCGTCACTCCGGTGGGGCCCCGGCATCGACGGGCGCCGTCGCCTCGGCGACGGCGGCGTCCCGCTTGAGCCGGGTCAGCAGATGGAAGACGGTCGAATGTTCGCTTCCCTTCAGGAGGAGCTCCACCGCTCGGGTCGCCCGGTCGAGCTGCTCCTCGGTTCCGATGAGCGCGACGGTCGAACCGTAGACACTGACGGAGCAACCGGACAGCTCCTCGATCCGCTCCCGGGCGCGGCCGCCCGTGCCGATCACTCTCGACCGGATCCGCCGGAGCGCCGCCTTCTCCTTGTGGCCGGTGGTGAACTTGATGTCGAGAATCGCGAGGAACGTGTTCTCCTTGAGGAGCCGCATCGCGCGCCCCGGCGAGAACCCCCTCCCGATCGCGAGCACGATGTCCCGGGCGGTGAGCACGCTCATCGGGTCGGTGTCGGGCCCGGTGAGGCGGACCTCGCCTTCCTCGGCGTCCACGACGACCTCGGTGGAGGTCTGCCGCGCGATGTCCCGGCGGGTGCGGCCCCCCGCTCCGATCACGACCCCCACTCGGTCCTCCGGGATTCGCGCATAGAGCGTCGGCATCGTCAAGCCTCCCGCACCGGCGGACCGACCGTGTCGCCGCCGACCGCCCGGAGGAACTCGGAAGGCTCCACGGGATGGCCCAAGCGCTCGATGAACCGGGCGAAGTTCTCGACGTCCCGCTCGAGGAGGTGGCGCGCCGAAGGGTGGTCGGTCGCCACCGCCTGGGCGACGTCGATCAAGACGACCTTCCCGTCGTGGTAGAGCGTGTTGTAGGGGGAGAGGTCGCCGTGGACGAGCTTTGCCTCGCGCACCATCCGACCGATCTCCCCGACCAGGTCCTCGTAGAGCGCCGCGGGGTCGTCCACCACTGAATCGCGAAGACGGGGCGCCGCCCCCTCGGCGCTTCCGATGAACTCCATCACGAGGACGTTCTTGTAATGGCCGTACGGCCTCGGCGCTCGGACGCCCGCCGCTTCGAGGCGCGAGAGGATGGTGTGTTCCCGCCGGGTCCAGGCGTAGATGAGTCCCCCGAAGTTCCGCACGCTGGTTTCGCGCCGAAGCTCGTCGACCGCGTAGGCGGGGAGGTTACGGAAGGTCGTGTTCGCGATGCGGTAGATCTTGACGGCGCGATACTCCTCGCCCTTGGTCGCCCGGAAGACCCCACCCTCCTTCCCCGTCGATATCGGGAAGTCGACCGCGTCGAACAGCCCCTGGTTCACGAGCCGGGAGACCGCGAGCAGGGTGGCGTGGTCGAAGAACTGGTCGACCACCTTCCGCTGCTGGCGCTCCTTGCGGCGGTCCTCGAACCGCTCGCGTCGCGGGAAGACGACGTCCTCGCTCCTCGGCATCCTCCCCCGGGGACCCCAAGCGACACTTAGGTTCTCGCTCGACCATCCCTCCGGCGGCGAGGAGGGCCAGGTATCCAGCTGGCGTGCGCGCCAGTGACTCTATAAACCCCCCGGCAACGTAGAGCGCACAATGGCCGCCTTCCTGGGCCCGACCCCCCGCCCCAGCCCTCCGCCGGCGAGCCCTCCCGAGGGACCCGTGCCGCTGCGGCCCGAGCTCGCTCGGCGACTCGAAAGCCCGGCGAGCTACGACGCCATCTTCCAGGTGGTCCGGGAGGCGGTCCGTCGGGTCCTCGGGATCGAGCGGCCCGGATTGGGACTCGGCCTCTCCGACCTCCCACCGGGGCTCGGGGCCTACTGGCAGGTCACCGGCAACCTCATCGTGATGAACGAGGGGTTGGTCGAAGTGATGCGCGACCGGGCCGGCTCCCCGGCGGAGTTCAACTCGTTCGTCTATGTCATCCTCGCGCACGAGTACCTTCATGCGTTGGGGTACCTGGACGAGCGGTCGGTGCGCCAGGTGACGGCCCGGGTGACGAGGACCGCCTTCGGACCGAACCACATCGCGACGCGGATGGCCGAGGGTGACCTCTGGCGTCTCTATCCGTTCCTGGCGTACGCTCCCGGCGGCCACGGTCGGCACCTTCGGGTCGTTCCGCGGTTCGACCTCGCGACCACGGACCAGTACATCCGGTAGCGGTCCGCGAGCGCCCCTCCGTCTTTATCTCGACCCCGGTCCTCCCCGACCGAGCGAGGACTGTGACGGAAGTAGTAGCGTCGTTCGGGATTGCCCTCATCATCCTCGGCATCATCCTCTTCGCGTTCGAGCTGATCCACCCGGGGGCGCTCCTCCTCATCCCCGGGTCGATCCTTCTGGTCGCGGGTTTCCTCTACCTGTTCCTCCCGGACACCCTGCTGGACAGCTGGGTCGGACCGTTCGCCATCGTCCTCGCCGCGGTGGTCGCGGGGCTCGTCGAGATCCCGTACTATCGTTGGGTCGCGCCGACGCATCGACCGCTCTCCACGACGAGCGGGGGACTGGTCGGCGAGGAGGCGATCGTCATCACGGCCGTGGAACCGAACAACCTCCGGGGAAAGGTGAGGGTCCGCTCGGAGATCTGGTCGGCGAAGGCCGACCGCCCGATTCCCGCAGGAACCCGGGTACGGATCGTCCACGGCGAGGGGGTCTCGGTCTCCGTCGTTCCTATCGAACCACCGAAGGCCCCATGAGACCCGAGGGGCGTTCGGAAAGGGTTACAGGTCGGGATGGATTGCCGGGGAGTGCGGAGAGCTGACGGGTCGGAGAGAAGGGGGTACTCACGATGGACTACACGGTCATCGTCCTGGTGACGGTCTTCGCCGCGATCATCATCCTCGTCATCCTGACGCGGATGATCTACACGATCCAGCCGTACCAGCAGGGGATTGTCACCCTGCTCGGGTCGTACAAGCGGATGATCAACCCCGGGTTCAACCTCGTGAGCCCGCTTGCGAGCGTCCTCAAGATCGACCTGCGGACGCAGGTGCTCGAGGTGCCCCGCCAGGAGGTCATCACGAAGGACAACTCGCCGACCAACGTCGACGCGATCATCTACATCAAGGTCGTCGACGCCCCGAAGGCGATCTTCCAAGTCCAGGACTACCACATCGCGACGGTCGCGCTCGCTCAGACGACCCTGCGTTCGATCATCGGCGACATGGAACTGGATGAGATTCTCTACAACCGGGAACGGATCAACACGCGCCTCCGAGATATCCTGGACGAGGCGACCGACAAGTGGGGCGTACGGGTCGATGCGGTCGAGATCAAGGAGGTCGACCCGGTGGGTCCTGTCAAGACCGCGATGGAGGAGCAGACGGCGGCCGAGCGTCAACGCCGGGCCGCGGTCCTGCGGGCCGACGGGGAGAAGCGGAGCGCGATCCTGGTCGCCGAGGGGCAGAAGCGGTCCCGTATCCTGCAGGCCGAGGGAGTCCGTCAGTCCCAGATTCTGGAGGCCGAGGGAGCCCGGGTCGCCACCATCCTGCAGGCCCAGGGAGAGTCCCAGCGCCTGCGCATCCTGTCGCTCGGAGCCGGCGTCCTCGACTCGAAGGCCTTGACCGTGCTCTCCCTGGACACGGTCGCGAAGGTCGGAGACGGCCAGGCGACCAAGATCCTCTTCCCGTTCGAGTTCTCGCGCCTCGTGGAAGGGGCGAGCGAGTACATGGGCACGAGCCGGCAGGTGCCGGACCGCGCGCTCAGCACGCTGGACGAGCTCGAGAAGCGCATCGGTACGATGGACGACATCCTGGGCCCCATCCCCCGCCAGGAGGAGCTCCTGACCGAGATCAAGTCGATCGAGGACGAGATCAAGGCCGAATCGGACGAGTCCACCTCCCTCGTCTCCCCCTACGGTGGCAAGGCCGTGAAGGGCTCCCCGGCCCCCGAGCTCCCCGACGCGGACGAGATCGCTCCGCCGCCGTCCGGGACGGAAGGCAGGAGCCGGGGCATGCAAGCGCCGTCCGCTCCGTCGGCCGGCCCGCCCCCTTCGTCCGGCCCCGGGCAGTCCCCGGGCGCTCCTCCCGCCACGACGGACCCCCGGCGACGGCCTCCGCCGCCCTCCACGTGACCCTCGGGGCGCAGGATTATCCCCCGGCACGCGGTCCGCCGCGCCGCCATGCCGAGCTGTATCGTCGAGGAACGGAAGGGCTCCGTCCTCGAGATTCGAATCGCCCGCCCCGACCGCCTAAACGCCCTGGACGCACCGATGTTCGGAGAGCTGCGCCACGCCCTGGAACGCGCGGCGCTCGACCCCGCGCTCCGCGCGGTCCTGCTGACCGGCGAGGGGCGCGCGTTCAGCGCGGGCGGGGACGTGGGCGCGATGGAGGAGCACATGGCCCGCGGCGAGCTTCCGCGGGTCTTCCACGAGATTTCCGGGGAGCTCGAGCACTCCGTCCGGGAGGTCGTCGGGATGCGTAAGCCGGTGCTGGCCGCGTTGCCCGGGGTCGCGGCGGGGGGAGGGCTTTCGCTGGCGCTCGCGTGCGACTGGCGGATCGCGTCGGAAGAGGCGGTCCTCGTCCCGGCGTTCCCGGCGCTCGGAGCGGTTCCCGATGGGGGTCTCACCTACTTCCTTCCCCACTACCTCGGACTCGGGCTTGCCCAGGAGCTTCTGTTCACGAACGCCCGCATCGGAGCGGCCCGTGCGAAGGAGCTGGGGCTGGTCCACGAGGTCGTGCCGGCCGCGGACCTGCGGCGGCGGGCGGCCGAGCGGGCGGAGGAGCTGGCCCACGGACCGACCTTCGCCTACGGCTGGATGAAGCAGCTCTTGAACTCAGCGTTCACCGGAAGCCTTGAGACCCAGATGATGCTCGAGCGGAGGGGCGCGGTGGAGGCCGCCCGAGGCAGCGAGCTGCCCGAGGGGGTCCGGGCGTTCCGCGAGAAGCGCCCTCCGAAGTTCTCCTGAGGGAACGCCACCGGTACTCCCCGGCCGGGCAGGTCACGGCGTTTGGGGGATCTCCCCGGCCCAAGGGCGCGCGAGGAAGCGTTCCAGCCGGTCGCGGATGGTCGGCCACTCGCTCGCGAGGACACTATAGTAGACGGAGGACCGCATCGTCCCGTCCTTCAGCCGGATGTGCTCCCGGAGCACTCCCTCGCGTACGGCCCCCAGTCGCTCGATCGAGACCGCCGACCGGACGTTGCGAATGTCGGTCTTGAGCTGGACGCGATGGGCTCCCTCGCCCTCGAAAGCGTGACGAAAGGCGAGGAGTTTGATCTCGGTGTTGATCGGCGTGCGCCACCACGGTCGCCCGATCCACGTTCCGAGTTCGACCGACTCGTTCGGTCGGTCGATCTCGAGGTAGCGAAAGACCCCGATCGGGATCCCGTTCGACGCGAGTCGGACGGTGAACGGGAGCAGCTTTCCCGCGGCCTGTAGGGCGAGGAGCTGCTCGACCACCGGGGTCATCTCCTCGACCGTACGGCCCGGCCCGATGCGCAGGACGCGCCAGACCTCCGGGTCCTTGCACGCGGAGGCGAGCCCGGCGATGTCGGCCCGGTCGAGCGGGTCCAGCGTCACGTACCGTCCTCGGAGCGACACCGGGGGCCGGAACGCCATCGGGCTCACGGCGTCCCCCGGGCCGGCGCGGTCCACGGCTGCCGGATCTTCGCCTCGAGCCGCGCCCGCACCTCTGGCCATTCGCCCGCGAGCACGCTGAAGTAGATCGACGACCGGTAGAATCCGTCGCGCCGTTTGAGGTGCTCCCGCATCTCCGCCTCGCGGATCGCCCCCAAGGCGGCGATCGCCCGTTGCGAGCGGACGTTCCGGGCATCGGTGCGCAGCCACACGCGATGCGCTCCCTCGACCTCGAAGGCGTGCCGGAACATGAGCCACTTCGCCTCGGTGTTGACCGGCGAGCCCCAGTAGACCGGATCGAGCCAGCTCCCGCCGATCTCGACTGCGCCGTTGTCGCGGTCGATCTCCATGAACCGCGTCATTCCGATTGGGGTCCGGTCGGGCAGACGGGTCGTGGTGAAGGCCAGGTCGACGCCCGACGCTTGCCGGCCGAGGACCGTCGTGATCATCTCGTCGAACTCGGGGCGCGTTTCCCCGGGTCCAAGCAGCATGTAGCGGCCCACCTCCGGGTCACGCGACGCCCGCCAGAGCGCCTCCGAGTGTGCTCGGTCGAGCGGGAGCAGCGCGACCCGCCCCCCCATGAGTGAGACGGGCGGACGGAACTCCATTCGGCCCATCGCGGCGGGGACCCGAGGCAACTCCTTAAGCTTCGAGGGCCGCCGGACGGATTTGTCCCGAATGAGGTTAAATAACGCCGGCGGGTCTCATCGACACTAATCCCCGCCTCGAGGTGGAAACGATGGAAGCAGGGGTCACTACGTTCCTCGTCTTCGTGGTGGTCGCCGCCATCTTTGGCGGGGGTTCGCTCGCCGCGAACCACTGGATCGGGGCGCGGCGACGGCAGTCGTACCTCCAGCTCACGACCTACGAGTGCGGCGAAGAGGCCGAAGGGGAGGCTCAGATCGATTTCCCCACCCAGCACTACACGTTCGCGATCGTCTTCGTCGCGGTCGACATCTTGGGCTTCCTCCTCGCGCTCTGGGCCCTCACGTTCCGCGCGGCGAACTCCGCCTGGTACCCCGTGTTCATCGCGGCCGGCTTCACCGCGCTCGCCATCACGGGCATCTACTACGCGCTGAGCGGCGAGAAGAGGTGGGTGGTGTGACGACACCGGCCTCCGCCACGTCGCCGCCCAAGTCCTCCGCCGGGGAGCTCGCGCTGGGGAAAGAGCTCCCGATGGCCGGGCAACCCGCGGTCCCGTTCCTCGAGATCGAGGCGCTCCGGTCGAAGGAGTTCATCCCGGCGGCCAAGGAGGCGCTCTCGTCGCTCCTCGCCGAGCAGGGCAACGCGAAGGTGGTCGACCCCTTGTTCAACTGGGCCGGGAGGAACTCCCTCTTCCCGCTCCACTGGGGGCTCGCCTGCTGCGCGATCGAGTTCGCCGCCGCGTTCGGCGCCCGCTGGGATGCGGAGCGGTTCGGAGTCGTCCCGCGCTCTTCGCCCCGCCAATGCGACCTCATGATCGTCAACGGGACGGTGACGTGGAAGGTCGCGCACAAGCTGATCACGCTCTACGAGCAGATCCCCGAGCCGAAGTGGGTCATCGCGATGGGCAACTGCGCGACCGGCGGGGGGCCGTTCCGAACCGCCTACTCGGTCGTGCCGGGGGTCGACAAGCTCGTCCCCGTCGACGTCTACATCGCCGGGTGCCCACCCCGGCCGGAGGCGATGCTGGACGGCATCCTCCGACTCGAGAACCTCATCCGGGAGCGCAAGGAGTGACCCCTTCCCGGAGGAATGGCACCGCACGGAGGCAAGCGTGGAACCGAGCGACCTCGAGCGGGCCCTCGCCCCCCGCGTCGGTGAACGCCTGATCGGAGTCGAACCGTTCGAGGGCACCGCCGGGCGCGTGCGCTTCCGACGGGAGGGAGCGGTCGACGCCTTCCGCACGATGCGGGACGAGCTCGGGTTCTCCCACCTCTCCATGGTCGGTGCGATCGACTGGGTCGACCATCGCGAGGTCTTCTACGTCGTCTGGTCGGACGAAGCGAAGCAGTACGCCTTCCTTTCCACGGACGTCCCGGCCGACGACCCGCGCGTCGAGACGGCCTCCGAGGTCTGGCCGAGCGCGAACTGGCACGAGCGGGAGGCGTGGGAGCTGGTCGGCATCACCTTCGACCACCACCCGGACCTACGGCATCTTCTGACGCCGGACGGGTACGCTTTCCACCCGCTCCTGCGGTCGTTCAAGATCCACGAGCCCGAGGAGCTGGAGGTGAAGTCGCGCCGTGTCTGAGATGTGGATCAACATGGGGCCCCAGCACCCCATGACGCACGGCCTCTGGAACCTCCGGGTCCACATCGACGGCGAAGTGGTGCTGGACGTCGACCCCGAGATGGGCTACCTCCACCGCGGGATCGAGAAGATCAGCGAGGACCGCCACTACAACGAGGTCGTGACACTGATGGACCGGACGTGCTACGTCGCGGGTCTCGCCTGGGAGCATCTCTACGTCCTCGCCTCGGAACGGGCGCTCCACATCGACCCGCCGGAGCGGGCCGAGTACATCCGCACGATGTGCGACGAGTTCCAGCGGATCGGCTCGCACATCATGTGGTACGCTGCGTTCGTCCAGGACATCGGCCTGATGAGCCCGTTCCTCTACGGGATGCGCGACCGGGACCTGATCCTCGACCTGTTCCAGAGCTACACCGGCGCGCGCATGACCTACGAGTACATGCGGGTGGGCGGCGTGCGGAACGACCTCCCGCCCGGGTTCACGGACCGGGCCCGGAAGGTCCTTGACTGGCTCGTCGACCGCTTCGTCGAGTACGACCAGCTGTGCCTCGGGTCGGCGATCTTCCACAAGCGGTGCGACGGGCTGGGGATCTTGAAGGCCGACGACTGCGTCACGCACGGAGTTACCGGCCCGATGCTCAGGTCCGCCGGGCTGAAGCGCGACCTGCGCAAGGACCGGCCGTACTCCGTCTACGACCAGTTGGAGTTCGATGTCGCGCTCGCGGACACCGCGGACGTCACCGGGCGCTACCTCGTGCGCATGGAGGAGATGCGCCAGTCGGTCCGCATCCTCCGGCAGGTGCTCGACTGGCTCGACCGCCATCCCGGCCCGGTCATGGCGGACAGCCTTCCGCGATGGCTCGGCGCCCCGTACGCGCCGGTCGGCAAGGAGGGCTACCTCCTCAAGAGGAACTACCCGAAGGGCGTCGGGTTCTCGTCGGTCGAGGAGCCCCACGGGGAAGCTCAGGCCTACGTCGTGAACGAGGGCACCGAGCACCCCTACCGAGTGAAGTTCCGGTCCCCGGTGTTCGCCAACATCAGCGCGGCGCGCCAGTACCTGGTCGGCTACCGCGTCGCGGACATCCCCCCGATCATGGGAAGCGTCGACGTCTGCATCGGCGAGGTCGACCGCTGAGGGGGATATCGAATGTCGAGCTACACGCTCTACTCGGTCTCCGACCTCCTCTCCGTCACGATCCTCGGGGCCATCGGCTCGATCTTCCCGCAGCCGGTGCGTGGATGGATCACCTACCCGGCCTTCGAGACGACCATTGCGGTACTGATCTTCGCAGCGATCCTCCTCGCGGCGAGCATGCTCAACACGATCTTCCTGATCTGGGTCGAGCGGAAGCTCCTCGGCCGGATCATGGACCGGCGTGGCGCGATGCACGTCGGCTACGCCGGGCTCCTCCAGAACTTCGCCGACGGGTTCAAGCTGTTCCGCAAGGACACGGTCCGTCCGCGCGAGGCCGACCCCCTCGGATTCTGGTCCGGCCCGACCGTCTACATGGTCACGTCCATCATCCTCTTCGGAATCCTGCCGTTCTCGTCGGGCTGGAACTCGGGGGCCCTCCCGCTCACCCTCCTCCTCGCCCTCGCGATCTTCTCGTTCGCCCCCCTCTTCATTTTCATCAGCGCCTGGTCGAGCAACAACAAGTACTCGCTGATGGGCGGGATGCGCTCCGCCGCCCAGATGATCGCCTACGAGGTGCCGATCCTCCTCGCGGTCGTGGCGGTCGTCATCGTCGCGGGGAGCTTCGACCTCACGACCATCGTCACGGAGCAGCAGAACTACTGGTTCTGGATCCCGCTCTTCCTCGCGCTCATCGTGTTCGTCACCGGGATGCTCGCGGAGATGGAGCGGATCCCGTTCGACCTGCCCGAGGCGGAAGCCGAGCTGGTCGAGGGGTGGAACACGGAGTACGGTGGGATGCTGTTCGCCTTCTTCATGTTCACCGACTACCTCCGCGCCCTGGTCGGGAGCGTGCTGGTGGTGCTCCTGTTCCTCGGGGGATGGACGATGCCGTCGTGGATCCCGAGCGCACTGACCACCTTCCCGCTCGCCGGGATCTTCTGGTTCGTCCTCAAGACCTACATCGTCTTCGCGGTGTTCGTCTGGATCCGGGCCTCGCTCCCCCGGGTACGGACCGACCAGCTGCTCCGTGTCGGCTGGAACCGGATGATTCCGCTCTCGTTGCTCGCGGTCTTCCTCGCGGCGGTGCTGGTGACCGTGAAGTGCCTCCCGGGAATCGGCTGCGTGCCGTCCGTCGGGGTGTAGGAGGGTCGATCGTTCGATGGCGAGCGAAGTGAACGCCAAGGAAAAGCCGAACGAGAACCCGATCCTCTGGGTCGCCCGCCCGATGGCCACCGCCGCCCGACAGTTCGCCCGGAGCCTCGTGCGACCCTCCACCATCGTCTTCCCCTACGAGCGGCTCGAGGACCCGAAGTTCCGCGAGCGGGTCGGGGTCGCCTCCGGCCGACCGATCGGCGTCGGTCCGGTCTGGGACAACTATCGGGGCGTCCACGCGCTCAACATCGCCACCTGCATCAGCTGCAACCTCTGCCAGTTCTCCTGCCCGGACCTGTGCATCGACATGGTCACGGTGCCCGGCGGCGACCCGAAGCACCCGAAGAAGTGCCCCCAGATCGACTACGGGAAATGCAGCTACTGCGGCTTCTGCTCGGACGCCTGCCCCGAGGGGTGCCTCACCATGACGACCCGCTACGAGCTTTCGGTGACGAAGCGGTCCGACATGGTCTACTCGCCCGAACGCCTCTACCAGAACTTCCACTCGAAGCTCCCGATGAACCCGATCCGGCTCGCGCGGCCGGCGAACGAGGACGCGATCCTCCTCGACCCGCCGCTGTGCATCGGATGCAACGCCTGCGCGCGTGACTGCCCCACGCAGTGCATCACGATGCTCGACATCCCGAAGCCTGAGGCGAAACCCGGCGAGAAGGTCCCGAAGCGGATCTGGAAGGAGCCGGTCGTCAACGACTCGGACTGCGTGCGCTGCGGTACCTGCATCAGCGTCTGTCCCAAAGAGTGCCTCTTCTGGGGGACTCGCAAGTGAGCGTCGAGGAACTCGCATTCCTGGCCCTCGCCGGGGTCGCCCTCGTCACCGGCGTTGCCGCCCTGCTCGTGCGGGAGCTCGTCCACACCATCCTGTGGATCGCCCTCTTCTTCATCGACCTCGCGGCGATCTACTTCCTGCTCTCGGCCCCGTTCCTGGGGGTCCTCCAGCTCGGCGTCTACGCGGGAGCGGTCACCGTCCTCCTCCTCTTCGGCGTCATGGTCACGCGGAAGCGGATCTTCTCTCGCGAGGCGGCGACGGGCCTGGGGGCGGTCCCGCTCGCGCTCGCGGTGGTGACGTTCATCTTCGTGGTCGCGACCGTCGGGGAATTCCCGCAGGGACAGCTCCCCGTCCGCTCGGTCGACCCCTCCGCCCTCTCGGAGGCGCTGTTCGGTACGTACGGGCCCTGGCTGCTGCTGCTCGGCCTCGTGATGCTGAGCGCGGTCTCGGGGGCGATCTACCTCGTCCGGGAGGGCCGAGAATGACGGCCCTGCCCATCGTCGGGTTCCTCGCGCTCTCCGCCGCCTTGGTCGCGGTCGGCCTTTTCGGGATTCTGACCCGCCGGAACTTCATCCTGCTGCTGATCGCGATCGAGATCGCCATGAGCGCGGCGATCCTGAACTTCGTCTACTTCGCCGCGTTCGAAGGCGGGCCGGTCGCAGTGATGGGCCAGTCGATCGCGATCGTCGTGATCGGCTTCGCCGCCACCGAGGTGGCGGTCGGTCTGGGGATCGTCCTCGCGCTCAACCGCGTCCGCCGATCGATCAACGTCGCCGAGGCGAACGAGCTCAAGCTCTGAGGGAGGACGATGAGCGTTCTCAACGGGCTGTTCGGCTACGCCTTCCTCGTCCCCCTCCTGATGGTCCTGTCGTTCGTCATCGTCGGCCTCGGCGGAACGCGGATGAAGCGCCTCGAGTGGGGCGGCTGGGTTGCGGTCGCCTTCTCAGGCGCGGCGATGGTCGTGGGGGTGCTGATCGGCGCCGGCGAGATGATGTCGCCGGGCTCGTGGACCAACGTCCAGTACACTTGGTTCACCCTCCCCGGGGCAGGCCCGTTCCCGAACGGCTTCACGCTCGTGGTCGGGACCCTGGTCGACCCGATCTCCGCGTTGATGCTGATCGTCGTGACGGTGGTCGGCTTCCTCGTGATGCTCTACTCGATCGAGTACATGCACCACGACCGCGGCCTGCCGCGGTACTACTCGGAGCTCTCGCTGTTCCTCGCCGCGATGAACGGCCTCGTCATCTCGAACAACCTGCTCGAGTTCTTCCTCTTCTGGGAGCTGGTCGGCCTCTGCTCCTACTTCTTGATCGGCTTCTACTACGAGAAGCCGAGCGCCTCGAGCGCCGCGAAGGAGGCGTTCCTGGTCACACGCGTCGGCGACGTGATGTTCCTCCTCGGGATCTTCATCCTCTTCTCCACCTACGCGACCGCCGGTCCGCTGGGCTCCGGCGGCTGGGCCGCGAACGGGTTCGTCTTCGCGAACGGCTCCCAGCCGTTCCTCGCCGGCGCGACCGCGAACTCGACCACCCTCACCGTCGCCGGGATCATGATCCTCGGCGGGGCCGCGGGAAAGAGCGCGCAGTTCCCGCTCCACGTCTGGCTGCCGGACGCGATGGAGGGCCCGACCACCGTCTCCGCGCTCATCCACGCCGCGACCATGGTCGCCGCGGGCGTCTACCTCCTCGCGGTCACCTCCGTCTTCATCGGGTTCACGTCGTTCGTGAGTCTCGTCATCGTCGGCATCGGCGGGTTCACGGCCTTCTTCGCGGCGACCATGGCGGTCGTCCACCCGGACATCAAGCGCGTGATCGCCTACTCGACCGTGAGCCAGCTCGGCTACATGGTGCTCGCCGTCGGCGCCGGGTTCACGATGGTCGGGCTCTACCACCTCTTCACCCACGCGTTCTTCAAGGCGCTCCTCTTCCTCGCCGCCGGCTCGGTCATCCACGCCATCGGCACCCAGGACCTGTTCAAGATGGGCGGGCTCCGACGCGCGATGCCGCTCACGGCGACCGCCTTCGCGGTCGGGGGGCTCGCGCTGTCCGGGATTCCCCCGTTCGCCGGATTCTGGTCGAAGGACGATATCCTCGCCTCCGTCTACTCCCAGCTTGGCGCCCATCCGGCGTACTGGCCGTTCTTCCTGCTCGCCTTTGCGGCGGTCTTCCTCACGGCCTACTACATCTTCCGCGCCTGGTTCCTCGCCTTTTCCGGGGAGAAGACCCGCGACCCGACCCTCCCGCACCCCCACGAGGGCCCGTGGGTGATGCAGGTGCCGCTCATCGTCCTCTCAGCGTTCGCGGTCGGCGCCGGCCTCTTCGTCTTCTGGCCCAACTTCCAGGGCCTCCTCTTCCACGGCTACGGAGTGGGCGGCATCCCGCCGACGTACGGGACCACCGACCTCCTTCTCTCGGCCGTCAGCGTCGGCCTCGCGGGCAGCGGCATCGGCGTCGCCTGGCTCCTCTGGGGGAACGGCCGGGTCGTCGACCTCCCCTCCACAAGCGCCGCCCAGCCGGTGCGACGGCTCCTCCTCAACCGGTACTACTTCAAAGTCACCTACGACTGGATCGGGGCGAAGGGCGTCTACACGGTCGCCCGCGCCGCGGACTTCTTCGACCAGTACGTGATCGACGGCACGGTCCACGGCTTCGAGCGAGGATTCGCCTGGACGAGCGACCGCCTGCG
>Ga0187770_10000253_pt1 | contig 26652 bp, 25 predicted proteins | sample 0116_SJ02_MP02_2_FD_133154 | JGI IMG/M metagenome (GOLD analysis project Ga0187770, IMG submission 133154) | Tropical peat soil microbial communities from peatlands in Department of Meta, Colombia - 0116_SJ02_MP02_20_MG | ecosystem: Environmental > Terrestrial > Soil > Wetlands > Peat | place...
ACGTGGATCTCGATCGGCAAGCCGTGGCAGTCCCACCCGGGGACGTAGGGCGCGAGGTAGCCCTGCATCGTCTTGGTCTTGACGATGAAGTCCTTGAGGATCTTGTTCAGGGCCGTCCCGAGGTGGATGTGGCCGTTGGCGTAGGGCGGGCCGTCGTGCAGGATGAAGACCGGCCGACCCTGCTTCGATGCGAGGATCCGCCCATAGAGCCCTTCCCCCGCCCATTTTTTGACCCACTCGGGTTCTTTCTGCGCGAGGGAGGCCTTCATGGCGAACGAGGTCCGGGGCAGGTTCAGCGTGTCCTTCATATCCGTCTTCTCAGCCATTACGGTCTCCGGAGAGCCGATAATATTGCGATATTATAAAACAAGTAACCGATTCCCGCCACCCTTCGTCCGCCCCCCTGCGGCTCGGAAGAATTATCTCTTAATGAAGTGCGCGCCTCGGCTGATCGGGTTGCTCAGGGCGGCGCGGGTGACCATCAAAGCGACCTCGATGCCGTGCCGGAGGCCGACGATTTGGGCGTCCATGCGGGCCTCCCGGTAGAACTTCTCGATCCGGTGCCTCAGGTATTCGAGGTCCGACTTCGCCCGCTCGAGGCGCTTGGCCGTCCGGATGATTCCGGCATAGTTCCACATCGTCGAGCGGATGGTCAGCCAATCCTGGTTGATGAGGGCTGGGTCGAACTCCTCCTCCCTCTTCGGATAATACCACCGGTGGATATCCGCGATCCTGACGGGGAGGCCCGGGCTGAAGCGCTCGGCGATGTCGCGGGCCGCTCGCGTCCCCCAGACGAGCCCTTCGAGAAGCGATGTCGAGGCCAGGCGGTTGGCTCCGTGAACCCCCGTGCAGGAGACCTCTCCGACGGCGTAGAGCCTGTTGAGCGACGTCCGCCCGGCGCCGTCCGCGAGAACGCCGCCGCACGAGTAATGGGCGGCCGGGACGACCGGGATGGGCTCCCGCGTGATGTCGATGCCGTGTTCCCGGCAGGTCCGGTAGATCGTCGGGAACCGCTTCCGGATGTCGACCTTGGCGAACTTGGCGATGTCGAGCAAGACGAAACTCGAATTCGTGTTCACCATCTCCTCGTAGATCGCCCTCGAAACCTCGTCGCGGGGAGCTAGGTCGCCGGCTTTGCTGTACTTTTTCATGAACGTCCGGCGGTCGCGCGTCTCGAGCCGGGCGCCCTCCCCACGGACAGTCTCCGAGATCAGGAATCCGTCCCCGTTCTGGCTGTAGAGGGTCGTCGGGTGGAACTGAACGTATTCCATGTTTACGATTTTGGCTCCGGCCCGGTGGGCCATGGAATAGCCGGCGCCGATGGCCTCCGGCGGATTGGATGTGTGGAGGAAGATCCGCCCGCATCCGCCCGTGGCCAGGACCGTGTAGGGGGCCAGAAACCTCAGCACCCGCTGCGACGGGTTGTGCAGGACATAGGCGCCGAGGCATTGCGGCGGGTGATAATAGGCGATGGGATTCCGGGAATGATGGGGAACGGTCAGGAGGTCGACGGCCGTATGATCGGCGAAGACGGTCACGTTCGGGAATTCTTTCAGGGCGGCGATGAACTTCCGTTCGATGGTGCGTCCGGTCGCGTCCCGGACGTGGAGGATCCGGCGCCGCGAGTGGCCGGCCTCCTGGGCGTAGTCGAGCGAGTCCGGAGCGCTGCGCGAAAACGGGATGCGGAGCTCGCGGATCAGGATCTTCTCGACGAGCCGCCGCCCCTCCTCGACGAGGATGGCCACGGCCTGGGGATCGTTGATGCCGTCTCCCGTGGTGACGATGTCTTCCTCGAGAAGTTCGGGGTAGTCGTTCGGCCCCAGGGACACGATGCCTCCCTGGGCGTGCTCGGTGTTAGAGGCCTCGGGATCGGCGGTCTTCGTCAGGACCGCCACCCGGAGCCCCGCTTTGGCCGCTTCCAGGGCCGCGCTGGCGCCGGCGATCCCGCATCCGATGACCAGCACGTCCGACAGGATGTCTTGGGTCTTCGGACTCATGCCGCCCTCAGCTCAGGAACTCCAAGCTGATGTCCAGGGCGCGGGCGGAATGGGTCAGGGCGCCGACGGAAATAAAATCGACGCCGATCTCCGCCGCCTCCCGGACCCGCTCGAGGGTCATGTTGCCCGAGACTTCAAGGGGGACCCGCCCCGCGCAAAGCTCCACGACCATCTTCATTTCGTCGAGAAGCATGTTGTCCAGCATGACGATGTCGGCGCCGGCGGCGAGGGCCTGCCGGGCCTCGTCGAGCTTCGTCACCTCGACCTCGACTTTCATGCCGGCCGGGGCCTTGGCGCGGGCGCGTTGCACCGCCTCGGCGATGCTCCCGACATGGCGGATGTGATTGTCCTTGATGAGAACCATGTCGGACAGGCTGAGGCGGTGGTTCATCCCCCCGCCCATCCGGACGGCGTATTTTTCGAGGAGCCGAAGCCCGGGCGTCGTCTTCCTCGTGTCCAGGATCCGGGCCTTCGTCCCGCCGACGGCCTCGACGAAACGCCGCGTGGCCGTGGCGATGCCGGACAGCCTCTGGAGGAAATTGAGTGCCGTCCGCTCCCCCTTGAGCAGGGACACCGTGGAACCCTTCAGCCGGGCCAGGATATCATCCCTGCGGATCTCCTGGCCGTCCTGGACCTTGCCGTGGAAGTCGATGTCCGGGTCGACGATCTCGAGGACGCGGCGGGCCACGGGAAGCCCGGCCAGGACGCCTCCCTCCTTGGCCAGGAACATGGCCTCGGAGACGGCCCCCTCGGGAATGACGCTTTCGGAGGTGACGTCGCCGCGCGGCATGTCCTCCCGGAGCGCGGCCCTGATGATCGCATCGTACTCGAGTTTTGCCATCTTTAAGGATTATAGGGATTTACAAGAAGGCCGTCAATTTGCCAGTCGCAGACTTTTGTGCCAGAATGGACGGCGTCGTGAGCCCGAAATCGGTTTCTCTCTCCCTCATGAGCCCTCCACTGCCCCTCGGCGAGCGTTTCGGGCTCGACGCCGCGGATCTCCGTAAGGTCCTCGAGTTGGCCCTCTCGAGCGGCGGCGATTTCGCCGAGATCTACCTGGAGCGCCGGGGCTACGATTTCGTCAACATGGAGGAGGACATCATTAAGGAAACCGCCGAGAGCGTCAGTCTGGGCCTCGGCGTCCGCGTCCTCCGGGGCGGGCAGACCGGCTTCGGATACACGAACGACCTGGCCCCAGACAAGGTCCGGAAGGCGGCCCTGACGGCTGCGGCGATCGCGCGCGGGAAAGCGCGGACCCGCTCCGCACGGATCCGGCCGAGGCGCTCCGCGGCCGACGTCTACAGGGTGAGGCAGCCGGCCGACCGGGCCGGCCTCGGAAAAAAGATCGCCCTGGTCCGAGAGGCCTACGAAGCCGCCCGGAGATTCGACCGCCAGATCGTCAAGGTCAAGGCCACCTTCCAGGACAGCCGCTCGGACATCGCCGTCCTCAACTCTGAGGGTCTGTCCGTCCGCGACATCCGGCCGATGGTCAAGCTCGTATGCCTCGCCATCTCCGAGAAGGGCGGCCAACGTGAGTTCGGCTTCTGGGGCGGCGGCGGACGCGTCGGGCTCGAGTACTTCCGGGACGTCCTGACGCCCCGGACGATCGGCGAGCAGGCCGCCCACGAGGCCGTCCTGCTCATCGAAGCCGTCGACGCGCCGGCCGGGGAGATGCCCATCGTCCTCGCCCCGGGACACAGCGGGGTCCTCATCCACGAAGCGGTCGGCCACCTCCTGGAGGCCGATTTCAACCGGAAAAAGACATCGATCTTCTGGAACAAGCTCGGCCGCACGGTCGGGAGCGAGCTCGTCACGATCTATGACGACCCGACGATCCCCGCCTACCGCGGGTCATACAATGTCGACGACGAGGGAACGCGGCCCCGGAAGACACTCCTCATCGAGAAAGGCCGCGTCTGCGGATTTCTCCAGGACCGGCTCTCGGCGGGGCTCATGAAACAGGCGTTGACGGGCCACGGCCGCCGGCAGGACTTCAGCTACGCACCGATCCCCCGAATGGCCAACACGTACATCGAGCGCGGCGAGCACTCGCCCGAGGAGATCCTGGCGTCGGTCGACAGAGGGTTTTATGTGGCCAGCCTGTCCGGCGGGCAGGTCGAGGATTCCGGCAAGTTCACGTTCTCCGTGAGCCTCGGCTACCTCATCGAGGGCGGGCGGCTCACGGCGCCGGTCAAGCAGGCGACGCTCATCGGGACGAATATCGACGTCCTGAAGAGGATCGAGATGGCCGGCTCGGACCTCGAGTTCGGCCTCCAGACAGGGACCTGCAGCAAGGAAGGGCAGGACGTCCCGGTTTCGGACGGCTGCCCGACGCTCAAGATCTCCAAGATGACGGTCGGAGGACGGACGTGAGGGCGGCGGCCGGACCTGTCCGCGACGAAAACCTGACGGGTCTCGCCGAAAAGCTCGTCTCCTTCGCCAGGAAGTGCGGGGCCGACGAGGCGGAGGTCTCGCTCATCGACGGCCTGGAATTCGACGTCGACATCCGCAAGGGGAAGGTCGAGCATCTCGTGGAAGCCGGCTCTCGCGTCTGCGGCATCCGGGTCATCAAGGGCCGGCGCACCGCTTACGCCAGCTCTTCGGACCTTGCTCCGGAAACGCTCTGCCGGCTCGTCCGCAACGCCGCGAAGAGGGCCGAGCTTGCCAGCGCGGACGAGTTCGCCGGCTTGGCGCCGCTTTCAAAAAAGACGATCGACCCCGGCGCCCTCGACCTCTTCGACCCATCCATCGCCGAGATCGATTCCAAGACCAAAATCCGCCTGGCCCTCGAAACCGAGCGGATCGCGCTCGGGGACAAGCGGATCACGAACTCCTACGGGGCGAACTTCGGGACGAACGAGGTCCGGTCGGTCCTGGCCAACTCGAACGGCTTCGCCGGGGAATACCGCCAAACGTACTGCGAGCTGAGTGTCGGCCTCCAGGCGGGCGAGACGGACGACAAGGTCGAGGATTCCTGGTTCTCGGCAAAACGGCGGTTCAGGGACCTGGCGCCGCCGGAGGAAGTGGCGCGCAGGGCCGTCGAGCGGACGGTGCGCCAGCTCAACCCTCGGAAGATCCGGACCCGGAACGTGCCGGTCATCTTCGAGCCCACCCAGACGTCGTGGCTGCTGGCGTTCCTCTTCGGGTGCGTCTCGGGAACGGCCGTCTATCAGAAGGCCAGCTTCCTCGCGGAGAAGCTCGGCCAGAGGATTGGGAACGCGAACGTCACGGTGTTCGACGACGGCCTCCTCCCGGGAAAGCTGGGCACACGGCCGTTCGACTCCGACGGGGTCCCATCACAGCGGACGGCGGTCGTGGAGAAGGGCGTCCTGAAGAATTTCCTGTGCAACACGTATGCGGCGCGGAAGCTGCGCCTCGAGTCGACGGGGAACGCGGACGGGAGCGGGGTCAGTCCCAACAACTTTTATCTTGAGCCGGGCACAGCGACGGCGCGGGAGATCATCGGCGCCACGAAGGAGGGCCTGCTCCTCATCCGGACGCTGGGTCACGGCCTCAACCCCGTCAGCGGCGACATCTCGCGGGGCGCCTTCGGGCTCTGGATTGAAAACGGCGAGGTCACCTTCCCCGTCTCCGAAATCACCATCTCGGGGAACCTCGGCCGGATCCTCAACGGCATCGAAGCGGTCGGCAGCGATCTCGAGTTCTTCAGCCCGGTGACGGGTCCGACGGTCAAGGTGGCCGAGATGACCGTCGCCGGCGAGTAATTTGGGGACACAGTAATTTGGTGACACAATACTCTTTTCCCGATTTTCCAACTTACGAAAAACTGAGCCGACGCGCGGAAATCTTTTAGCGATTCCAGGGAGCAACCCCTCCCCCGCCGAATTCCCGCTGCTGCCCGCCCGAAGAATCGATGAGCGGCAGAAGGTTAATTCGGAAAATAGTATTGTGTCCCCAAATTAAATCAGAAGCGGTTGATGTGGAGGATTGAGCCGAGCCGGCGCTTCGGGACGTGGAGGCGCCCCTCCCCGTCCTTCCAGTATTTCTGTGAGTCCTTCAGGTCCACGACGCCCGGCTCTTCGGCCGGATAGCCCAGCGCGAGGACACTGTCGACCCGGTAGCCGTCGGGAATCCCGAGGAGGTCTTTGATCTTGTCTCTGTCGATCGACAGGAGCCAGCAACTCCCGATCCCCTCGGCGAGCGCCGTCAGGATCATATTCTCCATGGCCGCGCCGACGTCGTATTCAAACATCTTTTCGCGGACCCGGGTGTTCACGAGCGTCACGATGAAGGCTGTCGGCTCTTGGCCCGGCTTCGGGTCCCCCTCCGGGGCGATATAGGCCGCCCACTTCAGGCAGGATTGGATTTCCGAACAAAGCTCCCGGTCGTCGACGGCGAGGAACTCGAGCGGCTGCATGTTGGCCGCCGACGGGGCCAGGCGCCCTGCGTTGGCGAGTCGGAGCAACACCTCCCGGGTCACGGGCTCGGGCGTAAATTGCCGGATCGTCCGTCTCTCGACGACGATGTCATAAAGGTTCTTGCCGTCCTCGCACATCGACGCTCTCCCTCTCTTATATCATTCTATGCGCATCCGCCCGCCGCACGGAACTCCGCCGGTGACTTTCCGCCCCCGCGCGCCCGGCAGAAGCCAACATCTCTGGGCGCCGCCCGTCGATCGACTCTGCGCCTAAGGTCCTTATAAAGGAGCGGCGGAGGATTGTCAAATGGACCGGATGCGCGCACTCAAAAGAGTGCTGGCTGTCAGGGGGTTTGGGAAATATAAGCTAAAGGGGATTGAAGGAGGGTATCCTTTAGCGCTTTGCACAGCCAGCTAAACAAAGCTGCAATTATTATAGCAGAACGCCGCGAAAAATAAAAACATCAGCGGACGTCCCGGAGCGACTCGACGAGCCTGCGGGCCCTTCCGGTCAGGGCGCTCCAGTCGCCAGCCTCGACGGCCTTCCGATCCACAAGGGCCATTCCGAGGCCGACGGCCGAGGCGCCGGCCTCAATGAAGGCCCGCGCGTTTTCGAGAGTGACTCCACCCGTGGGCATCAGCCGGATCTCCGGCAGCGGGCCCTTGAGGTCCCGGAAATACTGCGGGCCGAGCGACGTCGACGGAAAGACCTTGACGATATCGGCTCCCCTGTTCCAGGCCGACACGATCTCGCCCGGCGTGAAGGCCCCCGGCGCGACGAATGTGCCACACGACCGGCAGGCGGCGATCATTCCGGGATCCGCAATCGGGGAGACGACAAAATCGGCCCCCGCCCCTATGGCGGCCGCGGCCGTCTCCGCGTCGAGAACCGTCCCGGCGCCGACGAGGACTTCCAGGGGCCGGCTCACAGCAAGCCCGCGGATGAGGTCCAGGGCCCCGGGGACGGTCATAGTGATCTCCAGAGCCCGGACACCGCCCTCCGCGAGGGCCTCGATGACACGCAGAACACGGCTGGGGTCCGGCAGGCGGATAACGGCGATCACCTTGGTCTTCAAAATGATCTCGAGCGCCCCGTCCCGCTTCATCCCCCGTCTACCTCCGGACCCGGCCGGACCGGTCGCCCGCCGCCAGGGCCTGGACGTCGCTGACCGTGGCCAGGTTGAAATCGCCGGGGATTGAGTGCTTGAGACAGGACGCGGCGACGGCGAACTCCAGAGCCTCCCGGTCGGAAGGCATCGCCATGAGCCCGTGGATGAGCCCGGCGGCGAAGGCGTCACCCGCCCCGATGCGGTCCACGATGCCGCGGATATCGTAGGACGGACCCACGATGAATTCCCGCCTGTTCCTCATCACGGCCGCCCAGCCGTTGTCGTCCGCGCTGCGGCTCTCGCGAAGCGTGAGGGCGATCCGGGCCAGCTTCGGGAACCTGCTCATGACCCGGGCCGTCAGCCGCTCGTACTCCTCCGGATCGAGCCGTCCCGCCCCCGGAGCCGCGGGCGCGTCCATGCCGAGCGCCTTCTGGCAATCCTCCTCGTTACCCATAAGAAGATCCGCGAATCGAGCGACTTCACGCATCACCACAGGCGTGGGCTTGCCGTAGTTCCAGAGCTTCGCCCGGTAGTTGAGGTCCACGGAGATCGTGAGCCCCGCCGCCCGCGCGGCCCGCAACCCTTCCAGGGTCAGCGCCGCAGCCGAAGCGCTCAACGCCGGAGTGACTCCCGTGACGTGGAACCAGCTGGCGCCGTCGAAGACCGCGGCCCACTCGAAGTCGCCCGGCTTCGCCTCGGCGATCGCCGAGCCCTCCCGGTCGTAGACGACTTTCGACGGCCTCTGGCCCGCCCCGGCCTCCGCAAAATAGACCCCCAGTCGCCGGCCCCGGCGGACGATGAAGCGCGTGTCCACTCCCCGCCGCCTGAGCTCGCCCACCGCGGCCTCGCCGACGGCGTTGTCCGGAACTGCCGAAACGTAGCGAACGGGATGGCCGAAGACGGCCAGGGACACGGCAGTATTGGCTTCGGCGCCGCCGAAACAGGCCGCCAGTCCCGGAGACTGGAAGAGGACTTCCCTCCCCGGCGGAGAGAGCCGAAGCATGATCTCCCCGAACGTCACGACGGCGGCCATGCCTTCTCCTCCCCCTGTTCCATACCACAGGAGCGGGACACGAATCAATCGGCGGCGCGCCCTCCGCTCCGGCTCGGGGCCGCTAGAGCTCGAGGCGGACGCCGAGACCCCGTTCGACGGCTTCCCGGTAAACGAGCGGCGCCGTGGCCATGTCGTCGAGCGCCAGCCCGAGGTTGCAGGCGATCGTCCGCTCGCGCGCCGACTCCCGGCCCGGCTTCCGGCCGGAGACGAGCTCGGCCAATTCAGCGTAGACCGGCGGCACGTTCCGGAAATAGCCCTGAGTCTTGGTGAATTCGAACTGGGCGATATCGTCCGTACAGAACTTGTCAGCTTCCCGGAGCGCTTCGCGGCTCCAATAGGAATCGTAGTCCACGAGCGATGCGAACGCCCCCGCCTCGAGCCAGCCCGCCTGGATGGTCGCATGGGGCACCTTCAGGATGGGACCGGCCGTCACGACGATGTCCGCGCCGCGAACCGCAGCTTCGGCCGTACCGACGGCTTCCACGGAGAGGCCGAAACGCTCCCCGATCTCCTTTTCGAAGGCCCCGAGGGATGCGGCGTTGACGTCGAACGCCTTCACTTTCTCGACGGCAAAGACCGTGCGCAGGGCCTCCACGTTGCTCCTGCTCTGGACGCCGCACCCGAGGACGCCGACGACCGAAGAGTCTGCGCGGGCCAGGAACTTGGCGGCCACGGCCGTGGCCGCTCCGGTCCTTTTGGCCGTGATCCAGGTGCCGTCCATGACCGCCGTCGGCAGCCCCGTCTCGACGTCGTTGAGAACGATGAGGCCGCTGATGTAGGGCAGGCCGCGCGCGGCGTTCGCGGGAAACCCGCCGACCCACTTGACCCCGGCGGCGCGAAGCGCCGGGATATAGGCGGGCATGGCATGGATGAAGGCGTCGGCGGCGGGATGAATTCCGGGCTTGGGGGGCATCTCGACGCGCCCGGCGGCTTTTTCCAGGAACATCGTTTCCAGCGCGGAAATGACCTCCTTCATGTCGGGGCCGGCGGCGGCAACGTCGGCGCCCGAGAGATAAAGAAGATTCGGGGACATGGGCACTTCCAGACCATTCCGGTCGGAAGCCATTGTAGCCCATGTGCCCGCCATTGTCCCGCTGAAAAGGCGGCGCAACCATCCGCCCTTCTCCGGCGGCCGTTTCCCGGCCTTTTGAAAACCCGGCCTTATGCCCCGGCCGGATTTGGGTTACAATAGGCCGCGGCGCCCGTCGAGAAAGGAGGCCAAGCATGTTCCGAGCATCTCGCATTCCCAGGCTACTGCTTTTCGTCGCGGTCCTGTCCGTTCTCACGGCCGCATGGTCATGGGCCCAGGCGCAGGGCCCGACGGCCCTCGGATTCAAGAAGCATTTCGTCATCGAGATCCGGAATCCGGGACCCCGGCCTCTCGAGAGCTATCCCGTCGTCCTCAAGGCAGACGAGATCCGGGCGGCGTTCCCCGACTTCAATTCCTACGACTACGCGATTTTCGACGAATCGGGCGGGGGATACCGCTTCGTGCCTTCCCAGACCGACGACTTCAACGGAGACCGCGTCCATGACGAGATCGTCCTCGTGAGGACGCTTCTCCCCGGGTCGGTCGTCCGTCTTTCGTGTTATTACGCGCCCCAGGGGAGCTTCCAGCTGCTGATGTCCACGCCGAGGGCCTCCGCCCGTCTCGCCGGCAAACCCGAGGATCCCTTTCTGGCCTGGGAATCCAACCTCGCCGGCTTCAAGTTCGTCGACGGCAGAATCGAGGTTTACGGCAAGCTCTACGCCGGCCTCGTCCTCAACAAGCTCCACCCCGACGACACGGCCCTCCAGGAATGGGGAATGAACGTCCTCGGCGCCGGACCCTCATCGGGGCTCGGAGGGCTCAGCCTCTGGGAGGGGAAGGAGCGCGTCCGCTTGCTGAACCCCGGAGGGAAAGGGGACATCCGCATCCGGCCGAAGGTCCTCGCGGCCGGCCCCCTCCGCGCTCTGGCCAAGGTCGAGTATACCGGCATCCGGCTGGGCGGCGTGTCGTACGAGGTGGCCCTGTTCGTCTCCGCCTTCGCCGACAACCCCTATTCGCGCCAGGACGTCGTCGTGACCCGCAGGCCGGCCGGGCCCGTCGTGTTCAGCGCCGACATCGATAAGCTCGGGAACGAGGCTGTGACGTTCGACAGCGCCAAGGGCTTTCTGGTCTCATGGGGACGGAGCCCCGGCCGGGCCGGCGAGGCCGGGCTCGCGGCGTTTTTCGCCCCTGCGGACTTCGACGGCCTCGACCAGAACGGGCCCGACAGGTCCATCCGCCTCAGGGCCCGTCCGGGCGCGAAACAAACATACTGGACGATGGGGGGCTGGGAGAGGGGGATCGTGAGCGTTCGGGCCCCCGCGGACAAGGAGTGGGCTCGTGCGGCGGCCGACCTGGCGCTCACCTTCATGACCAAAGTCGAAGTCCATTACAGGCCGTCCTGATCGATTTGGCATCGCGGGCGGCGTCCGTTCGTGGGCCGGCTGCTTTTTGACACGGCCCGAGCTCTGGTGTTATAAAGGCAGTCGATCATCGGGCCCCGGACGAAAGGAGCGGACCCCCGCAGCCGCGGGATTCAGGGGCGGTGGAAAAGGAGAACGGCCATGCTGCAAGGAGCCTTCACGCTGCTCATGACGCCCTTCAACGGGGACCTGTCCCTCGACGAAGGGGGCCTGAGAGCACTGGTGCGCGGCCAGGTGCAGAGCGGCATCCACGGCATCGCGCCTCTCGGCGTGACGGGCGAAAGCCCGGCCATGACCGATGACGAGATCGCGCGCCTCGTCCGCATCACCGTTGAGGAGGCCGGAGGAAAATGCAAGGTTGCGCCCGACACGTGCTCCTGCAATCTCGAGCAGACGATCGCCCGGGCCGCCCTCTACGCCGATCTGGGCTGCGATTACGCCGTCGTCTTCGCGCCCTTCCTGGTCAAGCCGACGCAGGAAGGAGTCCTCGATTTTTACCAGAGGGTAGCCGACACCTCGCGGATCCCCGTGATCATCCACAACGCGCCAGACAGGGTCGGCGTCAACGTCGACCCCAAGACCTACGCCAAGCTCATCGGCCACGGGAACATCATCGGGGCCAAGGACGGCAACATGCAGATGGACCATCTGGCCAAAGTCCTGTACCTGGCCCGCGGGACCTCCTTCGCCGTTCTGACGGGAAAGGACACGACCTGCTACCCGCTGATGTCCTTCGGGGGCAGCGGCGTCTTCACGGTCGCCGGGAACATCATCCCCGGGGTCATGCGGGACATCGTCGACTTCGCCCTGCGCGGGGAAACGGCCGAGGCCCGGGACCTCCATCTCCGTAACTACGAGCTCTTCGAGGCGCTGCGGTTCGAAACCAATCCCATGGCCGTCAAGGAAGCGCTGGCCTTGATGGGCCTGCCGGGCGGCCCCCTGCGGCCGCCGCTGACGCGGCTCAGCGAGAAGAACCGCGACATCCTCAAGAAGCTGCTCGAGGAGCGGCACCTCATTTGAAAACGGAAATCATCCTCCGCTCGCCGGCCACGATCGCCAACTTCGGTCCGGGCTTCGATACTTTTGCCGTCGCCCTGGCAAGTCCGTTCGACCTGATCAGGGTCCGCCGGCTGGATCTCGGCGCGGAGATCCGCATCCGCGTCACGGACGGCCGTTTCAGCCTGCCGACGCAGCCCGAGGACAACACGGCCGGCCTCGCCGCCATCCACTTTTTCAGGCGCACGGGCGCCGCGGGAGGCGCCGAGATCGAGATCATCAAGCGCATGCCGACCGGCGCGGGCCTCGGCTCCTCGGCCGCGTCGGCCGTGGCGGCGGTTCACGGGCTGAACGAGATCTATCAAACGCGTCTCGCGCCGGAAGAGATCGTCGGCTTGGCCAGCCTGGGCGAGGCCGCCTCCGGAGGCACGCCCCACGCAGACAACGTCGCAGCCTGCGGCCTCGGCGGATTCGTGTTCGTCGCCAGCCACCAGCCGCTGCGAGTGGAGAAGATCGCCGTGCCGCCGCTGCCGATCGTGGTCCGGGTCCGGCCCAAGTCCCAAACCACGACCCGGGGCCTGATTCCCGGCCAGTTCCCCCTTTCCCAGGTGAAGGACCAGATGGCCGGGTGCGCTGCGCTCATCCACGCCCTGCACTCCGGCGACGCGAGAAAGATCGGCGATGCGGTCAACCGGGACCACATTTCGGAGCCCGTCCGCTCGCGGTCCATTCCCGGGTACGAGGAGCTCAAACGGAGGGCCCTCGACGCTGGGGCCTGCGGCTTCAACATCAGCGGCGGCGGGTCATCGGTCTTCGCCATCTGCGCCCCGGAGACAGCGGAAGCCGTGGCCGCGGTCATGCGGGATTTCCGCCGCGCCGATGAGCCCGAGCCCGAGGTCATCGTTACGCAATCATCCAACCAGGGGGTCAGGGAGACCTATGAACTCTAAGCAGATCGCCGCGCTCATCGCCGGCTCGCGCAAGACGACGCCGGCTCTCGTTTTCCTCCAAGGGTGCCTCACGCCCCGCGATTTCCGGGGCGCCGGGTTCGAATGGTTCGGCGGCGGGGACTTCTGGGTGCTCATCGGCGACGACGGTCTGATCGAGCCGTGGCTCACGAGGCACCGCGCGGAGATCTCGCGCTGTCATGTCGAAATCACCGGCCGGTATTCGGCGCTGCCCCTGATCGACCTCCGGACGGTCGAGGCCCGCGTCGAACCCGGGGCCGTCATCCGCCGGGGCGCGCGGATCGGCCGGGACTGCGTCATCATGATGGGCGCGGTCATCAACATCGGAGCCGAGATCGGGCCGCGGACGATGATCGACATGAACGCCGTCATCGGGGCACGGGCCATCGTCGGCCGGAACTGCCATATCGGGGCGGGGGCGGTGCTCGCGGGCATCCTCGAGCCCCCGAGCGCGCAGCCGGTCGTCGTCGGCGACGGCGTCCTCGTCGGCGCCAACGCCGTGGTCCTCGAGGGCGTGCGGGTCGGACGCGGCAGTGTCGTCGCCGCCGGGGCCGTGGTGACGAAGAACGTCCCGCCGGGTGTGGTCGCCGCCGGCGTCCCCGCCGTCGTCGTCAAGAAGGTGAAGGACATCGCCTCGCCGAGCAAGATCGCGATTGTCCCGGGTCTCCGGGGACACCGCCGGTAGAGGCCGGAGAGGACGCCGGTTCCGCCCCGGCGCGGGAACAGAGGCACTCCATGGACTTGTTCGAGCTCGCGAAATCGCTCATCGACATCCCGTCCGTCACGGGAAGCGAGGGGCCCCTGGCCGACTTTCTCGTCAGCCTCCTGGTCCGGGAATCGTTCCGCGTCCGGACCCAGGACGTCGCCCCGGGCCGGCGGAACGTCCTCGCCACGCTGGGCGAGCCGCCGGACGTCGTCCTCTGCACGCATCTCGACACCGTGCCGCCCTGGTTCGGCGCCTCGGAAGACATGGAATACGTTTTCGGCCGCGGTGCGTGCGATGCCAAGGGCATCATGGCGGCGATGATCACGGCCGCAGCGGGCCTGCGCGACTCGGGGCTGAAAAGGGCCGGGCTCCTCTTCGTCGTCGGCGAGGAGACCGACAGCATCGGGGCGCAAAAGGCGAACGACCTGGCGCCGGGCTCCCGCTTCATCATCGTCGGGGAGCCGACGCGGAACAAGCTCGCCGCCGCCCACAAATCGGTCCTGACGCTGACGCTCGCGGCCTCCGGCCGATCGGGTCACTCCGCCTATCCGGAGACCGGGGAATCCGCCGTGGTCAAGCTTCTCGACGTCCTCGACGACATCCGCCGGCTGGATTTCGGAGACGATCCCGTGCTCGGCCCGACGATCGTGAACATCGGCCGGATCGAGGGCGGGGCCGGGCCGAACGTCATCCCCGGCTCGGCTTCCGCCGTCCTCTCCTTCCGCTCGGGCGCCTCGCCGGACATCGTCCTCTCCAGGGTCGCGGCCGCGGCGGCGGGGCGCGTCGCGATCGCCGTAACGGCCAAGTCCGAGCCCCAGGTCCTGTTCACCGTGCCCGGCTTCGAACAGGACGTCATGCCTTTCGGGACCGATATCCCCCACCTCAAGACGTTCGGCCGGCCGCTTCTCCTCGGGCCGGGATCGGTCCTCGACGCCCACACGGAGAACGAGAAAGTGGAAAAACGGCAGCTCCGGGACGCCGTCGTCATGTATCAATCGCTCGTCCGGAAGCTGCTCGAGGTGTGATACGATGTCAGAGATCCTGAGCCCGCGCATGCGGGACATGGAGAAAACGCTGATCCGCCGCGTCAACGACCTCGCCGACGCGTCCTGCATCAACCTGGGCCTGGGCGAACTTGTCTTTTCCGCGCCGAAAGCCGTCCTCGATCATGTCCGCGAAAACCTGGGATCGTGGTGGCTCGGCTACTCGCCGAACGAGGGCCTGCCCGAGCTCCGCGAACTCATCGCCTCCCGCGCGGGATATCCTTTCTCGCCCGACCAGGTCTGCATTACGCTGGGCGCCGAGGAGGCGCTTCTCGACGTCCTTATGGCCGTCGCCGGCGACGGGGACGAGGTCCTCGTTCCCGACCCGGGCTTCCCGGCCTACCCGTCGCTCGTCCGCCTCGCGGGGGGAACGCCCGTTCCCTATCCCCTGCTTCCCGGCCGCGGTTTCCGCCTCCGGGCCGGGGATATCCTCGAGCGCATCACGCCGAGGACCAAGGCGGTCATCCTCAACAGTCCGAACAACCCGACGGGGGCGGTCGATTCCGGCCAGGAGCTCGAGACGCTGGCCGCGGGACTGAGGCCGCTCCCCGTGCTGGCGGTCTCCGACGAAGTGTACGCGGACATTGTCTTCGAGGGGCCGGCCGCATCGATCGCGCCGTTTCTCGAACGCTGCGTCACGGTCAACAGCCTGTCCAAGAGCTTCGCCATGACCGGCTGGCGGATCGGCTGGTGCGCCGCCCCGCCGGACGTGGCCAAGGCGGTGAGAACTTTTCACCAGCTGGCCGTTATGTGCGCCCCGGCGCTGTCGCAGCGCGCTGCGATTCATGCCCTTCGCGGCTTCGCCGACGAAGAGCGGGCGCGAAACCTGACCGAGCTCGGGAAGAGGCGCGACATCGCCATGGCCTGCGTCGACCGGTTCCTCGGCCTTCCGTATGCCCGACCGGCCGGGACGTTCTACCTCTTTCTGGATATCTCGTCGAGGATCCCGAAGGGCGCCGACTCGCTCGCCGTGGCCCTGGAGATCCTGAAGAAAGAAAAGGTCGTCACCATTCCGGGCCGCGCCTTCGGGCGGAACGGTGAGGGATATCTGAGGATTTCTTTCGCGCCGAGGCCCGAGGTGATCGAGGAAGGGATCCGGCGCCTCGGCCGGTTCTTTTCGTGAGCGCGGGCCGTCTATTTCCCGATCCGAGCTTTCAGCTCGGCGATGAGGCCCTGGACCCGCGCGATCTCCTTTTCATCCTTGATGAGTTCGATGTATTTCTCGTAGCTCGCGATCGCCTCCGCAGTGTCGCCGGTGCGGGCGCAGGCCTGCCCGAGCGAGTATCGGGCGGCGGGGTTCTCGGGCTCGATCTCCACCGCCGTCCTCAGATAGAGGACGGCCTTGTCGGCCTGCCCGACGTCGAGATAGAGCTCTCCGAGCGGCAGGAAGAGCCGGCCTCCGGCCGGATGCATGCGGATGGCAGTCTCGAAAAAGGGGATGGCCTCCGCAGACCTCTTCAGCTTCGCGTAGGTGTTGGCCAGATTGATGTAGGCCTCGAAAAAGTCCGGCTGGCGCCGGACCGCCGCCTGGAAGGAGGCGAGCGCGGCGTCGTAGTTCTGAAGTTGATAGTAGCAGTTCCCGATATCGAAAGAAACGGCAGCGACGTCCGGCTGCGCTGCCTCGACGTCTTTATAAAGGGCGAGGGCTTCGGCATATTGACCCTTGACGTAGAGATCGTGGGCCTGGAGGCTCTTCTCCTCCCAATCCGGTTTGGCCGGCTTGGCCGCCCCGGCCGATTTTTCCGCCGCCGTCCCCTCGGCGCGCATGACGACATCGAAGATGTTCTTCCCTTTCGGATCGATGAGAACCCGGCCCTGCGCGCTCCGCATCCCTTCCTTTTCGAGCCTCAAAACATAGCCGCCGGGAGCGATCCCGGCCAGGACATAATTCCCCCGCGCGTCGGTCTTCACCGTGGCGACGGCGCGGTCAGTCTTCTCGTCCATCAGGATGACGGCCGCGTCCGCGACGGGTTTCCCCATGGAATCGGTGATCCTCCCACGGACCGAAAGGGTTTCGGCGGACGGCAGCGCGATGGAGGCCAGGTATAAGAACCCAGCTACGGCAACGGGCACGGCGGCGAGCGGAAAGCCTTTTTTCATAATCCCTCCTCTTCAAAATTACGCCCCGCGCCGGGCACTGTCAAGAGTTCGCAAAACCCCGAGCGCATGTTATAATGGCGCTTCTTGAAAGAGCTCGGGCCTCGATGCTGCCGAAGCGGCCGGCGCGCGCAAGGAGACCGACTATGAATTTTCACCACCCCGGCGCCTCGATCTTCGTCCCGGACGGGACACCCGCCGGGGCGGCCCTCGCACGGGTCACGCATCTCGGAATCGGCGCCCACCCCGACGACCTCGAGATCATGGCCTTCCATGGGATCGCCGCCTGTTTCGACCGGCCGGACCTCTGGTTCGGGGCCGTGACCTGCACGAACGGCGGCGGCAGCCCCAGGGCCGGAGAATACGCGGCCTTCACGGACGGCGAGATGGCCGCCCTCCGGCGGCGCGAACAGGAAGAGGCGGCCGTCGTCGGCGGCTACGGAGCTCTTGTCCAACTCGACTACACGAGCGCCGAGGTCAAGGACGCCGGGACAAGCCGCCTCAAGGACGACCTGGCGACGATCCTCGGGGCGGCCCGCCCCGACGTCCTCTATACCCACAACCCAGCCGACAAGCACGACACTCACGTCGCGGTCGCCCTCGCCGCCGTGGCCGCCGTCCGGACGGTCCCTGGCAAAAACAGGCCCCGGCTCATGTATGGGTGCGAGGTCTGGCGGAGCCTCGACTGGATGGCCGACGCGGACAAGATCGCCCTGGACGTTGGGGCCCGCGAAAGCCTGGCCACGGCCCTCACGGCCGTCTACGATTCCCAGGTCGCCGGCGGCAAGAGGTACGATCTGGCCGCGGCCGGACGGCGGCGGGCCAACGCCACTTATTTCGAATCTCACGGCACGGACTCGGCCGAGGGCCTGTGGTTCGCCATGGACCTCACGCCCCTCGTGCGGGACGATTCCCTCGACGTTCTCGAATTCGTCCTGGCGCACATCGACAGGTTCCGAAGGGACGTCGCGGACAGAATCCGGAAGCACGCGCCGAAGACGCGGTAGAGCGCCCGACAGGAGGGACACGATGGAAGTCGTCATCCAGCCCGACAGCCAGAAGGCCAGCCTGATCGCCGCCCGGATCATTGCCCAGCTGATCCGGGAAAAGCCCCACGCCGTGCTCGGCTTCGCGACCGGCAACACGCCGCTTCAACTCTACAAGAACCTCGTCCGGATCCACCGGGAGGAGGGGCTGGATTTCGCCGGCGTCACGGCCTTCAACCTCGACGAGTACGTCGGCATCCCTCCCGCCCATCCCTCCTCCTTCCACAGCTACATGTGGGCCCACCTTTTCAGCCAGATCAACATCGCCAAGGAGCGCATCCACATCCCCGACGGGCTGTCGCCCGACGTCCTCGCGACCTGCCGGAAGTACGAAGAAGCCATCAAATCCGCCGGCGGCATCGACATCCAGGTCCTCGGCATCGGCACGAACGGCCACCTCGGGTTCAACGAGCCGACATCGTCGCTGGGGTCGCGGACGCGGATCAAGACCCTGACCGATCAGAGCCGGCTCGACGCGGCCGCGGCCTTCGGCGGCCAGGAGAACGTCCCTTCCCACGTCATCACGATGGGGCTCGGCACGATCCTCGACAGCCGCATGTGCCTCCTTCTGGCCTTCGGGAAGAAGAAGGCCCGGGCCGTGGCCATGACGGTCGAGGGGCCGCTCACGGCTTCCGTTCCCGGCTCGGTCCTCCAGCTCCACCCGCGGGCCGTCATCATCGTCGACAAGGACGCCGCTGCGGAGCTCAAGATGGCGGATTACTACGCCTGGGTCTACGAGCACAAACCGGAGTGGCAGAAGTACTGAGGATCAGTAAATCCTTTTCCAATCCTTCTTCTCGAGGTCGAAACGCCAGAGCGTATTGTTCTTGCCGTCCTCGACGAGGGCCTGATGGCCGACGACCTGAAGGCCAGCCGGCTTGTTCATCCAGGCCGGGAACGGGGCTTGGCCTTCCTCCTGAAGATCCACACCGAGGATTTTCAGACTGTTGGCTTCGCGGTCGATGACGACGAGCTTCATGCCGTCCGCAGTCCAGGACGGCGCAAAGAGCATGGCCTCGGCCTCGCTCGTCGTCATCCGCTTTTCAGCGACGACTCTCTGAGCTGCGAGCGAATAGACCGCCAGGATATAAACGTCCTGCCCATTCGGCTGGGGTCTCCGAGCGACATAAGCGAGCCGGTCACCCTGGCTACCCCAGAACGCCCATAAGCAATCATGGTCAATCGATGCCTCGTTCTTTCTAAGCTCGACCGTCTTGAGGTCAAACAGGCCGAGCGTCCATGGCCTCTCCGGGGTTGCCTGATACTTGAGCGCCATGAGATTGCCTTGCGGGGACGATGGGAACCATGAGGCCGGCGCGGCGTTTTCGAATAGAATCCTGGAATTCTTGCTCTCCAGGTCGTAAAGCCAGAGGGTGAAGATCTTCGGCTTGTTACTTTCTCTCCTCGAAAGGAGCAGGGCGTTTCCGTCCCGGGCCCAGGCCACGAAACGAATGAAATAGATTCCGTGCGGAATGCCGAAGAGCGCGGCGTCGTCGGGGAGGTTCTCCAGCCGTGTCCCGTCAGTGCGGGCGATCCACAGCGGAGGAGACTGGCAGCGATGTCCTCCGTAGGCGCTATCGGACAGGATCGCGACCTTCGTGCCGTCGGGGGAGATTAGGAGGTCTATAATAAACGTATCGTCGGGCCAATGGTTCTTCCCGCGGGCGCCGCCGATGATGCACGTGCGTCCCGTCCCGTCAGAGTTCTCGACCCAGAGCTTTTCCGTGATATCGTGCCGCGTCCTGACTTCGTACGCCGTGTAGGCGACCTTGCCTCCGGCCGCCGAAACGACGGAATACGAGAACGGTCCCGCCTTCATCAGCCATTGGATCCGGTCTTCGGCCGGGGAATACTTAAAGATCCCCCGGTCGGTTTTGTAACAGGCCTCCCCTCCAGTGAAGGCTATTTCCCACAGATGGCTCCGGCCGTGTGTGGGACTCGAGCGGGCCCAAACGGCCGTGCCGACTAGGGCCAGCACAAGCAGCGGCGCGGCCCATCCGACGAAACCCAGGAGCTGACTCCGAGGCTGCGAAAAGTCCGACCGGACAAGGGTCAGGATCGAGGCCGCGGCGAAAGCCAGGGCCAGGAGCATCTGGCCGACGAGGAATACCGGCAAGGCTTTCTCCGGCGCGATCCAAGCCAGGTGCCCGCCCACCCTCGAGTTCAAGACGGCCCAGACCACAGCCGCGACCCCCACGCCGGCGAAGACGCCGATGAAGAGGACGCTGAACTGGCGCTCGTGAAGTAGAGAGAGCGAGAATGAGATCATCAAAAGAAAGGCGGATTGCCAAAAAGCCCACGACGGAAATCCGGGGCCGATGGGGAAACCCACAAGGACTTGCGTTCCCCCGGCGAGTTCCGAGATCCCCGGAACGGCGAGCCACGCCGCCGCGAATACGAGCCAAAGGGCGGCGAGCATGCTTAGGTGAGCGACGAACTTCGCCAGCCAGATCGAAGTCTTGTGGACCGGCCGGGAGAAGAGATAAGCCCAGGCACCGCTCCTGAATTCCGTCTCGAAGCCCCCGGTCCCGAGGATGAGCGCGGCGAAAGGGAAAAAGACGAGGAGCACGGCGTAGGCCAGCCACTCGCGGACGTCCTTTTTCTCGCGAAAGAAGGACTGGCCCAGGACGAGGAGGACGAGGACGGCCAGCTCGAAAAAGAAGAGGAACGCCTTCTCCTTCCATTCCTTGAGGTACAAAGCTATGAACATCACGGTCTCCCTCCCTGGGCCTTGGCCACGAGGCTGACAAAGATGTCCTCGAGGCTGGCTTGATACCGGGCCTTGACGGTCTCGAAATCCTCGTCCAGGATGAGCCGGCCGCCGTGAAGCACGAGAAGACGCTCGACGATGCGCTCGAGCTCGTGGACGAGGTGCGTCGCAAAAAGAACGGTCGTTCCCGAGGCGGCCAGCTCCCGGATGACATCCCGGAGAAAATCCTGCCTCGTGGGGACGTCGAGACCGGAAGTCGGGTCGTCGAGGATGAGGAATTCGGGCGCGGCGGCCAAGGCCACGGCCAATCCCAGCTTAAGCTTCATGCCCCTCGAGAGCGTCCGGATGCGGGCCTTCGGGTCGATGGCGAAACGTTCGAGGTCAGAGGAAGCCTTCTTGGCGTCCCAGAGCGGATAGAAACGGGCGTTGAAATTGAGGAGGCTTCTGACGGTCATGTCCTCGTAGAAGAAAGGATCTTCGGGGACGTAGCCGAAGGCCCGCTTGTAGCCACTGTCTCCGAAACCGATCCGGCGACCCTTAAAGCGGATTTCCCCCCCGTCGGACGGAATGACACCCATGAGGATCCTGGCCAGCGTCGTCTTGCCCTCGCCGTTGAGGCCGAGAAGGCCGTAGACGCGCCCGTTTTCGGTGGTCAGGTCGAAATCCTTCAGGACCGGACGACGCCCGAAACTTTTCGAAAGATGATGGATACTCAGAAGCTCACTCATGACGGCCTCCCCTCGTCTTGTTCGCGTTCTTCGAAAGCCGCTCCTCGAAGATCTTGAGGATGTCGTCATCTGCGAGAGCGAACTTCCGGGCCTCGGCGATCGCCCCGTCCATGACCCGGGCCAGACGGGTCTTGCGGTCATTCGCGGCGTCGAGACCAGCCCTGGGAGCGATGAACGAGCCGCGGCCTTTCTGGGTCGAGATCAGGCCGGTCTGCTCGAGCTCGCGGTAAGCCCTGGCCACGGTATTCGGATTGATGATGATCTCGGCCGCCAGGTCGCGGATGGACGGGAGGGGGTCGTGGACTTTCAGCCGTCCCGTGGCCACAAGCCTGAGGATCTCCTGCTTGACCTGCTCGTAGATCGGAACAAAACTCGCGGGATCGACTCTTATCACGGCATCGCCTCCGTATCGCTGTATTATTAATATAATACACTTTTCGGATTTGTCAAGCGCTTTTTAATTTAGGAATTTGGGGACACAATACTCATTTCCGAATTTCTTCCTCGCTCGGGCCAATTCGCCCGATAAATCCTGATAAGCAGGGAAATGAGTATTGTGTCCCCCTATTTAAATGCGGCCTTCCTTTTCCGCGGCCTCCCATGTAAACTGGGGAGGGTCTTTCCGCGCGGGGGGCCGTCAGATCTCATGTTCGAAAGGAGAATCCGATGAACGGACTTTTCAAGCACATCCTTTGGGCCACGGACTACTCGGAAGAGGCGGATGTCGCGCTTCTCTACGCCAGCCTGTTCGCCAAGACCTTCGGCTCTCAACTCTCGGCCCTCCATGTGGTGCCGGACTTCTCCGCCGTTCTCTACGAGTCCCTGCCGGCCGAAGAAGCCGAGCTCGCGGGTAAGATCGAGGCGGCCACCGAGGCGGCCGAAGACCGCATCCGGGAGATCAGCCGTAAGAGGGGGATAGCCTTCAACCATATTTACATCAAGAAAGGCCCGGCGGCCGCAGCCGTATGCGAGGCCGCCAACAGGGAAAATGCCGATCTCATCGTCATCGGCCGGACGGGCGCCTCGGGCCCGGGAAAGACGCCCCTCGGCAGCATCGCCGGGAACATCCTTCGTAACTCCGCCGTTCCGGTCCTGGTGGCCAAGAAAGGAAAGCGAAGCCTGGACATCCACAAGATCCTCGTCCCCACGGATTTTTCGGCAGGCGAGGAAATCGAACGCGATTTCGCCTGGAAACTAGCCAAGGGATTCCAGGCGTCCATCGTTTTCCTCTACATTCTCGAGCTCTACGGCCACGACTTCCGGCTGACGGAAGAGCACTTCGCCGCCGTCCTCGACAAACTCAGGGCGCGCCGCCGCAAAGAGCACGTCGGCGTCGACATGCGCGAAGACGTCTACAAGGCCCATAACGCCGCTGAGGGGATCATCGACTACACGAAAACTCACCCCAGCGACCTGATCGTCATGTCGACCCACGTCGGGAAGGTCGCCCGCTTCTTCCTCGGAAGCAACACAGAAAAGGTCATCGCCCGGGGTCCAGCCGCCGTCTTTGCCATCCCGCCGAAGCGCGCTTGAGCGGCCGTTCGAGCGTTTGACTTTTGGCGGGGATTTGACTAAGAAAAGACCGGAACCGTGAAAAAAATGAGAAAAGCACTGATTCTCGCATTCTCTCTTATCCTGCTTATCCTGGCCGCCTCCTGCGCCCGGACGGCCGTCCCGATTTCCCGCTTCGGCTATCCGGTCGACGGCGAGCCCTGGTATTTTATCCGAGTCTCGATCACCCCTCCCGCCGCGGCGGCGGGGACCGTCTGCAGGGTGGCCCGTGTCGAGGTCGACAAGGCCCGGTGCCGGGACTTTCTTCTTATTCAGGACGGAAAGGAGCTGAACGCTAACGAGATCAGGATGGACCGGCCGTTCGAGGTCAAGGTCCGCTACGGCTGGCTGCCGAAGACGACCTACGCCGTCGACCTCACCCTGGAGGATGCCAAGTCGGGCCGTCAAACGTCCCTCGGCTGGTCGGGGACCTCGCCCGCGGGTCCGGGCTATTGGGACTCCGCCTGGAGAAATTATCTCTCGCTGATCCTTTCCGAGGAGAACGGGGTGGCGAGGACGAACAATCTGGTCCATGCCACGGTCAGTGTGCTGAGCTCGTATCTCCGGTCTCCTGACGAAATCCGCGTCGTCCGGGCCGAGCCGGCCGCCGCCGGCGGCGTCTCCTACCGTGAGGTCTCGAGCCAAGTCTACGACCTCGTCAAGTGGGACGACGAGAAGATCATGGGGACAGAGGAGAAGGATGCCCGAACGGGGAAGCCCGTCGTCCGCTATCACCCGACGACCACACTGAGCGTGGCCTTCCTGGCCGACCTCAAGCCCGGATCCAAGGCCACCTATCTCGTCTTCTTCAACAACCCGGCAGCCGTCAAGCCCGTTTACGCCTCCGGCCTGGCAGTCCAGAAAGGCGCGAATCTCGCCCGCACGATCGAAAACCGTTATTATAAGATCGCCCTTCAGGAGAAAAGCGGCGTCATCTACGAGATCACCGAGAAGACGACGGGCCTCAAGCTCGAGCACAAGCTCGAGACCAACGGCGCCATCCAGTGGAACCCGGACGTCTACTCGCCGCCGCACTCCTGGTACCACAGTTCTGACTGGTCGGACCCGGTCGCCACCGAGGTCGAGGGTCCCGTGTTTTACTCGATGAATCTCAAGGGCACGCTCCCCTTCCCCAAGGGGATTGCCATCGGGATCCGCGACCGCTTCTACGCCGACTCGCCGGTCATCATGGTCGAATCGGTCATCGACATCGGCGAGGACATCTTCGTCAAGGCCCTGCGGGACGCCGAGGTCGTCTTCAACAAGGCCGTCTTCACCAAGGCGGCCTTCAAGAGGGACGGCCGGACGGAGGTCCTCGACCTCGCGACGTCCCGCATGCACCCGGACCACGCCGCGGTCCTGCGGCCGGACACGCCCTGGGTCTGCTTCTTCGACGAAACCAAGGGCATCGGGTTCGCCGTCCTCTATCTCGACCTGGCGACGCCCAACCTCGGCGGCGGCTCGGCCTCGCTCGAGCAGCCTTTCATCTATATCGAGAACGGGCCGTGGTATTACGCTTCGCGCGGCTTCGTCTACTCGTTCGCTTCCAACAACCAGACCCGGATGCTGCCCGTCAAGGCGGGGAGCATCTACTACGAACGGAACGCCTGGATCGTCTTTTCCTATCCCAAGGGAGAGGCCCTCGACGCCTACCTCGACGCCTGGTTCAGCCAGCTCCGGCACCCCGTGGCCGTCGCGGAGAACATGGAGACGTTCGCCGAGAGCCCGGAAGGCTGGATCGTGCCCATCCTGACCGAGCCCTTCGAGGAGGGCGTCAAGTCGGCCCTGGGCGGAACGGAACGGAGAAAATAGCGGCCCGGGATTTGGGGCTTGTGGTATAATGTTTATCGTTAAGCAAGGGATTTGTCCTCGCTTCAAACAACGCAATGAATGAGTAAAGGAAGGGGCCTGCGGCCTCATCGGTCATAAACTCCTCTCCTTTATCCAATTCAAATATCTTCAGAAGAGGAAAGACTCGGGAGAGTTTTTCCATCGTCAAAAGGAGACGAGAATGAATATCTACGTAGGCAACCTGGAAAGAGGCGTCAACGAGTCCGACCTGAGGGAGGCCTTTCAGCCTTACGGGGAAGTCACGTCCGCCTCGGTCATCAAGGACAAGTTCAGCGGCGAGTCCCGCGGTTTCGGGTTCGTCGAGATGCCGAACAGCACCGAAGCCCAGAAGGCCATCTCCATGCTGAACGGCAAGTCCCTGAAGGGCCGGACGGCCACGGTAAACGAGGCCAAGCCGCGCACCGACAGGCCGAGGACCGGCGGCGGCTTCGGCAACCGGCGGTATTAAGGCCCGCGGGACCGGAAGGTCCGCTTTTTCGACCCGGAGGGTTAGAAATGATGCCTTGAGAGGGGGCGGTCGGCTTGACCGCCCCCCCCCTTTTTTCGCCTTGACGCGGCCAAAGGCGCAAACGGCAGGCGGAGCGCGGCTTGACAAGCCCGCCGCCGAACCTGTTTAATGGATGGGCAAAGAGGCTCGCCGTGAAGAAAGCCGCCGCCATCCCCATCATCGCGTGTATCCTAGCCCTGATTCTGGCCGGCTTCAGCCGTGCAGACTTTCCTTCTGTCTTCTCCGCCGGCCGGACCCCGCAGGACGACCAGGTCGTCGAGGCCCAGGTCCTCCTCTCGCGCGACGGGGTCAAGCCCGGGGAGACCCTCAAGGCCGCCGTCCTCCTCAGGATCCAGCCCGGCTATCACATCAACGACAATGCTCCTCTCGACGAATTCCTTGTCCCGACGACCCTCACCATCGCCGATAACCCTGAGGTCGATGTCCTCGAGACCTGCTTCCCGCCCGGCCGCCGGGCGCGCTTCTCCTACAGCGAGGCCGAGCTCGTGGTCTATGAAGGCGAGGCGACGCTCGGCATCATCCTCAGGGCGAAGCCGGGGGCCGCTCCAGGACTCTTGAAGCTCAGGGCCTCCCTCGGCTATCAGGCGTGCAACGATATATCCTGCCTGCCCCCCAAGGAGCTGCCGATCCAGATCCCGGTCCCGGTCGTTCCGCCGTCGCAAGCCTGCCACGACCTCCACCAGGACGTGTTCTCCAAAATCTCCTTCAAGACTACCGCCAAATGAGCGAGTCGCCTCTCCGCAATCTCCCGTCCATCGAGGCTCTGCTCCGTGAACCGGCGGGCGAAGCCATGGTCCGGGAATACGGCCGTCCGGCCGTCGTCGCCGCCGCCCGCGCCGTCCTCGAGGGAGCGCGCTCCGAGATCCGGAAGAAAGAGCCGGGCGCCCCGCTTCCGGACATCTCCCCTGCCGCCCTACTCGACGGGATCAGGGCGAGCCTCTGCCGGAAGTTCCGCGCCTCCCTCGGCCCCGCCGTCAACGCGACCGGAGTCATCATGCACTCCGGGCTTGGCCGGGCCGTCCTTTCGGAGGACGCGGCCGATGCCCTCCTGGCCGTCGCGCACGGCTATTCCACGCTGGCGCTCGACCTGGACACGGGTCTCCGGACGTCCCGCGACCGCCACGTTGAGGGCCTTCTCCGCGAGCTCACCGGCGCCGAGGCCGCCACCGTCGCCAACAACAACGCCGCCGCGACCGTCCTCATCCTGAACACGCTCGCCCGCGGCCGGGAGGTCATCGTGTCGCGCGGCCAGCTCGTCGAGATCGGCGGCTCCTTCCGCATGCCGGACGTCATGAAGATGAGCGGCGCCGTGCTGAGGGAAGTCGGGACGACGAACAAGACGCACCTCCGCGACTACGAGGAGGCGATCGGCGAGTCCACGGGCGCGATTCTCCGCGTTCACCACAGCAACTACCGGATCGTGGGTTTCGCCGAGGAACCCGGGATCGGGGAGCTCGTC
>Ga0187770_10000254_pt1 | contig 26651 bp, 21 predicted proteins | sample 0116_SJ02_MP02_2_FD_133154 | JGI IMG/M metagenome (GOLD analysis project Ga0187770, IMG submission 133154) | Tropical peat soil microbial communities from peatlands in Department of Meta, Colombia - 0116_SJ02_MP02_20_MG | ecosystem: Environmental > Terrestrial > Soil > Wetlands > Peat | place...
CGTCAGGATGAAGTCCACGAACTTCTGCGCCGCGGAAAGATGCGGCGCCCCCTTGATGATGGAGACGGCCCCGATCTCGTACCCGTCGTCCTTGGGGAAGATGACGGCCACCGGCAGGTTCTCAGCCTTCTTCTGCCGGATCAGGTCATGCCCCCAGGCAATGCCGGCGATGGCCTGTCCCTGCGCGACCAGGGGGATCGACCCATTCGCGCCGGGCGTATACTGGGCCACATTCTTGTGCAGGTCCGCGATGTACTGGAACCCCTTCTCCTCGCCCCCCAGGCGGAAGATCTGGGTCGCTACGAAGATCACCGCGCCTCCCGTGGTGGCGGGGTTCGCCCCGATGATCTCTCCCTTGTAGGCCGGGTTCAAAAGGTCGTCCCAGGTGGCAGGCAGCTTGAAACCTTTGGGCGCCAGCTCGGCCTGGAACCGCTTCTCGTTCACTGGGATGGCCAGGGCGCCCAGGTACCAGCCGCTCCAGAAGCCATTGGGATCCATGTACTTCGATTCGATCTTGGCCCGCGCCACCTCCGGCGAGACGTACTTGGCCAGGAAACCACCCTGGGCCACACCGTCGTGGATGGAGGTGTTACCCCCGATGAAGATGTCCGCCCGGGGGTTCGACGCTTCGGTCTGGATCCGGGAGGCGATCGTCCCCGCCTGCTCGATCTGCAGGGCAATCTCCGCGGTCAGGCCTGTGGCCTGCTTGAAGGCGTCGGCGATCTCCTCGATGGTTTTCTTGTCGAGCGCGGCATAGATCGTGAGGTCGGCGGCCGATGCAACCCCCGCGCCCAGGATCGTCACCGCCAAGGCGAGCCCCAGTACCAGCATGCGTCTCATGGCGTTCCTCCTGCCCTCTCCCGTCCAAAGGGTCCTGGATGACTGTCCCACGCCCACAGCAAGATTCTGACCGTTGCACGCCCCTTTTTCACAGCGCCCGACCCCCTCGCCCACGGCCTCGCCGTTCACGGCGCGGACCGCGAGACCCCTGGTAACGCTAACGCCAATTAGTCTTCTCCAATCCATCATCGCTGTCAAGCAGAAATCGCCCGGCAAATCCGCCTCAGGCGCGGCTGGCGGTTCTCGGCTCGTGGCTCTCAGCTCTAGGCTCTAACCGCTCACCACCGGCGGGATGCGCCTCTCCCATGGGGCTGCGGCCTCGAAGGCCGCCGCCGCGGTGAGGACCGCCGCCTCTTGCCGCCGCCGACCGACGATCTGCAGTCCGACCGGCAGGCCTCCTTGCGTGAAACCGCAGGGAACGGAAATCGCCGGGAGGCCCGTCACACTGACGCCGTACGTGAGGAAAAACCACTGCGTGTAATTGTCCAGCGGCTTCCCGTTGATCTCGCTGGGGTACGGCTGCTCCACCGGAAATGGCGGCACCGCCACCGTCGGCAGGATCAAGAGGTCGCGCGTCTCCATGAAGGTCCGCACCCGGTGCCAGAGCGCTGTGCGCAGCTTTTCTCCTCGAGCAATCTCCTGGGGCGTGAGCCGCAGCCCCTGTTCGATATTCCAGACCAGCCCCTTCTGCATTTCACCTTTCCATCGGGCGAGCTTGTCGGCGTGCAGTGCCACCATGGAAAGGCCGCGGGTCGCCAGGACAATGTCGTTGACCTCGCTGAAGTCCGGGCAGGCGGCCTCGACCTTGGCACCCAGGGACCTGAAGATCTGGATGGCACCCTCCGCGACGTTGGCTACCTCCGCATCCACGGGAATCAACCCGCTGAGGTCGGGTGTCCAGGCGACCCGCCAGCCTTTCACCGACGGATTCCTGACGGCCCTCAGAAACTCCCGGGTATCTACGGCGTACGAGAGCGGCGCCCTATCGTCGGGACCCGCCATCACCGACAGCATCAGCGCCGTGTCCACGACTGTCCTCGCCATGGGTCCGCTGACGGACAGGGAGTCCCAGGCCAACTCCTTCGGGTAATCCGGCACAAGCCCGGGTGTCGTTCGGAAGCCGACCACGCCGCAGAAGGCAGCGGGAATTCGCAACGAACCGCCAAGATCGGAACCCTGCGCAATCGGCCCCATCCCAGTCGCCAGTGCGACAGCCGCCCCGCCGCTCGACCCGCCGCAGGTGAGGACAAGGTTCCAGGGATTGTGGGTGGCACCGAAGACCGCGTTGAACGTATTGGCCCCTGCCCCGAACTCGGGTGTGTTCGTCTTGCCGACGACGATGGCCCCGGCTGCTTTCAGGCGCTCCACGATCAGCGCGTCCTCCTCCGGGACATGGTGCTCGAAGATCTTCGAGCCCCAGGTGGTGCGGATGCCCTTGGTGGGCTCGAGGTCCTTGATGGAGACCGGCACACCGTGAAGCGGCGGGAGCTTCGCCCCCCGCCTGAGCGCCCTGGTCGCCGCCCGCGCCGCCTTGAGCGCAGATTCCCGCGCGATCGTCACGTAGGCGTTGACCTGTGGATTGACCTGATCAACCCGGGCCAGGACGGCCTGCACCACTTCCAGGGGCGACACCTTTCGCACCCGGTACAACTTTACCAGTTCGGTCGCCGGCGTGAAGCACAGATCCCGCTCAGGCACTGAAAGACTCCAAGAGGTGTTGGGTTCTGTAATGTTATCACAGATTCCGAACGATTGTCACACACTGGCCGATTTCGGGCCGTAGGCCGAACGGCAGGATGGCGTATCCAGAAGAATGGCTTGACACCGGGCCTCGTGGGTCAGGAGACTAGAGAGGAGGAGACAGTACATCCCTTGCCGAGGGGACGTTGCTTCCTTGTTCTCTTTATCGAAAAATACATTACGATGCGACGTCCCCTGTCCAGGCGAGGCCGAGGCGTCCCTTGGCAAGAACGAAATCAATCAGTCAACTTCCAAGGGCCCTCCGGTACCTTTCTAGCTGCCGGCTAGGCTGCTCCGATCCGGGAGGCAGGGGCCGGACGAAAGGCCGCGGCAGCCTTGAGAAATGCAAGGATGAGAGGATGTGGTCCCCCGGGTTGGGACGAAAGCTGAGGCAAGAACAGCGTGGCCACAAAGAACGGGTGACCCCGGAGTTCCACAATCCGCACCTCCCCGTTTTCATCAAGACCTGTCACCTGAAGGCCGCCGTTCTCAACTTGTTCCCGGTATTCCGGGTTCAAGCCGAAGTTACAGCGGAACTCTTCGGCAGATTCTTGGCTGCCATAGGCTCTGGCGGTGATCGTTCCCGGGAGAAGTCGCACGCTACGCCTCTGCCCTGCAACTGCGCACTCCAGGCGGCTGATCAGAAGAAGTGATGCCCCTGGCGATGTTTCCCCGTGCTCCGCGTCGGCGATTCCAAGGACGTTTCGCGCATACTCTACCAGAGTATGTTGAAACCCGCCTCACGTTGCAAAGAACGGCCGTCCGCGCTGCCTGGCGAAAGTGATACCGGCGAGGGCGCCAGTCATGCTCCGGTAGGGGCTCCCCGGTGAACACAAAACCCCGTGGAACGGACTGAGCCGTGCCGGGGCCGAGCCTTGATCGAGTTCCGCTGTCGGAACCCACTGCACGTTCAACGTCAACCCCAGCGTTGCAGCTGCATGGTGGAGCGCGGCATTCGTCGAAACGTGGGAGACAAATTGAGGATCGAAGTCGCCGATCACACCGATACCTACCGCCTGTTCCATTGCAAGCCTCCGTCGTTTTCTCTCGAAGCGGCCCAACTGCGCTTGCATGGTTTCCATATAACACCCCCGGGTTCCTCGAGGCGGAATCGGGAGAGAGCCGGCGTGCGCTTCCGGTGAGCCGGCTGACTCAAAAGTCCGAGGGCCTATTCTGTTCGGTAGGAGATCTAGCGGGACGGAGCTCCCGGGGAATCGAAATAAGGCACCGGAGGATCGAGCGGGAGCTTAGCCAAGGGACTGACACGTGTCAACGGTAAATGGGCCGTCGAGCAAAAGCGTCTTGACCGGCCCGGCGGCTGCTGGTATTGTCCCCGTCGCCACAGTCGAGTCGGCGAGATCCTGCTGTTCCGCGGCCGGCGCAGGAGGTGACATCTCGGGTGTGCCCCTGGGCAATCGTGGGGGATCGAAGGAGGAAGGGCAGCATCCAACCATGAAATACACCGGTGCCGAAGTCCTCTGGGAATGCGTCATCCGCGAGGGGGTGGACGTCATCTGGGGCTTTCCGGGCGGCGCCGCCCTGCCGATGTTCGACGCCCTCGGCAAATACCCGCAGATCCACCACGTCCTGGTGCGGCACGAGCAGGCCGCCGCCCACGCGGCGGACGGCTATGCCCGCGCCACCGGCAAGGTCGGGGTCTGCGTCGCCACCTCCGGGCCGGGGGCCACCAATCTGGTCACGGGGATCGCCACAGCCATCATGGACTCCGTCCCGATCGTGGCCCTGACGGCGCAGGTCGCAGACTCCGTGATCGGCACCGATGCCTTCCAGGAGATCAACATCACCGGCATTACCCTGCCCATCACCAAGCACAACTACCTCGTGCGGCAGGGCCGGGACCTGGCGCGGATCCTGCGCGAGGCCTTCTTCCTGGCCCGGACCGGCCGCCCGGGTCCGGTGCTGGTGGACGTTCCCCGGGACATCCTCACCGCCCCCTGCGAGTTCCACTACCCGGAGCGGGTCTCACGCCCGGGCTACCGCCCGGTCGTGCGCTCCGCGCCCTACCAGATCCAGCGTGCCGCCCAATTGATCGCCGACGCCAAGCGTCCCGTGGTGCTCGCCGGACACGGCATCCACGTCGCCACGGCTTGGGAGGAGTTGCGGCTTTTCGCCGAGCGGATCAACGCCCCGGTGGTGAGCACCCTCCTCGGCCTGAGCGCCCTGTCGGCGGACCATCCCCTCTGCCTCGGCATGGCGGGGATGCACGGCGTGGCCTGGGCCAACCTGGCCGTGCAGAACGCCGACCTGCTCATCGCCCTGGGTATGCGCATGGACGATCGGTTCACCGGAAGCCTGCCGCATTTTGCGCCCCAGGCCAAGCTACTCCACGTGGACATCGATCCCGCCGAGATCGGCAAGCGTGTCCCTGCGTACCAGCCGATGGTTGGCGACGTCCGCCTGGTCCTGGAGGCCCTGACGGCGGCGCTACCCGAGCTGGACCATCGGGACTGGCTGGCCCAGATCGAGACGTATCGCGAGCGCCATCCCCTGGAGGTGCACGGCCAGGGCCCCCTTCCCCCGCAGGAGGTCATCCGGGCGCTCCACCAGGCCACCGGGGGGGAAGCAGTCGTCGTGAGCGACGTCGGCCAGCACCAGATGTGGGTGGCCCAATACTACCGCTTCCGGCGCCTGAACAGCTTCTTCACGTCCGGCGGCCTGGGGACAATGGGTTACTCGCTGCCGGCCTCCCTGGGTGTGCAGGTCGCCCATCCCAAGGAGCCGGTCTGGGTTGTCGTCGGCGACGGCAGCTTCCAGATGAACCTGCAGGAGCTGGCCACCGTCGCCCAGGAGCGGCTTCCCATCAAGATGGTGATCATGAACAACGGCTACCTGGGCATGGTCCGGCAGTGGCAGGAACTCTTCCACGGGGCCCGCTACATTGGCACGCCCATCACCGGCCCCGACTATGTCCAGCTCGCCGCCAGCTTCGGCATTCCGGGCCGGCACGTGGAACGTACGGCCGAGCTCCCAGCCGCCTTCGCCGCCGCGCGGGAGGCCGACGGCCCGTACCTCCTGGACTGCAAGGTGGACGGGGACGAGAACGTCTATCCCATGGTCCGGCCGGGGACCAGCAACGCCGACTTCATGGTGGATCCGAGGGGGAGGACCCGGGAGTCATGAGACACGTCTTGGTGGCGCTGGTGCAGGACGAGCCCGGCATGCTGGCCCGGATGGGGAACCTCTTCGCCCGACGCGGCTACAACGTGGAGAGCTTCACGGCCGGCGCGTCCGAGCTGCCGGGGCTCACCCGCATCACCATTGTCGTGGAGGGCCAGACCACGGCGCTGGATCAGGTGGCCAAGCAGTTCCGCAAGCTGATCGGCGCGGTGAAGGTGGCGGACGTGACCGCGGATGCGGAACAGCTCGCCCACGAGATGTTGCTGGTCAAGGTGGGGGTGACCGCCAAGACGCGGCAGGAAGTGGTCAGCCTCGCCGACCTGTTCAAGGCGCGCATCGTGGATGTCTCCACGACCACCCTGATGCTGGAGGCGACGGGCGAGCCGGACAAGCTGGACAAGCTGCTCGAGGTGCTTCGCCCCTTCGGCATCAAGGAGCAGGCCCGCACTGGCGCCGTCTTCATCAGTCGCGGCGCCAAACTCCTCAACCAGCGCCCCGGTGTGGCGTCGGACCGCAAATACCTGGCCGAGTGACGCGGGGCACGGGCCCCGCCGGGCTCGTGCCCTGATCCTTGCCATCCGGTCACATTCGAAATCGCGGAATCCGCCATCGCCTTCCCCGCCCGCTAGAAGCCCAGCACTCTTTTCGGCCGGTAGGGTTCTTCGAGAGAGGCCATGTCCTCCTGGCCCAGCTTGACGCCAACGGCGGCGGCCGCCTCCTCCAGGTGCTGGACCTTCGACATCCCGACGATGGGGCAGGTGAGCCCGGGCTTGTGCAGCATCCACGCCAGGGCCAGCGTCGCCCGTGGGATGCCTAGGCGGCCCGCCAGCGTGCCGACGCGGCCTGCGATCTCGAAGTCCACGTCCTGATAGTACATGCTGTGGGCGAAGCCGTCAGACTTTGACCGCGTTGTCTCGCCACCCTTTCCGCGGGTCCGATTGCCCATCAGGAATCCCCGGGCCAGCGGGCTCCACGGGATGATCCCGATCCCCTGGTCCACGCAGAACGGGATCATCTCCCGCTCCTCTTCCCGATAGATCAGGTTATAGTGGTTCTGCATCGAGACGAAGCGCGTCCAGCCGTGCAGGTCCGCGGTGAAGAGGGCCTTGGCGAATTGCCAGGCGTACATGCTGGAGGCGCCGATGTAGCGCGCCTTGCCCGCCCGGATCACGTCGTGCAGGGCCTGCATCGTTTCCTCGATGGGCGTGTGGGGATCCCAGCGGTGGGTCTGGTACAGGTCCACATGATCCAGGCCGAGCCGGCGGAGCGATGCGTCTATCCCGTCCAGGATGTGCTTCCGCGAGAGGCCCTGCTGGTTGGGCTTGTCCCCCATGGGTTGGTGGACCTTCGTGGCCACCACGAACTCGTCACGACTCCCGAACAGCTCCTTGAGGGCCCGGCCCGTGACTTGCTCGCTGACTCCACCCGAATACACGTCGGCCGTGTCGAAGAAATTGATGCCCAGCTCTACCGCGCGCCGGAAGATGGGACGGGCCTCCTCCTCGTCCAGGACCCAGTCGCGCCACTTCCGTGAGCCGAAAGTCATCGTGCCCAAGCAAATGCGGGACACCTTGAGTCCGGCCTTGCCGAGATTGACGTATTCCATCCCTGGTCTCCCCTGTCGTAGCAGCGGGGGCTGTCCGGAGAACGCAGGTGCGGCCTGCCGATGGCAGGCACGGGGACCCTGCCGGACCCCCAAACCGACGGTCTCCGTTTATCACAACCGCTCCCGCTCCGGCAAGTGCAGCATTCGTGAGGTTGGAAGCGCCATACATTCCCCGGTCTTGGCCTATTCCCATCGAGATGCGATGCTGCAGCCCGGATTACCGCATCGAGGACGAAGAATAGCTGATGCCGCCTGCGCGCAGCCAGGCGAACCCGGAGGACTGTTCCCGGCAGTAGTGGGGGGAGAAGAGGAAACGGGGGTCGCGCCTCAGCCCGACCTCGGAACCAAGGCGGACGTCCCTGCAGCGTGCGCTTGCCGGCGCTTGCGCCCGGCCCGGCGGATGGCGTCCCAGACGCGAATGCCAAGAAGCAAGGCCAAGGTGGCGGCATAGAGGTATTGATCGGTCCGGCCCTTCTTGGCTAGCCAGAGGAAGTGCAGGGCCGCCAGCGTCCCGATGACGTACACCAGCCGGTGCAGGCGGCGCCAGTTCGTGCCACCCAGACGTTTCACCATGCTGCTCGTCGAGGTGACGGCGAGAGGCACGAGCAGGGCGAGCGCCAGCATGCCGACGGTGATGTACCGCCGCTTCAGGATGTCGGCCAGCATCTGATCCCAGTCGAAGAAATGATCCAGCAGGATCCAGACCAGGAAATGGAGGAACGCGTAGCAGAAGGCAAACAGCCCCAGGAGGCGCCGTAGCGTGAGCTGCCACGAGATCCCGAACAGCACCCGCAGGGGCGTCAGGGCGAGAGTGGCCAGCAGAAGCCGGAAGGTCCAATCTCCGAGCCAGTTGGTGATGAAGCTGATGGGATTGGGGGTAAGGTTGCCGGTGACAGCCCGATAGCCCAGCACGCCCAGCGGGAGCAGGCAGAGGATCCAGACGACGGTCTTGAAGGCGAATCGGGTGCGTCGGCTCATCGGGAATCACACAGAGACACCGAGAGAGGATGCGGAATGGCAAATGCGGAATGGGGAATCTTTACGCCGACCTGCGACAGCCCATTCCCCATTCCGCACTCCCCATTCTGCATTGTCTTAGTAGTACTTCCGCAGGTCCATCCCCGTGTACAGTGAGGCCACCTGGTCGCCGAAGCCGTTGAACTTGACCGTCTTCCGCCGCAGGAACTCGCCGATCCGGCGCTCGGTGGCCTGGCTCCAGCGGGGGTGATCCACCTCGGGGTTGACGTTGGAATAGAAGCCGTATTCGTTGGGCGCGGCCTTCTCCCAGGTGGTCTGGGGCTGCTGGCTCACCAGGCGGATCCGGACGATGGACTTCGCGCTCTTGAAGCCGTACTTCCATGGCACGACGACGCGGATGGGTGCGCCGTTCTGGTTGGGCAAGACCTGCCCGTACATCCCGAAGGTGAGCAGTGTGAGGGGGTGCATCGCCTCGTCTAGCCGCAGCCCCTCGATATACGGCCATTCGATGCCCGAGAGGCCGAACAGGCTCGGCTTCTGCGCGGGGAACTGTTCGGGATCGAGGAGCGTGGTGAATTCGACGAACTTGGCCTGGCTCGTCGGTTCGATCCGCTTGAGCAGCGAGTTGAGCGGGACCCCGATCCAGGGGATCACCATGGACCAGCCTTCCACGCAGCGAAGGGGATAGACCCGCTCCTCCAGCGGGGAGAGTTTAAGCAGTTCGTCGATGTCGTACGTCTTCGGCTTGGCCACGTGGCCGTCCACTTGGACCGTCCACGGCCGCGGCTTCAACGTGTGGGCGAGGCGGGCCGGATCGCCCTTGTCCGTGCCGAACTCGTAGAAATTGTTGTAGGTGGTGGCACTCTCGAACTTCGTCGCCGCTTCCTTGACGCTGAACGTCTCGTTCCGGGTCGCCTTGAGAGGCGGGCTGGCAGGCGCCGCGGCTGCCTCGGCCCCCCGCGGCAGGAGCGCCAGCGCCGCCGCGGCGGCGATGAACTCTCTTCGGTTGAAATAGAGCTTGGGACCGGTTATCTCGGACGCCTTGAACATCGGCGCTCGCTTGATCAGCATTTTCCCCTCCCCCGATTTCCGGTACAACTTGGCTGTTCCGGTTGCGGTTTCTGCCCCCGTCCCTGTCGCTATCTCCCTCGGCTCTCGGCTCTCAATAAGATGAGATTCATCATGCGGCCCGTTCGCGGTTTCTCTGCCCGATGCGAGAAAAAAAGGTCCCTCCGGCAGGCCGTGCACAATCCCACATCAGCGATTCGGTCCCGACGGACGCCCGCCCGCATGAGGATGGCCCGATTCACCCCGGCAAGATCCAGGTGAAAGTGGTCGGGCCGCGTCGCTACGGTGTGCTCTGTCCAGGTAGGTAGGGCGGCCCTCATGGCATCCGTGACCGCTGCGTCCACCTCGTAGCAGCACCGCCGGATGCCGGGACCGATGGCCACCCGGCAATCCCCAGGGTCCGTCCCGTAGGCGGCGGCCATGGTCTCGATCGCCCGAGCCGCGATGCCTTTCGCCGTGCTCCGCCATCCCGCGTGCACGGCCGCGATCGCGCCGCGAACCGGGTCGTGGATCAGGAGCGGCAGGCAGTCGGCGGTGGTGACCACCAGGGCCAAGTTGGGCAGGTTCGTGACCAGGCCATCGTACTTGTATGCCTCGTCCAGGAGAAGGCGAGGGAATCCCTCGCGGGAAACCAACGATTCGTCCACGATCAACACCCCGTCGCCGTGCACCTGCTTCACCCGGACCAGCTGCGAGGGTTCAAGCTCGAACGTCCCGAAGAATCGGCGGCGGTTCTCCTCGACCGCCTGGGGATCGTCGCCGACGCTCATCCCAAGATTGAGGGTTGCGTAGGGGGCCCGGCTCACCCCGCCCCGCCGGGTGCCGAAGGCGTGGATGACCAGAATCGAGTCCCCGAAAATGTCAGCATGAACGACCATCGGGGAATCGGTGAACCGGGGAATCGGTGAACTGGTCATGCGAGTGAAGCCTTCCACTTCACCACGCGCTCGGGCAATTCGCCCATGGCGCGACGATACTCGGTCTCCAGGCGCTCACGCTTGGTGCCCACCTCGAAGTGGTCCCACGGGAACCGCTCTGAAAGCGGCCGCTCCCGGCAGGCATAGAAGTCGGGGTTCCGCGGCCACTGCCTGAAGGCCCGCTTCCAGTCACCCCGGTGCTTGAGGGCCAACTGCAAGAGGTCGGCGACGTGGCGGTCGCCCCTCGACAGCACCGCCTGGAGGTAGGCCCACTTGGGCACGTCGTGGGTGAAGTGGATGCCGACCTGCTGCAGCTCTCGTTGGAGACGATCGATCTTCTCGTCTAGCCCCCGCACCTCGGCCATGGCGCACCACTGGAAGGCGGTCCAGGGCTTGGGGACGAAGCTGCTCACCCCCACCGTCAGCTCCGCTAGGCTCTTGGGATCGCGTCGCTTCTGCAGGATGCGGTGCCGGGCCGTCTTGGCCAGGCGGATGATGCCCTCCACATCCTCGGACGTCTCCGTCGGCTGGCCGATCATGAAGTACATTTTCACGCTGGGGACGCAGGACTCGGCAATGAGGTCCACCGCCTCGAACAGGCGCTGGTCGCTCAGGCTCTTCTGGATCACGGTGCGCAGCCGCTCCGTTCCGGCCTCGGGAGCAATGGTCAGCGTGCGCGTGCCGCTCTCCAGGAGCCCCTTGACCAAGCCGGGGCTGAGGCTATCCGCGCGGACCGACGAGAGCGAGACCTCGACCCCCCTGGCCCGCAGGGCTGCCATCAAGTCGTCGATCCAGGGATAGTCGGAGACGCATGCACCCACCAGGCCGATCCGCCGGCCATGTTGGAGGGCCGTCTCCGCGGCGCGCAGGATGGCGTCCATGTGCCGGTGCCTGACCGGGCGGTAGATCTCGCCTTCCATGCAGAAGCGGCAGCCCCGGCCGCACCCCTTCCCCACCTCCAGGAGGGCCATCTCACCGAACTCGGTGTTGGCCGTCCGGACCATGGACACGGTGTCGTAATCGTCGGCCCGAGGCAGGCGCCGCTTTCGCACGGGGAGCGGCGCCCCCTCATACGCCACGACATCCGCCACGGTCTCATCCTCGTGGTACTTCACATCGTAGCACCGCGGGACGTAGATCCCCTCGATCCCGCAGAGTGCCCGGAGAAATTGCTCGCGCGCTTCCGCCGGCTGCCGCTCTGCCTCGCGCACCCGCTGCAGCAGCTCGAAGACCTCGTGGCCGGACTCCTCCCCCTCGCCCAGGAAGAACCAGTCCACGAAGGCCGCCAGGGGCTCCGGATTGGACCACGCGCACACACCCCCCATGGTGACGAAAGGATCGGCCGGTCCCCGGTCGGCCGCCCCAACCGGGATGCCAGACAGCTCGAGGATCCGGAGCATGTTGAGGTAGTCGTTCTCATACGTCGTGGAGAAGGCCACGCAATCGAACTCGGACAGGGGCCGCTGCGATTCCAGACTGAGGATGGGGACGCGCAGCCGCTCGTGCTTCGGGAGATCTTCGGGATCGGGGAAGAATGCCCGCTCGCAGACGATGTCCGAGCGCCGGTTCAGGTGCCAGTAGATGGTCTGAAACCCGAGGTTAGACATCCCGACGTAGTAGGTGTTGGGAAACACGAGGGCGATGCGGACGCGGCCACCCCAGTCCTTGAGGACTGTCCCCGTCTCCTCGGCCAGGCGCTGGCGCGCTTTTTCCTTGAATTGCCAGGTCATGATTCCATCTTGGAAAAGTTGTCCGACTCCCCACGTCGAACATCGACAGCATGCTACCAGCGCAAGGATGTGGCATCAAGGAGTTTGTCCCTTGGCGCCGGGCGGACTGTAGAGGGGCCGGAGAGGAGCGGTGCGGAGGTGAACGGGAGGATGGGTGCAGTATCTACCTCTGCCGCTGGCCCGTCCGTCGCAGAGCTTTTGGCTTGACAGCGCTCCTCGGCCTATGGGAGCCTTCCCGCATTGCGGCTCAGCCCCTAAGTTGTCCGGGTTTCAGGCGCTCCCGGTTGCCCCAGGCCGAACGCGATTCCCTCTCACCCCCTCCGCCTCGGCGGCCGGATTAAAGATGGATTGCCGACGGACGTCCGACGAGAAGCCGAGGTGGCTGACCGCGATCCTCCTAGAGATGGAACGGCGCCTCTGCTGGATCGGCAGGTATGGGGGCTTTCCCTTGCTCCGGCAGGCGTTGCTGGCAGAGATACCAGCAGGAGGCGGCGCCGGGATGTCTAGGCTGCGTAGCCCCATCGCCGAGAGACTGTTTCTCAAAGCTCAACCACACGAACTTTAGGATTGGCTCGAACAAGGAGGAGAAGCATGAAACAGCTCAGACTCTTGGGTGTTTTGGTCCTGGGATTCTTGCTGGTGGCAGTAGGCCTTTCATCCCGCGCTCTCGCGGCCCAGGCGGAAAAGGTCATCACCATCGCTCAATACGCCGATGCGGTGAGCCTGGATCCGCAAGACACCAACGACAACGCTTCGTACAGCATCGAAAAGCCCATGATCGAGGGCCTCATTGGCTTCAACGAGAAGATGGAGCAGATCCCTCAGCTCGCCGAGCGATGGGATGCCTCCCCCGACGCCAGGGTGTACACCTTCTACCTGCGTAAAGGCGTCAAGTTCCACGATGGCACCCCCTTCAACGCCGCAGCGGTCAAGGCCAACTTCGACCGCGTCCGCAACCCCGACAATAAGCTGAAGCGCTACACCCTCTACAAGATCATCAGCCAGATCGACGTGATCAACGACTCCACAGTGCGCTTCACCCTCTCCGAGCCCTTCGGCGCCATGATCGCCACCTTCGCCCATCCGGCCGGCGGCATCAGCAGCCCCACCGCGGTGCAGAAGTACGGCAGTGACTACGGCAAGAACCCCGTGGGCACGGGCCCCTACAAGTTTACGGAATGGGTGCCCAACGACCACATCACCATGGTCAAGAACCCAGACTACTGGGACAAGAACAACGAGGCCAAGGTCGACAAGATCATCGTCAAGCCGGTGCCAGAGGAGGGGACGCGCATTGCCATGCTTCAGAAGGGCGATGCCCAGTTCATCAACTTCGTCCCGTACATCCAGGCCGACGTTGTCAAAGCGGGCCGGAACCTCAGCCTGGCGTCTACCGAGGCCATCTACACCTTCTGGGTGGCCATGAACACCCAGAAGAAGCCCTTCAATGACGTGAGGGTGCGTCAGGCCATGAACTACGCCATCGACAAGGAGGCCGTCATCAAGGCGGTCCTGCGAGGCCAAGGGAAGCCGGCCGATTCTCCCCTGGCTCCTCGGGTCTGGGGCTATACCCCGGTGAAGACCTACCCGTACGATCCGGCCAAGGCCAAGGCTCTCCTGGCCGAGGCAGGCTATCCCAACGGCTTCAAGACCGTCCTCCGCGGGAACGTCCAGACGGACCAAAAGGACGCCATGGTGGCCATCCAGGGGCAGCTCCAGCAGGTGGGCGTGGACGCCGAGATCCTCGCCCTGCCGGCCGCCGCTCTGACAGCGGAACGATTTAAGCCTCTGGAGGAGAACAAGATGGAGATGGACCTTGCCGGCTGGTCCCCCTCCACCGGCGATGCCGATTGGGGCATTCGCCCCTTGCTGACCAAGGAGAACTGGCCACCTACCAACTTCACGGTCGGCTTCTACACCAACCCCAAAGTGGAGGAGTCGATAAAAGCCGCCCTTCAGACCTCCGACGCGGCGAAGCGCAAGGCGGCATACGCCGAGGCCCAGCGGGTCATCATGGACGATTGCCCCTGGATCTTTCTCTGGGTGAATAACCTGTTGGGTGGCAGCCGAGCCAACGTGGGCGGAATCTCACTACAGCCCGATGCAATCGGCTACTACCGGTCCGTGTACTACAAGTAACGGCTGCGCACCTAGGAGAGGAAACCGGAAACAGGTCGGGGGGAGACGAGGTCCAGGCACCCAGTTCCCGTCTCCCCCCTGCCCGTCTCCTCGTGAACCATGCTACGCTACATCCTCCGCCGCCTGCTCTACATGACCCCCATCCTCTTCGGGGTCTCCCTTGTGATCTTCCTCATCCTCCACCTGGTCCCCGGCGATCCGGCGCGCCTGGTAGCCGGGCTCGATGCGACGCAGGAGGATGTGAAGATCGTCCGCTCCAGCCTGGGCCTGGATCGCCCCCTGCCGGTCCAGTACCTCTCCTGGCTGGGGAGCCTCCTCCATGGCGATCTGGGACGCTCTGCGAGGACGCACCGACCGGTGACGCAGGAGCTGCGCCTCACCTTTCCGGCAACGGTAGAGCTGACTCTGAGCGCCACCGTCGTCGCCGTCCTCATCGGCGTGGCCGCAGGAACGATCGCGGCCGTGCGGCGCAACTCCGTCTTCGATTACACCAGCATGGTGGTTGCCCTGCTGGGAGTCTGCACCCCTTCCTTCTGGCTGGGCCTGATGCTGATGCTCGTCTTCGCCGTGAAGCTCGATCTCCTCCCCACCACAGGTCGTGGCGGTCTGGAGAATCTGGTCCTGCCCGCCGTGACCCTAGGCGCCGGCGCGGCGGCGATCATCGCCCGGGTGACCCGCTCCTCCATGCTGGAAGTGCTGGGCATGGACTACATCCGCACGGCGCACGCCAAGGGCCTCGCCGCCAGGGCGGTGGTGCTCCGCCATGCGGTGAAGAATGCCTTGATCCCCGTGATCACCGTCATCGGCCTGGAGTTCGGCTACTTGCTGGCCGGGGCCGTGGTCACGGAGACCGTCTTTGCCTATCCCGGGGTGGGGTGGCTCCTGGTCGAGGCGATCGGCTTCCGCGACTATCCGGTGATCCAGGGTGCGCTGCTCTTGCTGGCCCTGCAGTTTGCCCTGGTGAATCTGGTCGTGGATATACTCTACGCCTTTGTAGACCCACGGATCTCCTATGGATAGGGATCAGGCCTCGCAGCATCAGACGGGAAAGGACCGGACAACCGTAGATCCGCTCGCGGTTGTGTCCGGCTTCGCTCGCGAGTCGCGGAGCCTGTGGAGCGATGCCCGCTCGCGTCTGCTGCGCAACCCGGTGGCCATGGCCGGTGGCGCCGTCTCGATCTTGCTCATCGTCGTGGCGATCGCGGCCCCTTACATCGCCCCCTACGATCCCATCCACCAGGACCTGGCCAACTCCCTGGCCGGACTCTCCATGAAGCACCTGGCCGGGACCGACGTCCACGGGCGAGATATCTTCAGCCGCATCATCTACGGGACCCGGATCTCCCTGCAAATCGGCTTTCTGGGGATGCTGCTGGGCTGCGTCGTCGGCGTGATCCTGGGGCTGATCTCCGGCTATTACGGCGGCTGGTGGGACACGATCATCATGCGCCTGATGGACGTGCAACTGGCCTTCCCCGGACTGCTGGTGGCCATCTGCATCATCGCCATCATCGGGCCGGGGCTGGAGAACGTCATCGTGGCCGTGGGCATCTTCTCGGTGCCCCTGTTCGCCCGGGTGACGCGGGGACAGGTGCTCTCCCTGAAGGAGCAGGAATTCATCGTGGCGGCACGGATGATGGGTGCCCAGGACGGTCGCATCATGCTGAATCACCTGCTGCCCAACGCCGTGGCGCCCCTCCTGGTCCTCTGCACGCTCCGCATCGCCACGGCCATCCTCACGGCGGCCACCCTCAGCTTCCTGGGGCTGGGGGCGCAGCCGCCCACCCCCGAGTGGGGCGCCATGCTGAGCGACGGGCGGGCATACCTGGCCATCGCTCCCCACGTGGCCACGATCCCCGGCCTGGCCATCCTGATCACGGTCCTCTCCTTCAACCTGCTGGGCGACGGCCTGCGCGACGCTCTGGATCCCCGGCTGAGAGTGTGAGAGAGGTCTGAAAGTTGTCGGAGTACGCAGGTCACTACGTACTTCAGCCAACAAGCGCTGAAGCACTCACTGCAAACGCCAAACCCGCTTCCACTTGCATTGAATCCTCCGCTAGGGTCCAACGACTGACGAAATCTGGAGGGTCGAGCTGGGGTAAGTAGCTGGCAGGAAAGATCAAGAAGCCGTCGAAACGCGTATCAACGAGGGCCAGGACATCCTGGCGGAGGTTTCGAACGTCTACGCTCACCGGAAGGAGGGGATACTACTGGCTTCCAATCACCCTGTTTTCTCCAGTAGCCGAGCGTTCGGTTCAATCTCCAACAAACGTGCCCCGATCGGTGTGGCTGCGATCATGCGGCCACGTCGCCGAGTCGTGAGAGCATCTCGCGATAGTAGAAAGCCTGCCGATGGCAAAACTCTTCGTACTCTTTCAGGGTGCAAACCTCGAACTGAATTCGTTCCGCCTCGTCGGCCGCAAACAGCACCCGGCCATGTCGAATCGCCTCGAAGCGCAGTAAGGCCGATGCCCCATTCAGGGGGATGACATGGGCCGCGCACCTCAGGGTCTTAGCCACCACCGACTCAAGGTCGGCCACAGCCTGACAGAGATCTTCCAGGATATGCGGCTCGCGCAACACGACAGCCAAGTCGGTGTCACTCTGCCCCTCCAGTCGTCCGGCTGCCAGCGGCCCGAAGAGATACGCGAGCCGGATTCCTAACGACCTGAAGACCTCTGGGGAAATCCCTGGTACTGGCACCACTGCTTTGCCCTCTCCATCGGAGCACGCCGGCATTGCCCGCAGTTCTTGCCGTCCGTCAATCGCCGGCGCCGGCGGCAACGGCCGTATCACGTCAGTCGGCCTGGCGGCGGAGGAACGTCGGGATGTCCAAGACCTCCTCGTTGATTTCCTCGATCACCAGCTGAGATCCGACGGCCTTCTTTCCCTTGCGCAGGAAGACCCCGCGATCCGCTCCGGATGCGACCGCGGATGCTGCTGCCGCGGCCTTCGGCGCATAGGCCCGAAGCTCCGTGACCCGCGGCGCCTCCTCCGCCGGCGCGGCGTCCGTCTCGTCGAAGCCCGTCGCGATGACCGTCACGCGGACCGCCTCGCCCATCTCGTCCTCCAGGACGTCCCCGAAGATGATGTTGGCGTCCTGGTCCACCATGTCGTGGACGATCTTGGAGGCCTCGTTCAACTGATAGATCGGCATCGTCGAGGCGTGGGCGAAATTCAGGAGCACCCCGCGCGCTCCCTTGATGGAGACGTTCTCCAAGAGCGGGCTGTTGATCGCCTTCTGGACCGCGTCCACGGCGGCATTGTCCCCCGTGGCCTCGCCAATTCCCATCATGGCCATCCCCCGCTCCGACATCACGGTCCGGACGTCCGCAAAGTCCACGTTGATGTAGCCGGGCTTCACGATGATATCGGCGATGCCCTGCACCGCCTGGCGGAGGACGTTGTCCGCCATGGCGAAGGCCTCCTTCACGCCGGTGTTCTTGGAGGCGTGGTTAATCAGCCGCTGGTTCGGGATGATGATCAGGCTGTCCACGGAGACCCTGAGTTCTTCCAGGCTTCGCTCCGCCTGCTCGGCCCGCCGCTTCCCCTCGAAGACGAAGGGCTTCGTGACGACGCCCACCGTCAGGATCTCCATCTCTTTCGCCAGGTTGGCGATGATGGGCGCCGCGCCTCCGCCGGTGCCACCTCCCAGGCCGGCCGTGATGAAGACCATGTCGGCCCCCTGCAGGTGCTGGAGGATTTTGTCGGTGTCCTCGATGGCCGCCTTGCGGCCCTTCTCCGGGTCCGCGCCCACGCCCAGCCCCTTGGTCAGCTTCTCCCCGATCTGGAGCTTGACCTCAATCGGCGAATGGCGCAGCGCCTGGACGTCGGTGTTCACGACGATGAACTCCACCCCCGTCATGGTGGAGGTCGCCATGCGGCTCACCGCGTTGGATCCACCGCCGCCGACGCCGATCACCTTGATGTTCGCCATCGGATCGGAATCCACCTCCAGCTTGATCGTCATGCGCCGTCCTCCCTTCTCAAGACCACACCCATCATCCATGCGGGATCCGGATCGCATCCGACACCCGGCCCCGACCCGTCCCTATCTCTGTCGCTGTCCCTGTCCATCTCGGCTCTCGATTCGCTGTCGCTGTCCCTATCGCTATCGCCCATCGGCTTAAAAGATCTCCCCGAACCACTCCGTCATCCGGGCGACCACCTTGTCGAAGATATTCCGGTCTGTGACCTGCCGGAACTTGCGCCGGTCCCGGTGGGCGGCGCCGTAGATGCCCAGCCCAACCCCGGTGGCATACATGGGGCTGCTGATCACGTCCGTGAGGCCCCCCACCCCTCGCGGGACGCCGCGGCGCACCGGCATGTCAAAGATCTGTTCCGCCAGTTCGGGCACGCCCTCCATGATGGAGGAGCCACCCGTCACCACCACGCCCCCGTTCACCCGCCCGGTGTACCCGGCCCGCCGCACCTCGCGGTCCACCAGCATGAACAGCTCCTCCAGGCGCGGCTGGATGATCTCGCACAGGGTCTGGCGCGTCAGGACCCGGGGGCGGCGGCCGCCCACGCTGGGGACCTCGATCTTCTCCTCCGGCCGGGTCATGCTGACGAGGGCGCAGCCGTACTTCCGTTTGAGGGACTCGGCCTCGGGGTGCGGCGTCCGGAGGCCAATGGCGATGTCGTTGGTGAGCATGTCCCCGCCCACCGCCAGGACCGCCGTGTGGTAGATGCTCCCCTCCACGAACACCGCCACGTCCGTGGTGCCGCCGCCCACGTCCACCAGGATGCAGCCCAGCTCCTTTTCCTCGGGGGTGAGGGTAGCCTCGGAGCTGGCCAGCTGCTGCAGCACGATGTCCTGGACCTCGAGCCCGGCCTTGTTGGCGCACTTGATGATGTTCTGGGCCGAGGCCACGGCGCCGGTCACGATGTGTACCTCCGCCTCCAGGCGGATCCCGCACATCCCCAGCGGCTCCTTGATGCCGCCCTGGTCGTCGATCATGAACTCCTGCGGCAGGACGTGGATCACCTCGCGATCCACCGGCAGGGCGACCGCCTTGGCCGCGTCGATGACTCGGTCGATGTCCTGCTGGGTGACCTCGCGGTTCTTGCCCGAGACGGCGATGACGCCGCGGCTGTTGATCCCCTTGATGTGCCCGCCGGCGATCCCGACGAAGGCCGACCGGATCTCCACGCCGGCCATCAGCTCGGCGTCCTCCACGGCCCGCCGGATCGAATCCACGGTGGCCTCGATGTTCACCACGACGCCCTTGCGAAGGCCCCGGGACGGGCTGTGGCCGACGCCGATGACGTCCACGACGCCGTCCCCGTTCATCTCGGCCACGATGCCGCACACCTTCGTCGTGCCGATATCCAGGCCAACAACCAGGCTACCTTCCTTGGCCATCCGTGCCACCTCCTTTGTCAATCCATCCGAACGACCGGCCCTCCGTTTCGGCCCCGGGTCCGCCGGAATTACGGACGACCCGGGGTCGTCGCGGCCAGCCTGAAGACCACCCGCTCGCGGAAACGGAGATCCACGTCGGCGAACCGGTCCAGGTTTTGATGGCTGGCCGCCAGGGCCTCTCCCAGCCGCCGCAGTTGTCCCTCCAGCTCTTTGGCATGGAGCCGGATGGCCGGCATCCCCTGCCCGAGGTTCACCACGTAGCTCCCGTCATTCGCCATGACGATCTCGTGCGCCCGCTCCTCCCCCTGCAGGGCATTGGCCAACTGAAACTGGCGCCAGACGGACAGTCCCTGGACCATCTCCGAGGTGAGGATGCGCTCGCCGACCCCGACGTGGCGCGGCGCGGCCGCGCGGAGCACCGGCAGCGAGGGCAGCTCGCCCTCTCCCAGCTCCGCCAGGATCACCCCGTCGGCGCTCAGCAGGTAGCGCCGGTCCGCGATGAAGACCGCCTCCGGCATCCGCTCCACGACCTGGATCGTGAGGGAGAGCGGCAGCCGGCGTTGCACCGTCGCCTCCTTGATCCAGGGATTCTCCAGCACGCGTCGGGCCAGGGCCTTGAGATCCACCTGCAGGATGCTGGTCTCTGGGGCGAGCCCCAGGCTGTTGATGATGTCTTGGGCCGCCACCTGCAGGTTGCCCTCAACCTGGACCTCGGTCACTCGGAAATACGGCAGGCGCACCATGGCCCGGTATGTTTCCCAGAGACCCACGCCGGTCCCCCCGAGGACGAGCAACACGCTCAGGATCTTGAGCAGGCGCGTGAGACGCGGTAACCGCTGGCGGCGTCGCGCCACCATGCCTGCCCGCCATCTGGGCGTCTTGTAGTCGTGGATCACCCGCTTCCCTCCGAGGCCCCGCATCGAGGGCGGCGGTCAGGGGCTTCCCCAGCCCCGGCCCCCGACCTCCGCTCCGTGCCTCTCAGCCTTCGCCGACGACCCGAATCTCCAGCTCCAACTCGATCCCCGCCGTCGTCCGGACGCGCTCGCGCGCCAGCTCGACCAGCGCCAGGACATCGGCCGCCTGGGCCTCGCCCAGGTTCACGAAGAAGTTCCCGTGCTTCTCCGAGATCTTGGCGCCGCCGATCCGGGTGCCCTTCACACCCGCCGAATCCACCAGCCGTCCCGCATACTCGCCGGGCGGATTTTTGAAGATGGAGCCCGCCGACCGGAACTCCACCGGCTGGCTGGCATTCCGCTGGACCAGGCATCGGGAGATCCGTTGCCGGATGGCGGTCGGATCCCCAGGCGTCAGGGCGAAGGTCGCCCGGACGATCACCGCGCCCTTGGGGAAACCGGAGAACCGGTACGCAAAGGGAATCACGTCGCGCCCGAGGAAAAGATCATCCCCCTCCTCCGTGACCAGGTCCACGCGGGCCAGGCGCTCGGCCGTCGCCCCGCCCCACGCCCCGGCGTTGCCCCAGACGGCGCCGCCGACGGTCCCGGGGACGCCGCTGAGAAACTCGAGGCCGGCGAGGCCCTGCTTGCAGCAGAAGGCCAGCAGGCGGCTGATCCGGACCCCGGCCCCGGCCGTCACCTCATCGCCCTCTCGCGCGAGGTCCTGGAATTTCTCGGGCAGGATCACCATCCCCCGGATCCCCCCGTCTCGCACCAGGGTGTTGCTGCCGCTGCCCAGGACGAACACGGGGAGTCCTCTGGATCGGGCGAAGTGGAGCGCCGCCTTCAGGTCGTCCGCATCCTCGGGGACCACCGCCAGGTCGGCGGGGCCCCCGATCTTGAAGGTCGTGTGCCGCGCCATCGGCTCGCGGGTGAGCACCGTCCCCCGCATCCGGGCGCAGAGCTCCTTGGCCAGATCCTCGCTCGCCACCACGGTCATCTCACCGGCCTTCCATCTCGAGCCGCCGGACGATCTCCTCCCCGATCCTCCAGATATCTCCCGCCCCCATGATCAGCACGATGTCGCCGGGTCGCGCGATCGCGGCCACGGCGTCCACCAAGTCTTCCTTCACCGGAACATAGGTGACGTTCTTATGGCCGTGTTCCTTGACCCCGTCGGCGATCCGGCCGCCGTGGACTCCCGGAATCGGCCGCTCGCTCGCAGGGTAAATCTCGGTGACAAACAGCCGGTCCGCCTGGTAGAAGGCCGTGGCGAACTCGTGGGCCAGGGCCTGGGTCCGCGTGTACCGGTGCGGCTGGAAGACGGCGATGACATTCCGCCCGAATCCGGACTTGGCGGCGTTCAACGTCGCTTGGATCTCCGCCGGGTGGTGCGCGTAGTCGTCCACCACCAGGATGCCGTTCGGCTCTCCCAGGATCTGGAACCGCCGGGCGACTCCCGCGAACTCGCCCAGGGCCTCCTGGATGGTGGCAAAGTCGATCTGCAGGTCCAACCCCACGGCCGTGGCCGCCAGGGCGTTGTAGACGTTGTGCAGCCCCGGCACCCGCAACTGGACGCGGCCGAGGGACCGGCCCTTCCGGGACACCAGGAACTCCGACGCCATCCCCTTGAACGCGATGTCCTGGGCCAGGAAGTCCGCTTGGGTCCTTAGGCCATAGGTCACGTACCGCTTCTCCACCCGGGGAAGGAGGCTCTGGATGTTCTCCTGATCCAGGCACAGGACCGCCAGGCCGTAGAACGGGACCTTGTTGATGAACTCGACGAAGGTGTCCTGGATGTGGGTGAGGTCCCGGTAGTAGTCTAGGTGCTCGGCGTCGATGGTCGTCACCACCGCGATCGTGGGCGACAGCTTGAGGAACGACCCGTCGCTCTCGTCCGCCTCCGCCACCAGGAAGTCCCCCTGGCCGAGCCTGGCATTGGTCCCCAGGGCGTTCAGGCGCCCGCCGATGACGATGGTGGGGTCCAGCCCGCCCCGCGCCAGGACGCTCGCCACCATGGAGGTGGTGGTCGTCTTCCCGTGGGTCCCAGCCACGGCCACGCCGTACTTCATCCGCATGAGTTCGGCCAGCATCTCGCCCCGCTGGATCACGGGGATGAGGCGCTGCCGGGCTGCCACCAGCTCCACATTGTCCGGGGCCACCGCCGACGAGCGGACCACCACGTCGGCCTCGCCCACGTTTTCGGAAGAGTGGCCGATGGCCACCCGGATCCCCAGCGACACCAGACGCCGCGTGTTCTCGGACTCCCGGCTGTCGGAGCCGCTGACCGCATAGCCCAGGTTGTGCAAGACCTCGGCGATGCCGCTCATCCCGATGCCGCCGATGCCCACGAAATGAATCCGCCGGATCCGCTTGAACATGACTTCGCCTCACCCCCGCCCGACCTGTCAGTTACCCTCGCAAGGCCACCTGCTCCAGCAGGTCCACGATTCTTTCGGCGGCGTCCGGCCGCGCCAGGCTCCGGGCCTGTTCTCCCATGCGCGCCAGGAGCTCCGGCTTCTCCAGGGCCGCTTGCACGCTGGCGGCGATGCGCTGGCCGTCGCAGTACGCGTCCGGGACGGTCCAGGCCGCCCCCCCCCTGACCATGACGTCGGCGTTCAGCCGCTGGTGGTCGTTGGCCGCGTAGGGGTAGGGCACCAGAAGCGCTGGCTTCCCCACGGCCGCCAGCTCGAAGATCGTGCTGGCCCCCGCCCGCGCAATGACAAAGTCGGACGCCGCATACGCCATGGCCATGTCCTGAAAGAACGCCTCCACTCGTGCCTGAAAGCCGCCCTCCTCGTACGCCTGCCGCACCCGGGCGAGGTCATGCTCTCCAGTGCCGTGCAGGAACTGAATGTGGCCCCGCTGCCCTGCCAGGCGAGGCAGCGCCTCCGTGGTTCCCACGTTGATGCGGTGGGCCCCCTGGCTCCCTCCGAAGATCAGCACCGTGAACCGGTCGGACAAGAGGTGCAACCGCCGGCGCGCCTCGGCTCCGTCGCCAGGACGGATCTCGGGCCGCACCGGATTGCCCGTGACGCTGACCCGGCCGGCCGGGAAGAACCCCGCCGCCGCCTCGAAGGAAACCGCCACGGCCGAGGCCATCCTGCCCAGCCAGCGGTTGGCCAGCCCCGGGTACGCATTCTGCTCGTGAATGACGGCCGGGATGCCGATGAGTCGCGCCGCCAAGACCGCGGGAAACGAGGCGTAGCCCCCCACCCCCAGGACGACCTGGGCACCAGATTCCCGCAAGAGACGGGCGGCCTGGCGCACGGCCGTGGGCAGCAGGAGCAGCGCCGCCGCCTGGCCGCGCCATCCCTTCCCCTTGATCTGACGCACCTCGAGGCCGCGGAAGGCGTGCCCCAGGCGAGGCAGGACGCTGGACTCCACCCCTTCCGCCGCCCCGACGAACAGGACCTGCGCCTCCGGCCGTCGCGCCGCCAGCGCGGCCCGCACCGAGAGCGCCGGGAAGAGGTGGCCCCCCGTTCCCCCGCCGGTGATCACAAGATGCACCGTGTCTCCTCATCCGGGCCGCTACTCCGTCCGCGAAGGCCGCTCACCGCGGACCGGAGCCCACGCCGGCGACGCCGGCGCGGAGCCGCGCGACACGTTCAACAGGATACCCACCCCAAAAAGCGTCAGGGTAAGCGACGACCCGCCGAAACTCACGAACGGCAGCGGGACCCCCGTCGTCGGCAGCAGGCCGCTCACCACCGCCATGTTGAGCGCCGCCTGGCCGACGATCAGGGCGGTGATCCCCATGGCGAGGTAGCTGGCGTACGCATCGCCCGCCCGCGCGGCCGCCCGCATCCCGCGCCACAGGAACAGCCCAAAGAGCACCACCACCAGCATGGCGCCCACGAAGCCCATCTCCTCCCCCACGATGGCAAAAATGAAGTCGGTATGAGGTTCCGGCAGGAAGAAGAGCTTCTGCATCGAATCGCCCAGGCCGCGGCCGAAGAGGCCCCCCGGTCCCAGGGCGTTGAATGATTGATCCAACTGGTACGTCGCCTTGGCCGAGACCCGGGCCGGATCCAGAAGCGCCAGCAATCGCGTCTTCCCGTGGGCGGATCGCATGATCAGGAACGCGAGGACAGGCAGGGCCGCCCCGGCCGTGGCCAAGAGGTGGTTGATCCGCGCCCCGCCCACGAAAAAGAGCGCCCCCGCCGCGAAGAGCAGGATCACGGCCGTCCCGAAGTTCGGCTGGAGGATGATCAGTCCCGCCATCAGGCCGATCATGCAGAGCGGGGGGACAAACCCGTCCAGGAAATCGTTCAGGCGATCCTGCCGCCGGGCGAAGTAACTCGCCAGGAACAGGATCACCGCAAGCTTCGCCAGCTCGGCCGGCTGGAAGGAGAAGCCGAACAACCGGATCCATCGGCGCGCGCCGTTGACGCGGATGCCGACGTGGGGAACCAGGACCAGGAGCAGGAGCAACAGGCTGCCCAGGAACAGGATCGGTGTGAGTCGCTGGAACGTCCTGAGGTCCCGCCCCACGGCCCACGCCATGGCCAGGAGGCCGACGCAGGCGTACACCAGCTGCTTCTTCAGGAAGAACGTCGGGTCGCCGAATCGTTCCTGGGCGCGGATGGCGCTGGCGCTGTAGATCATTACGATCCCCAGCCCGACCAGGCAGAGCGTCACCAAGAGCAGGAACCGGTCCGAGGGGGCTCGATCGGCCCTCCTTCCCCGGCGCGCGAGGAACGCCCTCCAGCCCCGGGCGGACCCGACCGGTTCAGCCGCCTGCGGCCGGTCGCCCTCGGCGGGCGCCTGGGGGGACGGGGACCCCCCCGCCCTCGGCCACTGCTCAGCCGCGACGTCCACTGCCTTCTCTCCCTGACTGAAGCGCATGCACCGCACGTCGGAACATCTCGCCGCGCTCTTCTGCATTCCGAAACATGTCGAAGCTCGTGCAGCCCGGCGACAGAAGAACCATGTCCCCGGGAACGGCTCGACGGGCTGCTCTCGCCACGGCGTCGGCCATCCCTTCGGCCGTCTCGACTGGAGAGCAGCCGCCGATCGCCTCCAGGATTTTCGCCCGCGCCTCGCCGATCGCGATGACGGCTCGGGCGCGCCCGTGAAGCAGGGGCGCCAGCGAGCGGAAATCCTCCCGCTTGTCTCGGCCGCCAATGATGAGGACGACCGGATCCTCTGAGGCCTCCAGGGCGCGGCGGACGGCAAAGACGTTGGTGGCCTTCGAGTCGTTGACGTAGCGGACGCCGTCTATCTCGGCGATTGTTTCCATGCAGTGCGGCCTGCCAGAGAAAGCCCGGAGGGTCTCAGCCATAGGTGCGGGTGCGATCCCCAGTGCGCCGGCGACGGCGCAGGCGGCCAGGCTGTCCTCGAGGTAGTGCGCCCCCTGCACCCGGATGGCGGACGCCTCGCAGATCGGCTCGGTGCGCCCGCCTCGACGCACGATCAGGCGATCCCCCCGCAGGAAGGTGCCGTCCCCGACGGTCCGCGTTCGACTGAACAGATGGAGCCGGGAGCGAATCCCCTGCGCATATTCCAGGACCAGTGGATCGTCGGCATTGAGGACGGCGAAATCCTCGGCCGTCTGAGACACGAAGATCCGCGCCTTGGCCGTGTAGTAGTCCTGCAGTGTGGCATATCGGTCCAGGTGATCCGGCGCCAGATTGAGAAGGACCGCCACGTGGGGCCGGAACGTGACGATCGCCTCAAGTTGAAAACTGGACAGCTCTGCCACGACCCAGGCGTCATGGGACAGGGTTGGAACCACATCGCACAACGGCCGCCCGATGTTTCCCGCGACCACAACGTCATGGCCCGCCCTCTGCAGGATGTCCCCCGTCAGGGTGGCGGTCGTCCCCTTGCCTTTGGTCCCAGTGATGCCGATGAACCGGGCCGTCGTCAGCCGGTAAGCCAGCTCGACCTCACCCCACACGGGAATCCCGAGCGAGATCGCCCGGGCCAAAGGAGGCAGCCGGAGGTCCACGCCAGGGCTGATGACGATCAGATCCGCCTCCGCGAAGCTCTGCGGGGTGTGCCCGCCGGTCTCGAGTCGGACGCCCCACCGGGTAAGCTCCGCCAGGTCCACGCGCAGCGTCTCCGCTGGGCTTTCATCGGTGGCCAGAACGCTCGCGCCGCGCTCCGCCAACACCCTGCAGGCGGCATACCCGCTTCGCGCCAGGCCCACCACCGTTACCCGCTTCCCGCGAAGATCCAGTTCACTCACTTACCGTCCGCCTTCTGCCTTCTGCTTCGCGCCTCTCGGCCCTC
>Ga0187770_10000255_pt1 | contig 26647 bp, 23 predicted proteins | sample 0116_SJ02_MP02_2_FD_133154 | JGI IMG/M metagenome (GOLD analysis project Ga0187770, IMG submission 133154) | Tropical peat soil microbial communities from peatlands in Department of Meta, Colombia - 0116_SJ02_MP02_20_MG | ecosystem: Environmental > Terrestrial > Soil > Wetlands > Peat | place...
AAGTCCCAGAGCATCAGTGCCAGACCGGCAAGGAGGTCCGATTGCGGATACTGTCCTGAAAAGGAAATACCGGGTCCACCGCCACCGTTTCCCCCGCTGGATAAATAATTATTTCCCAATTCAGTATATATTCCAATCCTCGAATAAAACATCCTTGTAATTTTGACATTTTCCTGATTGAACACCATCTCCCTTTTCACCCTGATGTTCTCTTCATTTTCCTCGGTTATAGGAGGGATCACCTTTTTAACACTTTCTTTAAGATCGCCGGTCATGATGTCAATTGTATCGAAAATGTCAGCGCTGACCGTCCCCGTATAGATCTTTCGGAACGTTAACCGTTTATTAAGCACATCGTAAATCTCGACGATTACAGCCAGTTTTTCCCCCTGAATAAAATAGTTTCCGAAATAATAATACCCAGTTACGACAAAATCGGCACGGTTTGTGATCCCCAGCAGTATCGCATCTCTCGCATTTTCTGGGCTTACCATCCCGTTCGTCGCCACCAACACCTGGAAATTTCTGTCTTTTGAAAGCTGTTCAGCTATAGACTTCTTGATTAAGACTCCTATGGTCATGTTTTTACTGTTTGACAGGTTCCTCCAGTCGGCTATAAGGACATTCCACCTTTCAGCGGAATGTGCCGCGGGTGCCATTAACAGAAAGAATATGCATACTGATATGCCTTTCATCCTATAATTCATATGAAATTCCCAGTTCTATTATACTTTGGCTCAATGTGAGACTGGACAGATAATATCCGGAACTGCTGTTGAGCAGAGGGGAAGAATTATTAAAACCGTTACCGGAGTTGTAATAATTATTCACATTTAAATAAGTGAAATCAAGATTGAACATATAACCCGGGAAAAGCCCCAGGTTTATCCTGAATGAAAGAACAGGGGGGGTATTTCCGTTCAGTGTTAAGTTGTTGTAGACTGGATTATTAAAAACTAGATTTTCCTGTGCCCAGAATAAACCGCCCGCTCTGAATTCCAGGGAATAATTTGTTGTGATGTTGATTTTAATAACTATGCCGGCCCCTCCGCTGTTGAGAAATACCTCTGGATAGAGTACCTGATAAGTAGTGGGTATCCCACTACCCCACGAGCTGTAACTGAAGTAACCTCCTGGCTGAATGCATTCACCGTAATAAATCCCCTCCAGCCCTAAAATAAGAATACTGCCGAATAGCCCGTAACCTAATCCTATCCTGAAATTATCGTTGCCTATGGGTAATCCTGCCGATCCTGCAGCGAAGAAAGACCATTCATGGTATTCCAGGAGAATTTCCGCGGCAAGAGAATAAGCATAGGCTGCCGGTGCAATACTGCCGCCTGACCAACTGTTACCGTTGGAATAAGTTGATATGCTGATACCTAAACCATTAAAGCTTATTTCAGGGCCCAGTGTAAGTTTACATAAAGGTTTTAAAGGTTCAAACTCGCTATAATTCACTACGACTTTTTCCACTTGGATAATTTCCTCTTTGTGCATAGGTTTGTAAGTGCTCTCAAGGCCCTTGATTATCTTGTCCCCAATATCGGGAAGGGAATCGACGATTTTATCTGGATCTAAAGGAATAGGAGTAAAATATGGGAGCTCTTTGCCTTCATTATCATGGAGTTCAATAAAAAAACCATTGGTGTTACTGAGGGTATTAAGGGTAATAATTCCGCTTATGTGCTGGAAGTTTGTCCTGTCAGTAATTCCGGGTTCACCATCGATCACGATAATATTTTTACCGTTTAACGGTGACGAAAGAGCCGCTTTCGCCAGCATAATATTGAAATTATAAAAAGCTGAATTATTTTCGGGAACAAGGATAACTTTCTGTAAAAACAAGTCAGAGGGATAAAGCAGTGATACGGATAAAACTAAAAATATTGCAAAAAACAATTTCCTCATGATTCATCCCCGGAAATTAGTAAAATAAGTATAGTATTTTAATTTTATACGGTCAATAATCAGCCCCTTCTGCTACCATAAATCTCATTGCTAACCATTCAGGAAAATATTCCGAAAATCATATGTAAGAAACGGAGGGAACATATGGGAAAAGTCATCGGTATCGATCTTGGAACTACTTATTCGGCAGTTGCATGCCTTAATAATAAGGAACCCATGATTATCCCCGATAGAAATGGCAACAAAACAATTCCATCTATAGTTACATTCACACCTGAAACGGTTCTTGTTGGATTTGCAGGGAAGGGAAGGGAACTGTCATCCCCTGAATCAGTTGTGAAGAGGATCAAAAGAAAAATGGGTACCGACTATAAATTCAACTTCGGAGGAAAGGATTATACTCCTGAAGAAATCTCTTCTTTCATCCTGAAGCACCTGAAATCCATGGCGGAAGAATACCTTGGATGTCAGGTCAGGGAAGCCATAATAACAGTACCAGCTTATTTTAATGATAATCAAAGGCAGGCAACAAAGACGGCTGGAAAACTTTCAGGCCTCAACGTCAAAAGGATAATAAACGAGCCCACGGCAGCATCTCTTTCCTACGGGATAAACCCTGGCGAAGACCTGAATATTATGGTTTACGACCTTGGAGGGGGCACTTTTGATGTTTCTGTTCTAAGCGTCTCCGACGGGATATACGAGGTCATCTCGACGGCAGGCGATAATAACCTTGGCGGAGAAGATTTTAATTCACGAATCATCGATATTATATGTGAGAATTTTAAAAAGGAAAACGGCATAGAACTCAGGGATGATCCCCTTGCTATGGTAAAAATATATGATGCTGTCGAAAAATCAAAGATTGAACTTTCCTCAAAAAAGAAATCCAGAATCTCAGTTCCATTTGTTACTGCTGATGAAAAGGGGCCTAAAAACATCGATTTTGATCTTGTAAGAAGTGATTTCGAGGAACTTATTGGTGATTATATTGACAGGACAATAGAGCTTTGCCGGCAGGCGGTCAGGGATGCCGGCATGTCTATGGAAAATATAGACAGACTGATTCTGGTAGGCGGTTCTTCCCGGATTCCGCTGGTCAGGAAACGCCTGGCGGGACTTTTGGGGAAAGAGCTTAGCGACTTGCTGGACCCCGAACAGGTGGTAGCCTGCGGAGCTGCCATACAGGGCGGTATTGTTGAAGGCGATGTTGGAGGAATCGTGCTCATTGATGTTACTCCCCTGTCGCTTGGTATAGAGGTCGAAGACGGGTTTTTCGTCCCGATTATCGAGAGGAACAGCCCGATTCCCACTGCCGCCAAAAGAACCTTCACTACTGTTGCCGACAGTCAGAGGAATGTTGACATCCATGTAATGCAGGGTGAAAGCATGTACAGCAAAAACAATATCTCACTGGGTAAATTCAGGCTTGAGGGAATAAGGTCTGCCTTGAGGGGTGAACCCAGGATTGAGGTCAATTTTGAACTTGATGTCAACGGTATTCTTCAGGTCAGCGCCCAGGATATTGACACGAAGAATATGCAGCAGATAACTATTATGAATGAAAACAGGATGTCCGAACAGGAATTTTCAAAACTCCAGGAGGAATATTCGAATAAATTCGAACATGAAATTAAAAAACGTGAAATTCTGGACAGTGTTTTGATAATGCAGACAAAAGCAGAGTTTATGATTTCCAGGCTCACACATGCATTGCCCCCTGCTTATGAAAAGTCCCTTATAAAAGATGAAATCGATGAAATCCGTAAAAACCTCGAAGAATCAGTCAGGGAACTTGACCGCGGTAAAATTGAAAGGTCAATTCAAAGGCTGGATTTCCTGCTTGAGGAAAGTGATGCTGGAGCCTTTCGTTGTGGTGATGCCGGTGCATGAAAACTTATTATGATATTCTTGGCGTCCCCCGCAGCGCAAATATCAAAACTATTAGATCTTCATACAGGAATCTGGTAAAGAAGTACCACCCTGATGTAGTAAAAGATGAAAAGGTAAAGGAAAGATTATTTTTTGAGGATATAACAGCAGCTTACAATACTCTAATCCATCCGGATAAAAGAAAAAATTATGATCTGAAACTGGATGGAATGACAGGGGTTGCAGCAGTGCTTGCTTTCCCCTTCCGTGAATTCAGAAACTGGATTTCATCTTTTACTTTATATAAAATGATTTTCTCAGGTAAACAGGTTTCTAAACCGACACTTGAGGAAGATCCCATTGTCCAGTCGCTCTCTGTTGATGAACTCCTTCAGAGGATAATATACTCGAAAAACAGGCTCCTGCAGATCCACTCTGTCCGTGCCCTTCTGTCTAAAGAATCCCATTATGCTTTTCATGATCTATTAAGGCTCCTCTATACCGGCATTAATGAAGAAATCAAGGTTGAGATCATAAAAGGTCTTGATAATCCGCATAAATCCGGCATTGAAAGTGTTCTCCGTGAGATTTACGGACTTGATAAAAGCGAAGCGGTTAGAAGTGCCATCAAAAGCCGCATCAAAATTTAACCGGAAACTTTGTTATTTCAGCCAAATTAAATTAAAATATGCGTCGAATCCGCAGATAACAGGTTCATATTAATGTCTAGTATTATAAAATCAATTATAACATGGTATATGGGAAGCATAAATTATCTTTCAATAACATGCCTGATGGCGATCGAAAGCTCATTTTTACCATTACCCTCGGAGGTGGTTATTCCTCCGGCTGCTTTTAAGGCAGCGAGCGGCGAACTCAATATAGTTTTTGTCGTTTTATTTTCATGCCTGGGTTCCGTTATAGGCGCGCTGTGTAATTATACATTGTCAAGATATTTAGGAAGAGCAGTTGTCAACGGTCTTGCAGAAACAAAGATTGCACACCTGCTGTTGATCAACAGGGCCGGCATCGAGAGGGCGGAGAATTATTTCCTTAAATTCGGCAGGAGCTCGACTTTCATAGGCCGACTCATACCTGTCGTACGCCACCTTATATCCATTCCGGCAGGAATATCAAAAATGAAACTATTTGATTTTATCCTGTCGACAGCATTGGGATCTTTCGTCTGGAGCATAGTACTTTCGACCCTTGGTTATTTTGTTTACAGCCGGAAGGAACTCCTGGAAAAATATTTCAATCTTATCACTTATATATTTATTGCAGCTGCATTTCTGTTTATTGTTTATATCTTTTTAAAACCTGTTTTATTTCATAAAGAGGATGAGGATGGACAGCGAAATAATACATGATCGTGATGGATGTGAGTTTTACTGCCTCACTGAGGGTTTTAAAAGTTTTTTAAGCTATCTTGACAATGATCCTGCATTTCTTGATATTTACCATACTTTCGTTCCTCCTGAACTGCGAAACAGGGGTCTGGCGCAAAAGCTTATGGAGGCTGTTGTTGGATACGCACTGGAGACAGGAAAAAAGATCATAACCACATGTTCATATGCTGAAGCATTCTTTGCAAAGCATCAAGAATTGAAAGTACTCTTGTATAATAATCGAAATAACAATGATAAAGAGAGGTGAATTGTGTTAAAAATTGGTGTTGCCGGTGCAGGACATATGGGAAGGTATCATATAAACATTCTGCCTACAGTATCCGGAATCGAATTTTCATCGATTTGCGATATCGACCAGGATCTAGTAAAAAATCTTTCAAGGGAATACAATGTCAGGGGTTATACCGAGTATGATAAATTTTTATCCTCGGTTGATGCAGTAATCATCGCTGTTCCGACATTTCTTCATTACAGATTCGCCAGCAAGGCCCTGGAGTCGGGCAAACATGTCTTACTTGAGAAGCCTATGACGAAAACTGTTTATTTCGCAGAAAAACTTATCAAGCTAGCTGATAGCAAAAATCTTGTGCTGCAGGTTGGGCATGTTGAGAGATTCAATGCAGCAGTACAGGAGTTGAAAAATATCGTGGACCGGCCATTCCTCATACAGGCCCAGAGAATGGGGCCGAAAAGCAGGATTAAGGATATAGGCGTAGTTCTCGATCTTATGATTCATGATATCGACATAGTTTTATCGCTGGCAGGGTCAAAACCGGTAAGTATATCGGCATACGGCAGGAAAATTTACACCGGCTTCGAGGATATAGCCAGTGCCACCATTTATTTTGAAAATGGTGTGATAGCCATTATCACGGCAAGCAGGGTATCTGCAAATAAATCCAGGACCCTCTCAATCTCACAGGAAGGATCGTATATCCACCTTGATTATGCTACTCAGGATATTACTGTGATCCGCCAGCCGCTTACCGATTATGTCGTATTAAAGGAAGAATTAAAATACAGGCAGGAAAGCCTTGTCGAGCATGTGGCTGTATACAAGGAGAATGCCCTGAAGCTGGAACAGATACATTTTATCGAATGTATCAAAGACGGGAAAGAGCCAATCCGCGATGCAGATGCGGATATAAGCACCCTGAAGATCGCTAAGGAGATAACAGATAAAATATACTCGGGATGGAAACGTTAGAATTTAGTTTCGCCTGAGCTTTCGAAGATCCTCTCCATCGGTGTTACGATCTTTGTCACACGGACAGCGAAGTTTTCATCTATAACGACCACTTCACCCTGTGCGATGAGCTTATCATTTACAAGTATGTCGACCGGTTCGCCGGCCAGTTTATCCAGTTCAATAATTGATCCTTCGCCTAGTCCAAGTATCTCCTTTATTGTCATTTTAGTGCGTCCGAGCTCAACAGTTACACGCATGGGAACATCGAGAAGGAGGGCGATATTGCCCATGGCCTCGCTTGCCATGCCAACCTGGAGGGGTTCGAAACCTACCGACTTGATTGGAATACCAGTCTGTGTCGGTCCGACGCCGCCTCCGAATGGGGCAGCCATACTCGTCTTATTTAAAGCATAAGCCCCTGCAATGCTTCTTGCCATCGGCAGGGAAAGGAAAGCGTAAAACTTTGCCGTCCCTTTGTCCTGGACATTAAATACATAATTCAGCCTTGTGAAGTATTGTCCGCCGGAAGTGCTTATCGCTGAAGCGTCCTGGAGAAGGTCTATAGCAGGTGTTCCGGGTGAAACAGGTTTGGCTAATTTATCCGAAAGTATATTGACAAGAGCGCCTGTTGTTTGTGAAATTACTTCCCCGAAGGTGTTTTTAACCAGGTCTGTGATCTCTGCATTGTCTTCCTGGCCTATAAGTATGTTTGTTATCAGAAGAACGCCTTTTTCCGGCACAACATATACCAGCTCTCCGGTAATTCCGCCACTTAAGGTTACCTTGGCCTGTATGACCTTTCCCTTAATGTCTTTTTTCAGGGCTTCCAGAGATCCCGTGTCTATAAACGGAGAAGAAAAAGTGGTATTAATGCCGGTCAATGTCGATAATGCTGTTGCCTGCGCCTGTCCGATCTCTTTGAGCAATTCGTTAAGGTTTGATTTATCAACATCGGAAAGAGCCTCAACCTGGGTCGCCTTACCGCCGGTAAATCCTGATACAGGGGCGGTACCCAGGTTTTCCGTCATCATTTCATCTGTACCCTGCAATAATGCATCAATTTCATCTTGAGAAAGAGTTCCATCGCTCATCTGATGCCTCCTTTATGGGATTGACCCATCTTTTTATCGGCAAAAATTAAACATTTTTAACCTGCAAAGAGGAATTTTAAGTAAATTTATTCTTCCTCTTTCATAAGAATATCCTGCAGCATATCTTCTGTGATCGTTGAGAGCACTTCGCTTATCTGTATAGCCCTCTTTTTGCTGACCACTCCGGGTTTACCCCTGAACTTGACTCCATCTCCTATAATGACTTCGACCTTTGATTTTGTTGAGTCCTTCAGGCGTATAACATCCCCGAGCTGAATAGCTGCGATTTCATTAAAATTTAAAAAAGTTTCGCTGAGCTTAACTACAACGTCTATTGGGATATCCGCTATCTGGTCCTTGATCAGCGAAAGATTCTCGGTTGTTATACCTCGTTTGATGCTTGAATACCAGTACTGGGCGGATAATTTCGATATAATTGGCTCGATCGTCATATATGGAATACAGAAATTCATCATACCCTCGACATCGCCTATCTTTGTATCGAATGTTGTAAGAACAACCATATTGCTTGGCGGGACGATACCGGCAAACTGCGGATTTGTTTCAATATTGCCAAGCCTTGGCCTGAGATCGATCACATTTGACCATGATTCACGCAGGTTGCCAAGGAGCCTGACTATAATGCCTTCTATGACTGAAAGCTCTATATCGGTTAATTCCCTGTTAGTTTTCAGAGATTCACCCTTACCGCCGAACAGTCTGTCTATGATAGCAAATGTAATACTCGGATCGAGTTCGACCACAGAACTGCCCTTTAAGGGGTCCATATTAATAAGACCCAGTGTTGTGGGAGAAGGGATTGACCTTGTAAATTCCTCGTAGGTAAGCTGATCTACTGATACGACATGCACATGAACAAGGGTCCTAAGCTGCGCTGAAAGCGAGGTTGTTGTGAGCCTTGCAAACGTTTCATGCATCATCTGAAGGGTGCGGATCTGGTCCTTGGAAAACTTGTCGGGCCTGCGGAAATCGTAAACTTTCAGCCTTTTCTTCTCACGCTTGGGGCCTGCTACAGTGCCTCTTCCGCCCACGCCGCCGGCATGTGCAGTTTCTGTGGGGATGCTCTCCCCGCTTGATACTGCAGTTAAAAGCGCATCTATTTCATCCTGGGACAGGATTTCTGTCATAAACATCCACTCCCTATGAAATTATAAATTGATCGTAATAAATATCAACGATAACACCCGTTGTAAGGACATTATTTATTTCCTTCTTTATCTCTTCCTTGAGTCCTTCTTTTGCTGATTCGGCGTCTAAATCCTGTTTTTCTTTTGAGTTTAAAATACTCATTATAATATCTCTGATCTGCTGAGTTCTTTCGGTAAGTTCAACAGCCAGTTTCTTGTTCTCTCCGTCGTATGCCAGCCCCAGCTTTACCCTCATAAAATGGGGCTCGTCCTTATCAGCAGTATTTACACGGAAATCATCCATAGGAAACACCTGATAGGGTGCTGGTTTCGGGGCCAGGGCAACTGTCTTATAAATTTCTTCCTGGTTTTTCGATTTCGTTGAAAGAATAAGAACATAAGCCAGTATTGTTGATATCACTACCGCTATAATGACAGGTATCAGATTGGACAAAAGCCACTCTATCAATTTTCCAATAGAAAAACCCGCTTTGGGCTGCTGCCCTTCCGGTGGCTGTTCTCCTGTTTCAACTTGGATTTCTTCAGGCTCTCCCATGCATAACTCCTCTAATTTTTTTTAAAGTTAATATAAATATCGGAATTGAAGAGATGTGCTTGATTTATTCTAACACCTTTTTATAATTTTAATCAAAAAAAATTAAAATTGCAAAAATAATAATCACAGGGATAAAGTGCCTTATAAATCAGGATGAAATTATCACTTCCCTTTCAGGCATAATTCCGCAGTACTTATATATCCTCTCCGAGATAGTTTCAATAAGATAAATAACATCACCTGCTTTAGCCCTGTTTTTATTAATGATGATATTCCCATGGTAAGGGGAAATCATCGCTCCGCCCTTTGACATTCCTTTTAAACCCAGTCTATCTATTACAGAGCCTGTAGGTTCCCCTAAGGCCCGGTTGTTCTTGAAGACGGAACCGCAGGACGGGTAATCGAAATGCCTTTTTTCCTTCCTGTCATTTTCGATCATATTAAAATAGGGAAAATATCTCCTATCTGTAATATGCCTGGCTGCTGTATGGAAAAATCTGTAGAAATTTTTAAGATTGGAGAACCTAACGGATTCTCTTTTCATCTTTTCGAATATCTTTCTTATAAGAGCAACGTTCCTCTCGCTGGACTCCGGAATCTCGATTTCAATCCCCAGGATTATCCAGTTTTTGGATTGAAAAATCGATTTTTTATATTCAAAACAGCATTCCCCTGGTTGTAAATACATTAATTCCCATGGCTTTTCACCGCCCCGGGAATATGATATCCTCGATAATATCATGGACATTTCGCTGTCATAGCACCTGGCGTTCATATAAACACCTGCCCCGATGGTTCCCGGCAGAAGATGGGTAAATGAGAGCCCCTCTCTTTGAGTAAGAGCTCCGCAAAGTGCCAGGAATGACATAGGCACTCCTCCGGAAAGAAACAGTCTGTTTTTTTCGGCTCTCATTTCAAAAAGATTTTTCAGGGTAATATATAAACGCCCTTTTTCTGGAAAATCAGGGAAGATGATATTAGCTCCCAGACCAAAAAGACTGTAAGCTATAGAATTTCTTGCTGCTTGTTCCAGTAGATAGAAGAGTTCTTCGTTTGACGATGGAGCGGCGAAATAATCAGCCATTCCGCCGATTCCATAAGAGGAATGTTCCGAAAGCTTCACGCCCCTACTTGTCAAGGATTCTAAAGATAAAGGCATGACTTTACCCCCCTATATATTAGCATAAATTTAATCACTTGTCTATTCAATATCCCCTTTTTTACGAGCAGGTAATTGCAATACACTTTGATTAATCACAGCTAAAATATTATAATAATGTTAATAAGGTAAAATTCAATGAAGCTTGCTTTGATATCAGGCTCCTGGCCCCCGGCTGTATGCGGTGTTGCTGATGGCATTTCCATTTATACTCGTTTCCTGCTGGAGGATGAAGCTCATAGTGCGGTTATAATCACAAGTAAGGGATATAATTCGAGTTATGAAAAGGAACCCAGACTGAGGGTGCTCGATATCGTCTTGAAATGGAAATTAAATGCTTTTGGAAAAATCCTGAAAGCGCTTATTTCTGAAAAACCCGATATTGTACACATCGAATATCCAACGAAAGAATACGGTAGGAATATATTCATTAATTTACTGCCAGTTCTTTTAAGACTTCGCGGGTATAAAGTTGTGATTACCCTCCATGAATACTCATTCAATTTAACGTGGAAGGGAAGGGTCAGGCTTTGCTTATCAATATTCGGCGCGCACGCTGTTCTTGTCTCTGATCCCGCCTATATAAGGGATATAAGAAAGGTCTTCAAAAGGAAAAGGCTTGATGTTATTCCGATAGCCCCGAATATACCGGCTTCAAATCTCGATATCAAAGAGAGAGAAGAATTAAGAGGCAGTGTAGCCCCTCTGCAGGGGACGATTATCCTTGGTTATTTCGGTTTTATCAATGCAAATAAGATTATTATCCCTGTATTAATGGCAGTGAAAGAACTTCGTGACACGTATGGGAAGAACATCATTTTCCTTCTTATAGGGGATATATTCGAACGAGATCCGTCAAATCCTCTGGTAAGAGAACTCAAATTTGAAATAATAAGACTTGGTATTGAAAAAAACTGCTTCATAACAGGATATATTTCGGATAAGAAAACGGCAGATTATCTGTCCATACTTGATTATGCTGTACTCCTTTATAAAAGCGGGATCTCTCCCCGAAATGCAACTTTCATGGCGGCGGCGGCTCAGGGTATTAAGATAATAACTACCTTAAACCCTTCATATAAGCCTGATTATGAAAATATATTTCTGATCGGAAGCGAAGAAAGCATGGCCGGAAAGATCATTTCAATTGTTATGGAACACAGCGACGGAGGAAGGACTGAAATACGGCCTGACAATCAGTATTACAGAACCAGATGGGGAGCGTTTGTTAAAAAACACCTTGAGGTTTACTATTCACTTCTCGACAGGTAGATCTTCACCGCTTATGAAGCAGGAATATATCGTAATTTTCACCGTTCACTGTAAAGTTAGTAACAGGTTTAGCTGTATAATGGGTCTTTAGATATGCCTTGTATTCTCTATGGCCTCCGCTTGAATTATCATTGTTCCTGTACGAATCGTCTTCAATATTGTAAAAATTAATAGAGTTCGTGTCGAATGAATGAGTGTAAGTAGAGGCATAGAAATCCCTTCCTATAAAAGCAAACCATTCATCGGGACTTCCAAGAACGGCGAGTCTGTCATTGGGAACATAAGACTTAAGTAAAAATATCTTTTTATTGAAATCGAAACTTCGGTTGTGAAGCATGGCGTATCCATAATTCAACGACACTATGAAGAAAAGGACTATAGGAGCCGCCCTGCGCCATTTCGTTCCTTCAAGGCAGAAAAAAGACAAAAACAGGAAAGAGACATAAAAATAAAGTGTATAATGATAATTATCGCGGTGATTGATAAAATTAACCAGGATTGAAAGAAGAAGCAAATAAACAATGAAGGGATAATCTTTCCAGCCCTTTCTTATGAGAAAGGCAACAAGACAAACCAGGAAGAAAATGAACACGAATATATGAAGCCGTGCGATAAAATGGAAGAAATAATCTTCAAGGACAGAGTAAGACCGGGAATTGGAAGCAATTTTTATGCTTTTATAAATTTCATCCAGGTAAGGGAAGTGAAGAACCAGGAAATAAGCTGTTCCACAAGCCAGACCCGCTATGAATAATGCCGGAAGTAAAAGAAAATTTTTTGAGAAATGAGAAAGAAAGTCATGATTTGAAATAAGGTAAGCCACAATAAAAATGAGGGCAAAAAGCCCCATCGGATGGTTTTCGAATGCTACCATGACCGATAAACCGGAAAGGAACGGTTTTTTATAAAGGAAAAGCATAAATGATAACGACACTAAAAAAAAGGTCAGGCTTTCCGGCCGTGCCAGATTAGCCTCCCTGAAAAATGGATCGCACCAGAGAATCATAAGAGCGAATAGAACAGCGTTGTATAGCTGAAAATTCAATTTCCTGGCTATTAAATACCACATTGCAGCTGCCGCAGCCATGAGGAATGAGGAAATCCAGTGGGCGTTCCCCTTTGTCCAGCCAGTTATATTAAGTAAAAAAGAGTAAATATACGCCTGCGTCATACCAAAAAAATGCGGGCTCGCCAGTCCTCCCCCGAATGTAGCTTCGGGAGGAATATGCCTGACAAGCAGATTGTAAAAAAAGGAAAGTGTCCATGCATCGTCCACATCTTCCCTCATGAAGCGGAGGTGAAGAAGAACATATGCTGAAAGGACTGCAAAACTTAAGAGGAAAATCAGGAAAATGTCCTGATTGATCCTTTTTCCTGTGCTCATTGATTTGCCGTTTTCATTCATAAAGTTATCTCCCGCTCACTCTGTAAAGCCCCATCAGGTCGTCACCATAAATCCTTACCATAGTCCCATTGTTGGTAAGGTTCACCTTTTTGTCTATGATGTACCTCAATACAGCTCCGGGTTTTTCATTCCATGCCCTGTGAAGTATATCCCTTGCGGTATGTTCATAAAAGAATTTTTCATATTCGGTTCTTATATCGAATGGCCTTCCATTGGCGTCATCTAGCAAAGCGTTTATATACCCATACTGCCTGGGCAGGCTGAAGGGGCTGATGACATTTACAAAATAATAAAGAGACAGAATCGAACCCGCCGTAATGAAAAGAGCTGATGCGGCTGTTTTAAGATTGTTGAGTTTGCCCGTTGTCTGGCTGATTCGTCTGAATAGCAGAAGCATCGGGAAAAACGAGAAAGAATAAGCGGGATAATAATAATGTGTCGGGTAGGATGGTATGCCGAAGACGGTAAAGGCGAAAACAAGCCCTCCAAGAACAAGAAAGTAAAATTTTAAAACCTCCTTATCCAGTCTGTTTAAGTCCCTTTCCTTAAAGAGAGCCCATACACAATATATAAACGCTGATGTCGTTAAAACAAGGCTGATTATATAAACAGCGGTCAAAGGCCATAATGCATACCATGGGAGGGTTGCCAGGAAGCGCAGACCGTCGGAAATGTACCCGCTGATCATAAAATCCAGGCTCGGGAAAAGCAGAAGATATGATAAGACCGGAAATGAAGGTCCAGTGCCTTCTCTCATTGATAGAATGGCAAGGGTATTGTGAAAATGATTCCCTATTTCAGTGAAAAGGTAGGGAAGGTAAATCAGGACGGCCCCGATCGTGCCGAGCCAGAAATATGAGCTGTTCCTGCCCCTGTAAAAAAAGATAAAATAAACGGCTAATATCAGGGGAAGATAAAAGAAGGCCGTGAAATGAACCTGGGACATCAGTGCGCTGAGGGGAAGTAGCAGAAATAAAAGCAAGGGGTCATCCCTGCCAGAAAAGATCTCAATAAGAATCGAGGCGAGGATCAGGCTAAGCATTACTGCATAATATGGATTCCACATGCCTGATTCCATCAGCATCATTCTTGGACTGAAAAGTAAAAGCGATGCCAGCAGGAGCATAACAGAGGTTCCGTAGTGCCTGCTTATTGTAAAAAGAAAAAATGCTGCCGAGCATATCATCAGTACGGCTGAGTATATGAAAAAACCTACTGGTTGACTGAAAAGAAGAGCAGGGATTGAAAGTAAAAGGTAGTATCCTCCACCTGGAATATAGGCGCCGCGTCCGGCAAGGGAAGGACCCATTACGGGTATCGCCATATGTGAATAAATGACCCTAGCATCGAGAATATGGTTTACGTCATCGAGCATGAGATAATTATTGAACCATGTATACGACCTTGTTGCGGCAATGGCGGCGATTAAAAATAGAAACAGGAAAAATTCCTTTTTCAGGATGAACTTTTTAAGTGCCATTATCTGCTCTATCATCGAAAACCCCTTTGAAAAGGTCTATAATGTAACATGCGGGAAGAAAAAAAACAAGCCCTGTTTTTATCTTGGTCGATCTTTAAAAATAACAGCCAGGCCTCATAATAAAGGCCTCCGATAAATCCGGGTAAGTAAGGTAGGATAAGGGATCAAGTTTGCCAAAAAATGGCTGATAGTAATTGCCCCTGTATATAAATTCAAAGGGTTCGAGACGCATAATCTCGCTTGATAGAAGGGCTGGCTTTCTCTGCTTATATCTTGTAGAAGACTGTCTGACTCCTTGTCCTGATGTTCTGCTTTCCTCTATTACTTCCTGTTCCCCGATCAGCCTTGATATGGTTTCAGCTGTCGAATTATCAGCGACAGAGAAATATAAATGGCTAGTGCATGCGTTTATTATTGTCCTCCTGCGGCTTTCTCCATACACGTAGTCTATCTGGGAGAAGTCCTGTACAGCCAGCCAGGCTGAAGACCCCTTTGAGCGTCCAAGTGTTAAAAGATTGACAAGTGAATCTATCTGGTGAAGAGTTCCCATTTCATCGATCATTATGTATATTCTTCTATCAGGATCATCGGGCATTGCGAGTATACTGCCGCCGAGAAGATCAATAAAGAGCGTAAGAATGGGCTTAAGTATGTCCTGCATATCAGATTTGTTGACCACAAAAATAGTTCCTTCCCTCCCATCCGACAGCCAGTCGGTTATGGAAAATCCGTCTCCCCCTGAAAGGTCCATGTACCTGAGGAATTTAGTAAATTGAGTCAATGTGGCCATTATTCCGCCGGCCTGAGGACTATCGGGTGGTGAAAGAAAGTTTGCTGCATTGGCACATATTTTATGAGCACCAATTCTTGAACCGATTTCTGAAGGGTTTTTCGAAAGCATATCAAAGAGCGCTTTATTTGAACCATTTTTTTCAAGCCGTAGGCAGTTAAGAAGGGAGTTAAATACCTCCCGGGCTCCGTCTCTCCAGAATTTTTCATTATTTCCTGTTTTTCCAGGATTCTCAGGTATCACTGATGTTGCAATCCGTTCAGTCATTACCTCCTGAGCTGTTTCATTTCCCCTGAATTCGCTGAAAATGTCCCACCTGATGCTCCTCTTGTCGAGCGGATTAAAGATGAGGTCTGATTTTTCATCATAAAATTTGGAAACATAATCACCCTTAAAATCATAGATGACCTTTTTGCAGGGGAAAATACATTTTTTTAATTCGTAAATAAGATTGTAAAATGACAGGGTCTTTCCGGTACCCGGTTTCCCGGTAAGGAAAAATCCTTTAGTTTCCTCCGAAGCAGGTATGGGGATACCATTCAGGCTGATCCTGGAGGGGCTTTTTAATTTTCTGTTAATTAACTTTAGGTATATGTCTTTTTTCCCAAATGCAGCTCCTTTAAGATGCCTGGTTTTCAATTTCTTTCCGATCCTGAAAGTGATAATTAAATTAGCAGCCATTATAACAATAAATAGGGAAGTAAAAAATATACCCAGCCCTGTAAAATCCCGCTTAACCGGCTCATAGTCATTCACCACGGAGAAAATCTGATTGTAAAACATGAAAATGAACAGGATCTCTGCTGTTAATTTCATAAATATACTCTCAAGGAGTTTTATCAAAGCATCAGTTTTAATCATAGTTATTTTAATTAAGTAAGCTGTAAATAACCAATATTTTATTAAAAAGGTCAGAGCTACATGCCGATTTCCATTTGAAGGGACTGCCGTCTTTCATTCAACAGTTCGTATTTTATCGCCTGATATTCTCTATTCTCTGATTTCATGATTTCAATAGTCCTCTCTCTATCAATCTTATAGGAAAGTATCGCCCTGCTCAAATTGATTTTTTCCATTGTGTTTTTAACATAATCAATGTTGTTCGTATAAATCCTCGTCCCCGGTTTGATATTTCTCAGTGAATTCTCAAGTTCAGACCCAAAGTCTTTCTTTCGATCATTTGGGACCCTTAAATCAAGGAGGGTATTTTTCCCCTGCCCTGAATGAAAATAAGGTCCGGACGCGGCGTAAGCATGATCAAAATAATTGTAATTCTTATAATCAATGGTGATTGAACATTGATTTTCAAGAACTGCTTTTATTTCATTATTTTCTATTTTTTCGATAACTGCCTGTTCTCCCCTTTTTATTCCGTTTTCAACTGAACTTTTTAAAAATACTATCCTGTCACCGGTTCCAAATGTTGTTTCCCTGAGTTCTTCTGCCCTGTATTTTTTATAATCCATCCTGGGGTTAATGAAAACGATCCGGCTTGAAAAATCTACTGCCACTTTGACTACAGGATTGTCAGGGTCGATTCCTATAATGGTACCGGTTTCCCCCTTTTTCATTCCCCTGAAATTGGAAAGGGCTTTGATTTTGAGTCCTTCCTCATAATTTAAAAATTCTTTCTTTAAACTGACCTGGCCATGGAAGATATCCCCGCTTCTTACCGGAATTATTGCCAAATTAGTGACAGTCCCTCCTTTTTCTAGTCCCGACCTGATAAAGCGGTTTAAATCGTTTTTCTCACGCCATGATCTGGTGATAACTACTGTATTTTGAGGGTCCTTTAAATAATCCTTTCTGATTGAGTCAAGAACTTCATATGTATTAAAGCTTTTAATTACAGATCCCTTTTTTTCGAGTCTGGAAATTATGTTTTCTGATTCTATTAAACTGAATTCATGAAGTTTGGATAATTCCTCTGACGTAATCCTGAGATATTTTTTATGATTTGCTATGTTTTCCCCTTCAGTGAATTTATTAAAGGCATTGCAGAAATTTCTGAAATCCCTTCCCGCCTCTCTGCCTGTACTGTAAAGTTTCCCGGTGCAGATTATCTTGCTGAAAGGATTGTCAGCCTTTTCCATTATGTTCCCGATCTTTGCAGGGCCGATAAGATCAAGTCTGTCTGCAATGTACAGTGTCTTTTCCCCATTTTCAATCCTGTTTTGTGATAAAAAACGGTCGGGAGAAAGTGCTTCTATATTAAGATCGGTTTCAAGGCTTCTTGCCATCCTGCTGTCGGGTGAGATCAGTACTACCTCGTAGCCTTTTTCACTGAAAGCCCTTACTACTGCAGGTAAGATAAAATCGCACCCTGTATCTTTTCCGCATTTAAGAAGGTCCATCCTGTCATTTGACAGGAGCAATTCTCGGAGTATTGTTGTTTGTTCTTTTGTTAAGCAGAAATCTGCAGCAAGCCTACCCGCCTCGTCTTCTTTGAATTCGGGAATGAATCTTTGCCTTAAATTCAGGACCCGGGAAAGATTATTTTTTTCCAGTTCTATCATAGCTGGTGTTGTATACGTAGTGTGATAGCCGCAGCCGATCCTGATCTGCTTGTCAAGAATCAGGAGGTCTCCATTGTTATGAAAAGCCTTTTCTAGATTCCTGATATCAATCTCCGCCTTTGAAAGATTGAGTGAATGGCTCAATATATCTTTTTTGCTGAAGAAACCCCTGTTTGCTGTAATTTCATCGATGGCTTTTCTTATGTATATTTCAGGGGAGATGCCGTAATTGTTCTTCAGCAGGTTTATATTTCGGGACCGGGGTATATCTTTCAAAGATTTTCCTGCTCCTGATAATTCGCTTTTCCAGTTATTTATAAGTCTTCCAAGGTCTTCAGCCTTTTTCGGCTTCCTCGTATAAAGCATTATAGAGTTTTCAAGCCCCCTTGTGTTCCCTTTACTTATCTCTTCGGTAGGATCCATTCCCTTTGAATTGAAATATCCTGTGAGTCTTTCTTTCATATTGACAGTTCGTTTGGAAAATATATCTATAAGATCTTTGCTGACGCCTGGGATACTTGCATAGCCTTCTTTAGTGATTGTAGCATCGAAACCTTTGGAACGGAGATTCCGGCATAATTGATTTTCGTATATTCTGCAGAGGAGTTTTCTGCAATCGTAAATATTTCTGTTCTCCATAGCTCTTATGCGGTCACCAGGAAGGCGCGTCATGTTGAAAATGATAAGATGGGTATGAAGTTGCGGATCTGATTCCCTGCTTGTATTGTGCTCAAACTCGGTATAAAGCATATTGCCGGTACTGATCCGCTCAGTCCCACCGCTACCATGATTAATTCTTGCCAGGATCAATTCTTTTTCAATATAAACTGTAATGCATTTTACAGCTTCCCTGTGAGCATTAATTATTTTCATTCTGTCATCTTTATTTTGGCTTAAATAGCATGAAATCGCCACACTTTTGTCGGGAGAAAGGACGATGTCCCTACCAGGATTATGAAAACCTGATATACCAGGTCGTACAAGTGTTTCACCTATTGCATTTTTCCCGGCTGTAATGCACTCAAAAGCACCCCCGGAAATATTCGTTAGTCCAAGTCTTTCAGCGAGCTTGCCTCTGAAAGCTATTTCAGGGGCATTTTTCCCGAGGTAATAATAGTCCATCTCATATTTTTTTAGTGTTCTGTACATTTTGGATATTGTAAGCATAGATATTCCCAATGCATCAATTATATAATAACAAATATATATTGTCAATTTTATATTGTCTATTTATTATGTGTTGAATATATCCATTCCCCATGCCGATAAATATTTTTCAGGATAATTAATATGCAAATAAGATCGTATGCTAAGATCAATCTATACCTTGATATTACAGGCCTTGATAAAAAAGACGGGTATCATTACCTCGACAGCCTTATTCAGGAGGTGACACTCCATGACATTATTAATATAAAGAAATCAAATTACGACAAGGTGGAATTCAGAAATGCCGCAATACCGGCTGATAACACGGTCAGTAAAGCATTAAGACTCTTCAAAGAGAAATTCGCAGTTAAAGATTCATATTCTATATCGATAAATAAAATTATACCTGCAGGGGCCGGCCTTGGCGGAGGGAGCTCAAATGCAGCGGCAGTCCTTTCTGCACTTGCAAAAATAAATAACAAAAAAACCGGGGATTTGATCAGCATTGGTGAAAAAATAGGGAGCGATGTTCCGTTTTTTTTTACAGGAGGCTTATGCAGGGTGATGGGTAAGGGTGAGACAGTCATAAAAATGGATTTTAAATTAAATAATATTTTTTTTATAATTGTATACCCCGCGAGACCAATTTCAACAAAATGGGCTTTTTCTCTTATTGATGATTATAATCCCGTTGGAATTGTTGAGACTGATCTTAAAACGCAGAATGCTGATATTGATTTTCTTAAAAAAATAATGTATAATAAGTTCCAGTTTTTTGTTTTTAATAATTGTAAAGAACTGACCGGTATAAAAACAAAACTGGACGACTTTCTTGATTCGCGACTCTCTTTTATGAGCGGTAGCGGGTCATCACTTGTGTATGTTTATACTGAAAGAGAAAAGGCTCGGTACATGTCCGCGGCAATCAGGAGTAGGTTCGGCTTTGATTCTTTTTTCTGCGAACCTTATTACAGGTAACCTCAGTAAAAAGCGGGTTAAAGCGTACGCTTAGGAGTACATTTTTAATTTTCATCAGGAGGATAAACTTATATGGAAATCACAGACATCAGAATCAAGAAAGTGGAAGGTGAAAACAAACTTAAGGCGTATGCATCGATTACTTTTGATGACAGCTTCGTTATTCACAATATTAAGGTGATCCAGGGCAATAATGGTCTGTTTATTGCTATGCCGTCCAGGAGAACAAGAAGCGGCGAAATGAAGGATGTGGCACACCCTATTAATTCCCAGTTTAGAGAGAAAATACAAAACGCTATATTGGAAGCATATCAAGCCGAACAATAAGGCGCTTATTTAAAGGATATAAATTTGGGGCGTAGCCAAGTTGGTAAGGCAGCGGGTTTTGGTCCCGCCATTTCGAGGGTTCGAATCCTTCCGCCCCAGCGTATTAAAATATTAAATCGAATTTATTTTCATAATTGATATAGTTAAAGTAAGCCCATAAGTATTTAAAAAGTCGTAAGGGAGCCTCAAGGTGTCTTTTTCCAATTTACGTTTGATATCCGGAAGAGCCAATTGGGAATTGGCAAAAAAGATATCAGGTTATATTGGAGTTGAGCTTGTAGATGTGATGATAACCGAATTTGCCGATAGTGAGATTTTCGTAAGAATCCAGGAAAATGTCCGAGGCAAGGATGTTTTTGTAATACAGTCAATGTGCAATCCCGCTTACAAGAACATAATGGAACTGCTAATTATAATAGATGCGCTGAGAAGGTCATCCGCTGAGAGGATCACAACTGTAATTCCTTATTTCGGGTATGCCAGGCAGGACCGTAAAGCTGAGCCAAGAGTCCCGATTACTGCAAAGCTTGTTGCCAATCTGCTTACCGTAGCTGGTGCCGACAGGGTTCTGACGCTTGATCTTCATGCGGCGCAGATTCAGGGTTTTTTCGATATTCCGGTCGACAATCTTTACGCCACGCCAGTTTTTTTAGAAACATTGAAAGATGTTAAAAATTTTTCCGACTATGTAGTCGTTTCTCCTGATGTCGGAGGAGTCGAGAGATCTAGGGTTTTTGCAAGGCAGATCGGTGCCTCTATTGCTATACTGGACAAACGCCGTGCCAGGAAAAATGAGACGGAAGTTCTTCACCTCATAGGCAGTGTTGATAGCATGAATGTTTTCATGATAGATGATATGATTGATACAGCCGGTACAATTGTCAAAGCTGCTGAAATGCTGAGGAAAAAAAAGGCCAGGTCAATCAGTGTTTATTCGACGCATGCAGTTTTATCAGGTCTTGCAGCTGAAAAGATCAGGGACTCGAAGATAGATAAGCTTTACCTGACGGACAGTATACCGATTGATGAGAACAAAAGAAAGATGATGGGGGACAAACTTGTGGTGCTGTCGGTCGCAGAACTTTTTGGGCAGGCGATAGAAAGGATACATCTGAATGAGTCGGTAAGCTCTCTTTTTATTACTGAAAAAAAAGTTTAAAAGTACAGAAAATTTCAATATAAATTAAACATGGGAGTAATAAGTATGGCTCAGAGTGATTTTGTTTTAGAAGCCGAAACCAGGCAGAAAGTCGGTAAATCGGTTTCTATGAAAATAAGAACGACGCAGAGGCTGCCGGGAGTAATTTACGGACCTGATATAAAGGAAAATATTTATATCACTGTGGATTATAAAACTTTTGAGAAAACTTTTAAGACCTTCGGTAGACATGCCGTTTTCGGCATTTCAATAGGCGGGAAAATTATCAAGGTAATAATCAAGGATTACAAAATTCATCCTTTAACAAGAAATTTTTTGCATGCAGACTTTTATGCTGTTTCTCCCAAAAAGCCGTTTACAACTGAAATTCCGATAAAATATACAGGTACTCCGGTTGGCGTAAAGGAAGGCGGTGGCCTTTACATCTTTACACGTCAGGTAAAGATCAATACTGATCTTGAGAATCTTCCTTCAGCGATTGAGGTAGATATATCAGCGCTTAAAACAAACCAGTACCTTATTGTAAGAGATATTCCTAAGGGTAATTATAAGATTTTGACGCATGAAGGAACAGCCTTAGTCGAAGTTAAATGATTTCTCCGGCGGAGGTTGCTTTTGAAGCTGGTTGTTGGATTGGGAAATCCTGGCGATGCATATGAAGGAACGAGGCATAATTTAGGTTTTATCGTTCTTGACAGGCTTGCCGTTCGACATGGTACGAGCATTGATGTTAAGAAAAAGAAGTCAATGATCGGCAGGTTCAGGCTCGGCAAGGAAAGAGTCATGCTCCTGAAACCCCAGACTTTTGTAAATCTGAGCGGTGAAGCCGTTTTATATATGGCCAGTTTTTTAAGGATTATGCCTGAACATATTATTGTCATATGCGATGATGTTAACCTCTCCCTCGGCAAGATAAGGATCAGGAAATATGGATCGAGCGGGGGTCATAACGGCATCAAATCTCTAATACAATTTCTACGTTCAGATAATTTCCCCCGTGTGAGGATAGGAGTAGGTTCTCCAGGAGATGAGCAGCGTCTTGAAAACTATGTGCTTGAAAAATTTACTCATGAGGAATTAATACAGCTTGACCCTTCAATCGAAAAAGCCTGTGATGCCATTCAGATGATAATAGAGAATGAAATTGAAAACGCTATGAACCTGTTTAATGATTAAATGAAAAAGTACGATTTAACCTCGATACTGGAAAATCGTTTCCTTGCTGCCGTTTCTTATTACGGCCTTCTTGAACCAGGCGACAAGGTGCTTGCCGGTGTTTCCGGCGGTCCGGATTCGGTCCTGCTCGCCCTGTTTCTCTACAAGTACAGGGAAATACTCAATATCAGGCCTCTATTAATTCATGTAAACCATAATCTACGCGGTTTAGACAGTCTTGGGGATGAGTCATTTACAAGGGAATTAGCCTCAAAACTGGGGCTTGATTTTATATTAAAAAATATATACCCTCAAAAATATGCAAGAGATAAGAAGGTATCACTTGAAACAGCTTCAAGGGTCCTGCGCTACAGGGCTTTTGAAGAGGCACGAAAAGAATCCGGCTGCCGTAAGATAGCAACCGCCCATCATCTTGATGATCTAATTGAAACAATGCTATTCAGGCTGTTCAAGGGATGCGGAGTATCATCTCTTCTAGCGATGACTCCGTCAAGCAGATGCATTATTCGCCCCCTTCTCTTTTTTGAAAAAAAGGATATTTTGTCATATCTTGAAGAAAATAATATTGAATACAGGCGGGATTTCTCAAACTTGGATCTTAGGATTGACAGAAACTTTATAAGAAACAAGATCATTCCGCTGATAGACAGCCGCTTTCATAATTTCAGGATGAAAATGCTGGGCCTGTACAAAATTATACTCGGTGAAGAGGAAGTCTGGGATGAACTGATGAGAAAACTTGAATCCTCGAAAATCATAAAAAATGGTAAATTAATCCTGAATAAAAAATATCTCCTTATAGGGGATAAGGGAGAAAAATCCCTTTTAAAGAGGTTTTTTTACAGAGAACTGAGAGCTTTCTCCAATTTTGAGTTTAATCCAGATTCAGTGCTCCTGGAAAGAATGGTTAAATTTTCGATTCCAATTTCTGGAAACAAGATTATTTTCAATAACGGGTCAGTAAGGATCATTTCCTCCTATGATAGTTTGATCATAGATAAAACAGTGAAAAAATTCCCAAAAAAATCCATATATGTTAGAATTAAACGTTCAAGGTACATTAAATATGGTGATTTCCGCCTTAAAATAGATAAAATATCGGGAAGTGTTACCAGCGCTGATCTGAATATTCAAAGACCGGATTCATGTATTTTCAACATTGAAGGCATTGAAGGCTTTACCATAAGGGAAAAACTTGATGGTGACAGATTCGGGTTATCCGCTTCCGGAACAAAAAAAATACAGGATTTTTTTATAGATGAGAAGATAGGCCTTGACAGAAGAGAAGAAACTTTTATACTCGAAGAGAAAAGGGGGCATATAATAGCCTTTTATGTTCCGGGATACGGCTTCAGGGTTTCAGCTGAATTTTATGTTAAAAGAGGCTTTAAGAATGCCGTGATGCTGAGTTTGGAAAGCTCAGGAATGCAATCCGGAGCTTGACGAAACCCCTTTTTATAGATATATTGATGAGTTAAACGCTTTTATCTTTTTTTTGCATTTGAGGAGATAATAATGGATAAGAAAAAACCCGGTAGAAATAAAAATCCTATGATGCCCTTCTCTGATGAAAAACAGGGCAGATACTTCGGTATTTTTCTACTGATACTCTTAGCTCTCTTTGCCATTCTTCTCCTGACAAACTCTCCCAGAGAAAAGCCGATTAAATATACTGAATTTTTAAACAGGATTCAGGAAGACAAGATCGCCTCCATAAAGATGGAGGGTCAAACTGTTTCAGGAATTTATAAGCAACCGGTCGAAGATTCCAAAAATTTCATAACTATTGTACCGCTTGATGACAACGAGCTACTTCCCCTTCTTAAAGCCCATAAAGTAGAGATCGAGGTAGAAAAAATAAAGGACCCCTATGGATCGAGCTTCATATGGTGGATAGTTATAATTTCCATCGGCTTTCTTATTTTCTGGATCTTCCTGATACGAGGAATGCAGGGAGGTGATCCAGGTAAAGCAATGTCTTTTGGCAGAAGTAAAGCTCGACTGCATAAAGAAATAAATAATAAAGTAAAATTTACTGACGTTGCGGGCTGCGAAGAGGCAAAGCAGGATCTTCAGGAAGTTGTGGAGTTCTTGAAAACCCCGAAAAAATTCGCGACGCTTGGGGCGAGGATCCCGAAGGGTGTGCTTCTTGTAGGGGCTCCTGGAACAGGTAAGACTCTTCTGGCAAAGGCTGTAGCAGGTGAAGCTGAAGTCCCGTTTTTCAGCGTCAGTGGTTCCGAATTCGTTGAAATGTTTGTCGGTGTAGGTGCTGCAAGAGTGAGGGATCTCTTCAATCAGGGAAGAAAAAACGCTCCATGCATTATTTTCATAGATGAACTTGATGCAGTCGGCCGGTCCAGGGGGACAGGCGTCGGAGGATCGCATGACGAAAGGGAACAGACATTAAACCAGATACTTGTGGAAATGGACGGTTTTGATTCGTCAGACGGGCTTATTATGCTTGCCGCCACAAACAGGCCTGATATTTTGGATGTAGCTTTAATGAGACCGGGAAGATTTGACAGAGAGATTGTGGTTGATAAACCTGACGTAAAGGCACGCGAAGCCATATTAAAAATTCACACCAGAAAAGTTCCTGTTGAAGACAACATCGACCTGAATGTGATTGCCAGGGGTACTCCAGGATTTACTGGGGCTGATCTTGAAAACCTTGTAAATGAGTCAGCTCTTAAGGCAGCCAGGGAGAACCGGAAAAAAGTAATATTAGAGGATTTTGAGTTTGCCAAGGATAAAGTCATGATGGGTCCTGAAAGGAAGAGTGCTGTACTGACCGAGGAAGATAAAATGACCACCGCTTATCATGAAGCCGGTCATGCAATACTTGGACATATACTGCCGCTTGTCGACCCTGTTCATAAGGTCACGATCATACCAAGGGGTAGGGCACTTGGCCTGACAAGCTATCTTCCAATAGATGAAAAACGAAGCAATACTAAAGAACAGCTTCTCGAACAGCTTGAAGTCCTGCTGGGGGGAAGGGCTACGGAGGAAATTAAATTCGGAAAGAATTGGATATCTTCAGGCGCATCGCATGATATTGAAACAGCCACAAAAATTGTTAATTCAATGGTATGCGAATGGGGCATGAGTGAAGTTTTAGGCCCGGTTACTTATGGAGAAAAGGAAGGGCCGGTTTTTCTAGGGAAAGATCTTGTCGCAAGAAAAAATTTTAGTGAAAAGATTCATGAGATAATAGATGAAGAAGTCCGGAGTATTATTTCTGTCTCGTATCAGAAGGCAAGAGACCTTCTGAGGGAAAACATGGATAAGCTGGATAAACTTGCGAGTCTCCTGCTTGAAAAAGAAGTTTTAAACAATGAGGAACTCAACGAGGCTCTGGGCAAGCCGGATAAAAAAAGGTTTCCGCTCCTGGAACTTATAGGGAAGAAACCACTGGAATTATTATGAAAGATAAACCTAAATTGAATTTTGTAACATATGTATTCATGCTGTACCAGTCCGGGTTGATAGCATTGGGCAAGCTTGAAAATCCTATTACAAAAAAAACAGTTGTAGATCTGGAGGAGGTTACTGGCATAATTGAGCTTCTCGAGCTTATTGAAGAAAAGACAAAAGGCAACCTGAACAGTGAGGAATCACGAACACTTTCAATGCTTCTGTCTACGCTGAGAATGAATTTTGTTGAAGAGGCAAATAAAAAGACTACCGACAAATCATCCGGAGAGATAAAAAATAACGGAGAGGAAAATCCGGAAGTTCATTGATATTGAGGAAAGATTTGAAAAATAGACTTTCTTTAGTAATTATTATAACCATTTCGTGTTTTCATTTCCTTTATACGAAATCACTTTGGGATAATGGATTAAATTTCTACAAGATCAATATCAAACCAGGTGATATTGTCAAGATCCGTTTTCTTGAAAAGACAATTATGAAATACAAAACCGAGGAGAGGCAGAACAATTACGAATCCAAAAAGGGGGTAAGGGGAAAGGGGGATATTTTCAATTTTTTCCCGGACATTGAAGTTAACGGCAACGATACAGTTCGCAATCAAAATAATCTGTCGGTCAATAAT
>Ga0187770_10000257_pt1 | contig 26505 bp, 29 predicted proteins | sample 0116_SJ02_MP02_2_FD_133154 | JGI IMG/M metagenome (GOLD analysis project Ga0187770, IMG submission 133154) | Tropical peat soil microbial communities from peatlands in Department of Meta, Colombia - 0116_SJ02_MP02_20_MG | ecosystem: Environmental > Terrestrial > Soil > Wetlands > Peat | place...
CCAGACGGCGCGTAGCCTTGCTTGAAGTCGGCTGTTCTTTCAACAGATTGAGGGGCGAACAGAAATGATGGATGATTACAGAAGAAGTTGGGCATTACGGTACTTGCGCGAGGCAAAGGCGGAGCTTCAGGCCGCAAGAAAAATGCCCTACATGGCTCCAAGCTTGGTTCTGGAGGCCATCAGAAAAGCTAGGAACGCCATCTACTACAGTCTTGGAGAGCCCGCCTTCGTCGAGATAGTTGTGAGGGAAACGGCTGAGAAGACGCAGGGTCCGATTACGGATCCCATTTTGAAGTTTCTTGTTGAAATTGAGGCGATGTTTCAACAGTTGACGCAGATTGAAGAAGTCGACGGCGAGAAAGCTATGAAACAGGCCGACGATCTAGTGCGTCTAGCTTCAGACATAGTTGAGACTTTGACCGAAGAAAAAGTGGAAGATTAGAGAGGCTTATTTTTTCTTAACAGCCTTTGCTATGCGTTCTAAGGCTTTCTTTATGTTTTCAACGGAGTTTGCGAATGATAGGCGCAGGTAGCCTTCACCGTATTTTCCGAAGGATGTGCCTGCTAGAGCTGCGACGCCTGCATTGTTGAGCAGGTGGTCTTGTAGCGTGCGAGAGTCCATGCCCGTTCCCGTAATGTTCGGAAACACGTAGAAAGCTCCATGTGGCTTTTTGCATGTTATGCCCTCGATGTTGTTCAGGCCGGGAACTATGACTTCTCTTCTCTTTCGGAATTCCTCATCCATTCTCTCTGGTTCTTTCTGAGGTCCTGTTAAGGCTTCAACGCCTGCTAATTGGGTGAAAGCGCAGGTGCACGAGTTTGAGTTCGTCATTAGTTGGGCAACTTTTTCGGCCAGGTCCTTTCTCATGACTCCGTAGCCGAGTCTCCAGCCGGTCATGGCGTACGTTTTAGAGAAACCGTCCAACAGGATAGTCTTGTCCTTCATTCCCGAGAATTGCGTTATGCTTTCGTGTTTGCCTTCGTAGATTATTCTGCTGTAGATTTCGTCTGAAAGCACAAACACGTCGTCTCTGCCGGATATGCTGTCAGCCACTACTTTGAGCTGTTCTCGCGTCACTACTCCGCCTGTAGGGTTCTCTGGAGAGTTGAGAATGATCATCTTGGTCCTCTTCGTTATCATCTTCTTGACATATTCGGTGTCAAGGCCGAACTCGTTCTGCTCCTTAAGTTGTATTGGAACGGGTTTGGCGCCGACAAAGTTTATCATTGATTCGTATATTGGGAAGCCTGGGTTCGGGTACATGACTTCGTCGCCAGGGTTCACCAACGCTAGGATGCTGAAGAACATTATCGGCTTTCCGCCAGGGGTGATGACCACTTCTTCCGGTTTCACGTCCAGTTTTCTGGTTTTGGAAATGTAGTCTGAAACAGCCCGTCTTAGTTCCGGCATGCCTGCAGACGGAGTGTAATGTGTGTAGCCTGAATTCAGCGCTTTGATCGCTGCGTCTTTTATGTTCTTTGGCGTGTCAAAGTCCGGTTCGCCTATCTCCAAGTGCACAATTTCTTTTCCTTGTTTCTCGAGTGCCTTTGCCTTTGCGAGCACCTCGAAGGCTGTTTCGGTTCCGAGAGTTTTCATTCTATCTGCAAAGATAGAGTCCACATGAGTCACCCTGTGTTGAAAGGAAATTGAAGGTAAGAATAAGAGGGGTATTTAACTATTTGCAGTTCGGTCTATGATGATTTCACGTTTAAATCTGCTTTGACAATGGACGCACTTTCAGTACATCTGGGTTGACAAGGTTCGGGGGTTTCTTTCCTTCGAAGAAGGAGACGAGGTTGTCTGCAACCATCTCAGCCATCTTCGAGCGCGTTTCGAGGCTTGCGCTTGAAATGTGCGGGGCGACGACAACGCTGTCAAGCTTGAGCAGCGGATTGTCCACTGGCGCTGGTTCTTGCTCGAAAACGTCCAGTCCTGCGCCGGCGATCCAGCCTTCTTTCAACGCTTTGTACAAGGCCTTTTCGTCAACAACTGGTCCGCGTGAATTGTTTATCAGGTAAGCCGTTTTCTTCATCATCTTCAATCTTTGTTCGTTCATTAAGTGATGTGTTTCTTTCATCAGCGGAACGTGAATACTGACGAAGTCCGCTTCCTTCAGTAATGTCTCAAGATCCACGCGTTTTGCGCCGAAGTCTTTTTCCATCTCGGGTCGTGGAATGACATCATAGAAAAGGATTTTCATGTCGAATCCTTTTGCTCTCTTCGCCATCGCATAGCCTATTCTGCCAGCGCCCACGATGCCTATGGTTGCGCCGTGAACGTCTCGGCCCGTCATCATGTCAGGGTGCCATCCGACCTTCCATTGGCCGGCGCGAACGTACTTGTCTGCCTCAACAACTCGTCGCGCGACTGCCATAATTAAAGCCCAAGCGAAGTCTGCGGTGGTATCGGTCAGCACTTCAGGCGTGTTCGTGACGTATATGCCTCTCTTAGTGGCTTCTTGCAGGTCTATATTGTCGAAGCCTACCGCCATTTGTGATACAATTTTCAATTTCGGTGCAACATCAAAGACTTCGGCGTCAATCTTGTCAGACAAAAGTGTGGCAAGGGCGTCCAAGTTCTTCGCCTTTTCTATTATGATCTTCTTCGGCGGCGGGGCATATTCTGGCCAGACTTCAGTGTCGAAGTATTTCCTTATTATTTTCAAGCCTCTCTCTGGCATTTGCCTCGTGACGTAAATCCTCAGTTTAGGCATGCAGTTCACCAAACATTGATTTGCGAAATTCTTTATTAGCGTTGACTTATTACACTTACGCATTAACCATTGAAAAAACTCTATTAGGCCCTATAGATGATTGCGATTAGAAACAAGGCCCAGCTGGTCGAGAATGGGGAGACTACGCTCAACCGAGAAGCAAGGAAGTTGGCTTTAACGAGCCTTGAAACTGCTTTGAACGCAGCTGATCCAAAGCAGATGTTGAAATCTCAGCTTCTCCTAGATGACTCGACACTGAATGTTGATAAGCTTTCGTTTAATCTGGAGAAACTGAAGAGGATTTACGTTGTAGGCGGTGGCAAAGCAAGCGGATCAATGGCTGAAGCCATTGAAGCGATTCTGGGCGAGCGAATAACGGACGGCCTCGTTAACGTCCCTCACGACAGCAAGAACAAGACGAGCCGAATCGAGCTTCACGAAGCTAACCATCCGGTTCCAGACGAAGCGGGAGTTGAAGGAACGCGACGGATGCTGAATATAGCGGAACAAGCAGAACGCAACGACTTGATTATATGCTTGATTTCAGGAGGCGGCTCAAGTCTGATGCCTCTTCCACGTGGAAACATTTCGCTTGCAGATAAGAGGGAGATGACGCAGGCTTTGTTGAAGTCAGGAGCCACGATAAATGAGGTCAACACGGTCCGAAAACACATTTCAGACTTCAAGGGTGGCTGGCTGGCAAAAAAGGCTTATCCAGCCACGATTCTGAACCTCATCCTCTCTGACGTCGTGGGTGATCCTCTAGACTTTATTGCTTCAGGCCCAACAGTTCCTGACTCAACAACTTTCAAGGAGGCCGTAGGCGTTTTGAAGAAGTACGGGTTATGGGCTACAGCTCCCGAGTCTATCAAAAAGCTATTATCAAAGGGTAGGAAGGGAATTATCCCGGAAACTCCCAAGGCCGTTGATGAAGCATTCAAGAGAGTCTATAACGTAGTAGTCGGAAACAACAGATCCTCGAGCTTGGTCGCCCGTGAACAGCTGAAAACTGGGGGTCTCAACACGCTTTTATTGACTGCTACCATGGAAGGCGAAGCCCGACACGTAGGCGTCATGTTAGCGTCAATTGCAAGAGAAGTTTCAGTTTCTGCAAATCCCGTTCCAAAACCTGCAGGTATAGTTGCAGGCGGAGAAACAACCGTGACAGTGACAGGAAAGGGGCTGGGTGGAAGAAACCAAGAACTGGCGTTGGCCGCTGCCTCACGGCTCAAAGGATCAGAGGGAACAGTACTGGCTTCTCTGAGCACCGACGGAATAGACGGACCAACCGATGCAGCAGGAGCGATAATCGATGGGAAAACGGTGGTAAGGGCGGTGAAAATGGGTTTAGCTCCTGAGAAGTTTCTTGCCAAAAATGACTCGTATCACTTCTTTTCAGGGCTTGGAGACCTCATCCTCACTGGACCTACTGGCACAAACGTCAACGATGTATCTGTAATAGTGGTTTTATGATTGAGAAGGAATAATAGCCTGGCTCTGAGCGTTAAGTTCATCGGGTCTTTCCGCAGTCTTTCTGGCAAGAGCATGCTTGAACTCAAGCTTGAAGGATCTTCTCCGATCGGAGATATCGTCAAGATGATTGTCGCAGAACTGCCCAAACTTGAGCCAGCTTTGGTCGATCCAGAATCTGAAAGGCCAAGAACTAACATGCTTGTACTCGTGAATGGAAAAGAGATAAGCGTCTTGGATCGTTTCGAAACAATGATCAAAAACGGGGACGAACTGGTCTTTGTACCAATCGTTCACGGAGGATAAGCGCGCGCTAATGAGGACACGCAACTGTACCGCGTCAGAGTGCCCATTGTAAAACCTGGCGATGGCCTAGATGCGCGCGCTAAAGAAGACTACGATCGTCCTCATTAAAGATGCTCCAGTAGATGTCGACGATGGTGCGCGCGCTTCAGAAGAAATGATTGTGCCCATTCAAATAGTGCGTTTTCAGGAACACACGCAAGGGTTAAAACGCTCTGAACAGAGAGACCCACTCTAGGTCGAGCCGTTTCAGCTACCGAGTTGTACGCTGATTATTATATTGTCCGTTACTATGGAACCTCCGTAACTGGCAGTCGCGGTGTCTACATATTTAGCGGCGACGTTTGGAATAATCGGGTTAGTAATGGTCGCAATTCCAGAGGCATCCGTTGTGTTTACATCAGTGCGGTAGAGGCCTCCTCCAAATATCACAGCCTCAAAAGCCACCGGTATGTAAGGTACTGTGTGATTCAACTCGTCGCAGACCTCGATGTACACTTTCACTGTTTCGTTGGTGTAGAAGGTTCCGCCTGAAGTGTTCTGTCCACCTCCGCCCTTGTCGGTGTACATGTATATTGTGGGGGCTTGGATGTGGCAGGTGAAGTTTGTTATGTCGGAAGCTTTTTGTCCATGGATTTCAACCGTGGCTTGTGTTTGCCAGGTGCCTAGCTCCCCCGTGTTTTCCGAGGTGATGATTGAAGGCCAAGGTATCTGGAAGGTGACGTTTGCTGTTCCAAGGCTATCGGTGTTGGTTTCATTCACCAGAAAGTCCGTTCGGTTCGGCATTTCAACTTCGAAAGTAACCGGGGCGCCAGCTACTGAGGCGTTGTTGCTTGATACATGCGCCTCGAGAAGGACTTGGTCTTGAGGGAGAAAGGAGAGGCTGATCGCCCCGTTCTTCTCGGCAAAAACGTCGATTTGAACGTTAGGAGAAGCCCCGGAAAAAAGGACTAAACTCAGTATTCCGAGCCCTACAGCAAGAGCTATTGCAAGCAGCGATGTTGCTAACAGTTCCTTCTTTGCGTTTATTGACGTCACCCATTAATGTATTGGCTGTGAACGATTTAATGCTACGTTTTTGTACAGGTGTACAAGCGATTTGAACAGCAATAGCCAAATAGAATGAAGCACTTCTCTTCATATGGAGACTGGAAGGTCGTGAGTGAACAGAAAGACGTTCTTAGAGGCCTCACTTTAAAGGTCTACAAGTTCGTTCTAAGGAGCGACAAACCGGTCGGAATTCGTGAGGTTCAAAGGGCACTAAACCTGAGTAGCCCCACGCTCGCACTCTACCACATGAACAAGCTTGAAGAAGCTGGACTCATCAAGAAAGAATCGAACGGGTACGTCGCGAACAGAGTAATCCTCGAGAACCTCATCCGCTTCAGAAGAATACTAATACCGAGGAATTTCTTCTACATGATATTCCTCATAACCTCCCTGATTATGCTTGCAGTTTTTCTCAGACCGCCCGTAATAACGAGGGAATACATATTCTCGTTGGCAGTGATTAGTATCGCCGCAGCGACATCGGTTTATGAAACGATTAAAGTCTTTTCCCAAGAAGTGTCGTAGCGCGCTCGTACCTGAGAGAGGGCATGCTGAAACATTCGCCCTCGCGATTCATGGAAATCTAATTAATGTGTTGTTTACAGAAAGAGCAGCATGGGTTGCCAACTGGTCACTCTAACGACGGATTTTGGAATAAGAGACTCCTATGCAGCCGAGATGAAAGCAGTTATTCTGAGCATAAGCCCGAACGCAGCGGTCGTTGACATAACTCATCAAATTGACAAGTTCGACGTCAAAATGGGTGCTTATGTATTGGCCTCGGGATCTCCTCAATTTCCAGACGGCACAGTCCACGTGGCAGTCGTGGACCCTGGCGTAGGAACCAAAAGGCGACCAATAATCGTGCAGACAGACAAATGCATCTTCGTCGGACCCGATAACGGTGTTTTGGCTCTGGCCGTGAAAAACATCCGCGGAAAGGCGCGCATCTACAGCATAACCAAAAGCGAATTCATGTTGCCCAAAGTCTCGAGCAGTTTCCATGGGAGAGACATCTTCGCGCCCGCAGCAGCTCACCTAACGACGGGCACACGTCCAGCTGAATTCGGACCAGAGATTCACCAGATGACATTGCCGAAATTTGCGAAGATAATTAGAAGAAGAGACACGTTAGAAGGCCAAGTGATTCACATAGACGATTTCGGAAACATAATCACAAATTTCACAGGAAAACAGTTCAAGACAATGAAAGCCAATAACAAGCTGAATATCCAAGTTGGTACCACCGAGTTGACGTTGACGCTGTGCACGGCTTATGGGGATGTCGAAAAACGACGACCCTTAGCGATCATCGGAAGCCACAATTTCCTCGAAATCTCTGTGAATCAAGGCAACGCCGCGAAGACTTTCAAAACTCACGTCGATGATAAGGTTGTGTTGACCTGCGTGGACTGAACAGAAAGCGTTGTTCGACATGACATACTCGCAGTCTTCCTCAAATGTCTTGAGTGGTTGTTTTCAAAATTTTCGTCACGATCAGCTATACGTCTGTTCTTGAAGTCAAACGCGCATTCCGTGCTAAACTTTATCGCTCTTTGTTAAGTCGGTGAGTCTGTTGACTCCGTCTATATCTATTATAAAGGCGGCTACACTCTTTGGAACGAGCTTCTTCCAATCTTCACCTTTGACCATCTTCGTCCTGATGCCGGTTGAAGAGTAGACTTTCCTCTCGAAGAAGCGAATCTCCTTAACTTTGTACCCAGCCTCCGTGAAAAGCCTTCGCGTTAAAGGTTCGTTAGAATAAACGACGTCAAACTTGGGGGTATATCCTTCTAGAGCAGCAACCCAGAGCATGTGCAGGTGCACGTCAGGCACTGGAACAATCCAGACTCGACTGCAGTTCAAGCCCGCCTCGGCCAGCGCTAGACGAACCATCATTAACCTCTCGCCGGCGGTGAACGGATTAGTCGTAGTGTGACTGTACTGTGCGCTGCCGACGACGACAACGAGTTCTTCAACGTCCTCCAGAATGCTCTTCACCGCGCTGAGGTGACCCAGGTGAAAGGGCTGAAACCTCCCAACGTACAATCCGCGTTTAACCATAGATCGGGCGCCAGCTACATTGCTACGAGTCCAAGCTCAATTAACGTTTGCCCTTCTCCACCCTGTCCAGCACAAACTCGACTGGAAACAACTCCAGCTTTCCGCCTCTCGCCTCGACTAGTTTCTTTGAAACGTGGCCTCTGCGTTCCCGCTTCAAGAAGGCAAGTTTCACGTCTAAGCCTCCACCGTAGCCGCATAGCGTGAAATCTGAAGCAACAACTCTGTGACACGGACAAAGTGGCGCGAAAGGGTTTATTGCCATCACGCGCCCAACTGCCCTGGGGCTTCCACCCGCGGCGTGAGCGACTCCCCCATAAGAAGCAACGTAGCCTAGGGGAATCAAACAGGCAGCTTCAATTACTCCTTTGGCGTAGTTGGACAAATGCTTCGTTTCGAACGTAAAATTCTGGGAAACGTCTTTTCCATCGTAGACATCTTTCAACAAGCTGATGATGTGTTCGGCAAACACTGAGGGTTTCTTCAAGCATTGAAACTCAACATTTGCTGGAACGCTCGTCCTTAGGCTTTGGAGAACACTCTCTTCACTTGAACCGAACCCAGTGGCACAGATCCGGTCACCCTCGAACGCGACGCCGAACCACACATCTTCAACTTTTTGTGCGTAAACACTCGCCATTTCAATCCGCTCTTTTCCAATATTCTTAGAACATCAAGTTTAATAGGTTGTCCGTGCATAAAAGCGAGAAAGGTGTCTGACGTGGAGAAACAATCGCAACAGGACGGTTACATGTTCATCCCGGGAGCGACCACTATAGGCTTAACGTTCAAAGACGGCGTGATACTGGCATCTGAAAAGCGTGTCTCGTACGGTTACCTCGTCGTCAGCAAGACCGGCAAGAAAGTCTTCAAAATAACTGACCTGATCGGCGCAGCGTGCGCCGGATTGGTTTCAGACATGCAGGTTCTAGTAAGGGAAGTGGAGGCCTACGTGAACCTGTTTGTCCTCGATGCTGGGAGACCTATCTCGGTGAGATCGACAGCGAAACTGATGGCAAACCTGCTTTTCAACCGTCGCCTAGGTCCGCTAATTACACAGACAATCGTGGGAGGAATAGACGACGAAGGGCCCTCACTCTACTCGCTTGATCCCCTAGGCTCAGTGCTGTCTGACAAATACACGGTCGTAGGCTCTGGAACGGAGCTTGCGATGGGAGTGGTAGAAGAAGGATACAAGGAGAACATGAGCGCAGAGGAAGCAAAAGAACTGGTCGTCAAAGCTATGAAATCCGCGGTGAGCAGGGACATCATGAGCGGCGACGGAACGGATTTCCTGATAATTACCAAAGACGGGATACAAGAAGAATCGACGAAGTTCTAGGCCTTATTCTTAAAAACGCTTAAACAGTCTGTAACGCACACTGGCATATGCCATTAACGGAGAATACAGAGTTGCCATTTCAGCTAAGCCTAGAAGAAGGAACGTTCCTCGTAGAACTTGCTCGCAAGACCGTTGAACATTACCTGAAAACGGGAAAATGCATGGATGTCCCAGAAAACCTTTCTGAAAAACTCCTGCAGCCTTGCGGCGTTTTCGTCACGATAAACAGCATATCAAATGGAGAAAAGGAACTGAGAGGGTGCATCGGTTTCCCCTATCCGACTTTGCCCTTGGCTCGAGCGATTATCGAATCAGCAATGAACGCGGCGACTCAAGATCCGCGTTTTCCCCCGCTATCGTTAGGCGAGCTTGAACATATAGTCTTCGAAGTGAGCGTGCTCACACCGCCGAGACTGATAGAAGTGAAGACCCCGAGAGAATACTGCACAAAAATCACCGTTGGAGAAGACGGGCTCATCGTTGAAAGAGGCGTCTACAAGGGACTACTGCTGCCCCAAGTGCCGGTCGAATGGGGATGGGACGCACAGGAATTCCTGTGCCAATGCTGCAACAAAGCCGGCTTGCTTGCGGACTATTGGCTTCGACAAGGCACCAAAATATACAAGTTTAATTGCATTATAGCACGAGAAACCACTCCTAAAGGTTCTGTCGAAGTGATCAGCCCAAAAGACGCGCTGAAAAGATAGAGCACGCGCGCTCAGCCTTGACAAAAAAAGATATGAAAAGTCGTTTCGCGCCCGCAATTAGGTAGATACGTGGATTCCGATTCCTAAGAAATGATCGGTTGTGCAGTCGCGCGCGCTACGAAGTTACTTGCTGTATCAATAGTGGTTGGCCGATCAATCTACCCTGCTGCTAGTCCGTAGTGTTGAGCCAGTATAACAAGGTCGGATAGTCCGACTATACCGTTGCCCGCTATGTCTGCGTTTGGATTCCAGTTTGGATCGCCAGGTTTGGAGCCGTAGGCATTTGCAAGAGCAACTAGGTCTGGAAGGCCGACTTTGAAGTCGCCGTTGAGGTCGCCTAGAATGGTTAAGACCACTGAGCTTTCGGCGGATAGGTTGCCTGCTATGACGTTTAGTTGTAGTAGCCGAGTTCGAAACTGGTTGTGTTCCAAGCGAAGCGCGCCCGCCTTCAGAACCGCAGAGACTTAATTTGAGTAGATAACTTGAGCTTAACGCAGTTAGTGCAAACCTTCACGCATATCCTCTCATTAGGGAAACCTATTACACATTGCACTATTTTCGATCCGCACTTGGGGCATTTTACTTGCGACATCCTTCTACCTCAGCCATGTAGCTTATGAATCAAGCTGAAACAGCCACTTAAGTGGTATTTCAAGGAGCAGAATATTACCAAAAGAGCGCGTACGTTAAGATATGCTCATGTTTCCGTTTTGTTTTCCGAGAGTTCTAGCACGCGCTAACAGAGCAGAGCCTTAACGCGTGGATTAGAAAGTTCCAACATCCTGTTAATGTCATCCTTACTCGCTGCGCGGCTTCCTTCCTGAGGGGCCTCTTCTTCGTGACCGTCACCTCGGAAAAAGGTCAGCTCGTAATAGTTGAGCTTGTAAAAGTTGCGGATTGCGCCGAAATACGTTTTCAGCGAATTAGCACTCTTGCTCTGTTCTGCTAGATAATTCATGCAGGCTTTAACGTTCGTCTCAGTCCTGTGCCTTTCGCGCTGATCTTCTGAACGGAACTGAATTTTTCTTTCTTCTATTAATTGGTCTGGTGCTTTGCTAGCCCACTCCCAAAAACGTTTTAAATTGTCGACCCAATGATATTTAGCCGAATGAAGACCCATGTTAGTCTTTAACCCTGAAAGCCAAGTTTGCACCGCAACGCGTGTGCGAGCTAGCATAAAACGTAAGGCCCTCGGCGGGAATTAGCCCGATGAGGATTTATTTTGCTCCATGTGGCATCGGTTTAGGGCACGTTGGAAGATGCATCCCAATAGCGAGAAAACTCGAGAATGCCCAGATGGTGTTTTCAACTTACAGAGAGGGCACAAGCTACGTTAAGCAAGAAGGGTTTCCTCTCATAGAGGCTCCGCCAATCGTCTTTCAAGTCAAACCTGACGGAAGCGTTGACTTCAGACGAACAGCAGTCAACCCAGGACCTTTCATCGCCCCCTTCACCCTTCTAGAGCAAATAGACTCGGAAGTGAAAACGATTCAACACTTCAAGCCCGACGTTATCGTTTCAGACACCAGGGTCTCGCCGCTGGCGGCCGGCAGAATCCTGCGAATCCCTAGAATTTGCATACTTAACGAGTTTCAACCCATAATCCCGCGAACAACACACTATCTGCGCTTAGCAAGACTGGCTGATTTTATAGGCCTCGCAATTCTCGGCAAAATGTGGACTAGCGGAAACACGGTGTTGATCCCGGATTTTCCAGAACCGTACACGATATGCGAAGGCAACCTGAACATTCCAGAGTCTTTCAGAAAGAACGTGAGGCTGATAGGTCCAATATTGCCCAAACATCCGGATGAACTGCCGACTGGAGAGGAATTGCGCAAGAAACTGGGGCTACCATTGGATAAACCGGTTATCTTCGTGCCTATTAGTGGTCCAACGTTGGAGAAGGCCTTTGTAACAGGTGTTCTGAGGAAAATCCTTCAGGAGTTTCCAGAAGAGTATAAAATCGTAGTGTCGTATGGCAACCCAGACGCTGACAAAGAGCCTGTGCGGCATGGTAACGTCACAATCTACGAGTGGCTTCCCAATCGCTTCGAATACCTAAAAGCCTGCGACGTCGTGATTGGACGTGCAGGTCATGGAACAATAACGCAGTGCATGTGCTACGGCAAACCCGTGGTACTCGTGCCTACACCAAACCATACAGAACAACTTGCGAATGCGAGACAAGCGCAGAAACTCGGCGCCGCGCAGGTTATCCTGCAAAAATGGTTGACCAAAGAGAGACTGCTGAAAAAGGTTCGGCAGTGTTTGGAAACGGAAAATGGCAGAAGACTGGCGAACATCCAAGAAGAAGCGCTGAAGCACGACGGCTTGAAAAAAGCTGTCACAACGGTGATTGAAATGGCCCAAAAATAGGCAAGTGTTTTAGGCTAGAAGATTAAGAAGTACGGGCATGTTCTTGCCCCGCAAAATCTTGGAAGAGAAGCTTCGGAACATGCTGACGGAAGACATAGGCGAAGGAGACATAACGACCGCGCTGATCGTTCCGTCCAGAGCAACCGGAGAGGCCGAGGTGAGATTTAAAGAGCCAGGGGTTGCAGCTGGAATCGAAGAGTCCATAGTTCTTCTTGAAAGCCTAGGGCTCAAGGCTCAAGCCTTATTCAGGGACGGAGAGGAGGTGGAGGCTAATCAGGTCATAATGAAAATATCTGGCGACGCAAGAACAATTCTTTCGGTGGAACGCACTCTACTCAACCTTCTTTCGCGTATGAGCGGCATAGCAACCGTTACGAGACAAATAGTGAAAAAAGTCTTGAATGCCAAGCTCAAAACGAGAGTTGCCTGTACACGGAAAACGGCGCCCGGGCTTCTGTATTTTGATAAAAAAGCAGTTCTTTTGGGCGGAGGCGACACGCACAGGCTTCATCTCGACGACATGATACTGATAAAGGGCAATCACATCACGATGGCCGGAAACTTGCAAGATGCCATAAGAAGCGCTAAAGAGAAGGGTTCATTCAGCAAGAAAATCGAGGTTGAAGTGGCCAGCGCCGCTGCCGCTGTCAAAGCTGCAGAGGCAGGGGCGGACATAATCATGTTTGACAATTTTTCTCCGAAAAAGGTGGAAGCTTCAGTCGGAGTTCTCGAGAAAGCCGGTTTTCTGGGAAAAGTGCTTGTCGAAGCCAGCGGTGGAATCGCTGCTGAAAACGTTCTTGCCTATGCCTCAAAAAAAGTTGACATCGTAAGCCTGGGAGAAATAACAGAAAGCCCAAAGGCTCTAGACATAAACCTGAAAATAGCAAGACAGAAGTCAAGCCCAGTGTGATGGAAGAGCCTGGAACCCTCATTCCGAAGGTCCGTGGAGTGGCAAGCTGAGGGCTCAAATAAGCGCTGCTTCTATTAATGCTCCCGCCGCAAGCAAAGCTGCGGTGATCAGGACGAGTTTGCCAAGATTCTTGATTTCTCGTTTCCATTCGCCCTGTAACCCGCGTCTAATGAGCCAAAAGCTCTCGGAAATAGCAGTGGAGTAAGATATGAATTCAAGCCATGTGAAGGGAAAAAGGAACAGCAACGCAAAGACCAGAACTGGAGGAATGCTGGTATTATTGCTTGCGTTAAGGGTTATTGTCTGCGCTGCAAGTACGCTGCCTGTATTGAACAGCACGAAGGTTCCGAAGACAATTCCCACAAAAGGCACAAACATCAATAGGCATATTTCAAAGTTGTTCAGGAAGATTGCGGCAGTTCGATGCGCCAAATCCATGCTCTGGATTTGCTTTTGTGTCGTGTTCAGGTCACTATTCTCATTTGCGATCTGTTGGGAGCTCATGGGGGCCAGAATGCCGACTATCGTTACTAATATCGCGAATAGGAAGAATGCCCCGATTATTATGATCCTTCTTCCTCTGGGGGAGGCGTTTTTCCAAAATTCTAGGCTCACGTGCACGGCATCCTCTTTCAGTTTCTAGGCGTTATTCTTAAGGTTCGGAAACCTCTTGCAACTGGGTTTAACATTTCCGCGATATTAACCTTGCCTAGGACTTTTGTTGAATCTTCTGCGAAGCCTCTCACATCGTGTTCTGCAGCCATGAGCGAGTAGAGGTACACTGCGCCTTCGGTGAGACGCGGTTGGCATCTGGAGGGCAAACCCAGCAGGACAGGCTTCTTTTCGTCAAATGCCTTTTCAGATGCGTAAAGTATTGCGTGGGCACCTGCTGTCAACTCTGCAACCCTCACAGGGACGCTTTCTTTGCCTATGGCCAACACGTCCGCCCCATACTTCAGTGTTATCTCATTTGCGATCTTTCTTATCCGCGGCAAGATTTTCAGCAGGTGCTGTCTTGCTTTGGAGGAAATCCTCATGTTAGTGAATTGAATTGGCGAAAGCTGCTCGAGCGGAGTAGATCCCAGAGACATGTCCAGATGCACCACGTCCGCCTTCACCTTTCCGATGAGTTCCCTGCAGAGTTCTGCCTCGTGCACCACGACTTCGGATCCATCAGCTGCCTTCACAATAATCGGTTCCGCCAAGAACGTGCTTGCCTCTCTGTAGGGCGGAACCACCAGGACCGATGCTGCTGCGACAATCGATAAGGGCTCGAACTTCTCGTTCAACAAGGCGGCAGATGAATCTGCGGCAATGATTCTCAGGTTCTCACCGAGCTTACTATAGATTAATTCATAGAATTTATGCTTGCTGCTCAAGCGGCCTTTTTCAAGTGCCGTCCCAGAATGAACATTTCCGCGCTCTTAGCCCTGCTTGCCTTGGGCTTTATCACCAGGACTGTTTCAAAGTGCTGTTTGACCAGATGCGTATAATCGTCAAGCATGTCTCCTTGGAAGACTTTTACGAAAAAGTTGCCTCCGGGTCTGAGCGTCTCCAAGGCTATTTGCAGGGCACGCTGGGCTAGATCTATCTGACGGGCGTGGTCAACCTCCCATATTCCTGAGATGTTGGGCGAAGCATCTGAAATCACCGCGTCGGCTTTTCTCGGAAGCATCTCCGAAATTTGCTGCGCAGCGTCCTGGTCCGTAATGTCACATATTATTGTCCTAATATAATTCTGGGGAAACGGTTCGATGTGCTTCAAATCAACGCCTAGGACGAAGCCTCTCTTTCCAGCCGTTTTTCTCGCGGCATGAATCCACCCCCCAGGTGCCGCGCCCAAGTCAACGACCACGTCGCCGAATTCTATGAAATGATATTTCTGGATTGCCTGAAAAAGCTTGTACACGGCTCTTGAACGGTACTTCTCTTTTTTTGCTTTTTGGTAGTAATAGTCTCTTTTTCTGTCCTGGACCCATGCCTTGGGCAAGATTAACTGTCACCCATGGCGCCCTGTTGAGCACTTCCCGATATGCAAAGAAGCCAATCTGTAAGGCGGTCACAGGTTTGGGGTGAAGTTACGCTTGACGGGTCGCACCTAGGATTGTCCACACACATTAAGCACGGACAGTCCACTATGGAATCGATGGAGGCGGGCAACCTCTTCGGGAAAAGTCTGAAGGTCCATCTTCCTTCCCGAAGCTCTTTCTCTCTGCGGATCAGCCCTTTAGTCTCCAGCTTCAACGATATCCTAGAGCCTTCTCGGCTAGTTGCTCCAAGTTCATGCCACAGGTCAGATTGAAGAACGCCGTTGAAACCGGTGTTCATGATGAACTGAAGAGCTTTCTGTTCCAAGTCGTTGCGTTTCGGCATCGCGATCAGTTCCACTCTACCTTAATATGCGCGGTTTTTAAATAAAAACTCACCGATAAACCAGCTGACTTCCCAACATACAATTTGCAAAAAAGAGAGATTTTAAGCCTTCGAGATAACGAGTTTGCCTTCTTTGAGGTCTATGCTTACGTTGATTTGTACGCCCCCCGGTCAGCCTAATGTCTTCCTTATCATGGAGCTTATTCGCAAAAAGTCGTGCTTGTTGATGAACCCGCTAGTTGGGAAAGTGGCTTCTTTCGTCTTCGCAGCGCGCGCTAGGGGGCCTCTCTCACCCTTAAACCAGCATTCTCAGCCAATGCGACGTTCAACTGCTCTTCGAAAGCAGAAATTCTCTTAGTCAGAGACAGAAGAATCGACATCACTGCAGCTTCAAACACCTCTGGACGAGTCGCTGCGCCGCCTGCCATAGCGTTGTTTCGGCACATGTCCATAAGCGCGTCAAAAGCCTCTTTCTCTCCTTCACCAACAAGGGCTTTCCTGAAGTCTTTCCATGTTGCAATTTCGAACTCTAAAGCCATCCGATAAGAAGGAATCGTTTTTCCCAAAGCTCTCGCCACAATGTGAAAGGCGGGTTTTGAACGGTATAAACGGTTTGTCAGCACGTCATTCTTGAAGAGTGGAGAGAGAGTCGGCTTTAAGTGAAAAGTCCATGCGAAAGAGGCATCATATCAGAAATCAAACCTGAACAGCAACAGAAGACAACTAGAGGTTTCAAAAGACTTAGAGCGTGCGTGCGCGGGATTAAAACTTTATATAGCACGTACCATAGCACGTACGGTGAAACCCTTTGGATGTGAGATAATGTCGCTTTATGTAAATCAACGAGTCTATACTTGCCCTAAATGTCAGCGCGCGCGCAGAAAAGTCATTAATTCAGATTTCAACGCTCGCGTCGCCGAGACCGCAGCCACCAAGACATAGACCTAAGCGGCTTTTTCCAATGTTGAAAATGCAACTTATCAACAAAGACGGACCAATATAATGGGTTATGGCGACGTTCATATTCACCAAGCTCAATGCTTGCGGCCCATGCCAATGCCACTGCCAAACCAATGCAGCTTGTTGTCAAATTCACAGCTCGGAAAGGTAGGAAGGCATCAACGCTGTCGATCTCGTTTAGCGTCTGTTTAGCGCTTTGAAAATTAAGGTATTGTTCAGTTGCAGAGTCGGAGTCGCCATTATCGTCGGCGATTGGAGACCAGGCGGAGCCACGACCTGCGCGGTTCCCACGCACCGTTGACTTTGAAATGTATATTCAAAGAACAGCGCTAACGGCGACGCTGAACGCTTCGTGAGTGTTTCGATGCATATCGAGTAATTTCCGTTCTTATTTGCCGTGAAATTGATTGGAGCGCTTCAGGCATTCAGAAATTGTTGAAGGACTAGTCCGTCAGGGTCTTTTATGAAAAAGTCGATTTGGCCAACGCTGACCACATACTGCCGTTTGCTTGATCAGAAACAGAAAGATCAATGTATTCCACAGCTTGTTGTTTCGGGCCTATAACAAAAGATTCACTCGTTGCTTTCGCAGTACCAACGAAAAACACGAGCATCAAAACTGAAACAGGAAGAAGAATCAGGAACAATTTTTGGGTGTTATCATTTTTTTGTTTTTCTTTTTGCTGGATATGGAGGCGGCGCCTCTTAGAAACTTTGACCCGCGCCATATAGAAAAAAGGAAAAAGCGCCCGTCAGATGTGTAGAAACAAAGTTTCCACAAAGAATAAGAATAGTCTTTGAGTAGTCTCGTGCGGAGAGTGCCGAACTAGGCATTAGGAGAAAGGAAACTCAAAAGACCTAGTGGCACTCTCCATATTGGTTCTGATATCGCTAGAATATTTAATGATTCTGGAATGCAAGGACAGTTTTGTATTAAAACGATGGAAACTATGAAGTGGCTTGTCTGCATCTTCGAAAGAAAAGACCTGGACGACGTGAACAAAGTTTTCGTTGACAATGGCTTCCGCGTTTGGACTGGCTATGATATAGGAGAGACTTGCAGCGTCCATCTTTACGGTCCGCGAGCCCAAATAGACCGGGTGGGCTCGGTTCTAGTTGGCATAGCGGCACCGTTTCCTATGATAAAGATGCAGCTTATCGACAAGGATAGCCCCATATGGCGCGCTTTAAATAAGAAGGTGTATGCTTAGAATTTGAAGAAATACATGTTTAAGGAAGAGAAAAATGACGAGGAAGAAGGCAAGAGAGCGTTACTGTTTGGGAATAGAATCATCAGCTGATGACTTCAGCGTTGGAATATCGACATTTAATGGCAAGATATTGGCAAACACTATAGACGCATATGTTCCTGCGGAGGGCGGTATCCATCCGCGGGAGGCTGCGAGACACCATGCTGAAGTGGCAAGCAAGGTCTTAGACGCTGCCGTTGAAGAATCTGGAGTAAAACCGCAGAACTTATCCGTTATCGCGTTTTCTCAAGGTCCAGGTTTGGGTCCATGTCTTCGTACAGGAGCAACCGTGGCTCGCGCGTTGGCTTCTTACCTCAAGATTCCACTCGTGGGAATCAATCATTGCGTGGCACACATCGAGATAGGAAAACTGAAAACCAGAACCAAGAATCCTCTGACACTCTACGTCTCAGGAGGCAACACCATGGTCGCGGCTTTCGATGCTGGACGGTACAGAGTCTTCGGCGAGACGCTGGACATTGCGTTGGGAAACTGTCTCGACGTTTTTGCAAGGGAAGCCGGACTGCATCAGAAGCCAGATTTACCGTTCGGAGCCGTCGTCGAAAAACTTGCGCAAAATGGGAAACAGTTGATCAAGCTGCCCTACACCGTTAAAGGCATGGACGTTTCCCTTAGCGGCTTACTAACTGCTGCGGCTGCTCTATCTAAGAAAGGGGAATACAAGCTTGAAAATTTGTGTTACAGTCTTCAGGAGACTGCTTTTTCAATGGTCACAGAAGTGGCAGAGAGGGCTCTGGCACACACAGGGAGGGAGGAGGTCCTCCTGACAGGTGGGGTTGCGGCGAACAAAAGGCTGCAAAGCATGATCAGATCTGTGGCAATGGAGCATAACGCTCGATTCGACGTTGTGCCGACCAGGTTTGCGATTGACAACGGAGCCATGATCGCCTGGACAGGCGTTCTGGCCTACACGCACGGCACGGTGACTGCGATTGAAAAAAGTCAAGTGCGGCTGAGGTGGCGGCTTGAAGAGGTTGAAATTCCTTGGATACAATGAAGCGGCCCGTGCTGATGAAAAAGGGAGCAGAAGCTAATCTTTACCTCGCAGATTGGCATGGAAGAAAAGTTGTGCTGAAGAAGCGTCTCCCCAAAGAATATCGTCCCAAAATGTTGGATGAGCAAATCCGCGCTTACCGAACGACTCATGAACCTCAACTGATGCATGAAGCCAAAAAAGCCGGAGTGCCCACGCCGATAATCTTCTTGGTCGATCACAAGAACGCCACCGTAATAATGGAGTACATAGAAGGAAAGCAAGTGAAGCAACTCCTGAACGAGATTTCCAAGAGTCAGAGACAAAACCTATGCTTCAGAATCGGCGAACTCATAGGCAAGCTTCATGAATACGGGATAGTTCACGGTGACCTAACAACCTCAAACCTTATTCAACGCTCGGAAGGCAAGATTTTCTTCTTGGATTTCGGGCTTGGCGACAAAACCAAGGAGCTTGAAGCCAGAGGAGTAGACCTTCATCTCATGAAGAGAGCGCTTCAAAGCACCCATTACAAGTTTGCCCGCGAATGTTTTGAATCCGCGATAGAGGGATATTCGACAGTGAGGTCTGAAACATCAGAAAAGGTCCTAGACAAGATCAGAGAAATAGAGAGAAGAGGACGCTACGTCGCCGAAAGGAAAGAAAGAGAATGATCGCACAGATACAATGGGGAAAATGTTTCAGCGTTTCGGGGCTCGCGCTAAGGTGCAAAGAGCAAACGTGAAGCAAAATGAGTCTTCAACTAAAAGGTCATTTCGTTTTCTTCGCGACAAACAATGTTAACAAGTTCAACGAAGCAAGAGAGGTCTTGGCAGAAAGCAAGATCGCAGTTGGAATGCTCAGAATCAAGTCCCTGGAAATTCAGAGCGACAGCCTAGAAGAAATTGCGCAGGCAAGCGTTATGGAGGCCTTTGAAAAATACAGGTTGCCAATGGTGGTTGAAGATGCTGGGCTGTTCGTAGACGCCTTGAACGGTTTTCCAGGTCCTTACTCCGCTTACGTTTATCGGACGATAGGCAACAAGGGCCTGCTCAAGCTGATGGAGAGGATGGATAGCAGAAAAGCCACGTTCAGATCGGCTATTGCATACTTTTCCTTGCAGCTAAAATCGCCAATTTGTTTTGAAGGCTCGGTCTCGGGGAAAATAGTCCACGAAGAAAGGAAGGCAGATAACAAGATGGGCTTCGGCTTCGACCCCATATTCAAACCGGACAAGAGTGACAAAACGTTTGCACAAATGAACGTTGTCGAGAAATGCAAGCGTTCACACCGTGCAGCAGCCTTTCGAAAATTCGCTGGGTGGTACACGTAGCACAGTTTGGGAATCAGCCTTCATCTACAATCAACGACGGAGCGCCAAGGACTTTCGATTTGACGTGCCCTTATCATTCTCACAATTGTTTTTCTCCATTGTTCATGCGAAAACGTGTGTGCTACATAACCGGTCGGAGCGAAGGTCAAAAAAGTTTTAGAATCTAATGCATTCTCCTCCTATCATGGCACAACCAACTTTCTCAGCTATATCACTAACGGGCGCCCAAGAATTGTCTTTAGAATAAAAAAATTCTTCCCAGGTCCGCGGCTCGTGCTTCACTTTAACCAGGGCGCGTGTACTATTTTTTTCCACACTTGATAGGGCCGTGATGGATAGAACTTACGCACAGAACATAGTTTCACAAGTTATTAATACGCAAACAACCCCAAAGTTAATTCACTTATTAAGGGCGAAAAGGAAAAATGAGGGCAATTCACAGAACTTGGAAAGAGCTGCTCAACGATTGCATCCTCATAGTGTTAGTTTTCGGCACGATAGGGATAGCAATCAGGTTCACGACATTCTTTGATGAATGGGTCTATTTTCCGTCTTTCCCCAACGCCTTAGACGCGACATTCCTGATTTTTTCGGTTCTATACTTAGCTTGGAAAGTCAAAAAGTAAATCAATTGGAGAGGTGCGCGCTCAAACACGGCATGAATCACACTTAGCGCGCGTGATTCTGTCAACCTGTTTCGTTCAAGAAATCGAATCCGATTAGACGAATTTGAGACCCACACTTGTTGCATTGCAGGATTATCCTTTCCAGACGGTCTGCTTCTGTTGCAGTCTTCAAGATTGTATAAGCTTTTTCAGTCGTATCATCCGGAGAAATCTTGATTCTGCATTTTGGGCACTCAAATTCTCCGCGTCCGCCTATCTTTGTCAAGTCGATAGTGTAGCACTTGGTCCTTTGCATGGAGCGATCTTCCAAGTCTACAATTTCGCCCTTATCGATTTAAAACAGTTATGAAAAAATCCTCTAGAAACTTACTCTAGAAGTACACTATAGAGGAGTGAACTACCTGCGCGCGTTAACGCCTACGGAATTCTTTTTATTTCCTCGTATCTGTCCTTCACTGTTTGGCATACCGCCTGTCGGAGTTCTTCGCCGGTTAGGTTTTGCTTTTTCAGAAGGCTGATCTTTTTGGCTAGTTCCAGGTCGCCAAGCCCGGTGAGCCAGTTCTCGAAGTCTCTCCTGTTGATGTGAAACTCCATTGACTGAAGATCAATTGCTCCAGCCTTTTCACAGAAATCTTTTAGGCTGCTTGCGGAGACCCCTGAGTAATTTCCGATTCCTGAGAAAAAGTGGAAGGCTTTTTCGTTCGGAAGGGGCGATAGAAGAACCTTTACGAGTTGCGAAGTTAATGGCGGGAACCCCAGAGCCTCTTTGCCCTTTCCCGTTATTGCATAATAACCTTCCGTGGGGCAGTCGACATAGCCGAGTTTTTTAAGCCCGACAAGATGCATAATGAGGGTTGCAAAGTTGAAATTCAGCCTAGCGGAAAGTTCTTTAGGCCTGAGCGAAGCGGACGCTTTCCAGAGTTCCTCAAGAATTCTTTTCTTATCCTCATTCAACGACATAGAACTTACCTCTAGAAGATTATTCCATTTCGTCTAATAAGTTTAACTCCACGAATAAGACCAGCGCGCGCTAATGACAGAACATATATAGAGAACACATATCATTGAGTGAAAAGAGAAAGGTTTGTGTGCCATTTGAGTGTAGTGCTGGAAAAGTTTATTACTAGTTGTGAGATGAAAGCGGTTCTCAATAGTTGGAGAGGGAACGAAGCTTGCGCTGGGCATCGAGCAGCCGCCACACGGGGGTTGGCGGCAGAATGGCTTTCGGTGCCTGGGGGGAGGAGGCTGTGTTACTTGGCTGTTTTCTTTAGGATTAATCGTGGCTGGGTGGTTGTTTAGCTATAGTTCTTTGGATAAGTAATGTTAGTTTTATATACTAGTTCTGTTGAATAGAGATTATGCTTTCCCGAAAAAGTGTATCTGGAAAAACACGAAGCGGAAAGCGAGGCTCTTCACTGACTCCGAGAGAACAGAAGAGAAGCTTGGGATACAAACTGTTGCGGCGGGGTTTGTCTAAGAGGGAAGTCGCACTTACACTGGACGTGGCTTGGAACACGGCGCACAGGTGGTCCAAGCAGCTTGAAGCAAAACAGAGTCGAAAACGTGACAGGCAGCGAGTTGGCAGACCCAGAAAGCTTAGCCGTAAACAACTGGCAGTCCTCAAACGAGTACTGAAGAAAGGTGCGTTATGCTACGGCTTCCCAACTGAATTATGGACTTTAAAGCGGGTTGCGGAGGTCATCAAGGAAGAGTTCGGTGTGGAGTACAACGTCACTCACATCTGGAGAGTGATGAGGAGTCTAGGCTTCTCCGCTCAGGTTCCCCTTTTAAGAGCTGTGGAAAGGGATGAAAATATCATCCGAGAATGGATAAGCGTGAATTGGCCTCAGATCGTCGAAGTCGCCCAGATGGAGGAAGCTGTCATATTCTTTTACGATGAGGGCGGCGTTCAGAGCCAGCCGAACGTGAGGAAAACGTGGGCTCCACGCGGCAGAACACCTGAAATAACGGTGAAACAGAGCAATAGAGACAAGCTAGCATTAATCTCAGCAGTCAGTTGGGATGGAGAATTGTATTTCAGCGTTCACGGCCACAACTTGACCGACAAAGACACCGTGAATTTCCTGAGGAAGCTAATCAAAGAAGTGGCAGGCAGAAAGCTGTTTGTCTTGTGGGATAGTCTAAAGATTCACCGGAGCAAACGTGTGAAACGCTTCCTAGAGAAGAACGCTGAAAAGTTGGCTGCATGGAGGTTCCCAGCTTATGCGCCTGAGCTTAACCCAGATGAACAAGTGTGGAAACTCGCAAAGCACGATGATCTGGCTAATTGGTGTCCCTTAAACAGAAAGGACCTACGCCGAGTCGTCACAAGAGAGATGAGAACACTCAAATCCCAGAAGACTCGAGTGGCACTTGCAATAAGGCACGCGAAGATTCCACTTCCCCCAATACAAAATTACTAATCCAAAGACTAATAGCTAGCGCGCGCTGTCATTCTTGTTTGCATCCTAAAGGCTTGCCAAGGCCGGAAGGTTGCGGATGTTCATGCCATCATTAAGCGCTCGCGAGGCCCAGAGATTTCCAATTCAGTTCACCGATATCCCCATAAATTGTATCGGAAAAAATAATACGTTGTTTCTGACACATAATATCTCTAAAGCAGACATGAACAAAACGACTACTAGCGCGAACGCGCACTTGGTCAAATTGCGTTTAGGTCGTGCTTCACTTTAACTTTAGCGCGCGCCGAATAGAAGAGAACTATAGAAGACAGTAGCATCCTGCTTTAAGTTGTGCTTTTTCCACCTTAATCTTGGAGGCTTCGCAATTAGGAAATCTCGAAACTTCAAGCGCTTGTGCTATCTCTAGCCGCCTCAGCCGTGTCTCTTCTGTGGTGTCTGTTTTGGATCGGCCATGATATCGTCGTCTTGAACATACCACCTAGTCAAGTGAACCTAGTTTATTATGTCGGAGCGATTCTGTCGTTGGGAATGTTTGTTGGTATTGCTGGATATGGACTAGGAGCGCGCGATCAAGAGGTGGAAAATTTGGGTGTAAGGTTACAGCTTGAAAGTTTGATACAGCTTGAAAGAAAAGAGGATACTGAAATTGAAATGGTACGCGGTCTACAAACACTGAAAAGTGAGCTCATCGAGCTGAGACGCCGGTACGAAGAAACCATAGTCTCGCTTCAAACGCTCTAACAGATTAGGTTAAGACAAAAAAGGGAGCGCGCCTGGGTTTCAAGAGTCTCAGACAATTCCAACACTTCACATCCGATAAGAAAGTCGAGTTTTGAAGGGTATAAACGGTTTGTCAAAGCGACATTCTTGAGAAGGGGGAAGTCTCGACTTAAAGTGAAGCATACGCTAAACACAATTTGGCTAAGAACAGAGGTTAGTAGGGCGCTTCCATCATAGTCTTAATGCCAGCATATGCCTTCAGAAAGTCTTCACCCTTTCTTGAAACTCTGAGCAAAGGAGATTGACTGTCATTCTCGATTAAGAGAAGATTAGCTTCCAACAGCAGATCCACGTAGTCTTTCAATAGATTATAACTCAAGTTGCATTGGAACATCACGTGGGTTTTCCTAGTCCAATTATGGCACGTATCCAAAATGGAGGCGATAATCTCCAGACGCGTGCGACGTTCACGATTTGTGCTTGCCAAAATGCCCAGACTCCTTCCCAGCATAAAGAAGGAAAAGGCACAACATAAAGCAGAATGTTACTTTCTTCTATAGTTCTCTTCCATTCACCGCACTAACACAATTTGACTAAAAGCGAGGTAAAAACAATGGAAACATTGAAGTAGCTTGTCTGCATTTTCGATAGAAAAGACCTGGAAGATGCAAAAAGTTTTCGTTGATAATGGTTTCAAGGTTGGACTGGCTGCGATATAGGTGAGACTTGCAGCGTTCATCTTTACGGTCCGCGAGCCCAAATACATCGCGTGGGCGCGGTTCTAGTTGGCATGGCCGCACCGTTCCCAATGATGAAGATACAGCTTATCGACAAAGACGGACCCATATAGAAATCAGTGCGCGCCCGTTAGATGCATAGAAACAAAGTTCCACAGAGGATAAGAATAGTCTTTGAGCAATCTCCGTGTGGAGAGCGCCAAACTAGGCGTTTGGAGAAAGGAAATTAATTCAAAAACCTAGTGGCACTCTCCACGTATTGGTTCTGATACCGCTAGAATATTTAATGATTCTGGGATGCTAGGACGGTTTTGTATGACTGCCTATATGCAATCGTTGAGCAGCTCTTTCCAGGTTCTGTACAACGCCCTCATTTTTCCTTTTCTCCCGAGCGCCCGCGCTGCATGGCAATTGGCATATCAGTTATGAACTATTCCATCAGAGCCATTATGCTGCTGTATGCCTTCAGAAACTTTTTTCCCTTGCCTGAAACTATGAGGAGTGAATGTTGAGGGTCATTCTGAATTAGGAGGAGATGTGTTTTCAACAGCAAATCCAAGTAGCCTGTCAACTGTTTAAAACTCAAGTTGCATCTGTACATCACCTGGGTCCTTAAAGTCAGGTCCTGGCAAGCATCCAAAATGGATGCGAGAATGTCCATATGAGTGCGACGTTCACCGTACACGCGCTGTCCTTGCCAAAATATGAAGACTCCCTCCTAACGTTGAGGGGGAAAGAGAAAAACACATGATTTAAAGTTTCTTGCAAAGAGCAATTGGCTTTTTCAGTGAATTGTGTTCAACAAAAAACCGTAAGAGAACGGTCCAAGTCGTTCAGTCATCCTCTGTCGGGAAGTCAGTTTGCCTCTCGATGGATTACGTAATCGAATACCACGTACTCGAAGAGGCTGAGAACCACGTATACCGCTCCCCTGCGAATACGCCTGTCCAATCTCCCGCGGTCACCGAGTAGCCCACTCCTAACCCGCTGAGAGATGCTTAAAGTCGTGTATGTCACGTTTGATTTTCTCCTTCGTTACTCTTCCTCCACTTTGCATCGTGTTGGTCTGTCTGCATCTTTGTCAGGATACTTGAAGCGCACCACCTTCTTGCCAGCTTGCCACGTACCAAAGCAGTAGCATATTTATCTAGAGAGAAGCATTTCGAGTCTTAGCAGTTTTTGACAATTGCGACTAGAAAATTAGGTCAATCGGCGTAAACAAGCTTGAGAAGTTTCGTAACGAGCACAGCCAACAGTAATTGGCAGAAAACACACCCATCAGATGTATAGAACAAAGTTCCACAAAGGATAAGAATAGTCTTTGAGTACTCTCATGTGGAGAGTGCCGAAGGAGACGGGAGAAATCTGCGGAGAGTGCCGAACTGAGGCATTTGGAGAAAGGAGAATGAAAAATCTGGTGGCACTCTCCACATAATTTCCAATATAGGCACCAATATTTAATACTTCTGGAACTCCCTTCCATTGTCGCTGCCATGTAACTAGGGGTCCAAAAGCGCGGAGGCACATAATCGGGCCGCGCTAGTATTTTCGTGGAGGATGCCAAGTTCTTTAGGAGAAAGGAGAGATTGAAGAGTGTAATCTTCAATGCTTTCTCTTGGCATCCTCCGAGAATTTGTAGTGCAACACTGTGTTTAAAGGTTTTGTGGAGTTGAACTCCATAGAGCGCGAGTTCAGTCATCCCTCTTCAACGTAGGCGCGGCCGCTCTCAAACTAGGCTGAATAGAACACAGAACAATCTTCTAGTATAGTCTTCCATCAAAGAAAAAGGCAAACGGCAACGGTGCATGCAACATTTATAAGAAAGAAAAGACAAGTTTATTTACATGAGAAGAAGAGCCACTGCATTCATAATCTTCCTTCCAATCATCTTCACACTATGGATCCTCGCCTGGAGCCTCACCATCATGGGCGGCGCACAGACAACCAACCAAGCCGTCGTTTTCCTCGAACGAACGGAAAGCATCATCAGAACCATGTTCCGCGCGCCCTCGCGCACTTTTGAACTAGCTCCATAGAACACTTCGCTTGTCAACTCTTCTTTGAAAATTCTGCGAAGTCGCGTTTGCAACTCTCCAAACAATGTTGACTATCTGCGAAAGCATGCTTTTCAAAAACTCTTAAAATCGTCCATC
>Ga0187770_10000258_pt1 | contig 26497 bp, 23 predicted proteins | sample 0116_SJ02_MP02_2_FD_133154 | JGI IMG/M metagenome (GOLD analysis project Ga0187770, IMG submission 133154) | Tropical peat soil microbial communities from peatlands in Department of Meta, Colombia - 0116_SJ02_MP02_20_MG | ecosystem: Environmental > Terrestrial > Soil > Wetlands > Peat | place...
GAGACAGAATCTCTCTATGGTTACTTTCTCAAATGATCAGCAGTTCCAAAACCTTGAAGTTCTCCTTGCAAAACCTGTCCCTGAATGATTTTACGCTCTCAGGAAGGAGAGGGGGGTTCACTGTTCCAACAGCAAGCGGCCCAACTTCTCCTTATCAATTCCTAAACTTTCCCAGGCTTGGATGTAGACGGGTTTTCCCTTCTCATCATAAGGATCGATCAAGACTTTTCTCAAAAAGAAGGAAGATTTTTTTGAATGGCAATCTTTGCAGCCTCTCGCACCAATGACGTTCTCGCCTGACACCACATTATGGCTGAGTGAGAAGTCGAGGGTTTCAGCCTGATCGTGTTTGATCTTTTCCACCTCTCCTTTCTTATCCAGGTGATAAAGAAATCCCCCCTTGATCAAAACGGGATGGTTAGCCACAGGATTTCCAAATTTGTCTTTTCCCTTCAAAGCCTTTAAAAAGGCTTTGATCTCATCGAGGGAATTGATTTCTGGGATCCCATCCTTATCATCGTCTTTAAGGGGAGGTTTTTTCAACTCTCTTATCTTCCAGAGAAAAATGGGTTTTACCACATTGGTCTTTTCGTCCAGGTCTCCCCAGTAGATGACGATCAGGGATTTGACGGGAACAATTCTTCCCTTAAATTCCCTGATCGTAGGATACCAGGTATTTGGGTTTGTGCCAGGCACCGATTTTTTAGGATCCAAAGGATCATTGGAGAGATATCTTGAGGTGTCATAGGTAGTGGTCGATCCGGTTGAGGCATGGTCATAGACCAGGTCAGCCGAAGCGGTTATGAATGGGATATGACAGGTCTGGCAGGCGATCCTTTTCATGTGACGAGGTGAGAAAGGATGTTTGTATCTTGGCGCTTTTTTGTCCTTTCCCTTGTAATGGCAATCTTCACAAGAGTTCATGGTGTTGTCCAAGTCAGGCCGCACGGTTTGCTGCAGGGTATTTCCTTTCGCGAAGTTGTGGTCCTTGTCGCCTGGATGGCAAGAGATGCAGGTGAACTCCTTCGCTTTGTGGATATCCGTCTCAGGGCTCCACTGACGGCCTCTCTTCTTTCCGTCGGCGACGGCATGACAGGACCAACAATTCTCATCCGGAGGCCTTCGGACGATCTGGAGGTGGAGGTTTTCAAAATCCGCGATCTCTTTTTTAGAATAGTCGATACTCACCTCGTCCACTCTCGGATCTTCGGACTCATCTTGAGAGAGTTTTATTGTGGCCCAACCTGCTCCAACAGTGGGTCCACACTTGAAGAACCGCCCCCTTAAGGTGGCTCCCCGTTCTTTCCATAGATACCCCTTCAAGTGGCAGAGGAGACAATCCGCTTCACTCACACCGCTTCTGTCCCAGGGGGCCCCATATTGGGCATCGCCGATACTGAACGATGTGTAGTCCCCATCGAGCATCCGGTCATCGCCTGAGAGTTCATAACCAAACTTCTTCGTTTCATCGTTGTAGTAAAGGTTTCCTTTACGATCAAACTCGCCAAATCCCCCCCCTGGATGGCAGACGCCGCAATTCTGGACGTAAAAGAAAGAAGACTTGTCAATTTCGGAAGGATTTCGATTGACCTTCTTTGCCAACTGGCTTGAGTCAGGAGAGGCCAGTCAATGTTTCCCGTAGAGTCCGGAGGAGAGGTTCCAGGGATATTTTTGGTCGAAGGTATCGCTGACCACAGCTTTCCCCGTTCCATCGGATCGGCCTTGCTGGAAGTGGTAACCGTTGGTGATCCGATCGTAATCGTGGCAGGCACCACAGGTCTTCTTAGGGCTGTAGGGCGTTTTGCTGTTCACACTGAGAGGACTTCCGTCGAACCCCTTCAAGACAATCTTTTCATGAGGAGAAGGCTGAGAGAGGATCCAGGTTGGGTCGATCAAGCTAAAAACAAGAGAAATGAACGTTACTAAAAGGATCGTTAAAACTTTTTTCAAGGATTTTTCACCTCTTCCCATATTTCATCACGGGCAAAACCGGAAACCCCCCGTCCATTCGTTTCACACGAGACGGAACACATCCCATATTACGAAAATTTACCACCGATGGCAAGGCACAATTGCTTTATCCTGCAATTCAGACACTGGACACCAGACGATTGACAGCAGACTTTTCCGGATAGGAAATTAACCCTTGGGGTTTCTCACACTTTGACTTTCTTTTATCTTCATGTCATGTCTGACCATTCCCTCCCTTTAAGCTCGATGTCTGGAGTCTATGGTCTCATGTCTGAATTACAGTGCTTTATCATCGTGTCCGGTATGAAAAGGTGGGAAAATAGACGGAGATCGAATATAATGGTTTTTATTTGAGAGGCAGAAAAGTATCTTTCCTTCAGAGGTCAGTAGAATGGCTAACTTTATCGTTATGGGAACATGGAACACGAAATATGAAGAGCTCGATTTCATTTGTGAGGAGATTAGAAGGCGGTCTCATCAACCGATTCGATTAGACTTGTCGGCAAAAAAAGCGATGGGCACCCGGGATCTTGCAATCCGCCAATCCATTTCTATGGCGAGGGTGAGATTAAGGGAAATCGCAAAAAAGAGGCATATCTCAGGAATCATTTCAGTGGGCGGAGGAACCAATCTGTTCATGGCGACAAAATTGATGGAAGATATTCCTTTATTCGTTCCCAAGATTGTCGTTTCAACGATGGTCGTCAATAGTATCCAGAATTTTAGACCCTATAAGGACATTCTCTATGTTCAATCCCCTTGCGATTTCGGCATTCTTAATCCATTGACAAGATCCATCCTGACCAATTGTGTAACGATTTTAACCTCCATCGACGGAGGGCTTCTCAGCCTCGACAAACCGGCGGTTGCCATCACCGGCTTCGGTATCACCGATGGATGCTTCAAAGCGGCAAGAGATTTCTGGTCCAAAAAAGATTTCCATGTCGTTCCATTCCATGCGATCGGAGAAAATACGATGGCCATGGCAGAACTCATTCAGATGGGTTTTTTTAAAGGGATATTGGACCTCACCTTACACGATGTGATGGATCATATTGCTGGAGGGGCCTACGGGAAGATAGATAAAAATAGGCTTTATGCCTATCTCTCTAAGGACTTGCCAGCCGTCATCGCCCCTGGAGGCATAGATACCATTGCATTTCCAAATGGTCACCCCTCCCTTCCCTTTTTTAAAAAAAGGAAGAGATACCATCACGATTTTAGGTGGGGGATCAAAGCTAAGAAAGAGGAGTTGATAAGGGCTGCAAAATGGATAGGAAATATTCTGGAAGAGACCCATCCCAAAAAATCGCTTTTCTTGATCCCTCTTCGGGGTTGGTCTTATCCTGGAGAACCTGGAAAGGAATTCTATGATCCGGAACTGATCGGCCTCTTTGAAAGGTGGATAAAGAAATTCTGTCGACAAGGCTCTGTGATCGAAGTGGATCTATCCATTAACGATCCTCGATTTGGCAGGATCGCCTGTGAGCATTTATACCATCTCATGATGGATCAGAAGGTGTGAAATAATTGCTCTCCTTAACCTTTTTCCCGAAAGGACAATTGGATTTCAAAATCCTTAGAATGCGCTCGTTGAGGTTAAGGGTGACCCGCCACGGCGATGAAGAGATGTGTTTAAGAGAGCCTACGGCACAGTGCTTTAATTTATAAAGGTGGCGCTCTAAAGCTTCTCCAATCCATCCGTCCTTTCGGTTTGAACCATGTGCTCGATTTTTTCATACCTTCTCAGGAATCATGTTATCCGATAAGGCTATGGCTTATCTTTTTTTCTTAATAAGATTTCTTTCTTCGCTATCTCCTTTCCGGTGGGTGTCAGAAACCAACGGTCAATGGTACCTTCTAAAAAAACGAGATATTTTCGGCGTGGCATTTGAAACCGATCCAAATCAACAGCCATGCCTCTCCGCGAATATCGCCAAAGTTTGTCTGCATCTTTGACAATTTGGTCATTCCAAGAGAGCGGTCTTTTTCTCGAATCGTGTCCTTGGATGATTTGACAGATCTCCTTTATTTTTTTGGGAGGATATTGTAATTTCTCCAAAATGATACCCGCTATCTTTGACCCTTCGACTTCATGGCCTCTTGTCAATTTAGGATTGGATGGGTTTGGGCCAAAAGCGGTTAAGTGGAGATGTTCGGGGATGGCACTCCAGCCTACATCATGGAGAAGGACGGCAGGGATGACAACCCCTTCATCCCCTTTTTCAGATTTTAAGAGTTTTAAGGCATATTGGAGTGCAATCTTAGTATGGATGAGATTCTTTCGGGTGTGAAGAAAGGGTTTGGCCTTTTCAAAAATCTTTTGATAGGTCGGCTTGATAGCCATGATATCTAAATCGTTAATTTACGATCCGCAATCTGCAATCCGAAGTCCGCAATTCATAGTTCAGAACCCCTTCATCATTTTTCCCAGGAGATAAGGAAGCTCGATACGTCCGGTCGGAGCGAGGATTCGACTGCTGTAGTCGGTCACATACTTGGATGTGAGTATCTTTGTGATTCGTTTGTATTCATCACTTTGAAGGGCCTTGGCAATATCAACAATATTTGTCGTGGTTCCTTCTGCAACGATATAAGGACCAGGCCCCACGACGACCTGCCATCCTCCGGTCATTTTCATGCCCAGTTTTTCCATGGTCGGAATGTGATCCTCTGTGATAAATTCTGTATATTCCATCTCTCTTCCAGGGATGATATTAAAATATTGGTTAAATTTCCATACCCTCAGTTGAATACTGTATTTGGTCATTTTGACCCGTCCCGTAGGCTTAAGAATCCTGCTATAATAATTGAAGACATAACGCTGGATCTGAGCCGTCACCTTTTCATACTCTTCTGTCTCCAATGCCTTCTGAAGTTTTTGCAACGAATCCATTGAGCCCACAGAGATGACCCCAGGTCCTTCGCCCACGACCACATAAAATCCTCCTACCGGAGTGATACCAATCTTTTTCATCGTAGGAATGTAGTGATTGATGGCAAATTTTGTGTATTCTTCTTCTTTCCCGGGGATGATGTCCCAGTGCTGATTAAATAAGAAGATCATCTCTCCCTCCCAGTGATTTAAAATATTCGAAGGATGATGGGGTCCGAGCTGGCAGTCACCTCATAGGATTTAAGCAAGGGCTCCTCGGCATACATGCCCTTGAATTTCGCAACCAGTTTCTCGTAGTCTCCGCTCTTCTCATAGGCCTCGACATCTGCCTTGGTATCCCATGCGGTGATGGAAATCCCCTCATCCTTATTGTCTAAAGACTCAAGGAGATGGACGAAGCGAATTCCCTTGTGGCCTTTGTGAGCTGAAACAACCTCCTTGTTGTAGGTCTCGCGCAACTCCTGCATCTTGCCCATTCTTAATTTGAAGAAAGTCATTCGGACATACATAGGTTACCTCCAATTCCCTCCCATGAGCGGAGGCCGGCATAGCCCGCTCATCTTCTAAAGAGGGAAGACATCATATCGATAATGATGTCCGTATTGCTCTGTTTTGGCTTCCCCGCACTTGTCACTGGCCTGGTCTGGACAAGAAAAACATTCTCGGGGAAGGGGAGGTCGACATCGATGGCCCACTCCAAATCCTGAGCTGACTGATAATGGGTTTCTGAAATTTTGCCCAGCCGAACGATTTCGACCAACTCTTCGTCATTTAAGCATAGCTGATTCTGCTTTTCGGGCGAGGGCGGCGCGCAGACCACCTTGTCCCCTTCCAGCTGATAACAGACTATTTTCGTGGCAACGTTTTTCACCAGAATCTTGAACGATTGCTTGTCCACGAGAAAGTGATCCGGGGAGACCTCTCCTTTGACGACGCTTTCGCCCAATCCCCAGTTGCCTTCTACGACAATCTTATTCTCGTCCCCGACGACTGGATCAATGGTGAACATGACTCCTGCACATTTGGCATTGACCATCTTCTGAACTCCAACGCTGATGGTCACTCTATCGTGAGGCCAGCCGATTTGATTTCGATATGCGATGGCGCGATCCGTAAACAGGCTCGCCCAGCATTTCAATATGTGGTAGATCACTTCCTCCTGGCCTCTGACCCAGAGGTAAGATTCATGCTGTCCGGCGAAGCTGGCCGTTTTCAGATCTTCAGAGGTTGCACTGGACCGAACGGCCACGGGGAGATCTCGCACACCGCAAAGGTCCCCCAATTTTTGATAAGCTTCTTTGATCTCTTTTGCAACCTTTCCGGGAATCGGGGTGGATTCGATCAGATCGCGAATCTGACGCCCCCCTCCCTCAAGGGCATGGATGTCTTCGGGAGGGATTTGAGAGAGGGTTCTCACAATCTTGTTTCGAACCCCCCCTCTCTCAATAAAAGTGTCGAAGGCATGCGTGGTCACAGCAAATCCGGGGGGGACTCGGAGACCGAGTCTGAACATCTCCCCTAAATTGGCATTTTTACCACCCACTTGAGAAAAATCTTTGCTCGAACAGTTCTTAAACCAGATGATATTTCGCGTCGGTTTTTTTGAAGGCATCTTATTTGTCCAGGATGTAAACGGCCCCCAAGTTTCCGTCCACTCGAATCTTCTGACCTGACTTGATCACTTGAGTTCCGGTGAAAACATTCATCACCACAGGGATTCCGTATTCTCTTCCCACGATGGCAGCATGGGAGAGGCTTGCCCCTCTGTCCACCACCACTCCGTTGATCATGCTAAAAACAGGCGTCCAGGCAGGAGAGGTGCTCATCGCAACGAGAATATCTCCCTTTTGAATGGTGGGCAAGTCTTCATCCCTGAGGACAACGCGAGCAATCCCTTCGGCCACACCTGAAGATCCGCATGTCCCCAGGAGATCCGCCTTGAGCTCAGGCTTCGGCACAGGCATGCTTCCCACCACCACTTTCAGGGCGATGGGATCAAGAGATTGGACCAATCCTCCAATCGCCTGTTCCAAAGTAAACCCCTCTTTAAAGATAGCGGGGGGATTGCCCCTCTGGTTCCATTCCTGCCACTCTTTCCGTCGGCGTCCGACGATGGGTTTGAGATTAAATTTATCAGGGTTAATTCCAGCTTTTCTCACCTCATCGGGCATGAGGAAGAAAATATCTTCAGGTTGACCGATCGCTCCGGATTTGGCGAATCTGTTGCCTATTCCCATACAGGACCTTCTCATCAGCGCATGGGTGTAGAGATCGAGATAATGGTTGTGCTCCTCACTGAAACGGCTGCAATTCTGAGCGACCTTCATGAGCATGGAAAACCAACCCTTTTGCTCGGGTGCAATCTTAGCCAAGACCTCTTTTTCGGCATCCTTCCTTTCCTTTTCAATCTTCTTACGGTCCTGATCTAAGTCAAAATCTCCACCTTTTTTAAGGTACATCTTCACCGTTTCAAAGCCTGGTGTAGGATCCTCCTGCCAGGTGGGGACATTGATCTCGGCCATCCGCTCCATACGCCAACCTGCTTCTTTATCGAGGAATTCATCGAACTCTTTCAAGAATTTCTTTCCTTTATCACTCTCCCCCAACTTAGCCTTCATCTGCTTCGAAGGAGTCCCGATGAAGAGACTCTCCAGACCCATATCCTTGGCCTTCTTGGAGAACTCCCAGAGCCTGCGGTCTACTCGAAAACTTTCGTTATCGAAACCGGCCACTAATTTGTGAAAAGTGGGATGGGTGTCATCGATCCTCAATAACTGCGTGCAGAGCTGTTCGAAGAGGACGTATGGGGTGTAAGTCCCATACATCATATGCATGTGGATTTCCCACATCCTTCGGCAGGTATCAATCGTCTCCTCAAAGTTCTCGAGTAGTTTGATATTCGAAGCGGTGCTGACATCAAGGGCTTTTAGATTATCATATCTTTTTAATATTTCCTTAACGTAACCGCCCCAAAGGCCGTCATAATTCTCCACAAAGGGACGGATCGCCTCTCTAAACTTCTTCTCCCTTTCGGTTTTCTCCTGATCGGAAGTGACCATGAGAAGGCAGAGATAGCCACCTCCGTCTTTAAATCGCCAGTCCCATCCTTTCACTGTGGGAAGGGAGAGGGTCTCCGCTCCAAACTGCATTCCATGCCGGCAGAAATTGATCCAGAACCATCCGAACATGGGCGTCCACGGGGGTACAGAATGTGTGGCATCGAGAAACCAAGCAGGTGATTGCTCTAAATCATACTCCTCCATAAAATCAAGTCCGGGTACCGCATCATAAAATTTCATTCTCCCACCTCCTTTTAAAGTCTTGCAGCTCTAAAGAAACATTTGATTTCCCCTCTATCAGACTCCCTCAAAACTTTCTTTAGACCCCACCACCCCCTTTCTGTGATTTTATCCATGTGGCTTTGAAAATACGACTATACTACTTCGTAGGAAGAATGGAAATCAAGCTATTTTTCAAGCTTCACGACAAAGCTTCCCATATTCCCTCCGATCTCTGTCGCGATGGGCTTGCATTTCAATTTCAACATATAGATGGCCGTTTTTCCTTTCACTTCACCCTTCAGGGCCTCATAATTTCCTGTCCCCTTCGAGATGATAAGACTGCTTTCTTTATAGAGGTCCATGAGGGCGGGAGGGATGTCTTTGGGCACAAAGAATCCATTCAAGGTGACGATGGCATGGACCAACTGATCGACGCGGAAGAAGAGAACATCTTCCATGGTCGCATCCTCGAAAAAGGGGCCTTCTTTGACGACGAGGGTGATCTTGGAACCCATCTCCTTCAGACAGGCCATCAAGAGAGAATCAAAACCGATCTCACCGGCATTGTCTGCAATATATAGGATATGAGAAGCCTTCTGCACTGCTTGAAAAAGAGGGCCCATCATCGCCGGGAATGGTTTTCTTCCCCTCAAGATCCCTTTCACCTCTTGGAAGGCAAAGGCTTCAGATGGAGCACTCATGGGGGCTACATTGCTCGCTGACGCAAGGTAGCATGCCCTCTCAAATTTTTGCTGGAGCGTCTTCCCATTTTTAATATAATTTTTTGCAGAGCCAAGGAGTTTCTTGGCGAATTGATTGTTCTTGCGCTTAAGGGTTTGATAATACTTTGAGGATTGAGAAAGATAATTTGGGATGGCGTCGGTGAGCTTATTGCTTAATGAACCCACATTGATTTCTGAATTCAATTCTCTTGAGAGGCTCTCCAAGAGAGTTTTTGTTAACGCCAAGCGTCCGTCTTCGTTGGTCAGAACTCCTGATCTCTTATACACCCAACTCAACAGACATGAGGCACACTCTGATTTTGGCTTCAAGAATTCTTCCTTAAGTGGTGAGAAGGTGTGAAGAAATTGGTTTGGCCTGTTTTTGTCTTCGAAGGACGGGTGGATCTCCGAAGCTTTAGAATGCGCTCGTTTCGGTTCAGGGTTGAATCCTGGAGTAACGAAGATATGTGCTTAACCAGGGTTATGACACAGTGCTTCAACTCCTGAAGGTGGCGCCCTAAAGCTTCTCCAACCCACCCTTCCTTCCAATTTGACTCATCGGCTTGACTCCTTCGCACCTCCTGATCCTCCTCTTCAGGGTTAAATAAGTTGTTTTACCTTTTCCGGCGTAATGGGCAAATTTCGTATCCGCGCGCCGCAGGCATTAGAGATAGCGTTTGCAATGGCCGGCGCAGTCGGGACATCGGCATATTCTGCAGTTCCTGAAGCGCCAAAGGGCCCCTTCTTTCTGGGGATATTGAGCGTAATGACTTCCATCTCAGGCATGTCTTTCGCCCTCGGGACCCTAAACTTAGCGAAGCTATCGGTCTTCGTGTAGACGAACTCTTCTGTGAGGGCATATCCAAGGCCCATATAGATGCCGCCATGGAGTTGCCCCTCCACATTTTGGATATTGATCACTGTTCCAAGGTCATGGACGGATGTGATCTTGAGGACATCCACCTTTCCTGTCTTCACCTCCACAGCGGCTTCAGCCATCTGGATTCCAAAGGAATAGGTTTCCCATGGGATACCCTGACCGGTCTTGGGGTCGGGCCTCGAAGTCACAGGCTTATTCACCGCCTTATAAACAGTGGGCAAGCCCTTCACCTTCATCTCTCCGTACGTCTTAGCACCATTTTCACCCATGGCCCTTTTCAATTCTTCCACGGCCATCTGAACGGCTCTTCCCGAAACGTAGGTTTGGCGGCTTCCAGCAGAGAAGTTCCCATCGGGCGTGATCTCGGTATCCTTCGTAAAGACTTTTACCTTTTCCAGAGGGAATCCCATGGTCTCTGCAGCGACCTGCCAAAACATCGTATCTGTCCCCTGTCCCATGTCTGATGCCGCAATCCAAACCTGCAAACTGTCATCAGGAAGAAGCTCTGCCCATGCCTCGGATTGATCCGGGGCACTTCGGCCCGGACCGAACCAAACCCCTGCTAAACCCACGCCCCTTTTGATTTCATTGGTTGTGTTTGCCTTCGCCTCTTTGATTGCTTTTTCATAAAGAGGTCTGAGTTTCTCCATGCACTCTTGAAAACCGATCGGATGATCTAATACCTGGCCGCAGATCGTTTTATCCCCGCTCACAAAACCATTTTTCATCCTAAGGGCCAAGGGATCTATTTTCAGTTCCGATGCCAGCTCATCGAGGATCGACTCAATCGCAAAAGCAACTTGGGGTACGCCGAAGCCTCTCATAGCCCCCTTGAACGCTGTATTGGTATAGACGGCCTTTCCATAAACATGGGCATTCGGAAAATGATAAGGCCCTTGGGAATGGATGACACCTCGCTGCGTTACGCTGTTGCTGAATGATTTATAGGCTCCACCGTCTGCCGTGAGGTCGAAATCCAGTGCCATCAAGGTTCCGTCTTTTTTGGCCCCCACCTTCACCTTCATAATGAAGGGGTGGCGTTTCGGGGTGGCGGCAAAGGTCTCACTTCTCGTATAGACAAGCTTGACTGGCCTTTTCAGCTTTAGGGCCGCCAGGCCGAGTATTCCGCCCACCGAGACATCTAACTTTCCTCCGAAAGCTCCCCCAGTTGGGGTCTGAATGACTCGAACCTTATCCAAACTAAGTCCGATGGCCTCTGCGATCGTCTTTCGGTGCGCGTGGATGTTCTGGCTTGCGGACATAACGATCAATTGTCCCTTCTCATCGATGTAGGCCACGCCGGCGTCGTTTTCGAGATAAGCATGTTCAACGGTTTGGGTGGCGTAGGTTTTCTCAACAACCACCTCCGACTCTGAAAAACCCTCCTCCACATCACCATGAACGATCGGCTGTTCGAAAAAGAGATTGGGCCGATCGTCATGGACCTTTATGGCCCCCTCCTTCAAAGCCTCCTCTGGTGTAAGAACGGGTTCCAGAGGTTCATAGGTCACTTCCATCTTTTCAAGAGCATAAGTCGCTATTTCTTCAGAGGTCGCCACTACGGCCGCCACTGGGTCGCCCACGAACCGAACCTTGTTTCCACAAAGTATGGGTTGATCATCTCCAGCCATTTTCAGGATATTGGTTCCTTTCACATCCTCGGCCGTGAGCACGGTTAGAACTCCAGGAATGGCCTCTGCCCCTCTTTTATCAATATGGACGATCTTAGCGTGGTGATGAGGGCTTCTCAGAACCTTGATGTAAACGCAGCCGTCAACAGCAAGATCAGCTGCATAGAGGGTGGTTCCTGTTGCTTTTTCGAGCGCATCGGGTCGGGTTACAGGTTGGCCAATTGTCCCCTTCCCAGTCAACTTTAATTCTATCGATTTTTTCTCCCCTCGTAGATAAGAAGCTGTAAGCTCAATCGCCTCAAAGATCTTTTGGTAGCCGGTACAACGGCAGATATGAGGTTGAAGAGCCCTCTTTATTTCATCTCGGGAGGGGTTAAGATTTTTGTCCAAAATGGATTTGGCTCGAATGATCATGCCTGGCGTGCAAAAGCCGCATTGTATCGCTCCAGCCTTTGCGAAGGCTAATTGGAGAGGGTGGGGATTTTTGAGCGTGCCGAGACCCTCAATGGTCATGATCTCTTTGCCTTGGGCTTTGGTGACTGGGATCCTGCACCCGAGAACGACTTCACCCTCCATTAGCACAGCGCAAGTACCACAGTGACCAGCGGAACACCCTTCCTTAGTCCCGGTTAACTTGAGGTCTTCTCGAATCACTTTCAACAGACTCTTTTGAGGATCGACGATGACCTTCTTTGGAATTCCATTTACCACGAAATTGATTTCTTGCATGTGATGAGACCTCCTGTTAACAAAACTCTCCGCTCCTCACCCCCCAAGAATGCCTTAGAAGAGTTTTGTCAACCTCTCTAAACCACCCACTCCGTATAAGGTTTTCGTGCCGAAGGCACGTTCAATGCAATTGGGTTGGAAAAGGCTTAGGGATGGGTTTAGTGCATCGCCCTTCCACCATCGACTAAAATGGTTTGTCCCGTTATGAAATCGCTTTCTTCCGATGCAAGGAAGATGACCGCTCCGAGAAGATCATTGGGTTGTTCCAGTCTTCTCAAAGGGGTCTTAGACACGTCGTATTTAGTGAGATCGGCGAGATGACGGCTTGCTTCCGTATCCGTAAATCCCGGGGCCACAGCATTGATATTAATGTTGTGAGGCCCTAATTCAATGGCAAGGGCACGGGTCAGCCCGATCACCCCTCCTTTGGATGAAACATAGTGGATAAAACCATGAGATCCCGTAAAGAATACTTCGGAAGACAGGTTAACAATCTTCCCTTTCCCTTGTTGTTTCATATAAGGAAATACAGCCCTCGTGCAGAGCCACGGGCCTTTGACGTTCACCGCCATCACCTGATCCCATTCGTTGGGGTCGATCTCGGTGAACGATTTTCGAACCAGCCCGTCATAGACGGCTGCGCAATTGACCAAGATGTCCACCTTGCCGAAGACCTTAACTGTTTCCTCGGCCATCTTGATGGCGTCCTTTTCAATCGAGACATCAGCTTGGAGACCCTTCGCCAGGCCGCCGGAAGCTTCGATCTCCTTTACGGTCTTCTCAAGGTTGGAAAGATCTTTACGGGTGACCCCCATGATCTTTGCCCCTTCTTTCGCCATGCCTATGGCAAATTCCCTTCCGAGGCCCTTGGCAGCCCCAGTCACAATGGCCACTTTATCTTTGAGTCTCATCTGTTTCCCTTTCTATGGGTTCCAATTGGTCATTGCTAATGGATCATTGATCATTTTGCATTGGTCGGTTAATGAATGTATTCTCTTCTGTGGGTCTCCATTGATCATTGTTAATTGCTCATTGACCATTTTGCATTCTTCCTTTAATAGGCTCTTCCTTTCTTCTCCCAGAGTTTCTCCAACTTGAAGTCTTCTGCAATGACCTTGAAGCAGTTATAGCTGGAGCCTCGGGCAATGCCCCCTCCGGAATGCATGTTGGAGGAGCAGATATACATATTCTTGAGAAAGGGGATGCGATAATTGGAGAGGTCTGGAATGGGTCTGAATCGGTCGGCCTGGGATGCAAACATGGCTCCCTCTGCCCACCCTCCTTCCAACATGTCGATGTTTCGCATGACCGTATCATAAGGGGTGGTGATGAAGGCTTCAATCACATTGTCACGGGTCATGTTGGGGGCGTAGATCTGCCACTGTTTCAACATCAAATCCTCCACCTCTTTTTTCATCTTCAGCCATTGTCTCTCTGAAAAGAGATGTAATGGGGGAGCAAATTCTTCGACCAGGATCGTATGTTTTCCCGCTGGGGCTCGAGTTTTGTCCCAGATGCTGTCGGGTGCAGCAAGCATATACCATTTTTCTGGAAAGCCCTTCGTAAAGATGTCCGCCTGGTATTTCCAGGAAATGTATTCCGGATCTTTCTCCCCCATATAAAGGCGGGGCTGGCTGCCGATATCCGGATTAAAGGAGACGGCCTTATATTTCGGGAGTTCATGCATGGCCATATTCCCCCAGTAGATCTGGGAGCGGTCATAACGAATGTTGCGAATGCGTCGGGCTACCTTCGGCGTCACAAAATTTTCTCCCAGGAGTCTGAAGATGGTCTGGGGGACTCCTAAGTCGCTCACCACGAGCTGTTTTGCTTCGGCTTCCGTTCCATTTGAAAGTCTGACCCCTTTGGCCCTTCCGTTCTCAACGAGGACTTTGTCGACCTCTGTCTCCACACAGAACTCCCCTCCCATGGCACTGAAGGCTCTCTGGAGGGCATGGGTGATGGTGTGAGTTCCGCCAATGACAATGGAGACAGATTCTAAGGAAAGGGTGAGGGCGATGACATGGACGAAGACATAGAGGCCGATCACATCGCCGGCGAAGCAGCCTGTGGAGGTTTCAATGGCCCTCATAAAGAGACACTGAAGCTCAGGGCTTTCAAAAAGGTCTTTGGCGATCTGGGAGCCTGTCATGAATTGATAGACGGGGTCGATTCCATCCACAGGATCATCACAGAGCCTTTCAAGGGCATTTTTGACTCCCCAGGGAGTAGGGGGGCTATAGCGATATTCCCGAAAGGCAGCCCTCCACTTTCTCTGATATTTTCCAAGGATCTCGAGGTAGGTCTCCGCATCGTTCTTTGAGAAACGAGCAATCTCGTTATAGGTCTTCTTCACATTTTCATCTGAGAGTTCCTCTTTTCCTGTCAAAGGATCGATGACCTTCCACGCTGAATAGCCGACAAAGCAGGTCCCGTCCGGATAGACCATCCCTTCATTCTGGTCCGGAAAGATGTATTTTAAGCCGTATTCCCTCAGGTTGAAATCGGTGTAGACAGGGTGGGTCCAGACCCGAGTGAAGTGAGCGCACGTATTCTGGATAAATCCGGGCAGGGGAAGCTCTTCGCCGCACGCGCCTCCCCCCAATTCATGTTGACGTTCGCAGACCAATGTCTTGAGACCTGCGTGTTGCAGGTAGCAGGCAATGATCGTTCCGTGGTGTCCTCCGCCAATGACAATCGCATCATAGCTTGTATCCGGCATGGGATTTCCTCCTTTTCTATTTCTTCTTTTTCATCATCAACGAAATGGCGTAATAGAGGATGGAGGGTTTAAACAGGAGTTTGATGAAATTCCTCAAGTCCGCTCCTTCCAGGGTAGCTGTAATCACCCAATGGATGGGTTCTGAGGACTCGATCTTCAGTTTCAAGGTCTCCCCTCCATCTGGATCTTTGAAAAGCTGAGTGAAGGCCGCGACCATGGTTGTCTGGCCTAAACCTGTCGAATTGACTTGCATCTCTTACCTCCTATAAAGAGATTTCTGAGATAAGCCCAGAAATCTCTGATCACCTGAGGTGTCTGATAGAGAGTTTATCAGAAACCTCATAACAAGCCATTGGCCTTTGCCTTTGTCACGATCTCGGGTTCTTTCCACCACTTCTTAATTCCGAGATCTTGGGCGATCCGATTGGCCGCATTATATCCTGCGCCGTAGGTGACCAGGCCTCCGGGGAAGGTGGATGCGCCGCACAGATAAAGGTTTTTGACTGGCGTAGCATATTGTGAACACAATTCGTTCGGTCTCAAGAATCCCATCTGGAGAGGATAGTACCCTCCCTGCTTAATCGATCCCTCCACCATATCGGCGAACTTGTTTTCGATGTCGAGGGGAGAGGCGATGTAGGTCCAGAGGATGTTATCCTCACTCATGTTGGGGGCGTATTTCTTGAGCTTGTCGATGAGTTCTTTGGCATGTCCTTGCCGAATCTTATACCACCTCTCTGGACCCCCTTCCTTCAAACGGTAAGGTGCATGTTCTGAAATCAAGGCCGTATGCCTTCCTGGAGGCGCCTCTGAAGGGTCAAAGAGTGTCGGGAAGCAACAGTTGAATCCGGAGGGCTTGAGCTCTCCATTTTTTAAGGCCTTAAAATGATCGATCAGATTCTCTTCCGTCTCAAAACCGAGAACATAAATAAAGGCCTTATTTAAATCGGGGTTCGAAGCGGCAGCAGCAAATTGGGGTGCGCTAAAAAGCGCAAGGTGGACATCGAAGAGGGACCATTTCTCCCATTTCCAGTCCTTCGTTCGCGTCACAAGATCTTTTGGGAGATCCTTCTCCCCGATATATTTGAGGAAGGTTTGATAGGGATCGATGCTGGAGGCGACAAATTTCGTGGCCTCATAAACGGTTCCGTCGTCTAATTCAACGCCCTTTGCAGTCCCATTTTCGACAATGATTCTCTTGATGATCTGACTTCCAAGGATCATCCCTCCATTTCGATAAAGGAATTTGGACATCAGGTTGGCCATGTGATGAGAGCCTCCCACACAGAGCCGGTAGTTTGCGGCCCGGTTGACCATGAGGGGAACGAGGTATCCGAGTCCTTCCAGGTCGTAATCCAATCCCCACATACAAGTGACATACATCATCAGTGTCCTGACTTGATTATTTTCAAAAATTCCATGGATGATGTCGATCGGTTTCTTTTCGGAAAGGGCACTAATCTCTTGGCCTAAAGGTTTGGAGTGAAGTTTGATCACCTGTTCGATGGCCGGTTTGGCCATATCGTAAGTTGCGGGTCCGAGAAATGCGTCTACGTATTCCTTAAACCGTTTATAGGTATCCCGGTAAGCATCTGCATCTTTCTTTGAGAATTGGGCAAGAGATGCGCAGGTCTTTTCAAGATCCGAATAGATACAGAGACTTCTTCCGTCAGCGAAAGGCATGGCCATGACAAGGTCCGGGTGAATATATTGAAGGTCATAGGTCTTATCCAATTCGAGGTCAGAAAATACCGGAGCATAATCCACCATAGGATGGTAGATTGCATGGGTATTGTGGATGAAGCCCGGGATGGTGATCATCTCAGAGCACAGGCCTCCCCCCATTTCGTATCTCTTCTCCAGAATCAGAATCTTGAGACCTGTTTTAGCCAGGTAACAACCTAAAGTGAGTCCATTCGGCCCACCACCAATGATAATGCCATCATATCGGGGCATAGTTCTCTCTCCTTTCCTTCATGATGATTTTCCTTAGTTTTAAAAAAAGGTAGGCTTTAGTAAAGCTATATTTATCGCTATTGACAAGTCAATGCAATTATTCTTATAATGCCATAAGAAAAATTTATAACAATTTATAAACACTATTAATTTCAAATTGTTACGCCCGTTTAGTTTGATGGATCCTGAGTGGTATAGCTCTTATTTAGTGGAATAAAGTCGACTCCATGAAAGGTGGATAAAGTGTCTCTCGTTAGGAGGATTCTCTGAATCTCAAACAATTAGAAGCTTTCTATTTAGTGGTAAAAAGGAAGGGTGTCACCCGGGCGGCCGAGGAATTGAATGTAACCCAGCCTGCTGTCACTATTCAAGTAAAGTCTTTGGAAAAATCATTGAATCTAGAACTCATCCAGCATTTGGGGAAAAGAGTTCAATTGACGGAAGCAGGGGAACTCCTCTATCAATATGCGGAGAAGATTTTCGACCTCGTGGGAGAGGCGAGTGAGAAGATGAAAGATTTCAAGAAATTGATGAGAGGGACCCTTAAGATTGGGACAACAAAAAATTATGCCCGATACATTATGCCCTCATTGCTTTCCACCTTTCAAAAGAGATTCCCACGTATCAAGGTCATATTAGATGAAGGCAATTCGGAGAATATGGCCCGAAGTGTTCTTGAGATGGAGAATGAACTTGCCCTGATCTCCCAGCTCAACCTCGATCGAAAAATCAGATCCCTGTTTTTCTCTACGGTAGAATTTGTTCTGGTTGCCTCACCTGCGCACAGGTTCTCGGAGAGGAACAGTATCTCGCTGAGAGAGTTGAATGGTGAACCGGTAATTTTGAGGGAGAAGGGGTCTGGCTCAAGAGCGGCCATCCTCAGGAAATTTCAGGAATATGGGATCTGGCCATCGGTGATTATTGAAGCGAGCAGCTTGGACTTTATTGTGGGATATGTGAAACAGAACAAAGCGATTTCCTTCATGTTTGAACCGGACATCAAAGATGAGCTGGAAAAGGGAACCTTAAGAGTGATTCCCCTCGAGGAGGGAAACATTATCTTCTTTACCGATGTCATTTACCATAGTGAGAAGTCTCTTTCACCCCCTGCCCAGGCCTTTATGAAGATGGTGGAAGAGTTAAAGAGAGAATTCATCCTGCCGAGCGCCATGACTCCTTAATGGAAGGTTCTTGAATTGACACCACCGTGTGAAAGTAGTATAAAAGTTGCGGATCAAAAACCGGCGGTGGTTAGCTGGATAAGTTGAAAGGAGGCGATAGAGAGGGGCGATGAACCGGGATGAAAACAGGGTCAGCAAGTAGAAAAATCCTTATTGAAAAGGAGGGAGTTGCTATGAAATCGAAATGGGCTTCTTTCATCATCTTACTGATCATAACATTCCTTTTAGTATGGACCTACCATCCATCCACAAGCCAGGGGGCCGGAGAAAAGCCAGTGAAGATAGGGGTAATCACTCCTCTTTCACCACCGGGTGACCCTTCGGCTGGACAATTGATCAATCGAGGTGCAAAGTTTGGAGCAAAGTACGTTAACGAAGAAATGAAGGGCGTCCTGGGGGGCAGGCCCATCGAACTTGTGGTTGAAGATGATTCAGGAACGCCGGAAAAGGGTGTGGCTGCCTTCAGGAAGCTGGCAACAAAAGATCAGGTGATCGCCGTGATCGGGCAGTATCACAGCTCCGTTTGCACAGCCCTGGTTGACATAGGTGCGGAATATGGAATCCCAACTTTTTCGACGGGAGCTTCCGCTTCCATCATTACCGAAAAGCACCAAGCCACCACATTTAAAACTCACGTGATCGATTACGACAGGGCCTCGACTTGGATGGATTTTTTCATGAGTAAGGGATGGAAACGGATCGCCGTATTGGCTGAGAATACAGACTATGGAGTTGGACTTTTCGAGGCGACAAAACTGATCAAAGAAGAACGTGGATTAAAAGATGTTGAAATAAACGGGATCGTTTTCGACAGAAAGGTAGCTGACCTGACTCCCGATCTCTTGAAGCTGAAGGCATGGAAGCCAGATCTCTTTTTGAACATTGGGGTTGGCGACCCAACCTATCGCATTACCAAACAGGCCTACGACATCCAATTTTTCCCACAGGTTCCAATGATGGGTGCGCATGATTGGCCCGCAAGACCGGAATTTTGGAAAAACCTTGGGAAGATGGGTCAATACGTGGTGTTCATCAATTACTACCATCCCAAGATGGGTCTATCGAAGACAGGGGAGTGGTTAAAACCAAGGTTTGATAAAGAATACGGCGAAATACCAACCTACTTGGCTTACAACGCCTTCGGACAAATTGTATTGCTGGGTCAGGCGATCAACCTGGCAAAGTCCGATAATCCAAAGAATCTGATCAAAGCCTTGGAAGAGGGGAAATTTGAGTTTTGGGCAAAGGGTGACGTGGTTCAGTTTAAGCAACTGCCAGGTGCCAGATGGCATAACCATACATCCCCTTTGCAGGTCGTCCAACTTAGCAAAGTCGATCAGCCCATTGAAGAGTCCACAATCCTCTGGCCGCCGAACATGAAAACTGGGGAATTTGTTTCTCCTTGATTCTAAAGCGATTTGGAAACGAGGGTCTATTGAAGTAGGTTAGGGGAGATAATCGATCATCTCCCTCTTACCCCGTTAGAAAGTAGGAGATTTTCTAACGGGGTTTAGCTTTTAATCTTTAAACGTCTCTACATTCATTTCTCGAGATAGGGTATTAGTATGGACTCAACACTGATCTCTCAATACATCATATCCGGGATCGTCATCGGCTTGATCTACTCGCTTATGGCGATGGGGATCACGTTCATCTATGGGATCATGAGGATCATTAACTGGTCCATGGGCGAATTCTACATGATCGGGGGCTATCTCCAATATATCATCATCACCCAATTCCTGGGGGTTAAACAATGGTATATAGGGGTTATCCTTTCGATGGTCGGGGTATTCCTGCTTGGAATGGTCGTGCAATGGCTACTCATCAAGCCGATGTTTGAGGGAACAGTGGGAAGAAGAGCGGAATATGCAACTATTGTCACGATCGCTCTGGGTGTCCTTTTCACGAACGTGGCGGTTATAGGAGCGGGCCCCTTCATTTATTCTCCTCCAGGTTATTATCACAACACCCAAATCATGACGCTACCTGTCAGTGGAACCAGGTTTATCGCCTTCATTGGCACCGTCGTCCTCCTATCCCTTTTTTATCTATTCTTAAAGAAGACTTGGTGGGGAAGGGCGTTTCAAGGAGCTGCCCAAAACCGTATGGGCATCCAGACTGCAGGCATTGACGTCTTCAGACTCGACCAGATCGCCTTCGGAATTGGAGTGGCTTTAGCCGCTGCGGCTGGCGCCCTCTTGGCGCCTGAGTTCTATCTCCATCCTCGATGCGGTAGCATCGCAACGATGAAGGGGTTTGAGATTATCGTCATTGCAGGTTTGGGTTCCATCCCCGGAGTCCTATTGGCTGGCCTTCTCCTTGGATTGATTGAAAGCCTTGGCTCTGTCTTCCTGAATCCTTCATTCAGGGATGTTTATGGATTCCTTTTTCTCTTAGCCATCCTTGCCATAAAGCCAACAGGTATGTTCGAGGAAAGGGAACGGGTGGCTTAGCCCCGAAAAGGAGAGAGATAAGGAAGAGTCCTCATGGAAAATCTCAGCGAGACAAAGATCAGCAAACTTAAGAGGGGTTTTCTCTTACTCGCCGGGTCACTCTTCGTCTGTCTTTTACCCCTTTGGACAGGTCAATACTATATGCAGGTTTTTACGATAGCATTTTACTATGTTGTTCTTGCCTCCAGTTGGAATCTCATCGCTGGTTATACGGGACAGTTCTCGTTGGCTCACCATGCTTTTGCAGCCATCGGAGGTTATACCTCCGCTCTGTTGGTCACTCGTTCCGGATTCCCAATCTGGATGGGCATGTTTGCTGCCTTGTTGAGCAGCACGCTTATGGGTTTCATCTTAGGTGTGCTCTGTCTAAGAATGCGCGCCATCTATCTGGCGATTGCCACCTGGGCCTTTGCAGAATCCGTAAGAATTTTCATCTCCATGACCTACAAATTGACTCGAGGCGATTTAGGGTTAGCTGTCCCTAAAGTCTTTTTAGGAACAGGGCGGGCAGTCGCCTGCTACTATCTTTTCCTGGGCTTGGCTACCGTGACGGTTCTCCTTCTCATCATCATTAATCGTTCAAAAATGGGCTATTATCTGAGGGCCATTCGTGACGATGAAATGGTTGCGCGTGTCATGGGAATCCATACCACGCGCTGGAAAATATTTTCATTCATTATTTCAAGCGGCATCGCTGGCATTGCAGGGGCATTTTATGGTCACTACAACGGGCTCCTGACTCCTGTCATGGTTGACTTCAGCGAGATGGCCCTGATCGTGATCATGGTCGTCATTGGAGGTATCCGAACTGCTGCAGGGCCAATCATTGGTGCCATTTTTATAGAAATACTCACTGAGACATTTCGGGGATTCGGGGAGATTCGGATGGTTGTTTTCGCCTTAGCCGTCATCGCCATTGCAAGATTGTATAATGAAGGGGCCGTCGGAACCGTGAGGCAGTTCAGTCGGTGGATCGCGAGAAGAAAGCAACCGCGGGGTGATGTGACGTAATGGAGAAACAGGTTAACAGCCTGCTCCAGATTGAGAATCTGGCGAAGGACTTCGGAAAACTGAGAGCTGTGGACAATCTCTCCTTGGGCCTTGACGAAGGAGAGATTCGAGGCCTGATCGGACCGAATGGATCTGGAAAGACGACCTTAATTAACCTGATCAGCGGGGTGTATAAACCGACGAGCGGCGGGGTGTATTTCCTTGGGAGACGGATTGATCGATTGGCCCCAGAAAGGATTACCCAGGAGGGGATCATGCGCACCTTCCAGGTTGCGCGCTTGTTCGGGGACATGACCGTTCTTGAAAACATGCTCATTCCTGCATTTACCCAGGGCATGAGCAGGCGGCAATCGAGCCAGCGTGCCAAGGAACTTCTTGATTTTTCTCTCTTGAGCAGAATGAGCAATGAACCTGCCAGGAATCTTTCTGGAGGCCAGGGCATGTTGCTCCAGATTGTCCGAGGTTTTATGAGACATCCTCTCCGACTTTATTTACTCGATGAACCCTTTGCTGGAGTCCATCCCGTGATCAAGGATGTCATGATTGAGACGATTCAAAAAATGAACCGGGAAGAAGGAGTAACGTTCCTGATCGTATCTCATGAATTGACCACCATTCGGCGTTTGTGCAGTCGAATATCGGTTCTTCATGCAGGCCAATTGATCTCTGAAGGAACCATGAAAGAGGTTGCCAATGATCCCCGAGTCATCGATTCTTACCTTGGAGGTTAGAGATGGCTTCTAAACTATCGGTTCAAGAAGTGACCTCTGGCTATGTGAAGGAGATCGATATCGTCAATGGCGTTTCTCTGGAAATCGAAGAAAACAGCATTACGGGAATTATTGGTCCAAACGGAGCAGGGAAATCAACCTTATTGAAAACCATTTTCGGGTTTCTCCATCCCAGCCGGGGAAAGATCATATTCGAAGACCGGGAGATCCAGACCCTTTCTCCTTTCAGGTTAAAGCAGTTGGGGATAAGCTTTGTACCCCAAGACATCAATACTTTCCCTCGGCTCAGCATAGAGGAAAACCTGATGTTAGGGGCTTGGACTTTCAAAAGGGAACGCAAGCTGCTCAGGCAGAGGTTAGAAGAAATCTACGATTTTTTTCCGGTCCTCGAGACAAAGCGAGGCAAAAAGGCCACCTTCCTCAGCGGCGGGCAGTTAAAGATGCTCGCCATCGGGAAGGAAGTAATGACAACCCCTCAACTGCTGTTGGTGGATGAGCCATCGGCTGGCTTGGCTCCCAAGTTGGTTTCTGAGATATATGCCTTCTTACACCGGGTGAGGGAGCAAGGAGTAACCATCTTTCTTGTTGATCAAAATATTATTAAGGCGGTCGAGGTTTCTGATTACATGTATCTTTTGGAAATGGGTAGGATCAAGATACAGGGACCCAAGGAGGCTTTTAAAGAAAATATTCGGGACATCATCAGAGACTCTCTGATATCGGAGTAGATGGATGAACATGGTTTAAAGCATTAGGATTCAGGGGGTCGAGGATTCAAGTGAAAAGCTTTTAGAAAATAAACCCTAGAGCCCTTGAATCCTGGAACCCTTGAATCCTTTAACTTCTAGCGAGGGATGGAGCAGTGGAAAAAGCGGCTGACATTGTGATCATTGGAGGAGGGATCATCGGGGTCAGCATTGCCTACTATTTGGCGAAAAAGGGGGCAAAGAATGTTGTTCTCCTCGAAAAGGATCTGATCGGCATGGGTTCGACAGGGCTCTGCGCAGGAGGCATCCGAAGGCAATGGTCCACCGAAGTGAACATGCAGTTTGCCATGAAGTCTTTTGAGGTATTTCAAAATTTTGAAGAGGAATTTGGCTCTTCCCCCGAGTTTCATCAAATCGGCTATCTCTTCCTCGCAAGGGACGAAGAGGAATTAGAATCCTTTAAGAAAAATATAGAACTTCAGAACCGTTTCGGCGTCCCTTCCAGGCTATTGACTCGCGAGGAGATAAAGAGGGCATGGGCTTTCCTAAATGTGGAAGATGTGGTAGGCGGAGCTTTCTGTGAGACAGATGGTTATGCAGGGCCTACTGAGGTGACCAATGCCATCGCCAAAGGCGCCAGACGTTATGGGGTCGAATTCTTTGAAAAGACAGAGGTCATTTCGATAGAAGTGGCAAGGGATCGAATCGTCTCGGTCACCACCAAAGACGGACGGGTGGAAACTCGAACCATCGTCAATGCGGCCGGTCCTCATGCGGCCAATGTTGGAAAGCTTGCAGGCGTGGAAATCCCGGTCAGCCCGATTCGGCGGCAGCTCTTTGTGACAGACCCCTTCGGCAAGATCCCTTCGTCTGTCCCTCTCACGATCGACCACAAGCAAAATTTCTATTTTCGCAGAGAGGGGGAGTGCGTCCTCTTGTCAGGGCCCCAAGACGAAAAGCCCAGTTTCAACCTGACCACCGATTTTGATGCGATGGTGGAGACGGCGGAAAAGGCGACACACCGGGTTCCTGTTTTTGAAGAGGCGAATATTGCCAGAGGCTGGGCAGGGCTTTATGAGATTTCGCCGGACAATCATGCCATTTTGGGCAAGGTCCCGGAGGTCGAAGGGTTCATCTTGGCCGTTGGATTCAGTGGCCATGGCTTTCAACACGGACCCGCAGCCGGCATGACCATTGCGGAACTCATCTGGAATGGAAGGTCAGAATCCATCGATATCGCTCCCCTTGCCCTAACGCGTTTTAAAGAAGGAAAAACGATCAAGGAATCGATGACGGCCTTCAAAGATTGAATCGCCTTGTGAAGGGGAAAAGGAGACTCTCAATGGGGAAAACAATTGGAGGTAAAAATATATATGGGTATCCGATTGGGATTCTGATGGCGAAAACCCAATTTCCAAGAATTCCAGGGGATGTCGGAAATGCGAGCACCTGGGATTTCCCCGTCCTTTATAAGGTCGTTGAGAAGGCCACACCAGATCTTTTGGTGAGAAAAGGGGCCCTGGGTCTGTTGGAGCCCTTCGTCAGAGGGGCACAAGAGTTGGAAAGAGAAGGCGTGGGAGCCATCACAACCAATTGCGGATTTCTGGCATTATTTCAAAAGGAGATGGCCTCTGCTGTGAATATACCGGTTTTCACTTCGAGTCTTATGCAAGTCCCGTTGGCCTATATGATGATCAAACCCTCTCAAAGGGTGGGCATTATCACCATCCACTCAAAGTCGCTGACCCAGAGACATCTCTCTTGTGTGGGAGCCGATCAGACACCCCATCTGATTTACGGCACCGAAGGAGAAGAAGAATTCTCACGGGTCATTCTTGATGATGAGATGGAGTTGGATGTGAGCAAATCAAGAGATGAATTGGTTCGAGTTGCAAAGCGAATGGTGTCCGAGCACCCAGAGGTAGGTGCGATCGTCCTCGAGTGCACCAATATGCCGCCCTACGGAGCGGCCATTCAAAAAGAGATTCCCTTGCCGATTTTTGACATCTATACTCTTGTGAACATGGTCTATCATGCAGTGGTCAAAAAGGATTTTTCCGGTACCATGTAATCATTGATCGCTTTTAATCTCAGGACGTCTCAGTCGGACGTCTCTGTCCATCCACTCCCGGGCATTGAAATCCTCCATGAAGGCGAAAGGAAATAAAACATGAAGCACCGTATCACCGTCCCCGATGATTTCCCTAAGGCCATTTCCGGAACAGAAGCAGAGGTCAAAGTGAAGACCCTCGGAGAGGTTCAAATTTATCCGGATAAGGCAAAGAGCCAGGAAGAGCTCATCCAAAGGATCAAGGAGGCCGATGTGGTGATCAACATTCGGGCCTATACGCATTTGAATGCAGAGGTCCTTGCCTCCTGTCGAAATCTGAGGTTGATATCCATCTGGGGAACAGGGACGGATAACGTGGACCTTGAATCAGCCCGGGAACTGGGAATCACCGTCACCAACACACCCGGAGCGAATGCGCTCTCTGTGGCCGAACACACCATCGCTATCCTTCTTTCCCTTGCTCGACAGATCCCTCTCCTGGACCGGGAAGTCCGCTCAGGAAACTGGCCCAGGGTGGAGATGGTTCAGCTCAGCGGGAAGGTCATCGGCCTTTTAGGATTGGGAGCGGTTGGGAGATATGTGGCCAAGATGGCAAAGGGCCTTGGCATGGATGTGATCGCATGGACATTTCATCCATCTCCGGAACGGGCAAAGGAAAGCGGCCTCCGGTTTGTCTCAAAAGAGGAGTTGCTGAGATCCTCCGACGTCGTGAGCCTTCATCTTCGGTTAACGGATGAGGCAAGAGGCCTTTTCAAAAAGGGAGACTTTGATTTGATGAAACGGACGGCGTTCTTCGTGAATACGGCGCGTGCGGGATTGATCGAACCCGGAGCGCTTTACGAGGTTCTCCGGTCAAAAAAGATTGCAGGGGCGGCCCTTGACGCCTATGATGAAGAACCCCTTCCCCCCGGACATCCACTCACCGCATTGCCCAACGTCGTGTTCACTCCTCACAATTCGGGGTTGACGCCCGAGGCGGTCATCAATGGGCTCATGATGGCAGTGGAAAACGTGGAGGCGTTTTTGGCAGGGAGCGAAATCAATCCAGCTCATGTGGTGGTCAGGGGAAGGCGTTAGAAATAATGCCCCGCTGGAATTTCTAACAGGGTGAACTCTTCTCATAGAGTCTGATAAATTGATTTACGGCCTCCTGGGCAAATTCACGGGTGTTCAGGTGAAGGTCGAGGTCGATGATAGGTATCTTTGGGCTGAGATGGACCTTTAATTCCTGAATAAAAGCCCCGTCTGCCGGTGGATCATAGAGAGGCATTCCTTCTTGATCCAGGGAGGACCATCCCTTCAATGGGATAAGAAAGACGAGAGGTCCTTTTGATCCGTTCAATTTCCTGGCGACGTCTCCTGCAATTTCCCTCAATTCCTGAGATGTGGTGCGGGCTTGAACCCTAAAAGCATCGGGGATGAAAAGTTTTCTATTCTTTATTCCTCTTGAAACCCACAGGGGGTCGCCGCGATCCCCTCTCTCCAATGGTCCACAACTGAGCATATCGAACCCACAGGGTGTTATGACTTGAGGAATTCCCATCTCTCCCGC
>Ga0187770_10000259_pt1 | contig 26465 bp, 29 predicted proteins | sample 0116_SJ02_MP02_2_FD_133154 | JGI IMG/M metagenome (GOLD analysis project Ga0187770, IMG submission 133154) | Tropical peat soil microbial communities from peatlands in Department of Meta, Colombia - 0116_SJ02_MP02_20_MG | ecosystem: Environmental > Terrestrial > Soil > Wetlands > Peat | place...
CCTTCTGGGATTTCAGCCACTCCTGGTAAGTGTCTCCCGGCAGGTGCGTCCTCTCGGTCCTTGCCGACTCCCGCATGAACCCGATTGACGGATCCGGGCAATATAAAGGAAGCACCGACCTATGGGGGATTCAGTTCCATTATGTCTCTAGATGGGCCTCCAATCTCAGCGTTCCTTTCTCGCTTTTCCTTTTCTGAACGTCGAGAGACTCTTGGCGTTGCCGAGGCGATGCCACATGCTACAGCTCTCCTCGACTCTCCTAGCAAACTTCAAAGACCCTGTACATGTAGGACAATCCAAGTGAAAGAGTCTGAAGGAGAAAGATGAATGATGGCATGGCTCAGAGAAAGAAAACTTGTGTTGGCCCGGAGAGCTAGGAAGAGCGACACCGACTATATCCACGCCCAGCTTCTTCTAGCTGGGCAGAACGTCGATAGGGATGAAATATCAGGAAGATCTCATCTGTACTACTTCGACTGTGGTTGTGTCAGGGAATTCTCTTTGGACACTGAGCTCTCAGCATCCGAGAGCGTTTCAGCTTGCAAGAAACACAAGTTTCTGGTCAGAAGTCATACTGAGTGAGGGCGTCACTTAGAAAGAACAGAAGGACCGAGACCCTCGCGTTCGGAGGCCATGGAATGCACGCTTGGTTGCGGACAACCTTATCCTCCCGTGCTTGCACCCGCTCACTGAGAGAATCCGAGTGTCCTCTCCAGCATTTGAGTGTACGCTTTGTATGGCGCATTCAGTTTGAACATCGCTTCCATTAGGCGTTCCAGCATGACGAGCTTCTCCTTCGCGTTACTACACTCTGATTCAGCCGACGGGGCTAGCCTTGTTCTTCCTTCACCTTCCCGCACGAAGTCATCGAGCCTCGCGAAAGCTCTGTCGACCTGCACCTGTTTCGATTCGATGTCGTGTTTCAACCGGGCGAACTCTACTGTTGCCAATCCACTTGCCCCGAGGGGCACGCGTTTCAGACCTAATAGAAGGGCTTTTCCGCGCGAGAGAGTGAAGGAGAAGTGATTCGACATGGGAAACGTGGGCCTCGCTGGTAAGGCAACCATTGTCACTTATCCAGACGAATTCTCCAAGCGTGAGATAGCCGAGCTTGTCAGTGCAGCAGGCTACTCGGTCCAGGCTTTGATCACGCAGAAACGAGTCGTGAAGTCGGAGTACGGAGTCGGCGTGGGGAAAGCACAGGAGCTCCAGCAAATCGTGGCAGAGAACGGTTCAAAGACGATAATCGTCGATGAAGGTCTGACCTCCTCTCAGGCGAACAGGCTCTCCAAACTGACTCACGCAGAGGTCGTAGACCGCGAAAGGCTCATTCTCAACATATTCGCCAGAAGAGCGAACACGACAGAGGCGAAACTGCAGGTCGAACTTGCAGAGCTCCGCTACGAGATGCCTCGAGCAAAGGATGCCGTCAGATACTCAGTCCAGGGTGAGCGGGCAGGTTTCTCAGGGATGGGAGAGACCGCAGTGGACGTCAAGTTCAGGGCCCTCAAACGCAGGATGGCGGCGATCAAAGAGAGACTCGAGGACAGCAGGACCACCAGGCAACTACACACCGCAGAAAGGAAGAAGCTCGGCATGCCCTTTGTCTCCCTTGCTGGCTACACCAGCAGCGGCAAGACGACCCTATTCAACAGGCTCGCTTCGGAGTCGAAGGAGGAGTCACCGAATCTCTTCACGACGCTGACTACCACCACCCGGGTTGTGAGTCTTTCAGACTCGAGAGTGAGAGTGCTTCTGTCAGACACGGTGGGTTTCATCTCAAGGCTTCCCACCTACTTGGTCGAATCCTTCAAGTCTACGCTGGATGAACTGAGGTACGCTGACCTGGTCCTCCTGATGGTGGACGCCAGCGAGAGTGCTGACAGTGCAAGAGTGAAACTGGGCAGTTGCCTGGACGTCCTTGGCCAGCTTGGCGTCGACCCCAAGCGGGTACTCCTGGTCTTGAACAAGATCGACCTTATGACGGAGGCAAGAAGTGAAAAGATTGAGGAAGACCCTCATTTCAGGGACTTTCGCTCGATACGGATCTCAGCAGTCAGAGGTGACGGGCTGCACAAGCTCAGAAGCCGGGTTCTTGAGCTTGTTCGTGCACCCCAACCGCAATCATAGGCCCCCTGCGCGCGTGGGCCGGTGCCCCTTGCAAGGGGCTCCTTCTCTCTTCCCCTCCCGACTCATTTCTTGACCTGGGCGAGAGATTCCTTCATCGCACGAGTCTGTGCTTTGAGAATCCCTATCGCATCCTCCAGCATCTTGCACGCCTGCTCCTCGGATGCCAGCGCGGCCTCCAATTCCTCAATCTTGCTGGGTGCACTGTCCAGGTCTTGCGAAACCTGGCCAAGTGGCTTGTAGTCCAGCCTACGAGGCATGCTTGCGAAGATCTCTCTCTGCAGCCTGTTGACTTCGCTGAGCTTCTCCTGGTCAGTGGCAGAGAGCCATTGCACTTCCCTGGCCGCTCTGAGACTCTCGTCAAGCTGGTTCAGCAGGGCAATGTAGGACTCCCAGTACTTCTGCCAGGCCTTGTTGAATGACTCGAATATCTCCTGCAGCCTGGTCTGACCGGCACTTCCTGCTGCGTTCATCCTGGGTTGGGGCCTCTCATGAACAGTATAGCCCTTTGTCCATGCTTAATAGGGAGAAACCATGGTGAAGACCGTGAACCAGAACCAGGATGAGCCGTGCGCCACCCACAGAATAAGACTCACCCCCGATGAAACGAGCGACAGACTCGTTTGCCCCGTTTGCGTACAGATGGACAATCAGGAGCAGCTCCGGAGACGCTCAAGGCGACGGTGATTCCTTGGAGAAGCCCCTTCTGCCGCAACGATCGCCGACTGGGGTTTGCCCAGGTTGTGGGGCAATGCGTCGTCTCTATCGGACGCCCGCCGGCCTAGTGTGCGAGGGGTGCATGAAGAAGATGGATTCCGGGGGTTTGAGTTTCGGGAGGTGAGGTAGAGTACACCACGAGACCGACTTTTCGAGGCTCCTTAAGCAGGAGAGGACATTGGACAGATGCCCCAGGTGCGGGAAGAGCCTCATCGTGACAGATGGACCGGGAGGGGAGCTAAGTTGCAGCAACTGTGGCATGGTGCTGAAGGAGAAGATTGTCGAGACTGGCCCCGAGTGGAGACGGTTCTCCGAGGACGGAAGGGACGACCGCAACAGGACTGGAATCCCTACTTCGATTGCACAGCATGACATGGGGCTCGCCACGGTGATTGGAATTGCCAACAGAGACGCGTCAGGAAGATTGCTTTCAGGGTCGATGAAGTCTACCGTCGAAAGACTGAGGACCTGGGATAGGAGGAGCCAGGTACACGAGTCCTCAGACCGGAACCTGAGACAGGCCTTCTCGGAGTTGCGGAGGCTTGGGGACAAGCTAGCGGTGTCAGAGGCTGTGACTGAGAAGGCGGCGTACCTCTACCGGAAAGCCCTTGAAAGGAACCTTGTTAGAGGAAGGTCGATAACCTCAATCATAGCCGCGTCCCTATACGCCGCTTGTCGCGATGGGCAGATTCCAAGGACTCTGAAGAATGTGGCCGCCGTCAGCAATATCAAGAAGAAGGATCTCGCGAGGTCTTACAGGATGCTTCATCGAGAGATGGAGCTCAAGATGCCCGTCGCCGACGCCGCTCGATGCATATCTGGAATAGCATCCCGGGCTGGGTTGTCTGAGAAGACGCAGAGAAGAGCCCGCGAGATACTACGCCTAGCACAGGCAGCAAAGATATCTGCGGGCAAGGACCCCATGGGTCTGGCGGCTTCGGCGCTCTACGTAGCCTGCACCCTGGAAGGCGAGCAGAAGACGCAGAAGGACGTCGCGGAGGCAGCGAGCGTGACCGAGGTTACCATCAGGAACAGGTACAAGGGACTCAGACAGGCTCTTGGCATCTGAGAGCGGTCGCCGTGACTGACATAGAATAAGGGATGGTTGATCTTTTCCGAATCAACCAACTCTCGTGCGTCGGAGATTCCTGCCGACTAATTGCCCGATTTTTCCGCTGGCTCAGGGGCAGATGCCGTATTACCCTCAGAACTCTGTACGACCTGTCCAGAGGCAAACCTCTCTGAGACTTGTGTGACCTTTATCTTGACGTTCTGGCCTTGCTTCGCCCCAGAGACAAAGACCACAAATCCGTCGATCTTGGCAATGCCGTCGCCACGCCTGCTGGTTTCAGAGATACTGACGTTGTACTCCTTACCAACTTCGACTGGCTTGTTGAAGGAACCGGAACTGCTTCTATACCCTCCTCGATTTCCGTATCCTCCTCGCTGTCCGAAACTCATTTGCTTTCACACATCCTACCGCTGTTCGATTCCGGTGGCGACCAGTTTTTGGAGGCCTAATTAAAGGGACGCCTTTTATAGTGTGATACTGTCTGGCGAAAAATAGCATGGAGAACGAGAAATCAGACCAGGGTACCAGGTCCAAGTTCTACAACAGCCAGTCGGTTGTCAAACACATCAAGACCTACGGCGTACCGAAGTCCAGAGGTGCGTGGAAGGATATGGTTTCGTCGGGTAGTTCTGAGGATTTGGACAGCGAGAAGGGTCTGCAGTTGATGACGTGTTTGGGCAAGGTTGTCTTCATGAAGCACCCCCAACAAATCAACATAATGGACAAGACGAATGGCGAGATAATAGCAACGATTGATTAGAGAACCCTTGCGGCTGGGTTAGCTCTACCGCATAGGTCTGAAAGGCATAACTAGACACCGTACCTTCATTTCCCCTGTTGTCGGGCTATGCCCTGGAAGAAGAGAAACTAAGGAAGCTATACGACCAGGCACGAACCCAAGGAAACAGGAAGAAGAAAAAGGAGTACAGGGAGAAGATTGCCGAACTGAATCGACTCCGCAAGTCTGCCGAGCGACAAAGCAATAGGTCGAGAAGATAGATGCACCGACGAGAAGTATTCAAGTTCCCACCATCAATCCAGATTACATCTATCAACAGTATTGCCGATGGACTAGCGCACGTCCAACTGTCTGCACGTATGTCGCCGAATGTGGACTCGTCAGTCGCCGCATGGCCGATGGATTTGAACCAACCTGTGTAATAACAGATCCGACCCGCGGCACGCCTGTCCATGCTCGAATCGCGGATTCCAGAAGTTGAGATTTCGCCACCACGCCGTTTATCTATCGCCTGGGGCTTTGGCCCGCGTTGCCTAGGATTTTTGCCCGATGCCCCGACGGCAAGTGTCTGCGTCTCTCCGAGGGCTTTCCCATGCTCAGGCACGGCGGCGACGAAAAGGATCCCGAGCAGTGGGTTTACGGGTGCACGCCCGACAAGGAGGATCCCTGCCAATCCACCAAGGACCAGAAGTGCAGATGCTTTGTCGTCGTAGGGCACTTCAAGACCGTGAGAAAGCCGGGGGCGAAAGAGGATACGGCGGAATTGACCGAGGACGAGGTGTATTACCCGAACTACAGGCCGGGCGACGAGACCAAGGGCAAGTTGACGAAGGCGAAGGCGCAGAAGGACTACAAGGACAACGACCAGACCGGTGAGTACTGGTCAATCAGCTGTCAGTGTCTAAAGGTCGACGAGGACAACAAGCCCTACTGGAAGATCTGAAGGGCCATGGCATAACCCCGAACCTCCAAACGGTCCTATCCCCTTCTAAGATTGGACGGAAATCTCTCTCCGGCTCCTGCGCCATCGACCTTCTCTCCGTTCCAGCAGGTCGTTCCGCGGCGGAAATCGCGCGGCGGCCTTGAAATTCCCTTCAGCGGACCTGCTCAACAACAAGCTTACTTGTTTAAAGGCTCGGGCACTAAAGTGCAACGTCATGGTCGACTTCAGCTTCCTTTCATACAAGAAGGAAAACGCGATAATCGAGGGAGTCAAGAAGCATCTCGCCACCGTGCACCAGTCAGTCCAGGCGTTCTCGGACGCCGTCGTTGCCGCGGCGAGTGACGACCGAGCAGGGACCGCCCGTCACATCGCGGATGTCTTCCGCACGGAGACGGAGGCGGACGCCATCCATCGGGAGTTGAGCCTCAAGATAGCGGAAGGCGCCTTCTTCGGCGGAGTAAGAGAAGATATGCTGGAGCTCCTCGAGAGAATCGACAACATCGCCGATAGCGCGAAGGACGCCGCCCGCTACCTTTCCTCGGATACCGCCCTGCTTGACGAAGGCCGTGCGATTTTTGCCTCCGAAAACGCACGGCTCTTCCTTGCCAACCTCACGTCAGCGGTGGACGCCCTCTCGACCCTGATTGCCTCCTTCGGCATGGGAAAGAAGCAAATCCTCTCGAAAGTGCACGCTGTCGAAGAGTTCGAAGAGGAGGCCGATACGGCCAAGGACGCACTGCTGAAGGAGCTGTTCGGTAGGGCGAACGCGATGTCAGCCGTGACCGTGATACAGCTCAGGGACTTCGTCTTCATGGCGGACAACATCGCTGACAACGCCGAAGACGCCAGCGACGTAATCCTCGTCCTAGTCGCGAAAGGGTATGGATAGCTACCTCGTCGGACTCGCTGTCCTCCTGGCATTCCTTTTCGGGTGGAACAACGGGTCGTTCCTGTTCGGCAACCTGCGGGGTTCCGGCGCGGCGTCAGCACGGTCTGCTCTCGGGATCTCGGTTCTCGGCCTTGCCCTAGGGGTCATCCTTGAGGGGCCTAAGATGTACGCAGGTATGGCCGGGACCCTGGCCCCGACCTCGACCGAAGGCGTCCTCCTGGCAACTCTGCTGACTGCGGTCGTCTTCACGCTCGTGCTGACCCTGCTCAGCCTGCCCGTGTCCATCAGCATGGTGATGGTCGCAGCCTTCCTGGGGGCCTCGTTCTCCGTCTCCATTCCAATCAACGTGGAGCGGTCTGCCTTGGTTGTTGCCTTTTGGTTCGTCGCGCCCCTGGCCACAGCCGCGCTGACCTTCGTCGCCTACACTTGGACTTCGAAGTACATGGCCAAGTTCGGCCTTCTCCTCGTCGACTCCTTCACCAGGGCAGGCTCTGTCTTCAGCGCCCTGCTCGTGTCCTACACTTTGGGTGCCAATAACGTCGGGCTGATTCTAGGCGGCACGGGGGTCGCGGGGGTCTTTCCCCAGGGAGCCGAGGTGCTCGCGGCGGTCACTTTGGCCGCGGTTGCCGGGACGGCAGTGTCGACGCGGAGCGGCGTGAGCGGGACCATCGGGGACAGGATGCTCTCGCTCAGCCCCCAAGGCGTATTCACAGCCTTCCTCGCAAGCTCCGTCCTGGTCTGGGTCGGGACTCAGCTTGCCATACCCGTGTCCATAACCCAGTGCTTGCTGGGAGGGATGCTGGGGGCCGCTTACACTAAGAACATAGCCGTGCTGAACAGGGGGTTGACCGCCGAGACTGTTGCCGTCTGGATTGTTGTCCCGGTCTTGGCTTTCCTGGTGGGCTTTGTCCTCGTCCTAGCCTAGAAACTGTCGGGTCGCTCGTTTATTCAGTGTTCCCCAATCATTCGCGCAGTCTGCTCGATCTGGTCGGTAAAGATTGTCCTGTCCTCCTTCTCCAGCTTCAGCAGGTCGAGTTGCCGACGCGCCCTGGCAAGATGCTTCCGCGCAAGGGAGAGTTCCCCGGAGACGGCATAGGCTCTCGCCATCGCCTCATTTGCCGTGTGCACGATATCAGAAAGCCCGTTCTTCTCGCAAACCTCCAGAGACGACTTCGCGAATTGGAGTGCCAGCTGCGGCTGTTCCAATTCGGCGTAGGCTCTGGACAACTGCCAGTCTCCCACAGCCAAGTTCTTCGGGCCTCCGACGACTCCCCAATGATAGCGGGAAGCGTGGGCCAGATGCAGCATCTCCCGGTCAGCTTCCGGCGTCCTCCTCTTCAATTCGAGGTAATCCCACGCCTTGTTGAAGCATTGTGCTGCGGTCCTGCGGTGGAACTCGCGGCCCGACTTGGGTTCCTTCATGGGCAATCCGACCCGCCAAATCTCTGTTAAGCCTTCTGGGGGCGTTGGAAGCCACGTCTGCCGTCACGGGAATCGGTGTCTCTCGTAAATACGCGCAGTTTGAAGCTCGAACGCAGAGAGGTTGCCGAATCCCACTCCAGACGGCCTCAAGGTAGTCGAGGCCATCCAACGGGACATACCGAGCATTCGAACCTTCATACTCGACGCTTGGATGATCGCTGGCCCTTCGGCATGGGGGTGGACTGGCGCGTCAGAGGAGAACGTTCAGGCGCTGGCCTCAGGCGAGCACCTGGCAGGACTGATTTCCGGTTCCAAAGTTAGAGTCCTGTTGGCCAAGGAGGACGGCCGCGTGGTGGGATTTGCCGCCACCAGGGAATTCGACCCAGAGACGATCGAGCTTGCGGGGATGATCGTCGACGAGTACCACACACGCAGGGGGGTGGGCACGGCCCTCGCCAAGAGGGCGCTGGAGTTAGCCGCTAACCACGGGTACAAGGGAGCTGTCGTGAAGACCGAAGTCTTCAACAGGAGGGCCATAGGCTTCTACGAAAGTAACGGTTTCGTTCGAGCCGGCACTGCCGCCGAAGACGTGGACGGCAAGAAGGTCGAGCTCGTCCTGCTCAGACGAAGGCTGAAGTAATTCTTCTTCGGAGCAAGCCCTACCGTGAATCGTGGTCCCGGTAGAAGAGAACGCCTGGACGGTCCAGAACGTTTCTTTCAATGGGTGAGCAACGCGCGGCCACATCAGAGGATCTCTCGCAAGGCTCCAAGTGCCTGAGACAAGCTATCGGTTCAGTTTGAACCGTCGTCCTTCCTGGCGCATCCCTGGAGGCGGATACTCCAGAGCCGTCTGGACTTTCCTCGCGAGTCTCCCGCCGAGTTCGCCCTTCACCAGTTCTATCCCGACATCGATTGACGAGGTGATCCCCCCGCCCGTGGTCACCCTGCCGTCAGTGACCGTTCTCTCCCGGACGACCTTCGCTCCTGCAGATTCGAGCTTGTCAATGTGCGAGTGATGCGTCGTGGCCCGTCTCCCCTTGAGGAGGCCTGCCTTGCCGAGCACAAGTGCGCCGGTACAGACCGACCAGACTCTCATGCCATCTCCATGAGACTTCCTCAGAGTGTCAAGAACTCGCTCATTCTTCATGATCAGGTCCACTCCAGTCCCCCTGGACGCTCCGCCGCCCGGAACGAAGAGCAGGTCATGCCTCCCGAGTTCATCGAGAGTGAGGTCCGGTACGACGCGCATGCCGCCGCTGCATGTTATGGTGCCTGCCGATGTCCCCACCAGCTCGGTCTCGAAGTGTTCCCTTCCCGCCAGCCTGTTCGCAACGGACAGGGCTTCAAGGAAGCCCACGAAATCGAGCTCTTCCACCCCGGGGAACACAAGAATCGCTACCTTCATCCTACGATCTGGCTGGGCGCAGATGTGATAAAGTTACCCGGTCCTGCCGAGGCCGTCGGTCCCTAGGCGTAGCTCTTCCAAATGGTCCTGAGCTCGCGAGCGTATGATTCAATCGACCCGGGTCCTAGGTCCCACGGAAGCTCGGCCGCCTGGAACAGCTCCGGAAGAGTCCTTGAGCTTCCCAGAGATAGGGCGCGCTTGTAAGAGGCCACCGCCCCCTTCGGGTCCTCGCGATACCTAAGCCAAATCCCAAGAGCCCCCAGGGTGGCGATTCCATACTCGATGTAGTAGAACGGGTATTGGTAGAGATGGAGTTGGCGCTGCCACCTGTAGCGCAGCGCCTGTTCGTAACCCTCATAGCTTTCAAGCCCTGAGAAGCGCCTGAAGATTCGCGACCAGGCCTCCGCTCGCTCGTCCGCCGAGTGCCCCGGAGCTGTGTACACCCAGTGCTGGAATGAATCAATGGTCGCGACCCAAGGGAACAGCTTGATCATGTCGATGACCTCTTCCCTGTTCGACCTCCTGGTGTCCTCAGGGCCGTAGAAGATGCCTTCGAGGTGTTCCCCGCCTACCAGCTCCATCGACGTGGAGGCCACCTCCGCGAACTCGGCGGGAAGGCCTTGGCCAGAGTTGAACAAGGGCAGCCCTGCCTCCCGCATCAGAAAGCTGTGAAAGCTGTGGCCGGACTCATGAAGCAGGACCCTGACGTCGCCGTCCCTCTTGGCGGCGTTCATGAAGATGAAGGGGAGTCTCAATTCGGTGAATTCGTCCTGGAATCCACCCGGCGCCTTGCCCTTCCTGCTCTCCAGGTCGCGGAGTTCGAGGGATGTCATCATGTCGAAATACCTGGAAAACTGGGGGTCGACCTGGCTGAAGATTTTCGCGCATCCTGCCACGAGCTCGTCAGCTCTGCCGAACGGCGCCAAGGGCTGTTTCCCGTCCGGGTCTACGTTCAGGTCCCATGGCGCCAGCTTGCCGAGGCCCATCTTGCGCCTTCTTTCTTCATCGACCTCGCGACTGAGGGGGACGAAGTACTTCTCTACGGCGTCATGAAACCTCGTGCAGTCCTCTGGCGTGTAGTCGAACCTGTTCCTTAGCCTGAACGCGTAGTCCCGGTAGTTCTGGAACCCCGCGTTCTTGCCTATGGAGGTTCGAATCTTGATCATGCCGTCGTAGATTTCGTCGAGCTTCCAGGCGTCTTCAAGGAGGCGGGACGTGGACAGCCTCCAGGATTCCTCCCTCAGCTTCCGATCCGTCTCCTCGAGGAATTTGGCCATCTGCTGCAGGGTCCTCTCCTCCCCCTTGAACTGGATGCTCATCGCACCCATGACACCCTGGTACTTCTGGACGAGCCTGGCCTCTTCCTTCTCCAGCGGAACGTTTTCCTCTCTGAAGATTCTTGCAACGTTCTCCCTGTTCCTGTCTGTGGTCATGTATTGGCTCGGCGGCAACTCGCGCCTTACGGGCGCCGCTACGTACTTCTTGACCAGCTCGAAGGCCGCCAACTTGATGAGTGGCTCAAGCTCCTGAACGAAGTCGGTATAGGCCCTCTTGAATTCGTCATCATCCGTCTGCCTGGAGTAGTTCACCATCGTCAGGGCTCTCCTCTCGTAGACGACCGCGTCGAGTTCGTCCTCGTCAGCCATCCACTTCTCGAGGTCCTCTCTGGTGTTGACGGGCCTTCCCTTCAATTCGTCGAAAAGCGGAGAAAGAGATTCCCAGTCGAAGGGCATGTCGCGAGGCACATACTTCCTCGGGAATTCCCGCGGGAGCTTCGAGTAGTCGAAGACCAAGCCCTGTGCCTCTTGGTTCCGTCGGCGCCTTACTTATCCCTCTCTGATGAGAGAGCCCCGGTTGTTCCGTGGGCATGTCAAATCCTGCTCCTTTGGCCGGCAGGCGTAGGTAGCGGCCGGCGGCCTGGGGTACCATCGCTGCGCGCTGACGTTTGGGTTCATTCCGATAATAGGTTCAGGCCAGAAGAAGCGGCGGCTTCCCAGAACTGACCTTGTTCACAGCCGAGAACTGAATCAGTCTCTTCCAACCAACGAAGGAATGGCGGATTGAATGCTGTCTACTTCCCAGGCGGCCAGTTTGATTGTCCTGTTGCATTTGGAGATTCCAGGGCTGAGCGTAGACTCCAGCTTGGCGATGATCCCTTCATGGATTTTTTCCGGTAGATCCCAGGTGACTGCCGACAGTCTGTTTCTGAAGTACTCTATTTCGCCGCCGATGTCTGTCTCCACAGAATAGCTAACGATGTCGGTCAGCTTCGCGGGGGAGACAAGCGAGGTGAGCTTCGTCTCGCTAATCCCGCCCCAACCATAACCCGCCTCCGAGCTTAGACGGATGTAGTCCTCCCTGACGCTCACAGTATCGCTCGTCTCGGCCAGTGAAACGACCTTAGTCCTGCAGACCCGCGCGACTTCGGAGAGCAGGCTTGCAGGGTCTTCGACCAAATGCAGGATATGAATCATCAGGCAGGAGTCGAAGGCCTTGTCAGTGAAGGGCATGGTCGTAAGTTCACCCCTGACCAGGTCCTGAAGCGACTTCCGTTTGGCTTCTGACAGCATGGCCTGCGACACGTCCAGACCCACGACGTCGAGACCCTTGTCTCTGAGTGGGCCGGCGAACCTCCCAGTCCCCACCCCCGCGTCGAGAATCGCGCCGCGATCCTGCAACTCGGTAGCAAGCGCTTCAACAACAGTGCTCATCACAGGATCCGGGAGTTTCCTGGTCGAGTCGTAGATGCCTGCGACGCGGTCGAAGTTACGCAAGCCCGGTTACTTCTTGGGCTTCTTCTCAGACTGCAGGACCCTCTGGAGTGCCTTGACGTTCTCTCTGAGATACACCAGGTCCGAATGAAACATTGCCACCCCCTTCCTCAGGCGTGAAGACTCCCCTGAGAACTCTTCCGAGCGCAACTGCAGTTCAAGCGAGTCTATGTGTTTCAGCAGCGGCTCAATCCTCAACTTGGTCCAATTCGTATGCGAATCAAGACTGGAGAACTCCTCACTCAATTGCTCGAGAGCTTTCCTCAGGCGGGGCAAGCCAGCCTTGTAAACTCTGTCTACCATTACCCCTCACGTCCCTGCAAGTTCAATTCGCCCTCCGACTTGCCCGCGAATTTAAGCTGGACTGTCCCCGCACCTGAACCGATTTGATTGGCTGCCAGTGAGCGCAAGGCGAAGCTACGCGCAGCCGGCGCCTGGCCGATCATGTTGTGCCGCGCCCTTCTCTTTCGCCAAACCACTTGGTAGATGGGGTACGCCGCCTTGCTGCAATCATGTTTGCCGATATGCTAGGTGCGGGAGCGCCGAATTCCGTTACAAAAGCACGAGAGGGCTCTTCGCCCATCCGGTCACAACGGCATCGGGAGCCTGCTCCAGAGGGTCTTAAAACCCGTACCGAGTTTTGTTTATCCCCTAACCGCCGGATGTCGCTGGGATGAAATCGACCTCGTCGCCGTCGTTCAAGGAGGTGTTCGGATTGGCTACCAACCCGTCCACAAGGACCATCATGTTGGGTAACATTCCAGCCAAGGCAGGGTGTTCGCCTATTACGGTCGCGAGGAGCTGGTTATAGTGCGCCGGGCTCTCCAAGGTTACCGTCTCTTCCTTGATGCCGGGAAGTGTACTGGCCATCTGGAAGTACTTCACCTTGACCTTGACATACGACTCAGGCTCCTGACTGGCACCTTCTGGATTCTGCTGAGATCCGACCCAGGTGTCTCGTCCCTGCTCCCGACCGAGGATGACTCCTGACCCCAGTAGGCCGGCGGCTCCACCAAGGGTGACCACTGCCAGCAGCTTCAGCATCCTGCGTCTCGAGGGGTTCGTTGGCGCGTTCCCTTTAGCTTCCTGAGGCACCCGTCCTCGCCTACGCCGCCCTTACTATAACCGTGCCTTTCATCCAGAGGTGGTAGGAGCAGCCGTATTGGTATGTCCCTGGAGTGGTGAACGTAAAGCTGTAGGTGTCTCCCGGGTTCAGGTTCCCCGAGTCGAAGATCTTGTTCACCGACGTCACGGTATGGGGCATGTTGTCGACGTTTGTCCAGACCACCGTGTTGTTCACCCCGATGACCACGGTGATGGTGGCGGGCGAGTATCCGACGGACGAGGTGTTAGAGCCGGCCCCCGGAAGGATTCTCACCTGCACGGAGGCCGCGGGAGCCGCAGTCGTCGCGGCGGTTGTCGAAGTCGTAGTCGTTGACGAGCCCGGCGACCCGCCTCCCACCGCGAACATGCCGACCGCGCCTTTGGAAGCGTCCGCAAAGTCGTGAGTGACGAACGGGTTCTTTCCACCGGGGTCGCGGAAGTACATGTCGACAATTGCACCGCCGGACGGCGGAATGTTCAGCGTCTGGAGGCCGTGCATCACGTTCGACGGGTCACCGTCTACGTAGACGGTGTCCATTAGCGCCCCAATGACGTGGAACGCGCTCCAGTGGTCGGGGCCGACATTCAGAATGTAAAGCCGCACGAGCTGGTTGGGGAGCACCTGCAGAGGGGCCTTCTGATACTGAAAGGCCCTCCCGTTGAATACGACATAGTTGGGGGTCGAAGCCAGCATCTCTGAGTAGTTTCCGGCGAACGCCCCGTCAGTTCCTGGCCTCGAATTAGTGTAAAATTCGCTCTGAACGAGGACGTACTGACCCCCGGTGGCTTGAGGCAGCGGAGGGTTTGGGTTGACGATTATGGCACCATACATCCCATTCGAGATGTGCTCCAGGACGGGCTGGGACCCACAGTGATACATGAACACGCCTGGGTAGCTCACGGTGAAGGTGAATGACTTCGACCCTCCGGGCGGAACCTCAGCGTAGTCCGTAGACCAGTCGACCTGTGCAGCGTGGAAGTCTATCGAGTGGCTCATGTCCGTGAAGTCGTTGATCAGCGTGAAGTTGATGCTGTCGCCCTGGTTCGCCGTTATCGTGGGTCCGGGGACGGTCCCGTTGAACGTCCATGCGTCGTAGGTGACGTTGGTCGCAATCGTGATCTTGGCTGGCTCGGCGACCAGGACGATTCTTCGAACGGCCGGGGCCAACCGGGCTGTGGTCGAGGACGGCGCCTGCGTGTACGTGATGTTCGTAAGGGAAGCCGTCGCTCCTTCAGCATGCAGTGAGTTGACCTCGCTCTGAAGGCTGCTGATTTGGCTGCTAAGGTTCTGGGTCGTGTCAAGGTAGACGACCGACCCAGCCGCCATGAACAAGACCAAGAAGACAGTGAGCGCCTGCACGGACGACATTGCCCTCCGGCCGCCGCATCTCCGAACCATCGTCATTCGAGAAGGTGCACAGGACGGATTGAGTTAAGCCTTGGCCCTTAGATTATAGGGACGTGGGGACGACGCGGCTCTTGCACCAGGCTCATCTGCTTTTGAGAGCCCAGGGTTCTCGTCATGCTTCCATTTCTTAAATAACTGACCCCCATCGGCGCTCCGTGTTCGAAGCGGTCCTGCAGTGCCCCCAGCCCCACAACTGGATAAGAGCCGCATCAAGGAAATTCTCCGCAGAAATCGAGATACTTGACTCCAAGTTGCTCCCGAAAGGGCTGGTGGAGCACCTGTTCGACATCCAGGTGGAGCCTGGCGTGGCCGACGAGCTCCTCGCGGCCATGAAAAAAGACGCCGACGTAATCCAGATGGAAATCATGCGATCGGACAGCGGCCACATCTACGGGGCGGCCATTTCCAGCAGATGCACGGTGTGCAAGCAGGTAGCGAGGTCGAAGTGTTTCCTGGAGTCAGTGGGCATCAGCTCGGGCGAAAGGGCAAGGTGGACCGTCCTCGGCAGCGACAGTTCCTACAAGGAGCTGATCCGGTCCCTCGAGCAGGAGAAAATCCCCCTTGAAGTCAGGAGGCGGAGAGCCATGGGGGACACCGACCTCCTCACCACTAGACAGGAGCAGATCCTGAGTATTGCCTACGAACTCGGATACTTCGACTTCCCCAAGAAGCTCGGGCTCAAGGAACTCGCCGACAGAACAGGAGTGAGGACCTCAACTCTCGGAGAGATACTTCGCAGGGGGCAAAGGAAGGTCCTTGCGGAGTACCTCGCGAGGAGGTCCCTACTTCACCGCAGCCGCGACTGACCCGACAGTCCGCCAAAGGAAATCTCAGCCGAGTCTACTCGGCCCGCCTGGCCTGCGTTCTGGGCCGTAGAGCTATTAGTCCAATGGCCTATGCGTGACTGGCCTCAATGACACTGGAAAGACGGGATCCAGCAAAAAAACCCGCGGAAAGAGGTTCACCATCACCATCACAGTTCTTGTCCTCATAGTGGCCGGCGCGGCCTTGGGAACCGGACTCTACCTGAGCCGGGAAGTCGGGCCGCGGCCCCCCATTCCCAACCCTTGCGGGCAGGTCTACGAGAGGCCGTCGCTTCCGGGGTCTGTCATGTGCCATGGCTTCGTGTTGACGGAGACGGGCGCAGTGTGCAGTCTCTCCGCTGGGTCATGCACGATGACTGTGACTAACAACGAGACTTCGCGCTTCGAGGTCGTCACGACAGGGTGCTCCATGATGCTTCCAATAATGGTCAACGGCACAGGTGCCAACGGTACGACCACTCTGATGCCTGTCGAAGCGGTAAACGGGGGCCTAGCCGAGTCCGGCGTGCCGCCAGGATCCACGTCAGGTGCCACGTGCTGGTTCCCGACCAACAAGTACATGGCCGATGTCACGGTCGACGGCCATGTGAGTGGCTGCTTCACATTCGCGCAGGCTGGAAACCTTGCCAACTGGGTGTCTCTATGCTGGTACTCCGGAAAGTGGTCCACGAGCCCCTCCACCAACGCTCCGCTCGACTGTCCCGACCTTCTGAGCAACTTGGGAGTTACCTTTGACTCGCTAAACGTATCAGTCGGCTACGCTACAGTCAGGAATGCCAATTCATATGGAGTATGGGTTGCGGGTGTCAACGGCACAGCCACCGTGGGCCCGCTGGGCATTTCAGTCAGGGGCCCTTTCGCCGGTGACTGGTTCGCCATACCGCAAAACGAAACCGTGCTCGCCAACAGCACAGTCGTATTGAATCTTCCCGGGTCTCCCAACCAGGGCAAGCAGGCTTCCTACACGCTTTCTTTCCTCCCTACCAACGAAACGATCTCGTACACCCAGCCCTGCTCAGAGACCTACAGAGGGACCTATCCCACGACTTCAGGTTGAGACACTCCCACGTAAGAGTCATCTGCACGACTTTCACCATCGCGCCTGTCAGTCTGGCTGCGTCCAGACTCGTACGAAATCGGGCTGGGAAGAGACGCCTGGGCCGGGAATCCCTTAAAGGCGTCTCTTAGGAGCGCAGGCTGTCAGCGTCAATGCACGCATGATCCGAAATGAGCAAGAGACCGGAATCTGCAGTCAAGATTGTCAAGTTTCGAGATGAGGACGCCCAAGAGTTAGCTGGGCTCTTCAACTCCTTCGATCGTGGCGACCTCTGGCCCGGGGGGTTCACGAGGGGCGTTCCGTTCACGGCGGAAAGAGTGCTGAGCTCTTTCCCCGCCGGCGTCAAGAACATCTGCGTCCTAATTTCCACCTACAGAGGGATGTTCACTGGTGTCTGCAGTCTTCATCCTCATTCTGAAGACGCGGAGGCTGCCTACATAGGAGTGTTTGGAGTCCACCCCGACTTTCTCGGCAAGAAGCATGGGAAGGCCCTGATTCTCAAAGCAATGCAGATCGCGGCCGACCGCGGCTACAGACGAGTGGACCTCAACACCTGGGCGGGAAACATGCGGGCCGTACCCCTATACAAGAAGTCCGGAATGTTTTGGGTGCCAGAGACCAGTGTCTACATGCAGGACTTTGTCCCGGGGATTGTCAGATTTCCCCTGGCGCAGGAGTTCTTCAAGAAACACGAATGGTACTCGTCTCATGTGCGAAGGCTTGACCTCGTTCCGGACGAGTTCAGGGTTGAGGGAATGGAAGTGTACCCATACGAATTCGCAGCGGGCAAGGACCACCTCAGGGTCTGGGTCGACAGACATGGCAGAAGCATATCGGGAATTGAGAGGATCTTCGGTGACGAACGTCTGAAGATTCTGTGTAGTCTCGAAGATCACACGGTCGTCGCAGGAATAGAACACACGTTCATTCTAGAAATTGTTAACGGGACGAAGAAGAGCATGCAGGGCTCAACCTTTCTGTCCGGGTTTGACGGCCTAGAGTTTGTCGGTCAACCTCCGGGGTCGTTCAAGGTCGAGGACGGGAAATCTCTCAGGCTTGAAGCAAAGTTCGTAGTTAGACCAGACATGGAGGTTCCGGATGTCTCTCGGAAACAGAAGACAATCAAGGCAAGCCTGATACTTGATGGAGAGCTGGTTCCGTTCGAGGTCGGGATGCGGATCAAACCGCTACTTGAATTCAGGACCTTTCCGGAGAATTTGACAGGGGCCCCTGGAACTGCGGGGAACATTCAGGTGAACCTGTTCAACAATTCCAAGGAGCGTTTCGAGGGGCATATCTCAGTCATCGACGAGTACGATCGGCTTTCAATCACGGAGAACACCATACCCGTAGGCGTTCCATCGAAGAGCCATTCGGGCCTCAGCATCAGGATGAGAATCCCTGAGGATCAGCCTACTTCTTCAATCCCTCTGCTGCTGCTCGCTAAAGGTCGCGTCAAGGGGGCCAGCATTGAAACCAAGACCGAGACCGTCTTCCTCAGGTGCCTCAGACCTGGAGGCGTGGTCTCATTCGTTGAGAAAAGAGAGGCGGGAAAGGTCGTCGTGGTCGAAAGTGAAGACCTGATTGCGCAGGTGCAGCTGAGAGGAGCGTTGCTGGACGTAGCCTACAAGAACGGCTCGCGCGGGCTACAAGGCATAATATTTCACCAAGGAATCGGAGTCGGCCCGCCCTTCGGCTTTACGAGGCTGGTCGACTTCGAACACGAGATTCTGAGGAGTGATGAGTGTCTAGAGCTGGTTCTGTCTGGTTCGCATCCCGACAAGCCGGGCGTCAAGATGAGACGAAGCCTGACCTTCTTTGCAGGGACCTCGCTCATAAGAGACCAAGTCAGCGTGGTCAACAAGAACCCGACCGCGTCCTACGACGTGAGCGTGAGAATCAGTGGATGGGGCGAAATGAGGAACATGTTTGCCATGGTGGTGCCGCTGAAAGACATCGTCGTAAACGAAATGGTTTCGTTCCCGAACTCAGAGGCAGAGTTGCCCACAAACCCGAATGATTACAAAGAGTCATGGGTATGCTTCCAAAGCAAGGCCCAAGGGTTCTGCTACGGGCAGATCTGGTCGAAGGAGAAGCTCGCCAAGGTCAGGTTCACAGAACAATTCCTCTTTGCTCCTGAGTACTCACTGGGCCAGGTCAAGCCCGGACAGACCGCCTGCACGTCACAGCTGTATTATGTCATCGATACAGGAGATTGGCGGTCCGTTCGCAGGAAATGGCAGTCGCTGGTGGAGAGGAAGACGCACTTTGGAGAAGGAACGGCTGAGCCGCAGCGTCTCTTCAACATCCGACTAACGGAGGACACGCTCTACAGCACAGCCAGATTGAAGACGCGTCTTGAAGTCATCAACTCGAAAAATAAGGATGAGACAGGGAGGATTCTCCTGACTCCGCCGGTGGGTTGGAGAATTGCCCCAACGGAGCTGAAAGTGAAAGGTGTAACAGCGAAGACCCCCTTCTCGGCCGACGTGTCCCTCTATCCTCCGGCCGAGGCAAGATTGGGCGTCCACAGCGGGTCCATCGAGTTCCATTCAGAGAGACAGCTGATTCGTTTTCCCCTCGACTTGGCCCTCTTTTCCAAGACGCCGGGTCACAGCGTGTCGACCCTGCGAAAGAGGGAGGAGGGCAAAGAAGTGATCAAGGTCTCTAACGGCCTGCTTCAATTCAAGGCCAGCGCCGATTTCGCTGGGTGTCTGTACTTCCTGTCTGGAGAAGGCAGAGTGAACCACTTGTGCTCGAACTTTCCTCGCATCGGAACGAGAGTGTTCCTCCAGAACTACTCGGGCGGAATAAGGGCGCTGTACTCGGGAGAGGACCTCGACTTTGAAAAGTCGAAGAGCCACCTTGAGTCCTTCCAGACAGAGATTATCAGGGAGGGACGCTGGAGCGGAGTCAAATTCAGCTACAAATCGGAAAAACAGGAAGGACTGGAGGGCGTACTGGGCTCCACGTCCTATCTGACCTTGCCGGCCAGCAACATCGTGAAAGTCAGGCGCCAGTTCAGCAATCCCACGCCGGCCCGCTTCGAGTTCAACAACAGCCTTTGGATATCCCCCAACGTCGGCGGAGATTTTCAGAAGAACGAAGTAATATTCCCGAGGGACGGCAGGAACTTCAGGTTCAAGAGGGGTGCCGGTTTCGTAATATCTGGGGTCCAGCCTGAAAAGGGATGGGCATTAGTGGCCAACGCAGAGAAGAATGCGGGCCTGGGCGTGGTGACGGGGGATCCTCTCAACTCGCTGCTGCTCTCACTGGACATAGGAAAGAGCCTAATGGAACTGTTAATCGAGTCTAGAATTCGACTGCAACCCATGGAAAAGGTCCAGTTGGAGGACTTCGTCGTTCTCTGCAACGGAGACTACGAGTCCATGGACAGACTCTCAAACGCGCTTCGCAAAGATGCATCTCGTTCCCAAGACGGAGCATAAGGCTGGAACGAACCCAGCGGTCACTATCTCATCTTGTGCCAATGTGTTTGGTCGCCACAACCTGAGACTTAGTTTCAGATCCCAGCCGTACTGACGATATGCACTCAGACAGGCGGGCAGGTTTGGCCAGCTCCCATCAGCGTGTCGTTGACGTGCCCGGCACTGGCTGCGCCATGGAAGGCCAGAAGCGATTCCGAGACTATTGCGTACGTCTCATTGGTCGCAGAGTTGAAAGCAACATACTGAGGGACACCTGGAAGCGAATACATGTTCACCAAGTTCCCGAACCATCCATCGTATACTAGAGTGAGGTTGTAGTTCTGCGTGGCCATGATGACCTGATTCGACGCGGGGTCATCCGCCATGCCGATGAAAGGGCCACAAGTATCAGGATAGTTGTTGAATACAACAGTCCCATATGGATCCAGTGCTACCAATTGGGCTTCCCCCGAAACGTAGACCATACCTGTCTTCTCGTCTATTGTTGCGGTCGCGTAATATTCAGAACCTAGAGAGGTCTTGTTTACCAGCCTGGCACTCGTTCCATTGACCACCGAAACTGTCGATTCGCATGCCAACCCCCGTTGATTACATCCTACGGCGTAAATCAGGTTGAGTTGCGGATTGACAACTATCTCTTCCGCCGAGTATCCAATGGAGACATTCGCTCTGACGGCTCCCGTTCGTGCATCGACTCCCACAAGAAAGCCTGAATCACTGACGAAGGGGTTAGTTTCGGGAGAGCCATATAGAATATCAGTCGAGGAATCGAACACAATCGACCCGAAGTCAACTGGTAGCTCCTTGACGACGGCGTTGGTAGTACCGTTTACCACGACAATCCCTCCTTCGACAAGGACATAGACCGTTCCAGTCTTGCAATCGATGGCGATTCCACTGCTGGAACCGGCTGGAAGTGTGACTCTGGCGACCACGGCGTGGGACACCGCGTCTATCACTGTCAGAACATTCGACCCGCCCGCTACGTAGACTCTGCTAGCGTTGGGATTCACCGCTATGACGTAGGGTGAGCCTCCAATGCTGACATTCCCAGTTTCAACGTCGGCGACTGGAATCGGAGCCCCCCAAATTGTGGTGGTCGCCGCATTGACGGTTCTGGTCGTTGTCTGCAGCTCGGTTGAGACGAGTGTTGCGGTGGACGTTGACGCAGTGATGAGTGTTGAAACCGAGGTGACAGTGCGCTCGTTGCCGTAACCAACGAGATAACCCGCCCCTGTTCCGACCACGATGACCACAGTCAGGAAGAATGCGATCGCCCTGCCTTTCACGCTCCGAAGGGCAGCCAGAAGGGGTGTAAAGTTCTAATCTTGAGAACGGCATAAACAGTCTTGGTGGAATCTCTGATTGTCCTTCATTCTCATCTTCATGCAACCATGCATCCGGTCCCGGTCCCCGAATTCCCAGAGACCGCCGCTCAGTCTGGCCTGGTGGGGAGAACTTGTCCCTTGTTAACTGATGTAATTATATTCAGAAGGCTTCTGTGATCAATCCTTCCTACTGTCTTTCAGAGAGAGAACGGTGTGCGGTCGCCGGGATTTGAACCCGGGTTACCAGCTTGGAGGGCTGATGTCCTAGACCAGGTTTTCCTCTCAGAGAGATCTGGACGACGACCGCACAACTCGGAGAGCCCGCTCATGTCTTTTTAATCGTTCATCATTTCCGATGCTCTCTCTACCTCGTAAGCAACCCTCGCCGAGACGACGTGAGCCTCCAGAGGTCTGGGGTGGATTCGCATCAGCCTATCGGCCGACCTCACGGTCCCAGGCATGAAATGGCCGCGCGGGAATCCGCCCACCAGCACGCAGGGCCTGTCGGCAGCCGCCAGCGCCCTCCCGACCTCCTCAGCCGTGCCCGGCGCCCCCTGCATCGACAGCCCTATCGTCAAGTCTGGACCTATCCTCCTCTTCAGCTCCCTCACTCCCGCTTGGTAGACCTTGACCAGCCCCTCCGTCGGCCTCTCTGCGAGTAGCTTTTCGGCGAGCCCCCTGAACCTAAAGTAGCTCTTGGGGACCCTCGTCCCCTCCTTAATCTCCAGCACGATGTCCTGACACGTGTGGACGTACAGCTTCATCCGCCCGTCCAGGAACAGTGGGGTTCCCGTAAGGCTGAGCAGGGCCGCGTGAACCAGGTCGGGCCTCCCGCGCTTCTCCCCCTCCTCGAGCCTCTCCATGGCCGCGTGGTGGAAGCTTCTGTCGAGGAGAATCCGCGAGGGCTCGACCCCTCTCCTCCTCGAGTCGCTCGCCACGGCCGGGCTCCTTCGAATCTCCTCGGGGACCGGCTCGAGTGCCGACTCCGCCAGCACGAAGTGAAGCCGCATGGTGGCCGGCGCGGACGGGCAAGGTTAATTCCTTTTGCGCCCGACCGCCCCCCGTGAAGCAGAGAAGGGAAGCCAGGGACGACGCGGCCGCGGTGGCCAGGCTCCTCACGGAGTCGTCTGTCGTCATTGCGCGGACCGACATGGAGCTCGCGAGGCGACAAGCCGCCCTCGCCAGGAGGGTGACGCTCAAGTTCAACATCAGGTTCGGCCCCTCCCTGAAGAGGTTCACCTGCAGCGGTTGCAAGTCCCTCCTGGTTCCGGGCATCAACGCAAGGGTGAGGCTCGGGCACGGAAAGCCCGCCCTGGTCCGGATAACATGCCTGGACTGCGGGCATGTAAGCCGAAGGGCCGTGGGCAGGCTTAAATACAATAAGCCGAGGGTCTGAAAAATCGCCCCGTGAGAAGAAGATGGTGAACGTGCACGACGTCCCGTCAGGAAAGCTGATTCCCGCCCTAGCGGAGCAAGTGAAGTCGCTGCCAGGCATGGAGGCACCCGAATGGGCGCACTTCGCAAAGACCGGCTCTCACGCCGAACGCCCACCGCAGCAGGCGGATTGGTGGTTCACGCGAGCGGCCTCTCTGCTCAGGAAGCTCTACCTCCACGGGCCTGTCGGGCTGGGGGACTTGGAGCGCTCCTACGGCGGGCCCAAGGCGGTCGCCTACTTCCCCAAGCATCACAGGGACGCGGGGGGATCGTCCATCAGAAGGATTCTCAAACAGCTCGAGCAGGCGGAGCTCGTGGCCAAAACCCCGAAGGGAAGGATACTCACTTCGAAGGGGACGGCGATGCTAGACAAGGCGAGCGTGGAGCTGTTCAAGAAAGCGGTCGAAGGCAACAAGACGCTGGCGAGGTACGGATAGATGGCCGAGCCTTCGCGGAAGCCCCTGGACAACCAGGCCGCCGACAAGAAAATGATGAGGGAGGGAATCCTCAGGATGGCGCTCACATCGGAGGCCCGGCAGAGGCTGGCCAACGTCAAGATGGTCAAGCCGGAGCTGGCCAACTCCATCGAAGAGTATGTCATCCAGCTCGCCTCGAGCGGGCAGCTAAAGAGCGCCTTGGACGACGAGCAGGTGAAGCAGATGCTCCTATCGTTACAGGAAAAGAAGCGCGAGATCAAGATCAGGAGACTGTAAGAATGGCGAGAGTGAAGGACACTGCCAAGAAGAACAGGCTGAGAAAGGCGACCAAGAGGACGAGGTCGGTCCCCACCTGGGTGATCGTGAAAACGAACAGGCACGTCCGCAACAACCCAAAGAACAGGAACTGGAGGCAGCGCAAGCTGAAGATAAGGTGATAGCAAGTGTCTGAAGAGAAGATGGAGCCGCTGACCCGGGTCTACATGGTGCCCCTCGGAGTCGCCTTCGAGGCTCCGCCCTACAGGAGGGCGAAGGTGGCCATCAGGGTCATCAAGGAGTTCACCATGAGGCACATGAAGGCCACCGAGGTCAGCATAAAGGAAGACGTCAACAAGGCAGTCTGGGCGCGGGGAATCAGGCACCCGCCGAGGCGCGTCAGGCTCGAAATGGAGAGGGACGAAGACGGCCTCGTCTCCGTAAAGCTCGCCCCCGAGACAGAACAAGTGTGACCGCTTGGGCCTGCACCTGGTTGACATCTACCGGAGCCCCAACATAGGCGTATTCCTGAAGGCGAACGACAGGTTCCTTCTCGTGCCCAAGGGCCTCGCGCAGACGAAGTCCGACCGGCTCTCTGGGTCCCTGGGGGTGACCGCGGTTCCCGCTTCCATCGGCGAATCCCGCCTCCTCGGCCCACTCGTTTCGATGAACGGGAAGGGAATCCTCGTGTCCAGGCTCGCCGAGCAGAACGAGATCGCAGAGCTCGCGTCGGCGACGGGGCTGAACGTGGCAAGGCTCGAGTCCAGGTACACGGCGGTGGGCAACCTCGTCGCCGCGAACGACAGATGCGCGCTCGTTTCCCCCATCCTGGAGGCAAGGGCAGTGTCTCAGGTCCGCGAAGTGCTCGGGACGGAGGTGGAACGCATCCCGATTGGGGAGTACACCCAGGTGGGGGCCTTGGTGGTGGCTACAAACGGCGGGGCGGCCGTCTACCCGGGGCTCGATGAGGAGCAGGTCACTCGCCTCGGAGGGCTTCTCGGCGTCGGCGCCTACCCTACCTCGGTCAACAGGGGAGTGCCCTACGTGGCGTCGGGGCTGGTGGCCAACGCGAAGAACGCCGTGGCCGGGAGTCAGACAACCGGTCCTGAGCTGGTCTTTATAACGAGGGCACTGAACGTCTGACATCGAAGATGGTGTAGTGGAGACGAGCAAGGAGACGAGTGACGAAGAGAAGCTCAATTCCCTGGTTGTAGAAGTGAGGGTGCTCGAAGGAACTTACAACGAGCTGACCTCCCGTCAGACCCTCCTGGAAAGGGCACTGCTCGAGAGCCGGTCGGCAGTCGAAGCGATAAACGGGCTCGGCGAGAAGCCCACGAGCGAAGTCCTGATTCAGATAGGGGGAGGCGCCATGCTGAGGGCCTCGCCCCCCTCGACTGGCAAGGTCTTGGTCAACATCGGGGCCAGCGTCGTCACCGAGAAGACGAGGGAGGAAGCGGTGGCAATCCTGGAGGCGCGGAACAGCGAGGTCGAGAAGACCGTGTTCTCTTTGATCAGTCAAAGGAACGAAATAGCGGAGAGACTCGAAGCCGACCGGCAGCTTCTCCAGACGCTTCTGGCTCAGCAGGGCCAGAAGGGTTAGGCTTGTTTGACAAGCTGAAGCAGGCTTTCTCCGCGGTCACCAGCGCGGTCCGAGAGAAGAGGCTCTCGGAGGACGAGGTAGGCCAGGTGGCTTTCAACTTCCAGCTCTCTCTGATTGAAAGCGACGTCGCCCAGAACGTCGCCGAGAGGCTGACCCAAGAGGTGGAGAAAGGGCTGGCGGGGGTGAAGGTCGACCGCGCGGAAGAGGCCTCCGAAGTGGTCGGAGAACGGCTGAACGAGGCGCTGAAGGCCGCCTTCGCTCGCTCGGGCACAGTCGACATACTCGCCAGCATCGGGGAGAAGAAAAAGCTCGGAGAGCCGTACGTCATCCTGTTCCTCGGAATCAACGGAACCGGTAAGACGACCACCATAGCGAAGCTCGCCAACCTGCTGAAGAAGAGAGGGGTTTCGGTCGTCTGTGCTGCCGGTGACACGCACAGGCCGGGCGCAATCGAGCAGCTGACCGAGCACGCAGACAGGCTCTCCCTGAAGGTGGTTTCGCAAAGATACGGGGCGGACCCGGCCGCGGTGGGCAGAGACGGCGTCCTCTACGCCAAGGCGCACCACGTCGACTGCCTCCTCGTTGACTCCGCAGGCAGGATGCAGACCAACCAGAACCTGATGGAGGAAATGGCCAAGGTGGCGAGGGTCGTCAAGCCCGACTTCAAGATGTTCATAGCGGACGCCCTCACTGGAAACGACGCCGTGTCGCAGGCGGAACTTTTCAACAAGCACGTCGGCTTCGACGGGGTGATTCTCACGAAGGCCGACGCCGACGTGAGGGGGGGCGCGGCACTGTCCATAGTCTACTCCACTGGGAAGCCTGTGCTTTACCTGGGCGTGGGGCAGGGTTACGACGACCTAGAGCCCTTCGATTCGCGCAAGTTCCTGGACTCGCTCCTGAAGTAAGGAAACTTTAACCCCCTCCTCCGCGTTCGCCAGTCCGATGAGAGGCAAAGACCTCCTGACACTGGGCGAGCTTGCCCCCGAGGACCTGACGACGATACTAGACCTGGCGGCGAGGCTAAAGGAAGGCAGGACGTCGGGCCTGGGCCGGGGCGCTCTCGACGGGAAGACCGTGGCGCTGATTTTCGAAAAACCGAGCACAAGGACGAGGGTGAGCTTCCAGGTGGCGATTGACGAGCTCGGAGGGAGCCCGATAAGCCTCAGCTCGACCGAGCTCCAGCTGGGAAGGGGAGAGACCGTGGAAGACACGGCCAATGTCCTCTCAAGGTACGTTCATTGTATCGTGGCGAGGGTCAACAAACACTCAGACCTGGAGCGCTTGGCCAAGACGGCGACCGTCCCGGTGGCTAACGGCCTGAGCGACCTGCACCACCCCGTGCAAATCCTCGCGGACCTACTGACTCTCCGAGAGCACAGAGGCAGGCTGAAGGGGCTGAAAGTTGCGTGGGTTGGAGACGGAGACAACGTCTGCAACTCTTGGCTGTTCGGGGCGGCGCTGGCCGGCATCGACTTCACCGC